>Ga0179593_1259128_pt1 | contig 10774 bp, 13 predicted proteins | sample CZODoug2_1_08_16_FD_185931 | JGI IMG/M metagenome (GOLD analysis project Ga0179593, IMG submission 185931) | Vadose zone soil fungal communities from Angelo Coast Range Reserve, California, USA - CZODoug2_1_08_16fungal (PacBio error correction) | ecosystem: Environmental > Terrestrial > Soil >... | reverse complement strand
CTCTTATTGGCGGCGGCGATCTCTTTTTTGGATCCCTATCTTTTCCTCGTCGTGTCTTGTTGTTTATCTGGGTCTCCTTCTTAGGCGTTTTCTGTTGGCTTTCGCTGGCGGTGTCCCTGATCCACGTTTTCGTTAGTTTTACGTCATGGAGGTTTATCTGTTACTTCTTTGTTTTTCAGCAGTTACCACTTTCTTTCTTTCTCACCCCTCCCCTTTCTTCAGAGCGAACGATTTTCTCAAATTCATCCAATTGTCCTGCTTATCCTGCTCTCCCCCCGTTTCGCCCTTTTTTTGGGCGTTTTTTTTCCCCTTTTTCCGTGAATTTGTTTCTCGACCCTTGTATTTGTTTTTTTTCTTTTTTCCGTTTAAGTTTTTTATGAGGGTTACCCTTTTTAGTCGATTTGAGTTGGGGCCCCGTACCCAAGATCTGACGCCTTGCATGTCTTTGGACTTTTTTCCCATTTCTTTTTGCTATAATTGCCGCGTTTAGCCAGTGAATTTTCTTGCAGGTTCGTGTGACTTGGCCAGGTTTCGTTGTTTTATCATGCTAAGGTTTTGACTGTAGTATTTCCTGTTTCATTTCGTGATTATGGTTCGTCGGAGCCTTTTGGGACGGTCGTTTAACAACCGACTTACTTGCGAATGTTCCTGACCCGTCGGATCTCCTTTGTCTTAAAACTGGTCGCTTTCGCCACTGTTAAGCCTCTGGGACGACGAAGGTGAGTTTCCCCCTTTATTGAGACCTGTCAGTGACTTCCTGGTTTTTTAGTCCTTTTTTTTGTCGTTTGTTTGCTTCTTTGAATTTCTTTCGGGCGCTGCCCCCTTGCTTGCCGTCGGTTGTGCGCCTATCGACGGGAGTTCAGTTCATCTTTACTTCCCCCCCCCTTTTCGTCTTTCTTTTTTGCGCTTTCGTTTTTGGTCGAGTACCTTGCAGAGTTTCTGGGAGATCGGCCGTCCCCCCCCTCCCTCCTTCCAAGTTCTTCCCTTTCTCCCCTTTTTGACTGCAGTGATAGACGTCTCGTTGCGCGATTGGGAGAGACTGGTCGACATTTTCGTAGGTTGGACGGTCTTATACTGGTCCAGGCCCCCGGGGACGCCTCGATCCTTTTCTGATTCAGTGAACGTTTACTTCTTCATACACTTTCTGTTTCCAGCCGGAGGGACAGCGACTCCCCAGAGTAGGCGCCGCATATGGTTTCTTTGAGAGTTTCTTAGGACGTTATTAACGCCTTCTTCTTTTTGAACGTACTGCTTCCCCTGATTCCTTTTTTGTTTTTTGCGTTGGTAGGATACGGTGAGATTCCGCGTTGTTTTTGGACCGGAAACGTTGTCTGCCCCCCGATTGTCGTTGACGTTATCGTTCCCCCTGGACCTCTTTCACGCACCGGCCCCATTTGTTTTCGTCCCTTTGACCCTCCGGATATTTCGATTTTTGTCGGGGCAGTTTTGTTATTTTTGCCCGGTGTGTTTAGTCCGGTTTTTTTTTCTTCTTTCTTTTTTTTTTCACCGTTGTTTTTGTAGAGAGCTGTTCCGTCTTCGTGACCTTCGCGTAAGAATTCCCTTACTCTTTGTACTGCCATGAGGTTCGCTCTTTTCACTTTGACGATCAAATTTCCCCCTCACAACGATACCGTTGCCCTTCCCCCGTTTTTTCCAAAATTGGCACTATACGAAACCGGGATTGGTCTTTTAGTGCTCCGTAAGGATTTTTAACTTTCCCATTCTCCCCTTAACCTGACCCCCCCCCCGATGAACCGCGCCTGGTTGGGACGTCTGGACCGGTGCGGAGCTAAGTTTTGAGTTTCTTATTCATGTTTTTTTCCCCGAGTCATCTCCCCCCTGCCGCCCACCCTTCTCACCCCCCACTTGCAGCCGGGACAGGCAATTTTTTCCCCTCCTTTTTCCACTCTCTTCGTTTTCTGTGAACGGTTATTCCCAGTCGGTTCGGGAGGTATGTTTTTGTTTGTTACACCTGTTAAAGTCGGCTTTTGACTCCCCCTGCATGTCTGCCCTACGTTTTTTTGGGGCGGGATGTAGGCAACCTGTTTTTCTTTCCGCCTGTCCTGTTTTTTTCGGTTCAAATGATTTTAGTACCCGGTTCACCGACCGTCTCCGGTCTCTCAGCCGGTGTCCTCAGCCACAATGGTCGTCGGCCCCGTGACGCGCGTGCCTTGTTAAACGACCTTTCCCTCTTTTTGGTGTACAGGCTGTGACTCCGTCACCGTTTCCCTGAAGCGTTCCTGTTACTCGTCGAGGCTTTGCAACGCTCAGTCCTTTTTTCTGACCAGTGTTTCCTTCCCCTCTACTTTCCCGTGTGAACCGGACGTGGGCGTTCCAGGGTCGGCGTCTTTGAACCGTTTCTTGGGACGGTTTTCGACCAAGGACCGGCCGCCGGCGCACAATCGCCTGTGTGATCCCCCCTCACCCGGTTCAGATTTTTTTTTTTCGTTCAAGAACGCGGCCCAGGTTTGTGCCGCGCCGACAAAAACCCGTCCCCGTTGTGCCTTTGCCCATCCCTATAAAACACCCCCCCTCCTCCAAGACTCGCCTTGTCTCTCCTGCGATTTACCGTTCTTAGAACCTTTGCTCTTGGAGGGGCCTCTCCTTCCCAATGGTAGGTTGTCAGCTCTCTCCTTCCCTTTCAGTGTTCCTCCTCTAGGACAAGACTCGTCGTGGCCGCATGGTCCGCCCTCTCCTGCGACTTTTCTAGTTTCCCTTTGACTCTTCCGGCCCCCGGGCCTTCGGACTTTTTCAACGAGACGCCGTGGGTCTTTTTCCTGCTAATTCTTAACAGTTTCGTCCTCCTGACCCTTCCCTCCGTTGATGTTCTCCCCGGCTCGAAAGGACCTTTCCTCCGTCAGTTTTTGTACGTGATGGTCGGCCCTTCCGCACCGCCGTGCGGGTGGGTCATCGACGACTTCCTCCCGTTGGCTTTTCCCTCTTTGCTCGTGCCTTTTCCCCGTTTCTGTCAGAACGAGTTTTCTTTTTCTTCTCAAGAACCACCGGATGCCCCTCCTTTGGATAAGATCGTGAACAGATAACCTCCTTCTTCCGCCCCTCTGCCCTTGTCGATTTTCCCCTGTGTCCGCTTAGATTGCTTTGAATATATATCTTTTTTTCCCAACCCGTCCCCCGTGGTGTGTGCCGAGATTCTCCGGAATCGCCACCAATCCAAAGTTTCGGTAACTTAAGAGTTTCGTCACCAGCGTTTGCCTTTTTCACCTCTTCTTAGGAATCCCTTTTTCCCTTAGCCTAAGGGGTTTTAGTTAGCTTTCAAATCGTTAGTCATTTCAATGTACTCCCGTCGATCGCTTGCGGCTGAATTCTTCTGGAGTTCCTTTTTTTCTTCGTCTTTCGAGTTCCCCTTTCCCCCCTTTTCCCGGCCGTGAATCTTGCCGGCCGTTAACGACAAGGAGGTCAGTGCTTGCCTGTCTGCGCTCAGAACGAGCGCCTCTCTTTTCCAGGAGGCTCCCTTATCTTCTCCACGCACTCCTTCTTCAGGAAAGGTGATCGGGGTGGTTGTTTACGGAAGGAGGTTCGTGCGCCCAGACCCAAGTCTACCTCAGTAGATTTCTTGCCCATGGAGGTACTCTACTTGATTTTACTTACCTTCACATGCTTTCTGACGGCGGAGCCCTGCTGAACAGTTTACGTTCGCGGAACGCTCCGAAGATCCCGGGCTGAGAGCAGTAACATCGACCCCCCCCCTCCCTTTGGCCCTTCCTTTTCTCTTTTGGGCCTAGTATTTTTGGTGATTTTTTTTTCTGTTTTTCGTGCTATGAAAGTCATTTGCCTTCTTTTTTTCCAATGTCCTCCCCGAATTTTTTGTCGATACCAAGAGTATTTTTGTAGGCGTTCGGAAAGGGGGCTTAGACATACAGTCCCCAAGACCCCTCGGTGCACCCCCTTTTTTCCGACAGTGCCAGCCCCTTACAGGTTTTCTTTCAAAACGGCCGGCTTGCTTCCCACCGGCACCCTGAGCGATACCCCCCCCTATCTGAGCTTTTTTTACCATTAGTCCCTCCTCTCAATGGGCCACCGCCTTTCCCCTCCCGCGTTCGTTGCTGAACAGGTGCAGGATTCACAATGTCAATTTCCTCATGACGACCCCTTTGGCCTTCTTACCGCTGCGATCCCACGTTCTTTACCTCTTTATTTGCGCATGCTTTAAAACTAGAGGCCAGTAGCGTCCCGCAACGTTGCCTCTTTTCAACCTACCCCTTTGTCCGGTCCGCCCTCCTTTCATGGCCCGCTGGGAACCGGTACCCAAAAAATCCCCCAAATCGCCTCAGTTCCCCCCCTCCCAGGGATCTTAGACTTTTCCAGCGGGCCATTGAGTTGTATTTTTTTCTCTTTCATGTTTTGAGGTTTTGACTTGAATGTGTTCGCGGGGATGATGCAATTCCCGTCCCAGCTCGGTATCTCCTCCTTTTTCTCCGTCAACCGCAGTACCAGAGGCTTCCGAGGGTTTGTATTTCCGACCGGGACATGTGCCTGACGTGCACGTGTCACCACCCCTCCCCAGAATGATTTTTTTTTTGTCGCCTTTTCGTCCCCCCAAATTTGACCTTTATCCAGGGTTTCGTTCCACCCGTCGGGGATTCCATCGGGATAGTAATGGAAGTTTCAGGCAATATTTAACCCCGTCAGTCAAAGAATCGTAATAGCCTCTTTCCGGGACTATTCCTTCAAACCTCCTTCTAAGCCCCGGTTTCAAACACGACGACACTTCCGAACCACCTTCCTTACATCAACTGTCCCCCCCTACCCGTTCTGCCCCCAGCCATTGGATGGTGTTGACATTTCGACTGCCGTCGGTACGGTCGCTTCCCCCAGGGTTTCCCGCCACGTCACCTACCCGAAGACTCGGGTTCCCCTCCCTTTCCCTTTTTCTTTTCCCTCCTTCCGCAGTTTTCTTCGGTTAAAGCCCAGCCCCCCACCTTAAACCCAACTACGGCTCAGACGCTTACGTTCACACATACCTTCCCTCTTCGCCCCGCAGTCTCCTCTACCACAAAAATTCTGGCTTTCCTTTTTTTACTGGGGCGGAGTCCTTCCTCGTCCAAAAGGTCATTCAGGAAATTTATCCCTTCCAAACCCCTTCCCCTACTGATCTTCCCTTGTCAAACGACCTCTATTCGTACCCATGATTCGACCCTTGCTATAAACCTAATTCCCCTGCTACTACCCTTCTTAGATCCCCTTACCCAAAGGAACCTGAGCCCCCCAAGTTGAAGCAGTTAGACCTCAACGCTTTGAATCTTTCTCCTAGCCTCTAAGGCCCCACGTTACCTAGCCCTAAACTACGCCCTGGCCACCCCTTGAGACAGGCATCGGACGGAATTCCCACTCTCCCCCTCCACCTTCCCTTATAGGTAGGCCCCCCCCTTTCTTGCCTTCGTAGGCGAACGACGACTTCCCCACTCCTTCCCTCCTGCCTGCACCCCCCCCCCCCCCCCTCCCTACAACGTCCCCTCTTTACTTCCAGCGCGGTTCCCCTTACCTATTGTAGTCCCGGCTTCCCCAGTCTAACCTTCCCATTCCTCTGCCACTCCGTCGCTTTCCTCAGTGTTCGGCCGCTCCAAGCGTTCAAAGTCGTGTTCCCTCCTCACTGCCCCACCCCTTTTGCTCATTTCGACTTTTCCCCCGTATAACGACTTTTTCATTCGTCCGACCGCACCGTCCCATTTTTCTTCGCAACTTCTTTTAAATACCTCCCAAGTAAACCACTGGCCCTCCAACACCGTGTCCCCCCCCGCAATTTGCCCGGCCGGCTGAGCAGTCTCCCAAGACTTCCCTTCCACGTTTTTTCCTCGTTTTCCGTTTCCCCCGCGAAAAACGTCGATCCCCCCGTTTTTTTTTTTAACCCTGCCTCACGGCAAGCAAACCAACCCCCGACAACTGCTGTCCGCCCCGGCCCCCTCTCATTACACTCCCCTAGGTCCTTAAGGAGAGCAGTATCCCTTCACCCAAGTGTGAAACGACAACCACCTGACGAGTGCTGCCTTCCTCAGTGTCTCCTCAGGTTTTCTTCTCCGTCATAGGACTGCCTCCCTGTCAAACGTCCGTGATTTACCTTTTTTCCTACGCCCCCTTTCTCCTCCTGAGACATCCCCTCAACAGGCCTTCCTCTTCGTTAACCGATCCCGACCACCTCCAGAGACGAAACCCTTTTTCCTTTCCCCTTCTCTGCCCCCCTTTCCTTTTCCCCTTCTATCTTTTTTCCCTAAGTTGTGGTTTGTTTCGTTTTTTCTTTTTCGAGGTTTGATGATCTGGACCGAGACTTTCCACGTCGGAGTCTTTGTTTCCGGTATAGGTTTAAAAGCCTCTCTTCCCTTGTTGGCGTGTCTTGTCGCCGCTGTCGTTACGTTTTCGTTCCTACTTTTCCCCCCTCTGTTTCCGGTTCTGACCCTCATGGTCTAGTCTATTTTCCCCGTCAATCTCCCCCCTATCTCCTTTAGAAATTCTTTGACCTTTTTTACGAGATATCTTCCTTCGTTAACCTTGCTTGTCGGTGCCTTACATGCTCGCCTCCCTCTTTATTGTCCCCCAGTTGGCCGCTCGGTCTGTTCGACTTGTGTTGGTGGACGGTGTTTTTTCCTTCCGTGCTATGTTTTCCTTGTAGTAAATTGGGAGGGACGGTCCTTTAAACACGATGTACAACAGTTCGGTTTCTTGTGTCCGAAACACACGCTTTCTCAGTCCCTAGTCGAGTGACACAGCTGGAAAGTTTGGACTTTGCCAGTTTTGGTTTAGGTTTGCCCCATCTTTTTAGCCCCTCCTGGGAATTCTTCCTGTGGTCGTGTTATGCGTATGTAGGGTCTCACCTTGAGCCTTTTTTATGCTCTTGTCCAAATCCCCCCCTCCCCTACGGGGATTGAAGGGGAGAAGGTGTCCACAGAATCAATCGTCCTAGGTGATAGTGTTTCGTCCAGTTCTTCGGATGACGGGCTTCAAAGTGAGGATTTATGTCTAGCGTGAGCATCACTAACTAGTCCACGAAGCCTGCCAGGACCCCCTGAACGAGCAATACTTATTCGAGAAGGGGACCTCCCTCTTTCGCGCGATTTCGAGTCCCTTCTGCCCACTCTTTACTTGTATCCTCGTCCGCGACTCCCCCTCCCCTCCCCTCTCACTTCCCGTCGCCCCCCCCCCTTCCATTCCTTTCTCTCCCCCCTCTTTACCCCCCTATTTCTCCCTCCTCCCCCCACCTCCCCCTCTTATCTCCGCACTCCCCCCTTCTCACCCCATTTCAACCTCCTTCCCTCACGTCTAACCCTCTTTGTTTTCCCCTCTCCTCTTCTCATTCTCTCTTTTTTCTTTTCCATTCCTTCTCCCCTCTCCCCCCCTTCGTCACCAACTCTCCCACGTCCTTCACATTCCCTCCTCTCCCCCCCTGTACCTCCTCCCATTCCCTTTGCTCCCCCCCCCCCGTAGTCTCCGTTTTTTGTGTAGTTTGTTCGTCGTTTAGGATTCTCTGCAGTAGGTTTTTTTCTCCCCAGGTGAAGTTGATGCCCGTCGGGGTTTTTTTGTCAGACTTCTATCGCCGGTTTTCGTTATCGGTATGGCAGTCCGGATTACCCCCTTCTTCTTTTTCGGAGGGGGAGGTTCCCGTCGCGGGGTTTCCGTGTGACGTCTCGGGATTTTTCCTGCGCTGCCCTTCCCGAATGGTACTGTTTGAGTTTACTGCGTCTCCTTCCCTTTTGCGCTGGCGCTTTGCGACTATTGTCGTTGCGCAGCTTTCTTTGGTGCCCTTTCCCGAATTTATTTTTCAGCGTCGGGAATCGAGGTTTCCTTTTTTCCCCAGGCACGATCACGTGGTTCCTGTGCTTCCCGTCTTTTCCTAGGAATCCCGTTTTTTCAGCAACAGCTAGACTGACACACAAAAACGACCCCCCCCGCCCCCCCTTCGCGCAAACCCCACCCCAACGCGCGGTGTTTTCTCTTTTGGAGGATTGTGGAGTCCCCTCCTGCTTTGGTGACTTTACTCCTCGGCTCCTTTCTTTGGCTTTCCTTCTTTTTTTTTTGGGAAGTCGTGACTCTTGCTTGTCCCCCCCTTATTCCCAGAGATCGACCAGTCCTTTTGCTTGACAACCCCCTTTGTTGTCACGTTCCCTTTTCCTGGTGCCAACCGGGACGCAGAACGCTCTTCGTATTTTTCCCCCTCCAATGTTTTTGTACTTCTGTTCGGTGTAATGTTAATTCTGCCAGGTGGTTCCTTCTTGTTCCTTTTTGTTGCCCACGTTCCCGTAGGAGAGAGAACCCCCTTTTCCTTCCTAGGCCTTGCCATTAGCGTAGAATTCATTTGTACTCTGCATGCCCCATGCCGTTACTTAGCTTCGGGGGGGTTCGGCCCTTGTGCCTCACCCGAGGAAGGTGAAACGTCAACCTTTTCTTCCCCTTGATCCCCCCCTCTATTCCCCCCCCCTAGGGATTTTTCTTGTTCGTGACTCAGCGCCGTACAGGGTGCCTGTACCACCTTTCCCGTCCCTTCCAGGAAAAACGTCTTTCCCCCCCTCCCCTTCCCTCCCCGTGTTGTGACGGAGGTTTGGCTCGGATCGCGTTCTGCGTGAAGGGTGTTCCTCAGCCCCCTCTCACTTCCCTCTTTCCATTCACTCCTCCCCCCCCACACCCCTTTTCCCCCCAACAATTGCATCCCGGGTTTCCCGACAAGGGCCCTTTTACGATACCTCTCTGTTGAGGACCCGGTGCCTTTTCTCCCTTGAGGAGGAGTTCTTTCTTTGTTTTTCCCCTCCGTCTTCGGGCCTGGAACTTGCTGACAGTACGGGATGTTTCTTGTCGTAGGCCCCCTTGTTAGGAAGACCTCCCGTGCCCTCTTCAAATTCTGGGCGTCCGGTTGTTTAAGAAAGATACGGGTCTCTCCCCTCGTTCCTTCCGTCATTGGTCGTCGCGGCTTGACAGTGTCAACGCGCTGTCGTTACTTCCTCGCGACTCGACGTATTTTTCAGCTTTTACATGAATAAATTCGTCACTTGATAGTGAATTGTATCCCCCCCTCAGCGTAGTCTTTTTCTTTCAAGCTCCATTCCGGTGACTTGGTTCCAGTGGTTCTTTATGCGAAGCCGGCCTTGTTTTTCCCCCTCCGAATTTGTAGTCCCTGGCGCCCTCTTCCCTTCTGCTGTCTTCCTTTTGGAAGCCCCCGGCCCGAAGATTTTTCCCCCTCGCTTTTGTCCCAACCCTTCCTGAGCTGTTCCCGACGCGGCCGGTTTTTCTCCCTCCCCGAAAAAACTTTCTCTCCCGGTCCCCCCCCCCCCAAAAACGTAAAGGTCCTGAACCTTCTTCGGAGCTTGTCCTTTTCATCCCCCCTTTTCTTCGGGTGGGCTGCGCAACGTAAAATGTTCGGCGGGCGTTCTTTCTGATTGCAGCAGTGGAAGTCATTTACTCGACATTTATCGGTCCTTGTTCCTCAGCGACGAGATAGTGGTAGTGACTCCGACACGTTTTTGCACCAGGCCTTCACCTGCACCCTCCTCGACGTCATTGCCTTCTTTTCCGAGTTCCGTCATTGATCAGTTTCGCCGCTGCAGTGAGTCCCTCTGTGAGCCGTCGCTAAACGGCAGATGTCCCCTGTTTATTGTATTCTTTTTTTCAGAATTCCCCCTTCCTCTTTTGCAGATTTTTTCTATGGGACGCTCCCTCCATTCCTCCTAAGGGAGGTCCACCCCGTCTGCCTATTAGTGACCCTTCTTCCTTTCTGCTCCTCTTTTCTCTTCCTACTACCAAAACTGGGTGGCTGCCGCCAGCGTTTAATGCAGAAGAATTTCGGATTACCTTTTCCTCCGTGACACGTGTAGGCCGGTTGAAGATACGCTTCTCCTTAGTTATTTCCCTTTCCCCCTTACCTCCATTTGTTGTTTTTTCTTCCCTCCAGTTACCTCTCGTCACCCAGCCCTCTTTCCGGTCTTCTTTACGTCTTTTTGGTTAAAGATTTACGGAATCCAAATGTCCGTTCCTCATCCGTTGGTTTTGTCGGATATCGGACTTCCCCAACTAGTCGTCATCACTTGACTCAGTCAACTCTTTTTCCCTCCCCTTGGAATGCCCACTCGAGTGTAAGTTTCGAGTCAGCGTCCAGTCGCCCAGGTTCAATCGGTTCGGTCTCGGAGTGACGTTAAACTGAACCCTCCTTTCTTTGCTTTTCCTTTTCGCCGGGCCGCACGAGCGACGCCGTTCGGAGGCAATGATCATTTCTCCCTCTCCCCCGCCTTTTAACTACCGTAACTGTTGTTTTTCGTCGTGTTTGTTCAGTCCAGGTAGTTGACTTTCTTCCAAATCCCCCCCCCTCTTTTCGACTTCTCCTTTTTCCAGGGGCCCGTAGCGATGCATCGTTTGTCATGCCGCAGCGCGAATTTGCGCCCCGCATGTGTTTTGAACGTTTAATTTTTTTTTTTTTTCCTTGTCCTGACCTCTCCCGCCCCCTTTCTTTTTTACGCCAGCGCCCGACCGGTGGTTGCGCCTTTCTTGGTTTCTGTTTCCGGCCCGGTTTTTTCGGCCCCCGCTCTTCTCTCGTTCCCTTTCTTTTTAGTTGTGCGCTCCCCTGATTTTTTCCCTTCCTTCGGCCTGGGCCTTTTTTTGAACACCGTCCGCTCCTCCCGGCCACTCTTCCTCGTTCCCGCCTTTCTTTTTTTCCCAGGCGTTTCACCTTTCGTCCCTTTTTCTCGCTTCCCACCTCTCTTTCTACCAGGTTCCCGCTACCCCTTCCCCCCCCCCCCCCCCTGACGAACTTTCCACCTTTTCCCTCCCACCCCCTTTC
>Ga0179593_1631423_pt1 | contig 10775 bp, 14 predicted proteins | sample CZODoug2_1_08_16_FD_185931 | JGI IMG/M metagenome (GOLD analysis project Ga0179593, IMG submission 185931) | Vadose zone soil fungal communities from Angelo Coast Range Reserve, California, USA - CZODoug2_1_08_16fungal (PacBio error correction) | ecosystem: Environmental > Terrestrial > Soil >... | reverse complement strand
TCGGCCCGTCCCCCTGGTTTTCGTGTTCGAAGGTCCGTTTGAGAACCCCTCTTTCTCCCCCTGGTTCTCAATGCATGAAAAACCTTACTCCTTTCCTTGTCCGGTTTCTGAGGACTCCCCATTTCTTACCCTTGATCTCCAGCTTCCTAGTAGTCTCCCACCCCATTCTGCGACCTTTTTTTCCGTTTTTTCCTTATGGAGAGAGCCTCACCCTGTGGTCTTTTTTGGCGTTTCTGGCGAGTTAAGCTCTGATCTTCGTACTCACCGGCACATCTTCAATCTTCCCTTCTCTTTTATTTTCGAATCCGCCAGTGCTCTTTTTCTTTTTTCTTTTTTTTTTCCTCTTCTATCCCCTGTAATAAATGTGTTCTCCCCTTCTCCCACACGCCCAACTACAACCACAACCTCTTTTTCGTCTCTTTCCCTTTTCCCTCCATCAGGGTCATCTTGCTCACTGAGTCCTCCCTTTTGATTTTTCCTTGCTGTGGCTCCTAGAAAGTGCCTGGCGCCCCATTTCTCGGTCCCCCTTTCTTTTCAGATATTTGAAATAGGTAATCCCCTTGACCCCTTTTACGATGTTTTCCTCCCTCTTCATTCCTCTTCCTGCGCCTTATTCCCTGTCTCATTGCTTCCGTCCTTGTTTTCTCTCGGTTTTTAATTCAGGCATAGAGGGGTGTTTCCTGGCCCTTTTTGTTTATTCTGGCCTCGAGTTTATGCGCATACCCACCCCTTTCCCCCCAAATTTCCCATAGGTCCCGCCCAGTTTTGAGCACTTTTGTTTTGATCCCCCCCGCTACAAGGGATACCTCTCTTTTCCAACTTGGCTCGGGATTGTTTTTGAGAGACCACCCCCCTGGTTCCCTTTCTGATCCGGATCCAGGGCTTTTTCATCCCCACCCTTTTGCAATGAGCGCGCAGCCTTTGTCCTCCTTCTTTTTGCCTTCGTTCCCGGAATCCTTACACAGGAGCCACAAACACTTTGCCAAAATTTAGCTTTCACGTGCCCTGCTTTCAAGCAATTTCACCTTGAGCTCCAGGTTTCGACTATTGCACCTCTTTTTTCCCTTTTTCTCTCTGGAGAGGAGACCTCCACCTTTCTCTTTGGGTTTTCGCGACATGGTCAGTACTCCATCTTTTGACCCTGGCGGGCACCCTTTTTTTATACCCCTTCAACCTGTCGACCCACTTCACCCTTTTTTGACACACCTTTTTTTAATATCCAGACTTTCTCCCGTCACCTTCGTAACGAAGGTCGGTGTCCCCTCCTTTTCTCAGATTACTTACCCTGTCCCCTTTAAGCACCAGGGACACGTTTACCCCCCCCTTTGCGAACCAAGGGAGCCTCCCGCCCCGTCCCCCCCCTTTTTCTTTGATCCAACCTGCGTCCCGGTTCCTCCTTCAGTTCCCCAGACTCAAACTGGGCTCTTCTTTTCAGGATCTTGTTTCTATTTTTTTTTTTGCAGCCCCCCTATCCTTTTTCGGCGTCTAATGGGTGTTTCTTTTCCCCCCCCCTCTCGTTTGACCCCACCCTCTTTTCTTCTATTGGCTTAAGCCAAGTGTTTTCCTTCCCCGAACTTTCCCCACCCAAACCTCCTGTCCCCTTTCTTCTTGGCAATGCAAGCTTTTCCTGCCCTTCTCTTTGTCTTCTTTCCTTCGTCAGACACGGGTGACAGTTTTTTTGATTTTCGATTCCAAATATAACCCGGTTGCGAATCTTCCCTTCCTTTTTGTGGTTTGAGAGATCCCCCGCAACCTGATGTACGACCCACCTTCTTGCCTTACACCCTTTTGAAAGCATTCCACAGTCCGTTTTTTTTGGCGTCTAGGGTTCCTTTTCCGGCAGGCCTTGATCCTTTCTTTTGGGTTATGAAGGCTGTTTTCACGTGAGGGGATCCTTTTTCCTTTCTTCTTCCTCCTGACCTTTCTAGGATCGGGTTTTTTCCCTTCTAATTTTGAGAAAGACATCACCTTTTTTTCCTTGCTCATGAAATTTCGCGGGTCTTTCACGGGCGTTTCCCCCCCTTGCGTAGAAGACACCCCTATGTCTTTTTTTTTTTTCCCTGCAAAAGTAGACCTTTCCGTTTTAGCCAATCCTTATACCCGTTACCGGTCTTCTTGACTTTTTCTCCCACGATAAATTAGATGTTGCCAGTGTTTTGAATCCTCCTCTTTCCCCCTTTTTTCAAGATTCTCCCCCCTTTTCCGGCAGAATTTTTATAAAGTGTCCTCTGGCACCGGGTTTTTCAAGTATTTGAATTTTTTTTTTCCTTGGTCTTCTCCTTGTGAGTTTTTCCCCCTTTTTTTCCCTGGCTTTCCCGACCCCCCCCCCCCCTTTCCTGTATTTTTTTCTCACTTGAGATTCCGAAACTGCCCCGTTTGGCCCTAGATCTTAGAAATACCTTTCGAACTTCCAATTCCCAGACGTTTTCTCCCCCCTTGGAGTACCCCTCTTTTTTTAGTTTCACCTTTCTCTCGTCTATATAGTTTTGGTTTCTTGTAATTCCCCCCGATTCACGTCGACCGAGTTACCTCCTCGTCCTCCGTTTTTTAAGGCTCATTTACATTCCTGAGTTTCTAACTTTTTTCCCCCCCGTCCCCAAAGCCTTCCCCCTTTTTGTCCTCCACGCCACCTTTCCTTTTCCCCGCCCTCTCCCCACGGTCTGTTTTACCGTTCCTTCAACCCCACTGCTGTTTCACTTTTCACCGTTGCCGGAGGCTTTCCGGGGGTTTAGTCCTTCTTCTGGCTTCATTGCGATCCAAATGTCTTCTTTTTCTTCCCCCCCCCCCAGGCATTTTTTTCCCCCCGCTACAGACTTAGAACTTCTCCCTCCCCTTCTTACACCGTTGATTCTTTTTAGACGATCTCTGTCCCTCCCAAGGCCCCCTCCGATCCCCCCTTCATATATAAAATCCTCTCCCTTTTGAACAACTTTTTTGCGCTAGAATGCCCCCGCAGTGCCTTTTCTCAGATTGGGCTTCTTCTCCCTCGGCGGACTCATTCCCTCCTTCCCGCTTCCCCTTTTCTCCCCCTTTCTCTCCCCCTTCCCCCTTTGGTGGTTACCGGTTTTTCCTCTGTTGATCTCGACGTGCCCCCACTGGATACCTCTTCTATCTCTTTGCAGCCGAGTTCTCACAGAGCCTTCTCTTTTTTTTTTTCCCCCCCCTGGTCCTTCGTACCTCTAGCGATGATTGTCCATTTTCTTCCCAGCTCTTCTTGATCGCCCCCCCCGCTGCGCCTATCATGTTCCCCCCCGTTTTTCTGACCTTTTTTGTGAACTTAAACCGTAAACTCGCCGTCCTTCTTTTGACCTGCTTTGATTTTCTCCTCTTTCGAATGGCTATCAGCACGTTCGCACCTTTCATCCGGCAAAAGTTTTGGTTTTTCTTGGTTCTCCCCTTCTTTTCTGCCTTAATTTTTCTTTTCCCCCTCCATCGAGCAGCCCTCCTTCTTTTTTGTTCTCTCCTCTCATCGAGAGACTCCCCATCTGGAATTGCGCGACCCTTAGTTGCTTTCTATTCTCTTTTTGAGTTTCTTTTGCTTTCCCCTTCGTTTCCTTCAAATTCTTCCCCCACAGAGATTTTTACATTCTTCCTTGTGCATTCCGTTCACCGTCCTTTTTTGGAACCTCACGAGCAAATCTTTCCGTCCAGGAGTCTCTTACGTTTTCCCTTTGTTTTTCTTTTCTCTCTTCGTCAGCATTTGGCGGCTCTTTGCGCAAGTGGAGTGGTAGTTCCTTTTGCTCCTCCGAACCTATTTAGTCCCCCCCCTTCCTAAAAGGCCTCCTCTTTCTGATTTAGCTTCCAGACAACGAGAGCAGTTTGCTTTTGTTTCTGGAATCTTGAGATCTTCCTAAAGTGGGGTCGCCTAGGCTTTCCCCTCTTTTCCCCCACTTCACCACACCTCCGTTGGTTTTTGCATCTTTTCACGCTCCGAATGTGAACTGATACTTTGACTTTCTCCTTTCTTTTTTTTTTTCCCCCGACCTTCCCTTTCCCCCGGGGATTCGTCGACAGTTCTTGCCTCTCAAATGCTTTTAGTTTTAAGTAGTGTCCCACATCTTTTCTACTAGCGCGGGATCAAGTTTAGTTTGGACATTTTCTCTCTTCCTATTTCCCTGGGCTCCCCAGTGACCGCTTGCTTTTGTTTCGTCTTTCTTGCTATTTTCCCTGAAGGTCCTGTCCTCGTTGTGTGTTTCTTTTTTCATTTTGCAAATGTTGATTGGTGAGGGCGCCCCTCCTTTTTTCTTCTCTCCCGTCCCCTCTATTCCCTTTTGTAAATTTTTGTTTCGTTTTTCTTTTCTGATCCAAGCAGACTTTCCCTGCAGTAATACCCTTCTCCCCTGTTCCGTTTTACCCCCTTTTAATTTGCTTGTGTCCATGCGTTGCGTCTTTTCAACGCCCTCTTTTGACCTTTGAGTTTGTCTGGTACGCTTTCTTTTACATCCCCCCCTGGGTTTTGACATCTTCACGTTTTACCGTCCCCCTTCAAAAAGTTTTCGCGTTGCCCCCTCCTTCCCCTTCTGCCCAATCCACTTTTGCCTTTTTTTTCCTTTTTCTTCGTCCTCTACACGGTGTCTTAATTCTTCGGAGCCTTCCCCGGCGGGGGTTTCTTGGTGCGCGGAAGTCAGTCCACCCTTTCCTCTGATGCTTTCCCCAGAGCGGGGCACCCCCGTTTCCCCCCCCTCACCCTTAGGCCCTTCCAGTGCTTCTCAACCATACTTTTCCAGGGACACGCAGTGCCATCGTCCCTTTTATCCTTCATATTCCCCACTTGAGAAGTACTATTCCCTACTTTCCATTCAATGCAAACTCCGTTTAACCCCCCCGCCGTTGTTGTACCCCTCCCTTCTCCCCCTTGGTTTTCCCTGTTTTAATACGAGCCTTTCTTCCCCTTTGACCAGTTCAACAGTCCCTCGGCCTGTTCTTCTCTGATCTAGCGAGATCCTTTTTTTTCAGCACTTACCTGCCCCCTTATTGTTCCCCTTCTCCCGCCGCAGTTCCCTCCTTTCAATTCAGGCTGCCACTGAACACTCCTCCGACTTCTTGTTTGGCTGTTCTCCAAGCCTGTCTCTTCCACCCCTTTCCCCGCCTAGAAACCACATCCCCCCTTCTAAAAGTATTTCTGCCGCCAATTCACTCTCGTTTCTCCTTTCTGGTAGGGACAAGAAGGGGTCAGACCATTTTTTCAGTTTTTCGCAAGGATCTGGTCGAGTACCCCCTTCCATTTTGCGAGGTTATCGTCGGTTTCCCCTTCCCCCCCCTTTTTTTGTTCTATGCTCCCGGAGTCCACCTTTGTGATGTTCCCCTTCTCTGATCAAAAGGTATGGTCTTTCTGAAGAAAGTTAAGTTCCCTCTCATTTTCCTTTTCGGGCGTTTCCTCCCCGGGCCTAAAGAAAGTTGACGTCTGTCTTTTTGTTATTTTAAGTGGAGTGGTGATCCGGAATTTTCAGCCAACCGTCCCCCCTCTTTCTTCTCGGTGTGTGTGCCTTTTTACACCCCCCCCCCCCCCCACTGTGTTTTTTTGTGCACCTTTTACCGAACGCTCTTTGAGAACCCCCTCCCCTTCTTTTTGGATCATTGAAAAGGTGTTTTTTTTTTCTTGCCTGCCCCTCTCCCTTCATTTTAATAAGAACAGTTTCTCATGGAGCGTCCCAGCTAGAAGTGACTCTATTTTCTCCCCCCCCGTTTACTTGACGGTCCGAGGGAGTCCCTTGTCCCCCGGCGCTTTTTAACACGTGTCCCCTTTTTCTCCGGTTTTTTTGCACATTCTTAGTCGGAACAACTTCCTGCTGCCCCCTGCCTTTTCTACGGTTCGACTTGCCCGGCTTCTGTCCGTATTCCTCTCTTCTTCAATTTTCCCCTTTTCTACCATGTTATTTTTTTTCTTCCCCCCATACTAATCACCCGGTTGCAAATTCCATCACCCAGTCTTTTGTTCACTGACTCGGCCGTTCCCTTTCCCCTTTCCCCCCCCCAGCCCTTCCAAGTTGATGGCCCTTAGACCTTAGTCCCATGGGCTAATCCATTCCAAGTAGCTCCCCCTGATTTTAAGGTTTCTGCTTTGTCCATCATTTGGCCTTTATGAGCTTCTAAGTTTGCAGTGTGTGGTCGTTGTTCCTTACCGACCGTCCCTCTTAGGTCCTAATAAGTCCCTTTGTCCGGCGCTTTTTCCTGTTCACATCGTTTCGAACCGTTTTCACTCTCTATCCCAAAGCATTTTTTCTAAAACTTCCCCAAAAATTACCCTTTGCCCTGTTCTTCCTGCACTTATATCCCTCATCTTCTTTTCCCTTTTTTACCCCGTTGGCTCCCTTCCCTTCCCCTCTTTTCAAACCCCTCTGTTACGTTTTTATGCAGCAATTTAAAATGGCTCAGTTGGCCTACAGGCACACCACCCTGGCAATGAAGTTCCCGTTCCCTTTCCCCCCCTATTTCATGCCTCCTCACACTTTTCCCCCAGGCAAGACGAGTCCGCCGTCTGTTGTTGCCCGTTTGACCTGCCGGCCTTGCACTGACAATTTTATAAATCCTTCTTTTTACAATTTTCCCCCCCCCTTCCCCAATATACTCCTCCGCACCCCATCACTATCCGTTTAGTTCTTCCCGCACTTTTCCGCAACCGGGCAGATTCGGTCGGACTTTCTCAGCGCGAATAATCGTGTCTGCAGATTCCCAATGATCGGGCCCGTTCCTCTTCTTCGGTTGTTTTTTGAAATGTGCCCTAGTACGCTGAAAACACTGCGATTTTTCGCTGCGCTCTTTTGCCGATTCCACAACCCAACAATGTTCTTTATTCTTTTTAACTTGGCCTTGTTCCGGTCACCAGCGATGATGCCGGTTTTGCATAATCTTCCCGCCTCCAGGAGCTTGTTACCACCGCTGCGAGTATAAGAAGCCCACCCCCCCCCTTTTCTTTCCTTTGTAACAATTTCCCCCAGTCAACTTTTTCCTTTCTCCGATCTCTTTCCCTCCTCTCGGAGATCCAAATGTACGAATGGATTCTCCTTTTTTCCTCGACCCTCACCGCAGGTAATTTGTCTGTGGTCCTTTCTCCCACATCCTTCCCTGTTCTTTACCACAATTGATTTAGAAACTTCCCCCCCCAGCCCCTCATGTATCTTTTCTCTTTTCTCCTACTAAGTTTTTTTTTTTTTTCGATCTAGGAGTGCGCGCGTTGTTGTTGTTACCTTCTTTTTTTCCAGTCCCTTTTTCCTTTCTTTTCTCTTTCTTCGACCTCCCCCCCTTGCCCTAAGTTTTTGAGTTCTTTTTAATTAGAAGCCCTTTAGGAAAGATTGGGCCTTCCCTCGCGATAGAGCTTCATTCACGTCAGGAATTGCCCCGGTTTTTTTGGATCTTTTTCTCCGATGAGTCAATCACCTTTTTTTGATGATCTTGCGCTCGTTTACCTTCGCTTTCAGAGACGATTTCGGGCCATGCTTTTTCCCACGATGCCGCCCTTCCACACTTCCCCCTCAATCTTACTTTTTTTTAAGACCCCCTTCTCCTATGTGCTTTAGTTTTGTTTTGCCTTCGACTCTTCCATTTTTGAAGCGTCTTAGTGCCCTCCCTTCAAAACCCCCATTCCACCCCCCCCCCTACCTTTTTCTCCCCGTGACGAATCCGTGAATCTTTTGATGAAGTCCTTCCTTGCTTTCCTTAAGTTTCCTTTGGCTGCGTCGCCAGTTCTGTTCATTTTCTTTAGTTTTTCAGTTGTTTCATCCGGACCTCTGTTTTTTTTTCCCCATTGTTTTTCTTTTCGAAGCATTTTCCTTGTTCAGACTCTTCTGGTTTCAACTGGTATCAAGTTCCGAGGCGTGCTTTCCTTGGTTTAGCTATGTTTTGGTCCTCAGAGGGGGTGTTTTTCTTTTTTCCTACTTTTTTCCTCAAGTGCATCGTCGTGAATCAGTTTTGTCTATGCGACCTTCCCAGCGCCCCCTTTTCCCCTCTTTTTGTGCCGCGTTGGTTGCGCCCCTTTTTATGCTGAGCACCTTTGGGTGATATAAGGTAATCCCCCCCCTTGCTCTTGAATTGGTTTTGTTCGGGCATGCTGTTTTTGAACAGCTTTTCCTAAAAACCCGCCGCTTTGAACTTGTTCCGCGGTTTATTTGTGGTCGCCTTCGTTAGGCTGACCTGTTCTCCCCCCCCTCTTAATTTTCCCAGTGACCTAGTCCCCCCATTTTTTTTTGTGCAATTTGATAGCAGTCATGGGCAGGCCATGCTGGCCTCCCTGAATAACCTGAGTCTCAAGTGGTCCCGATGTCTTGCCTCCCCCCCCAGGATGTTCCGCACTGTTCCTTGCGACCGTTCCTTTAAACCCCTCTCTTTCGTTCGGTACGAGAGACATTCCCCCCCCCCCCCTCCTTCTCTTTTCTTTTTTCCCCCCCCTTATCGAGGTGGGTTAGGGGGTACCCCTGCCCACCGACCCTGGAGGCAGCGCAGTCAATATTCTGCCTCCACAGCATGGTCCCCCGGTTCTTTAGCGGTATCTTTCCCCCATACGAGGTCGGGCAATCAGTATCATTTTTACATTTCACTCCAGATTCTTTCCCTTCAATCCCCCACCTTTGAACCCTTTGAGACGTCTCTTGCCCCAAAAGAAAGGGCTCTGCCCCTGTCCCGTACCGCTTGGCTTAAACTGGAGGCCCTGTCCCTCCCCCTTCCGAATACCACTGTCCTTTCTTCTCTCTTTCTTTCCCCGCCGGGACGGCCTTACCCTGAGCACTTCTGAAACGCCTGTCCGAGTCGATACTTCCGTTGAGACAAATTCCCTCCTATAATTGCCATTCTGGCGGAAGCCAATTTCCTGGCTGACCCAGTTCCCTTAACCCAACAACCTCAGGCCCCCCGCCCTTTTCCTGCCTGCCTGCACCCTTGGTCGGAGATGTATGTCCACTCATGTCGTTTACCTTTTTGACAGTCCTTTGGCCAGCAACTTTTGAGGGTCTCCCCCCCCACCCCCCGGTGCGAAGGTTATATATACTCTTTTTTCTCTCCCCTCCCCCGTGGTGTCGTCAGATCACCAACTGTTCGTGAGGTCCTAGTCCCTCCTTTGTTTTCCCTTGTCCAGTGGTATTTCCAATGATTTAGGGACCTTGCAGCTTAGGTTATTGTTCCTTCCTGTCACCTTTTCTCCTTTCCGGTTTGTTCTTGAAGCATGTCCCTTTTTGTAACAGGCTTTCCGCCAAGACCCCACCTTTTCTTTTTGGATTTGTCTCTGCTTATCGACGCTCTGTTTTTTCCCCCCCATGCTGCGCAGTGTGTTTTTCCTTAGGGGTCGTCTTGCTCGCCAGATCTCTTAGTACTCCTCCGCTTCACCCTCTCCCTAGAGGTGACCCCCTCCCTTCCTTCGCCGATTGTTGTACCACCTCTTACTTACCGGTAACGGGTTCCCATTCCTTTTTTTAGCAGCACCTGTTTTTCTGTTTTTTAAGTGTCGGCCTTCCGCCTCGTTGCTTTTTGAAAATAGTCCGTTCTTCCTTTTTTCCCCCATTCCCCTGTGACGACTTCGTTATAAAGTTCGATGTCCCTGATCTGTGTAAGCCTGGTAGTTTTGTTAAGCCCCTTCTGCCTTTGAATACATTTAGTTTGGTTTTTTTTTTTTTTTCCCCCCTGTTTCCCTACCCTACGGCTTTTTCCCCTTCTCCCACTTCCGGTACTGTCCTTTAGCCTCGATACCCCCTCCCAAACTCCAGTTGTAGAGCTCTTCGACATACTTTACGATGGTTTTCTTTTGCTAAGGCGAACTTGAGCCTTTTTTTGCTTTTGAGTCATTGCTTTGGCCAGGGACCGGTTATTCCCTCTCCGTTTGCAGGGGGCTACCGTGGTCTTTACCTTTTTAAAGTCCGTTTCACCCACTTTCTGACCAACTCTCCTCCCGCTTCCTAACAATCGCTTTCGCTTTTTTGTCATTTTTTAGCCTGTCTTAAAATAAAATCCCCCCGGGTTGTACTCCCCCCGGCCTCAAAGGGTTCTTACCCTGATACCCCCTCTTTTCTCATTCACCGTGTGCTCCACTCTTTTTTTCCGTAGACACCCCTTTTGAGAGATTTGGCTCTTTCTTCCTCACTGCGTCCCTCAGGACAAACAACTGCATGATGTTTTGTCCCTTGGTCGCCTCCCCCCATTCTTGAAACCCATGCTTCCAGGCCCAATACTGATCATGTTTGGACCCGTGAACCCTTTGATGCCCGTCCCCTGTTTTTTTCAACAAAAAACTGACTGAACCTTTCTCAAGCCCGCCTTAACCCCCCCCCCCAACTCTATATTCAATACTTTCACTACACTCTCCTTTTCCTAGAAAATGTCGACCAGCCACCGCCTATTACTTTTCTTTTTCCCGCGGCGCCTCATCAGAGGATCAGATTCCAGCTTCTTGTCTGACCCTAATCTGTCAACGTCGGGTGTGGTTTTGGATTTGTAGATACCGCCCCCCAGTACCTCTTTTGCCTATTTTTCCCTCCCGTCGAGCCTCACAACGTCTACGGTTCGTTTTCTAACCCCTTTTCTCGTAAGGACATATTTCCCGCCCGATGATTCCGTGTTGTTGGCCTCTCTGCCAGCCTCGGCGCTGATCTCCTTCACTCGCAAGTCAAGCTTTGCTTCCGCCTCCCCATTTTGAACCCAAAACGTAACTCCGTACTGGCCTTACCCCTTACCTACTTTTTGAGCGCCCACGCTGTCCGAAATTCTCCTCCTCTTGACTTTCCGCAAACCTGCTTAGGCACCGTTTTTCCCCTTTTTGAGCTTCTCCAATTTACTTCGAAACACTCGTCCGA
>Ga0179593_1600202_pt1 | contig 10775 bp, 13 predicted proteins | sample CZODoug2_1_08_16_FD_185931 | JGI IMG/M metagenome (GOLD analysis project Ga0179593, IMG submission 185931) | Vadose zone soil fungal communities from Angelo Coast Range Reserve, California, USA - CZODoug2_1_08_16fungal (PacBio error correction) | ecosystem: Environmental > Terrestrial > Soil >... | reverse complement strand
CCTCCAGCGGGGCCAGTTTCCAATTGCCCCCATCTGCTGGGATGATTCAGACCGTAGGGAATGATTTCTGCTGTCCTTGACTGCTTTTTCCTTAACGCCACACTTTCCTTTCATGGGCGCGGTGGAGCGGTGGGAAATTTAGGGGAACCCGCGCATTTGCCGCTTGTTTCCACTTTTCCCCAACGCGGCATCTTTTTCTTGGTTCAGGGACTCCCGTTCCAGAAACGGGTTTTTTGTATCCAAACACTCCTGGTAGAGTTGTTCCCCACAAGCGCGAAGCGTACCAGAATAGTACGGCCCCCCACAAGGAAGTTTCGTTACCGGCGCATGATTTCACTTTCCGAATTATTCGCCATAGTTTTTTCCTCTCTTCCCAAGTCAGCATTTCCTTTTTTTAAAACCAGGTATCCCTATTTTAAGTTCTTCCTTCTATGAGAGCTTTTTGACTTCGCTCAGCAAGTATCTTTCCCAACAGGCTTCATTTCCTTTTGCAAAACGACACACCCCTTCTCCCCCCTTCATCGCGGGCCAGGACCCTTTTTGGCGATGCATGCGGCTTCCCAATGGTATTTTGAAACCATCTCTTTCCCCCTTTTCCAGTTGTGGTTTTTTTCCCCCCTTTCATCCGCATTCAGTAACACTTTCCTTTTTTCGCGATGAATTTATCGCGTTTTTTTTCCACTCACCCGTGATACCTCCCTCTGCAGCCGCGATTTTCCCCTCTTCTTTGATGAGCTTTCCCCTGAAGTCACCCCCCAGTTTCTTCTCTCTAATCTATGGCTCAGATTCTTACCCCATAGGACACCCTTTCCGAAAGGCTGACTATGGTCAAGCTCTTTCCCTATGGGCGACTCGTAGGAAGTGATCTTTCTTTACGCGTCCTTGGTGTGGTTCGTAATACTTGGGCGCGCTCTTACGAAAACGGTGTTTGGAGACTTGCCTGCGCCGGAACGGGGATGCTCCGTTCTATCCATCCTCCCTCCCCCCAATCGAGGGGTGGCCCCGGGGATTACCTTTTGATTTTTTTTTTCGGGGGGCACGATTGCCACCCGCTCCCACCGCGTCGGTTACCAGGATGTGGCTTCTTTTTCCCCTTCCCTCATTCCGCGCCTCAGATCTCCTCACTCCTTATTCTTCAGCCTCTTCATTCCCCAAGCAAGTTTTGTTCTTTTGCGCCTGGCCCGCTGTTTTCTCCATAGAAGACCTCCGTTGCTCGTCGCGATTTCTTCTTCCAAGTCGTTCCTCCCTTCTCGTTAAAGGTATCTGCAAAGTGTCAAACCTAATTTTTCCCCTGTGATCAGCCTTTGGAGCGCGTCCAATCTTTTTGTCGAACTTCCATAGGTTGAATGACCTTCTGCTACCTCGACCACTCTTCACGCTAGTATGATCGCTATTTTGTCTTGTGGTTGCCCCACCTTCCCCTTCATTCTCTTAGGCCACGTGGCTTACTAGTGGGCCGGCTTCGCCTTTTACAACCATCCTTTCCTTCTTTTATGGATTTTTCCTTGGCATCTTTTATACGAAGCTGCCGCGTTGCCAAAGCGGCCTTCTTGAGCCGCCAGCTCGGATGGTTTCTTTTTTTTTTCCTTTGACATTTTGCTTTTTTCTTAGGAGGCCATGGTTGCCTTTTTTTTTCAAGCCGTTGGATTTAAGTTTCCTTTTTTAGGGGACGCTTCGTCGTTCATTCTTATGGTCTCCTTTTTTTTTCATTCGCTTTATCTCGGATATCGGCTTTTCTCATTTTCCCTATTTGCTGTACATCATCTGTCTCTATTAAACGATTGTCTCGCCTCCCCGGTGGGAATTTTTCGGAGATAATTCACGGTGACCGGGTTCCTCGCCTCTGGATTTCTTCCTGTCTTTCTTCGGGACGTTTTTTCTTTATAAGTTCATCACGATACCACTTCGTAGCTATATCCCTTCCTCATGGTAGGATTATTTTTTCTTTTTATTTACTTATCCCTTCCCCCTTCCTCAAAACTACGTCAGCCATCCCATGGCCGTCTTTTTTCCCTCTATAGGAATGTCCGTGATTTTTTCCCTAATATCGATTGCTCCTTTGAAAGCAGTGGGACACCAAATAAAGGGACCGGCTTCGATTTTCTTCTGGGTTTTTTTCCTTCTCCTCCTTTGATTGCCCGGAATCGTAAGGAATTTTTGCATTCACTCGCTTCCTTCTTCCTACTGGGTCATCGTCCAACCTTTTAATGATCGGTTTGGCTTTAATGGAGCTACTTTTTTTTCCGAACCCCCTTTTTCCCTTTCCAGGACCGCGCTACCCTAGGCATGATGCCTTTTCTTTCGGAGAGGGGCCTTTTCTCGATGTTTGATTTATTCCCCTTTCCCTTCCGATGCTTCCTTCTCTTCTCCTTTTTCGCCCTTGGATCCATACGTCCGCTGTTGAGACTGTTGTGTTTTACCTTTAAGGGATGCCCCCCCCGGGGCCTTTTTTGTTCTGGATTTCTCTAGTGAACGGGCCCAGGATGTAGTCAGCCACCCCTCCCCTGCCTGAGCCGTCCCCCCCGAGACTTTTTCGAGGAGGTGGAGGTTCCCCGTCCTCCGAACTGTTGTTCTTTGCCGCATGTGGTCGCCTTCGGCGCCTTTGGTTTTTTTTTTCCTTTTTCTGTCCTTTTTTTTTCCTTTCCCGCTAAATCAAGCGGGCTCATTTGATGAAAGCTCCCTCGTTCAAAAAGCGGGCAGAGAGGGGAACGCGAGGTCCTGTCACCGCCGCCTCCTGTATCCGGCCGTCCTTTTCTTGCCGACCGTGGAATGGTTTTTGACCCAATTCTCTTTTTTTCGCCGTATAGGGCCGGCATTTTGCGCGATCAAATTCGTCCCTCGGAGGAAATAAACCCTCCCCCAATCCCCGGCTCGTTTTTCCCCTTCTCTTTTTGATGCATCCGTATCCCCTAGCTCAATCAAGCGAGAGTCATTTTCTGCTGTATAGCGAATTCTAGGGCTTTTCCAACTCTCAGGCTGACAGGCAGGACGATGAGGCGGCTCTTCGCGGACCCCCGTTCTCTTTTAGAGAGTGTCCCCCTCCCACCGTTCGATTGCTATGACTGTCGTGCTACAGCGACCCTTTTCTGATACTTTGTTTTGCCCTCGTATTCCGACCTACAGGAAGAAGTACTCTGGCGGTAATCTTTTTGCTGAATTGTGTTTAGTGTCAGGGGCCTTCCCTTTCTTGAGAAGCTCACTTTTTCCTCCCTGCACTGATGCACCTCCTCGCCTCTCTCCTCCCCGTTTTTTTTTTTTTTTTTTTGGTTGTTGAAGAGACCGCAGCGTAGGTTCGCGGATTAGGCCCCTTTTTTTCCCTCTCTTCCGCCACTTCGGGGTCCCTTTTTTTCGAAAACCAGAGTACGCCTTGCTTTCTTCCTAGGTCGTCAGGTCCCTCCCTTCCAGGCTGAAGAACAGGTTCGCCGTTTGGATCCTCCCGTCATTTTAAAGGTGGGGAGGAGTGGCTTTTCGTTCCTCTCCCCCTTGCACCATGTCTGGTGTCTTTCCTTTAGCTAGCCTCAGGGCCTGCTGGTCCCATTCTGTTTGTAGAGACGTCCCGAGCTATAAGCGAGAAGATCCCCCTCTGAGTCGGATGATTGCGCGGCCCGAAAAGCCAGGGATACGGAGGTTTCCCTTCCTCCCGCGGACTTTTTTATGAGAGATGTTCGTTTTTTTTTTTTTTTCCGTGAGGGTCCTCCTCATTCGCGCGCCAATCGGTTTTTGTGCCCCAACTTGCAGGGTCTTTTGTTTCCCCTCTCGAGCCGAAGTCGGCTCCGGCGGCGAGAGAATTCCTATGCGTGTGAAAGTAGGCTCCTTCTCTTCCATAACTGACTCCCCCCCTTTTTTTAGGAAGCATTTCTCTTCTCCCCCCCCACTGCTTGATTTACCTGTCCATCTTTCCAGGGAGTTCTTCGTCACCAAGGAAACGGAACTTCAAAAGCCCACACCGGCGCCGCCGGCGACAACAATGCGCAATAGCTGAGTCGGTCGGGAGGAGGTCGTGGGAAACCTCTGAATCGATTCTCCTTCTTCCACACCCCCCCCCCCCATCCACACTCTTTTTCCCCCCCCACCCCCCCCCCCATTTCTTCTTTTTTGCTTCTGACCCTTGGTTCCCGGATCCCACTTCCCTCCCAAGACGGTGAGCCTCGCCCTGAAAGTGTTGCGTGCCGTAACTTGCAACGCTCGGACGGAATCGATCTCCTCTCTCACTGGAGCCCCTCCCTCAATGTTAGTGAGATCCTATGACCCTGAGTCTTCGCCTCCTTACTCCCAATATAACTTCTTCTTTCTGCGCGTTCCTTTTTCTGTTGCCAAAGATGGGCGCTGCCACCTTCCCCCCCCCTTTTTGCCAATCTCCTCCTTGCCCAGTGCGTCTTTAACCCTAGCCCCCTCCTGACGATTGACGGGCCTCAATGCCTTTCGAGCACTGCACTCAACAAGACAAGTAGGCCGACACCCAACCAGAGAACCTCTTTCGGTGTGTTTTTTCTTTTTTTTTTTTTTTGTTCCCATGCTTCTCTCCTCGATCTCTGGTGCCCCCCACAACCCCGTCCATTACGAGATAGGCGGACAGTTCTGGCACATTATGAGAGGCCCTTGGATTTTTTTGCCGCATCTTTTTTTCTTCCCGTTTTCTTTCTCCAGTCCATACCCAGAAGCCTATCCCCGAACCGAAATGACTGTCTCTTTCCGGCGCGTTTCGTTGACGTTAATACGCTCCAAACGGAAACTCCCGAAGACTCTCCCCTCACTCGTGAATCTCCCCGGGCACCGGGCCTTAGGTCGGCACAAAAACTTCCCCTCTGTAGGCGAGAATCGTGATCCTGCCGATGACTCGCTGACAGAGAGATCCCTTCTCCTAGCTCTCCAGAATTCTTCCCTCCCGGGAGTTCTTCCGCGGAGGAAGAACCTCCTTGAGTCCCTTCTCCCCCCCCCCAACGGGGCTGACAACTCCCCCGGAAACCAATACCCTTTTGAAGCACCACGCACCCCTTCCCAAGATACACCCCCATTTCCCCCATCCGAGCTTCTTTTTTTCTTCTCTTGGACAGGCTCTACCCTTCGTAGAACTCCTTCCCTTTTGACATAGACCATAAACTCCCCCTGCGTATGGTGTAAGCCCCCCTCCCAAAGCCTGCCCCAGGACTCCCCTTCGTTGCCCTAACTTCAGGACTTTGCCACCCAAATTTTCAGATCGAACCGATCCCCCTACTTTGAAGAGTGGGCACTTACGTGGTTCGCGGATCCTCCATTCTTCCCCACCGAGGACTTTCTTTCCTAGTGGCTTTCTTCGCACAGTTTGCTTACTTGCACTTGCCTCCTCGCCGCTTTATTCGAAATTTGCTACTCTAAACTCGCGACGGACCCACGCTTCTCTGGCTCTCCCCCCTATCCAGCGGGGGCCCCTCCCCCCCTGCCCCCATCTTCCCTCCTGCTGAAGACCTAGTTAGTTCTTTTTTGCTTCTTGTCCTGCTGAATTCAGGTTAAAAAGCCCTTCTTTTTACACTGGGCGTCTTTTCTCTGTTCCCATGTTTTTCGAGCCCTTTCTGCTTCAATTTTACCTTCCTGGCAAAACGCGCACCCCCGCTTTTTTTATTGGGAGTCCGATAGAAAGTCTAGCAAGTTTCTTCCCGTCTAAAAAAACTCGTGGTGCGTGTTTCCCCACCCCCCTCCTTCAGATAACCAGAAAGTTGGAACCACCGGAGTATCGGTCTTGACGGAGCATGATTCTTCCTCTCTATTCTTCTTCCCTAGGAGCTCTTTTCTAGGAACACATTCAGTACAATTTCTCCCCCCCCTTTCTTTCATCATATTTTCTTAGACAGTTTCATTTTTTCGCTCAGCCACGTAGCGTGGGAACCTTCAGAGGCTGCATCGTGATGTCCCCTTTTCTTTCCCCTACACAGACGCCTCCCCCCTCGCGTCCTCCCTTGAGGCAGCGTCATGTTTATGACCCCTGGTCTTTCCCCCCCTTCCTTCCTTTCTCTATACTCCCTCGTGTTGTTGTGGATGGTTCATTACAATTGTCAGCCCATGACGAGGTCCCAGCCATTCTGTTCCTTCTCGATGAATTTGTCTCTGCAACCCGAGCTTCCTCGAGATTTTCCCACGATACTTGTATCACCGTCCCCCCCCCCTGAAAGCTGTCTAAGGCGCGCTATCCGAAGAGGTAGATTTATAATGAAAAATTAAGGCCCTCCCCTTTTTTTCCAACGGCACTTCTTCCTCTAATGCCACATCTTCCGTGAGAAGCAGTCCTCCATTGATCCTCCCCCCTCTCTTTGGTAAGTTTACTTCGGGTACGTCCTCCCTCCTGTGGGGAAACCTCCTCCCCCCCCATCGTCGTTTTTCTTCTCTTATCGCATTTTCTCTAGTTATATCATTCCTCAATTCACCCCCCCCATCCCTCTTGCAGCGTTGGCCCCGGACTTGAAATTGTACCCTTGGCATGTGGCGCGGGTTGCCTCCCTTTTCACCCGCTCCTTCCAGTTAACCAGGCCTTTTCCCCGGCATCATTCCGGACCGCATTAAAATTTTCCCTCCCTTCTCTGTCTCATGCAGTAGGTCATCCCCGGATGGGGCAATTTTTGCTGGCCCGTGAGTAGTGCCCCCCCCCCGTCAGACAGCTTTTTAGTTGGATTCCCCTCCCTCTGCGAGTAACTTTAGCCACGTGGCAACCATAATCGCTCCTTACAGCAGACAGCGGATCGTCCAAATGCGGCCCGAACTTACATCGGGTGAATTTTTCTTTTTCCCAACGTCTTTTCCTCTTATGCTCGGTTGGTGTTACACAAAGCCTTCCTGCCTTCTAGTCCCCAAGTCCTTTCCCCTAACCTGGGGCCTTTCGCTACACCAATCCTTTTCCTTTCCATGTGGATGGTCTTTTTTCTTCCCCTGGATTCCTTCCCCCACGAGGTTCTTGGTTCTTGAGCATTCGACTTGGTTTCTCTTTTTTACGGCCTTGTTGGTTGGTGCTCCCTTGATGGGTATTGGTTGAGACTTCCTCCCTCCGTTGGAGTGGGGTTTTCTTTCGTCTTAGACCGCTTTCCCCCATATTCTGGTCTCTCTGTCTCCCTTAGTTCTCTGTCTTCTTTCTATATGGCACAGCGGGCATCATCGGCTTTCCGATGATCGCCTACCCTTTCGGTGTACTTTCATTTTTCCCCCGGAGCTAATTCCGGTGCACCGGTCAGCTTTTCATCGGCCTCTGGATTCAACGATTCCTTTGTTTCTCCTTTTCCGTTTGAAGCCTTGGCTTTACTTCTAATCACCTTTCCCTCCCGATATACAGTTTTCCTGTTCTGGTCGGCTTCGGTGTGTTTTCCTATTTTACTGATTACAGGGAAATCAACTCTCACTACCCCACAAGCTTTCTCTTCCCGCCTATCTCTTTCATATTTCCGTGATTTTTTTTTTCAAAAACTATTATGCTCTCGATGGTGAAGCAGTGGCACCCCCCTCCTTCAGTGACTTGAGTTTAGTCTGGTTTCTTCCCCTTGCTGTGTCGGCCCGATACTTTGTCAACGCTTGTAATTAACCCGACTGGTATCTTTCCCCCCTTTCTCTCAATGATCAGTTGAAGTTCATGGGCCGATCGGTCTTTGGAACCTGAACGCGGACTCCCCACGATTCTCCTCTTGGAATTGCGTAGTTCTGGCTTCTTCGGGGGCCTGACGCTTCTTTCCATCGATCTCAACGTCTCCTGTTAGAGGGCTTTCCCCGCGAGCCTTTTCGCTGTTTTTTTTTACGCTAGTTCGCACACTTTCCTTTGCTTTTATCAACGGCTTGTCTCCTTTTTTCCTTTCTTTACCGGCCAAGGGGCCTTTCCCAGTTCCTCCGAAAACAACGTTCGCATTCCTAGGAGGGTCCGCTTTTACACAGATCCCCCCTCCCTTTTTGGCTAAGCTATGCTTTTCGGCAGGTGTTTTTTTTTTTCTTGTCCTTGCCTTTACTCCTTCAAAGAAAATGGAAGATTTTCCTTCAAGAGGGTGGATCGGTCCGCTGCGTCAAACGCGCAATGCTTACCGAACAACAGCCTTTCTACGGCTTCTGCGCTCTTCAAAAGCCGCACCTTTTTTCTCTCGGCCGCCGATTTTCCTCCTTCTTCCTCGAGACCTCTTTTCCAAAATATGTTTGGGGCAAGCTCTTTCGAATTCAACATTCGTCCCCTCCTGCAATCCCCCATCTCCCCCCCCGGCTCGTCGTCCCTCTTCCTTTTGCCTCGTCTCCAATTGGCCTGTCCAGCGCCACCTTTTAAGGTACTTCTATTCTAGGGCTTTGTTTTCAAAATCTTCCGGCTCTCAGGCGCTGAGACGTTTTCCTTCGCGCAAACCCTTGCGATGTCGAGAGATCCCCCTCTCTCCCACTCCCACGTTCTCTTCAAAGCGCTCTCTTCGTCGAGTCCGGACCCCCAAGGGAAGAAGTAAGCCGCTCCTTTTTGCTGAGGAATTGTGTTTTCCTGGTCCTCAGGAAGGGGCCCCTCATGTCGCTCCTTCCTCGAGTATATTGCCTCCTCCTCCCCTTGATCGGGCTGCCTCTCCGTTGTTTCCTGCCCAGGTTCGCGGGCTTCGGATCTCTATGCTCCTTAGCCCTCTCCCCTCTGTTGAACCTGACAAGAAACACAATCCACTCTTAACTCGAGGATACTTCTTGCTATGTACGTCCGGGTTCTTTCCGAACGGGCCTCCCTTATAGCACTCTCCTTTCTCTGGCTGAGGGCTCTTTGCCAGCATTCTGGGGTCGCGGCCCTTCCTTTCAAGAGCCTGTGGTCAAGCCTTTATTTTTCTATCACGAAACTCTTTCGATAAGTACCTTCCTGCTTTTTCTTGCCACTGACCCTGACTTGGCATCACGGCCCTCGGACGACGAGCCGGTCTCTCAGATTTTGTGAGTTTCCCTTTTACGAATGTTGAATTTTTTTTCCCCCCCCTCCTGGCGGCGTGAACCACATATTGGTTTCCTTGCCTCCTCGTAGGCGAGCCGAGCGAACATCGTTCTCGAGAACGACTTGTTGCGTTCCTTTTCTTCGCATTACCTGACTTTCTTTGCCATCGTGATGAGCCCCCGTTGATATCGGGCCAGTTCTTTGAGGTCGCCATTCTGAAAACACCCGAAAGCGCGGGGCCCTCCCCCCACACGTGCTCCGAAGGAGAACTCTTTCCTCTTCGCCAACGTTTGTGCTCCCGGGCCTCGAATGCGACGTTTTGGAGAAAGCGGTTCGTCTTCCGTTTGTCTTACTGACACCTGACCGGTTCCCCACGAGAGTCCCCCCTTTCCCAAAAAGCCCCTGACCCTGTTGGCCTCTCCCGTAACTGGAACCGCGCGGATCGATCCATGGCGCGCTTGACTTCCCCTAGCTATACCAGTTCCCGCATTCGTGAGAATTTTCTTCTTCCATTTCAGCGTCTTTCCAGAAGACAACCTTCCCCCCCCCCCACCCCCCCCCACCCCCCCCCCCCCCCCCCCCCCCCCCCCCCCCCCCCACCCCCCCCCCCCCCCCCCCCCCCCCCCCCCCCCCCCTTTTGCGCGTTTGCTGCGTTGCCAAAGAATAAACCAATGGGCCCCCTCTCCTGAACTCCCCTCGATGACCCAGTTGCGGTTTTAGTGATTTTTGACTTTCGATTGACGTGCATAATGTATCGAGCCTGACAATTTTCCAAGCCAGTAGGAGACTTTTCCAACCAGTCCGAAAAAGTCATTTTTTTTTTTCCGTCCTTGGAGGTGGTCCCTCCTTTCTCTGCAGAAGTTTCCGTCATTCCGATTGCTTAGCTCTTAATGGACCTTCTTTTCCTGGGCCAGGGGGATGCCCCCCTTCTTCCTTAGTGGTGGAGTCCCGTCCTTTCTACCCCTCTGCAAAAAGACTGTAAATGTCCTGAGCTGGCGAGTCGTTTTATGACGTAAATACTATGGAAACGGCACCCTTCCACGACGCTGAACCACGGCATCCTCCCAGAGGACGCTGAATTTTTTTTTTGGTCCTTTAGCTCCGGTCCTCCCGGGTGAGCTGCTCCGCCGATGTATCCCTCCCGTGCCCTAGAATCGAGAGCCGCTTAACGCATGGAAGGGACACTCTTCTCGCCAGAATGCTGCGAGTACGACGAAAGATTTTCGAGCGGACCCTTTCTGGTTCTCCCCCCAATACATCGCGGACACACCCGCAAAATTCCCCCCCAAAGAGAAACCATCCGATTCTGCGGCTCAAGAACCTTGCCTGATGCCTGTGTTCCCCCGCCGTTCCTGCCAGGTTTTCCCGAATATTTGCCTCGTTTTGTATCTAAGCCTGCCCCCTTTAAGCCATGCGTTTTTCCTAGTGAAAATTCATCTTTTTAAAACTTTGTCCCTGTTCTCATACTTTTTTCTGGCAAAGGACTTGCGGATAAGGCCCCTTCAACCGGGACAGTTCTTCCCCAGAATTGTTCTCGCGCCCTGCTGGATCTCCTTTTCCCACTTATATTTCTTTTCGAATCCAACTCGCGGCCTCGGTCTTCGGATCTTTTTTGCGACCCGACTCAGCTTGCCCCCTTCCCCAACTGCCCCCTTTGGGGCTGACCTCTGCTGATCTCCTGTTTTTAAGCATTTTCGGACCCCTCCACACTTCCCTGTTTACATTGTGGCGCGTGTCTTTTTTTTTTTTTTTGCCCCGACCGGTGAGTGCCTACACCCCTTCAAGTAATCTGTATCCGGTTGCCAAGTGCATCTTGTTTTGCATGAAGTTGATCATCCCCCTAGGCACCCCTCCTTCTCCTACCTCATAGCTTTGGTCAAGGTTGCAA
>Ga0179593_1547415_pt1 | contig 10775 bp, 10 predicted proteins | sample CZODoug2_1_08_16_FD_185931 | JGI IMG/M metagenome (GOLD analysis project Ga0179593, IMG submission 185931) | Vadose zone soil fungal communities from Angelo Coast Range Reserve, California, USA - CZODoug2_1_08_16fungal (PacBio error correction) | ecosystem: Environmental > Terrestrial > Soil >... | reverse complement strand
TTCGCATTCACCTCTTTGCCGAATGTCTTATTCGTGGTTGCCTTCCGCTTCTTTCGTGTCCCGTCACCGCAACTTCCAGCGTCGCGACCATCAATGTCCCCATTCCGAGCACGGACGAGTGCGTCTTGGACCCTCTTCTTTGGCGCCACGCTCCCTCGGCCCCCCGCGCTCAGACAGCGCCCAGCGACGAGAGAGTCAGTGACACAGCCGGCTTACAGGGCGGTGGCCAGGCAGCGTTACTTCAGCGTATGACGCTTCCCCTTGCGACCGGAGTGTGTTGCGAACCTCGGAATGGGCGATTGCGGTGGCATGCTTTCCGGTTCTTGATCGACTTTCGTGACTTCTACGCCGTCTCGCGTTGTGACACCTTTTTGTCCCATCGCCAGCGTTAGGACGTTTATTTTCCGCCCATCCGGGACCCGTCCTTGCCATCGTGCTTACCGCGCACCGACCCGCGGATTGCATCGCGATTATCCTTCCTCATAATAAGGCACCCGACCCCTAACCGCGCGTGGCATGCCGACCAGCTTCAATGCTTGCCTGACAAGAGTGATGCGCGGTGCCGGTTTCGCTCGTGGATATTCCCCCGGCACCCCCGCGCGCACGACACGCTGGCGCTTATCCGGCATTCTTCTTTCGATCATGCGGTCCCCATTATTTCGGTGCCTGAGGGACCGGGCGGCTTTTCTTTCACCAGACGCTCCGGCGAGGTGCGTCCCCCCCCTCTCCCTCTACAAGCGACGGGGTCGGCATCACGGATCCTACCCCTTTAAGGTTGGTCTCGCGTCGCCGCGGAAACGCCGTTGCTTTTCGAGCCCTCTGTCCGATCCCGCAGTTGATCTTCTGAACTGCTGTTGAGGAAGCTTGCGCTTTTCCAACGATCAGCCGTGGTGCGACGGTCTTCCCCAATCTGCCTTTCTACACTTCGCCGCACGCTTCTCTTCGAGGAATATCGTTTCCGAAAACGGCCTAGGTCCTCCCCCCCAAACCAGTATAGCGGGTCTTGCTACTTCCCCTCTTGGCAGCGCGGAAGCCTGAGAATGGCAGCAGTCTCTTCTCTTTTCCCTTCCTTTTTTAGGAGCTTCCTGCTGCCAGTCCGTGATTCGTGAGATAGACTTCTAGGGTATTCCTTTTCCCCCTCTTTGGCGTTGGTTGTTTTGGAATGCATCTTCCGGATCTTTTAACTTATAACCTTTAAGCTTGCGCGGGTGTGGACGTGCGGTCGAGCCCCAGGGGGGGGGAAAAAAAGTTGTGTCTAAGTGCGTCTCCCCTCTTTGCGGCCCGGGCGATAGTCGTTGAAACCCATTTCTACCGCTTAAGTTCGATCAAATGGCGGTCGACGGCTCAGGTATCTCCAGCCTGATTTTCCGCGCCCAGGAGAGTAGGCGCCCGCCACCAGTTCGTTTTTTCACATGATGCCGTCACAGTGGTCTCGACCCTTTCGGTTTGGCAAGGATCAGGCCGCTCGTGAGCGGCGTGTGCCTTTGTTCCCCCCGATTCGGGCCCTCAGGAAAAGATAGATGCCCCCAGTGTCCTTTGCCGTTGATCGCAATTTGCCGGCCTGGTCCCCCCGACGCATCTTTCTTCTTCGCGAGGGGGTGGCCGTATTTGTTTATCGTTCTTTCCGTGATGTGGCCTTTCCGAGGGAGGCTCATCTTGGTCAGTCATGACGATCAGCGAGCGGGTCGGTAAGTTTTTCCTCTTTCGGAATATCAGCAGAAGATCCTCCCCTTCACCCCCCCCCCCCCCCCACCGGCCGGTTTTTTTATTGTAAGTTCTTTCTTGCGCCGTTCTGCCGGCCCCGGCGAATGGGAACCGGCACTTCCTTCTTTGCGCCAGTGTGTGCTTGCGACAGGTTTACGCGCTTCCACCCTTCTGCGTTTCCGATGCGCCCAAGGTAGATATCCAAACTCACAGGCCACCCGCATTCCTCTTGTATGTTCGCGCCCTCGAGAGAGTTTGACGGTCTTTTGAGAAGGAGGGGGTCGCTGAAGCTGTCCCCCGCGGGGTGCAATCAGGCGGATCACTGCGGAGCGTCGCGACGAGGTGCCGCGTTGCTCGCCTCGGTCAGCGCGTTCTCTAAGTTCGATGTCTCTTTCTCGAGTTCTCGGCTTGGCGACAGATTGCCCGACGCGAAAATCGGCCACGTAATTAGGCCCCCGGATTCAGAGGTGTTAACGTGTTCCGCCGCGGCTTGAAGGTACCATGCCTGCCTTCCTCCCCTTTGACCCAGCATGATCGAACCAGATTTACAGGGAAAGTCCTCGTGTCTTTCGCCCGAAAATTGCTGGCGAACGGCCTGGGTTTTTGGGCCCCCAGAGCGGCGGAGACGGCTGGTTCCCCCGCGATTCGATTGTCTATAGACCGATATCTGCGCCCGCCTGGCTCGCTGCCTTCCGTTCGGCTCCGAAGAAGGGATTCAGCGGATCAAAGCCGACGGCTCCCTCTCCGGGTTCAGGCCAGTTTTCGGTCGGTTGGACCCCTCCGTGACGCACGGCCTGGGGCGATCTTTCGATGCCTGTCGCGGCCCTCTCAACAAAGCGGCTCTTTTGTCAGCACTCAGGCGGTCCCTTTTCAGCTGAGTCAGGCCAGCCGTTCGGCGGACTGACTCGGCGGGGGCCCCGAATCCCGTCCTTGCCAACGCGCGAAGGACAGCCGCGCCCCTCAGCGCACGTTTTAGGGCTCTTCGAATGTTATGGGCTTCGAACATCCCGTTTTAGGCTTGTCTCCTTCCCTGCCACGCGATACGGGGCATTTGGCATGGATTTGTCTTGATTTCTTTCCTTCTTGTCTCAAAGCAGTTAGGTCAAGATTTTTTTTTTCATCCGCACTTTTTTTCTCCCTTTTGTTTCCCACCGATGACCGTCGGGGGCAATGTTAGAGTTCTTTTTCGCAGCAGAGCCGCGGCCCAGTTCCGTTACATCGGCAATTTTAATAGTCCAGATTCTGGACTTTCGTACTCGTCCGACCGCCTTCGCGACGGGCGGCGCCGCAATCTCTCCACCGCCGTTTTTCATAAAATCTTGGGACTCTTTTCCCTTCCGTTGTTGGAGACGTCTTCCCAATGCTTCTGCGTGGTTCCGCGCAGCCATCTTACGTCTCAGGCCTTCATGAGACTCAGACTTTTACATACAGAATATTGGTTTGACTCCTCCCTTGGCGGATCCTTGAACTGGGCCGGCGGAGGCTCGTTCACTCTTCTCAACGCCTGCATGGTTACCTAGTCATCTCGTACCACGCGTCGAGTTGAAACGTGCCCTTCATTCCCCCAGTTCCCTGCGAACTTCTGGAGATCCTCCTATCCCCCATTCACTCACAATACCAGGCCAAATGGATCCCCCCTCTTATCCGTGCTCTTCCCATCCTACCCGTAGACTCGATGTTTCGAAGGCCCTTTTACATTCTGATCTGGCTTTCCCGCCTTTCCGGGATCCCCAGATTCGTTTATCCGGCCTGATCACAAACCGAATATGCGACCCGTTTTGAAGAAACGGTTTTCTGGCGACGGCTTCACCCGGCCGACTAGTTGACCACCGAGGCCGCTTTGCTTTATGGCCTTACTCTGTCCTATTCCCCCCTTCCTGGGGTCGAATGGCCCCAACGGTGCCCCTCATCTTGCCCGTCGATGACTCCTTTTCTTGGCCATACTTCGGCTGTCTAAAAGGCGGCGCCGGACCGCTCGAGTCGCCCTCCTATAGACTTCCCTGGTTTTGACCCTCTCTGCACGGCGGCCGCTCGGGCCCGTTGTTCTGTTCACTTTCGAGCCGAGGCGAAAAACTCCGTGCGCTCTCTGTCGTTCGCAATGGGTCCCCTATGCGCTTTCGATGGTGGCATGGGTGATCCACACTTACGACGTTCTCCATTACACGCTGACGATGTCTTGCCTGGGGACGGCCGGTCCTGAGTTTCCCTTTTTCCTCACACGCAAGATGCTTCGAACAGCCCGAGCGACCATCCCTAGAGCAATCAGCCGACAAGCGTACTCGATGACGTACCTTCTTGCCGTCTGTAGACTCGGTCGCTTCGCAGCAACGTTCTCTTGTAGCCGACTGATTGTCCACCGACGGCTTCCGGAGTGATAGCAGTCTCCTCCTGCTCCCAAGACCTCCCGCTGTCACCGTTCGAGGGCGCAACTCGCCCCCGATGCTTTTGTATTTTGCATTAGACCCGTGAGGAGCCATCTTTCTGACCCTGGGCACTGAAGGCTGGACATTTCCGGACACTGGCTCCCATGCAGTTTTGCCGACCATCCTCCGGCCCCCCTCCCCAATTACCGTCACCCGCCAAGACCACGGAGGATTGCATCGGCTTCTGCTTTTTCTTTCTTCCTTCGAGCATGAAGACGGCACAACAGTCACTCTCCCCGTCGACTAGGAATTGACCATCAATTCGAGCCGTGTTTTACCCGCTTTCTGAGTCACCCGTTTCTCCCCTTTTTCGTCTATAGAAGGTCAACGCGCGAAGATCTCCCCGTCCGGCTCCATTTCTTGTCCTCGGTCATCGATTTTCGTCACGGCACCGGGGCTTTTTTTTCCGGTTGGAATGAGTTCCCGTATTTCCCAAGTTCCCGCACCACGCCGCTCGGCCGATCATGATCCTGTCCACTCTCTAGTAATCCCCGGGTTCCCTTCCTCCCATCTAAATCTGGTGGTCGGCGCCGACGTTCGGCTTCGGCCCTTGTTTTTTGAATGCTTTCGAGGACCCTGATGCGACTACGTCCAGTTGCCCATGTGGGCGTGCCTCTCTGGCTGTTTCCGTTTAATACAAGCCCATGGGTGTGCGCAGTACTCCGCATATTACTCTTACACAAAACTCTGGCCGACGCCGCCACCGATACTTATCCCCGTCCCCCTGGTACGGATAGCGTCCTCCCAAAACACTTGCCATTGGTACCTTTACATCCTCGGATCGGATTCCTGAAAGAACCTGAAGACTGTTCCCTTTTCAGTCCTCTGGTGGTTGTTGAGATCTCGGCGTGCCAGTCATGCCGTTTTCCAGGTTCTCTCCTGCCCCCTCCCCAGTTTCATGTTTTCCCCGCAGATTGGCGACACTTTTTGTTTGGGAAGCGCTACCGTTTCTCTTAATTAAAGAGAGCGGATCCGGGTTTTGCCAGAGTTTTTCGGTGTTTCTCCAGAGCGGCCGTCCCTATGGCGCAACCGGGCTTTCCCTCGTCTAATCTTTGAAGCCTTTCCTTTTTCCTTCCTGTAAAATGGCGTTCGCGGCGCCAGCGTTCAGTTCTTCGGCTTTTAAGAGACGTCGTAGCTGCCCAGTTTCTCGCTTTTCGATCAGGCTCCCCTCAGGGTCCCTCGTTGGAAGTATACTGCGCGCCTTTCGGCGTGGTGCCGAGTTTAACCCCCGCTTTTCTTGCTGCCAAACCTCGTGGAAGGTGCGATCCGATGCCGCTTGGCCAGGAAATGCCGCGCCGCGTGTCGATTTGTCGTGGTGCCGTCGTTCGCGGCTCCTCCCCTCCGCGTGTGGCGCAGCACGCGGTGAAAGTTTCGCTTTTATGTCCGATACTGACGGTGCGGTGACGTCTTTCGTATCCTATTTCGTCGCCTGCAGCAGATTCCCGATGCACTCCGGCGGGGTGATCTAATGAAACAAGATGGCGGTCGTTTTTTTTTCCTGGCGATGGTCGGCCACGTCCTTCATGTCCGGTGTCGCAGGGGAATTTCCAGCGCTTCTTTTTCTATCTGTTCTCTTCCCGATGGTTTGCATCACGTGAGGGCCAGTGAGACACGGCATCGACCGCCGATGGCGCTTTTCTATCCTTTCTCGGCTATGCGGCTCTTTGAGCAGTTGCTTCGGGTTCGCTTCTCTCCCTTTTCAGTCGGTGGCAATAAGGGCGGGTCAGCGCGTCGGGCGGTTCTTTCGCGCGCGACAGAGGCGCCCCGCAGCCCGGTCCCTGGTGCGTCAGCCTCGCCCGGCTCGGATCTTCGCCATTGCTTCGACGTGCGCGGTTCTACAAGCTTGCGGTGACGATGAACACTCGGTTTTCGCACCAGCGAGGACATCGGCATTTTATATGCGTAAAACGGTCTCCCGCGGGATGCTTCAATGCATGCGCCGAACTATCGACCCCGAGCTTGCGATAGGTTTTTCTTTTGCCGGTTTTCGGTCTCTCCCGAAAATTGTCGTGACGGAAACGTTGAGCGTCGTCTGTCTCGGTTTCCCTACACCGAATATAGGATTGCTATCGTCCCCCATTAAGTCCCTCCTTCAGGCCGTTCGGCTGCCGCCGTCAGTATTTCCTCCACTTCGATGATTCAGTCCGGCGGAAAGTCTTCGTTTTTCCAGTTTGTGATAGTTTTTCCACTATTCGCGCCCCAGGCCTTGGTGTCTCTTGTCGCGTGCATGCAAGTGGATCCCCCACCGCGGCCTCTTTGAAGCAAGATATCGAGGCCGTCTATCCGTGAAGCCGGTCAAAGAAGTCCTTTTCCGTTTTACATATTTTTGTTGCTGGACGGCTGGCTTTTATCACTCTCCCCTTTCTGACCGTCCCCCAGTGCACAAGTCGCGCGTCTGGTCCGCGCTTTCACCGTCGGCTCTTCGACTTTCCCTGGCTTCTACATCGCCTTCCCTTATGGGACCAGCAACTCCCCCCCCTTCTCCTTGTTGCTGCAATTTCCTGGATGGTGCTGATGGTCTCCCCTTGCCAAGTCCGTAGTCCAATGATATTGGTTGGTCCCCGGTTTCAACGGTTTAACCGATTCGAGTTTTTGAAACCCCCTTGGGCTTGCGGTTCGCGACATCCGCCGCGTCCAGTTCCTTGCGTCTTGGTAATTCGACTGGTCGTTTAGTGACTCACAGCCTTCTGAGAGAGAGGCGGTTCGCCCCCATGAGAAACCCGCAATAAATTTTGGTCCTCTTTTCTTGTTGTTGTTTAGAGACCAAGATTTTATCCCCCTGAGGTTTATCTGGATTGCTTCCGGCCTCCGCGCATTTTCCTTCCTCTTACGCTCCCCTCTCCAGTTAATCGGGACGATGACCCCTTCTCTTCGTCGGAACTGGCCTCTGCGAAATTCTCAAACGTAAAACTCCGGATTTTTCTTTTCATCGTGCTGCACACCACGCGTCAGTTGAGCTGGAATTACCTGCCTTGGACGTCCTGCAGGTTGGTCAGCGACCCCCGAAGCCTAAATCAACAACAATTTGCAGCACACCGTAATCGCGTTTTCCACCCCCCCTCCCTCCCTTCTTTGACTTTAAGCCCATTCAAGACATGCCAGCGGGCGTTCCGAGGACTGCGCTTCTGCCCTTTCGCGCGGCTTTCCCTTCCGTGAAGATGAGTGAATTCGTGACGTTTTCCAAAGAATATGTCGAAGACCTGCTGGCTGTCCGGCTTCACCTTGGCTCCGCAGGTGTTCCTCGCTGTAACAATGGACGCTTTTCGTCGATGGCGCCGCAGCCGCCCCCACAGTCAGGCCTGGGGCGTGAAATCTTATTCGACGCCACAATGTGTCGAAAGTTCTTCCTCGAATACTATTTCGTAGTGGGACTTAGGCCCATGCTAGCCTAAAGGATGGTCCGCGGCCTTCTGCGGGACTGCTGGGACACATAATATCGCATTCCCCTTTTTTGGCTAGCGCCAGGTTCCTATCTTTCCCTGTTTCCGTTCCCGGGCCGTTCGGGCGAAAGCCGTCTTCCCGGAAACAACTCCGGGCCCTCTCCTCGGGCCTCGAGGCTGGTGCTTTCTGATTCGATCGGTGGCATGGGACCGCCTAAGACTGAGCCGCAGTTTTCGCACCCCGCTGCCGATTCCGCTTTTTCCTCCAGGCCTTTTCGTGTACAATCAATCCAGCTTGCCGCGCGTATCTCGAGAATCTTCCCAAGAGGCTCGCTGACGGCGCTGACGCCTGCCTTCGGGTTCGCGCTCGACACCCCCAGCCGGACCGCTGATTTCCCCCTGGCGCAGGCGTTTCAGGGCCTACCCCTTTCAGCGCTCACAAAGCAAAGAAACGCTCCTCTCAAGAGGTGCGCGATCGCAAGTGCGGGACTGGTGTTCTTTTTTCCGCTGGATCGACCGTTGAGGCGCCATCTTTCTGATCTCCCGCGCTGGACACCTTCCGCCCGCGAACCCTGCGAGGCGCTTCGTCGTTGCACCGTCACGAAACGGCGCCATCGTGTCATCGTTCCCCCGCAATCCCCCGGATGCATTCTCTTTTCCTCTATGCTGATCTCCGGCGCGCAATATTGCCCCTTTCCCCCCCCATCTTCAACAGCCCAAGGTAGCGTCTTCAACAGAAATTGCAACGCCCCGCGTGCTGCGCTGTCCACCCTGTGCTCTCTCTGCACGCGCTCCCCGAAGGAACCCCCCGCGCATTCGCGGACTTTCTCTGGCAGGCCGGTCCCCCATAACCCCACTTTGTTTGGAAGCTATCTTTCGGTGCACTCTTTCGGCGCGGAAATTCTTCCACCACGCCGCCGGCGCGGGCATGATCATGTCCCCCGAGCCCCTTCCGACGGGTTAGTAAAGGATGGAAAATCTCCCTGTTTCCTGCGACTCGACGATCTCTGGAAGGGACAAAGACGTTTCAGCTTTCCCTGCTTTGTGCGCCCCGTCTTCCCCTTTACCGGTCAGTTGATACCTGACCATGGTTTCCTTTTCAAGAAATAAAGCAGGGTGCTCCAAATTTCCCGGCACGCATTTACGAGACCACCACCCCTCGGATGACTCTGTCCACGCTCCTCCTTGCATCCGGGGTTCGCCCGAAAAATAGCGGCATTCCAAACCACCCTCCCTCGCGTGGTCGGCAACCCTCCTTCGCACAATGAAATTCACTCATGACTGGCAAGCCTCTTCTCTTCGGTGTTTAGTAGATGGCTTCCAGTCATGCCCTTGCATTCAGGTGAGATCGCTCCCCTGACCTCCCTACCCACGATCTGGACTGGTTGTTTTGATGCCGGTTTTTCGGGACTTTACGTACAGCGAGAGCGGCGCTGTGCGTTTCCCTTCCGAGTTTGGTCGTTCCCCAGATGCGGCCTATGGTGCACCTTTGCCTAGTCGTTGACCAGCTCAAAGATCCTCTCCCCCAGTTCTCTTTTCCACCTGCGTCGCTCGGCGCAGCGTCAGGGTCCCCGTTTTTCCCTTCCCCTGCGCCGGTCTCGGCGCCTTACAACACAGTTCGTATTGTCGATCCGGTGCCCCTACGGTTGTTTAGTCCCTTGGGGGCTCCGTTGGACAGGATCATGCCCCCCTGGAGCTTTCTTTTTTTCTTGGAAACCCGCGCTTTTGGACCTCATCCCTTAGATGCAAACGACGTCTTGCCGGTCCTTTGATCTCCGAGGCCGGGCCTGCCAGCAATTGGTTAGTGTCTGATATGCGCGCCTGTTGTGCCGGGAAATCCCGCTGCCCTCCTTCAGGGCAGCAAGAGGTCAATCTTCCTCCCCGCTGGTCCATGCCGGACCGACGGTTGTCCTGTGTGCCGTCTTAAATTGCGCGCCGGGAAGTGGATCGCCCGATGCACTACGGTTGGTCTTTCATGTGACTCCCACACCCCCAACCCCCCCCACGCACACGGTAATGCACGTGTGCGGCCGGGAAAGGTTCTTCGATGGGGAAACCTGTCCCTTCTTTTAGAGTTTCCTTTTTACCAGCGCACAGCGCGTAGTAGGCGCTCACGGTAGATACCACAACAGCCCCCCAGCAACCGCATCCTCGCCGATTCCCCTGTTCGCGCGCCCGCTCTCGGTCGCGTGGATTTGGTCTCCTGACCGGGTCGCTGCCGCGAACTTTCCTTTTTTTCTTGGTTTGCACCTAGGCGGATACAGCTCGTGAGTCTGCGCTTTCTCGCGCGTACCTTCTCCGCGTGCGCCTCGGTCAGCGGCGTCCTGAGCGCTCTAGGCACTATCTTTTTTAGATTTCGCGAGAGCTTTCTCTGCTTGGGTGATCGGGAACCCGATCGGCGCCTAGCCCCCATCTCATAGGGACCTCGGCAGCGGGTCGCACGTCTTTTTTGTCCACCACCTCATGATCATCCGACCACGTCGCGAGATTGGTCGATCTCCGTCCTCCTGGACGAGTTCCTGCCTCGGCTTTATTGCTCTGCCCGTGAACCCCCCTGCAACCAGAGCGGCGGCGCCTGGCTTCGGCAAACCGAATCGATGACAATCGACCCCTTCCCCCCCGTTCGTGCCTCCTGGCTGCGTAGCCTTTTTTCCGCCGTTTTAGTATGCAGCCACGTTTTCCGGACATCGCGGAGCAATGCCGGTCGGTTCGGGCGGGGACGATCCCCGACGACGCCCCCCTTTGGTGGATCGTTTGTGCCTTGGTGGTGACTAGCGGCCATAGCCGAACACATTGTCCGCCAGGCGGGCCTGTGAAGCCTGGTTCCAGAGTAGTACGGGGCGACATATTCGTGTTGATGATCGGTGTCTCTTGGACCCGTACTCCCCTTCGCGTGCGGCCTGCCGAGGCGGACTCGCCGGCGCTTTCGTCTTTCGGTTCTCTTCGACTTTGGCTTCCGAACAGCGAAGTCTATGCGTCGTGTCCCGCGATACGTGGTGCTGCCGCATGGATTTTGTGCTTGAAGGTCTTTCTTCGAGCGACCCGTTCGTCCCCTGATATCTGGGGGATCACGGTCAACTCGCTGGTTTCACCTCGATGACGAGACACCATGCCGGACGTGAAAGATTCGCCGACGTCGTCACAGTTAGCTTCCATCCGGCCCACAAGCGGTTTCCATAGTAAAGATTTTGTATCGTTCTCGTCTTCGCTCCCCTCTCGTGCCTGCGTAGAGATGGTTCCGTCGCCAAACGCCGTCGTACATCTTGGG
>Ga0179593_1387239_pt1 | contig 10775 bp, 6 predicted proteins | sample CZODoug2_1_08_16_FD_185931 | JGI IMG/M metagenome (GOLD analysis project Ga0179593, IMG submission 185931) | Vadose zone soil fungal communities from Angelo Coast Range Reserve, California, USA - CZODoug2_1_08_16fungal (PacBio error correction) | ecosystem: Environmental > Terrestrial > Soil >... | reverse complement strand
TTCTCGACGCCGATTTTCGATGGAGTTGATTGTGATTATTCAATACTTCCCCTTCTTGGCTGCAGAGGGCATCGAAAATTAGCGATGCCATGGTGTTTGATATAGGTGTTCCAACAACGCGCTCTATCTCTTTCTGGTTACACGGCATCACAGACGTGGACAGTCGGAGTATATGTCTTTCCTTCCCCTGTATGAGTCCTGATTGTTTTCGTCGAGCGCCTTCGGTTTCAAGGTGACCTTTCTTTATCGGCATCCCCCTTTTGATTACTTTGCCAGCACTTCCTTTCGTCGTACCATAGCACTTCTTACTGTCAAATGGGCCCATTGCATACCTTTGGAAACTCTCGGGTTGTTGGCCCCCTCCGGCTTTTGTTGGGCTGCCACCCTGTTCGTTCAAAATCCCCCGACGACCTTGCTCTTTTTTTTGATCGTTTCCTTTCCTATGTCTTCTTACATAGTGAGAGTATTTATTTCGGAAGCTTTGGAGGCCTGCCATCCTCGCTTACTTTCTGTTGGTTAAGCTGTTTCCTTCCTGGGCCATTGCCTAGACTCTTCCTGCTGTTGTGACCTCTTTACGTTTTTCTACTGCTCTTCGTTCACTTCGAATCCCTCTGATCTGCTTTCCATTCGAAATTCTGCCTCCTCTGTTGTCCACCCCCTCCCCCAGCATTCTTGTGTCTCTTCCCTTAGTGACGGTGCCAAAGCACACCACACCCCTCTCGTGTTTTTTACTCGATGCCCGCATTGTGTTGTTGCTCGCCGTTTGCTATGGTCCAACTGGTTTCCCCCTCCCATGTCTTTTTTTTTCGATGACCGGGCATTTTCGACCACAACCATTGAATTCACCCCTTCGACCCTAGTTGTTCCTTACCCCAAACCCGCCACCGCCACCGAAGCCGATTGCCCGGGAGATTCTGTTTTTCTCTTTTTCCTCCGCCCCCCGCTCGGCCCGTCTTATCTTTCTGCCGTTCAGTCGCGCGCCTCTCGGACGCTTTCTTTTGTTGGTTTCCGGTGACCTGTTGGATGCATTTGTGTCTTTTTTCCCTTTTGGTTTGGCGGATACCCCGCTTTGGGCCCTATCCCGGTTCGCCTTCGCCTTGTCGTGTTTTTGTTTGCCTATTCTTGCTTCCCTTTCAAAGGTGGTTGCTATGAGTTTCCCGCAAATCCTTTCCCATCTCTTTGCATTGATCTCGCCCGCCATTTTTTCCTTCCCAGTTGGGGGCCCCGGCTTCTCTGCATGGCGTAAAGAGGAGTTTTTCAAGTGTTCCCCTTAAAAGTTTTCCCTTGTCCCTTTTGTCTCAATTGTTTCCCCCCGTAGCCTTTTTTTTTCTCGGTTTTTTTTTTTTTGGACGTCTTTCTTTGTTGGGATGGGGGCGTGGTGATTTTGTTCGCCTCCTGACTGAATTCTTAATTTCACCCCCCCCCCTCTTGGCGGATTCCTCTTCCCCCAGTATATCTGTTTTTTTCTGCCTAGAATGTCAGCCCTCGGACAAGCTTTTAATACTCTCCCCCCAGCGCCCCTGTTACAATCCTTCGAGTTCCCGCAAAATTCCCCCCCCAAGACCGCAAATAGCCTGGTGTTTTCTTCCTCTTGTCTCTGATTGGCGATATTCCTCCCGCCGCTGCCCGCTCTTCCCGTGCAGGAAGACCTGCCATCCCCTACGTTTTTCTCTCTTACCTGTGTCGTCTCAATCCCTCCTTATTTTTGGTACCGGTCTTGGCCTCTCCCCCCCGGTGTTTCTTCGTTCTTTCCTCTTTTTTTTTTTTCCCCGTTGTTGCTTGAGAGAGAGTCTTCGCTGCCTTTCGCACCTCAAGCCGGTCCCAATTTTCCTTTTCCTCCCCCACTTCGGGTGAATTTGTTGTTCTTTTCGTGCGTTCAATCGCCTCCCCCTCCTCCTTTCCTTTTTCTGTCTGTCGCGTCCGCCGATGCAGCGGGCGTCGTTGATTCCAGTTTTCGTAGCCTTGGCCCTTCAGTATTTGACAGATGGACTTCACTCTTACCACGGCTGTGGAATCCCGCGTTTGCCACCGTTACACTTCAAAAGCCCGTTCCTTGTAGTACATCGTAGTCTCCTTTTCCTTTGCTTCCTGCGAGGCATTTCAGGGCAAACACAACTATTTCGTAGATCGTGGTGCCTTTCGCCTATTTTTGTACGAGCTTGTATTACAAACCTTTCGTAAACCCTTGTCCGCACCCCTTCGCGATAGACCCCATGGACGCTGAACTTTCTGGCTTTCTTTCTAACTCGTCTCCCATTTTCTGTAGCGTCAGCCATCCATTGTCTTCGGTTCTCTCCCAGCTCGAGCCTCCCTTTCAAGGTAACTCCCAATCAGCATTGTATTACAATGCAGTTTAAGTCATTGTGCACTTCATGGCTTCCCATCTTCTGTGCCTCTTCTGTTGACGGTTTTCTTTGAACCTCCTCTACACCCCCCCCCCTTTCGCATGTGCGGACTACGCCGGCACCTTGCAGTCTGCATGGAAACTTTTGGACCTGCGACCGCGCTTTCCAATTTCCTTTCCCCCTTCCCGTGACAACCGGCTTCTCCCTTGCCCTTAAAAGCTTCGCTCGGTGTAGTGTGCGATCAAATTTACTTGTCTTCGCGACTGCCAACCTTCTTCTCCTCCGGGTCGAGCTCCTTCTGAAAATAGCTGAAATTCCTGTGCCCGGCACATTCGGTGACGGCTTTTTCATTTTTTCCTTTTTTCCTTGTCTCTTGAATTCGACTTTTTTTCCAAAATGACGGCCAGCGTAGTTCACCCCCCCTTCCAAACCGGTTCCCCCCACTTGGAACTGTTCTTCCCTTCAATTCTCCACACAGGTCTTATCAAACAGCCTGAGATCTGCTTTCTTTTTTTCCAGAAGCCCTTGGCCCGCCGCTTCGGGCACTCTCTTGCCTGTTAAGGAATGAGAACATCTTGTCCTTTTCCTTCTTTCGCCGAGCACGTAAAAGTTTCCCACATGCCCGCCCGGAACAATCAATTTCTCGTTGTACTTTGGCGGTTTTTTGGTTTTCTTCCGAGGTGACCCTCGCGCTTCGATCGCCTGCACCCCTTAACGCAAGCGCCGATTCAGCAGCGCTCGACCTACTCCCTTCCCATCGGCGAGTGAACGCGAGCGAAGAGTCCCTGGCGGCGAGATTTTCAGCCTTTTGGGCCGAACCACTTGTCCTAGCCCCATGATTTGTGCCCGTTCACGATCGATTCCCTTTTCCAGTTTCCCCTGATGTGCTGTATTGATCCCAGACATGCCTGTTGCCACTGTCCAGAATCCGCGTTGTCCGCCTCCGTTCCTTCTTTTGGACTCATCCGCCAAGGCGCGGTGAACACTGATTGTATTGATCACGCATGCAGAACCCGTGTGCCGGAGCTTCACGTCTTGACGGTGGGAACCCTGAGCCAGACTGCGGTTTTTTGTCCCTCTGTCTCATTCCCATAACGCGCATCGTTCCCTTGTAGAGCAGATGCATTTTTTAATTGCACTTAGTCCCTTCACAATCCTCTAAGCGATTTCTTACATCTCCTATGTTCCTCTTTGTGGTTCTTGAGCAGTCTTTCTCCCATTGCGCGACATAGACTTTGATCTTTGTCAAATCACTCTGATGAGTGCGCCAATCCGCACATCGTACCTGTTCTTCCGCTCGCTCGCTTTTAGTTTGCGACGCCTTGGACGTCAACCTCTTCCTCTCTCTGGCCTTTTAAACCTTCGATAGGCCCTGGCCCGTTATTTTACTAGTAAGCAATCCGGTGTTCACAGAAGCACTTTGCGGCCGTGTTGGAGTCCGTATTTTCTGACCTGGCGCAAGCTGCTCTTGTAAAATTTATTAACGTCTTTCCTTCGTCGGCGGGAAAGTCCTGCCCCTGTCCCATCAGGAATGAGGGATTCCCCCCTTTCCTTTTTTGTCCCTTTTAGGCCTCCTTTGTTTGATGTACTTTAAAAATCGGCTTTTTGCATTCGAGTTAGATTTTTTTCCTAGCCGAATTTTCTTTTCTTTTCGGTTCTGGGTGTCTTCCCGTTGGATGAGTGCAATATTGTTCACTTCGTCCCCCTTCTCCTCCCCCGCGGGTTTTCACTAGCAACTCACTCCTCCCCTTTGCATCCTTGAACCGTAAGTTTTTCGCGTCACTGTCTCTGCCCACGTCGACTCCAACGATCTGCCCGGCCTTATTCCATTCTAGTGTGTATGACCCTTTGCATCTATTCTTCCTGCCGCAGGCCGATCCGGTCTTTTACCACTCAGCCCCCCCCCCCCCGATCAGCTGTTAAATTGTGTGTCTTGTTTGCCCTACAGTTCGTTTTCATTTGTTGGATTTTTAACCTTAGGTTTGTTCGCGACTTTCTGGCCGGGCAATGGCAGATAACCCCATTCTCCCCCCGCCTTTCCCCTCCCCTGTTCCATCCTTCCAGCCTTCCCCTGATTTTTTCAGTTTCAGTTTCTTTTTTTTTCTCCTTTTTTTCGCCCGGTGATCAACGGTAAGAATTCCTAAGTATTGTCGTACAATACATTAGAGTAGTTTTTTTACTTCTTGTCTTCTTTCCGAATTTTCTGAGTTTCCTTCTTATGTTCTCTCCCCTGAATTAATCTTTGGGTAGAGGTCACCTTCTTGCTATCTCGTCCATCCCTTCGCCCCATTTTTTTTTTTCGGAATTGGTGCCTATCTTGGCCACATCTTTTCATCCGCCGATACCGTCAAACCCATCGCGTCTCCGATCTATCATTATGTCCACCCCCCTCCCCCGCTTCATTCGGCGGGCCTTCATTGTCCTTTTCCTCTTTTGTTTTACTTGGCGCCTTTTTCTCCTACAAGCGTTTTCTTGCGTTCCTTTGAGGAAACGGTGTTTCAGGGACAGTTCTCTATGTTTGCAGCCCCCTTTCTTTCCCTGGAGAATTTTTGTTGTGCTTAGGCATTGCTTTTTGAGTTCCGCTTCCTGTCATTTCGAGGTATTGTAATCTCCTTTTATTATTCCCACACCCTTCCCCCCCTTGTACTTGTGTTATCCTCCCCCCCACCGACCGCACCTTCTTTTTTTTGCATTGCAAGTTAAGTATCCTGACTTACCCTTTCATGTAGTAGTCATCCCGCTTTTTTGATCCGATCCCAAAGCACCGTAGTGGCAATTACAAAGATTGCGACACCACCCTCTTCTTCTGCTTCTCCACACCGCGTTTTTCCACGCCGCCCCACGCCCTGCCTATGATTTACCTTCTTGGTTCCGACCTCCTGGGCTGGTGCGTATTGTATTGTTTACCCGATGAGAGGTTAGTCACTTACCTTTTACCAGCTCCCTTCTTTTTTTCCGCTCTGCTGGCGATCCCGTTTTGCGGTCCCGTTCTATATTTTCCTCCTCCTCTTTTTTTTCTCTCGATGCGCCGCCGAGCACCGGTTATCGCCAGTTCCGTTCCCGTCAACCTGTTCTCGCTCACCCTTATGTCCCTTGGCCTTCAATCGGACGCCCACCTTTCGATCTGCGGAGGTTCTTCCGCAGGCTTTTTCGTTGTTGCCAGCCAGCGGAGACCCAGGCCGATGATTTGTTGAGCGGATGAGGTTTAATTTTTCCCCCTCTCTTCAGCTTCTCTCTCAGCTTTGTTATTCGATGAGCTCCCTAGAGGCCGTCAGAAAAAACATCTAGGCTCTTATCTGAGCTATTCTTTTGCACCGCGTCCATTCCGGGTTTCCAGCACCCCTTGTTCTCTGGCCACATGCGCCGAAGACCGTTCTTTGTCCTGCTCCATAGCGCCTTTTGAGCTTCCCCATTTTCCACTTTCCACGTATCTCTTGTCTTTCGACGTCCTGGAGTCCACCTGTAATCATAAAGCAGAACTTCTGACCCCATGATCAGCCTCTTGTTTTTTCCTCCCTTGGCATTTCCTTCGTCGTGCGGCTTTGACTGTATTTCATTCACCGCGCCTCACCCACTTTGTTTTCTGGATAGCTGATGGCACACGTTGCCTCTAGACATGCCCGGTACGGCTCCCCGCGGGCCTTTCCGTCCTAGCCCCCTCAGCCCCAATTCTGCCATGCTTGCCAGCCCGGCGCCCATTTGTGTGCATGAGCCTGAATTTGCCAGATTCCACTTTTCTTTTCCGGAGCCGTGTCAGGCCCCAGCGCCGTTTCTACTCCCCTATGGAATTGTTAAAGCCCGTGAGCACTCGGCCGTTCGAGTGCTTTTCTTTTCCAGGTCTTTATTGAATAATCTTATTTTACGGAGTTTTTTTTTGATCAGTGACCTTCTTTCTCCACCCTTACCGCAACATGAATTTCCTTCCCCCCCCCGATCCTTTTTTAGGCACCAGTCGCCCCCACACTACAATGACTTCCTCTACAACAACAGACTGGCGGTTTTTTTCGTGTAGTAACACCGGCCGTTCCGAAGCGGCGCGTGTTTTTCCCCCCCGATAGTTAGTCGTGATACCGAGCCGATCTTTTTTTAATGAGACGTGCTCGTAGCACGATTCCTCAAATGCCGAGCGGCGTTTTTTTATTCTCGGGGCGTCTGGCGTTTGTTCTCGAGGTCTTGTGTCCCCCGCGGTTTGCATCTAGTGCTACGTGACTGTCCCCCCGACACTAAGTGCCCTACTTCCTGCAGCGGCCTTCTTCTAAATTACTTCTGAGCCTTCAGTCATGACCCGATAACAGAGGTTTGAGCTGCCGGACCACAGTAGCGACCCTGTGGTGCCCAAACCCTTGAACAGGTACTTGCCACGAACTACTCTTACATGTGAATGTCCAGTAGTTCCTAAGGTGCTTGCGGATTGAAAGCAGCGTTTCTTGACTTCTGTGTCATGCGTGCCAGACCTGATTGTCATACGGACCAAGGTGTGATTGCCGTAGCCCCCGAGTGCCCCTTCCCCTTTTCCCCCCGTTTCCCCTCTTCGTTGTAGGACAGCGCCGCAAGTGTGTTTCCCCCCTTTAGCGCGACCTCCTCTTATCCGATTCCGGCAGTCCCACGTCTTTCTTCTTTTACAGAGCCACTTGAGTTTTTCTCCCACCCGATTTCCTCAAACACGACCGCGCCTCGTCTTGACTTATCGCTTTTTCTGCAGTTGAGCCTCCACCAATCCCGCCATCGGAACTCGCCGTCACTACTTAATATATTCTCGATGACGGCCGCGGTCTCTTTTTTATTTTATTTTCTGCAATCACGGGCCTGCTTTGCCGAAGCCGGTCTCCGATGACAGCGGCCCCGATTTCTTCCCGGTCTTGTTGCACTTCTCGGCAAACCGCGATGATTTCCCTATTGGACGTAAAGCCTCCCCTCGTGTCCTGGCGGCCACACACTGGCTTTTACCGGCAGACATCCTCCCGTGACAAACAGGTGGCACCTGCAGCGCCTTGAGGAGATGTTTTCTAGGCTTGACTTCTTCCCTTTCATGGATGCCCCCCGTTTTCTGTTGCTCTGAGCTTTACCACGTTCCTTCTTTTCCCGAGTGGAACCCGTCTGTCGGCCGTCCCTCTGCACGGGCTTTTCACACTTCCTGGCCATCTTCCGGCAAACTTCAATTAACTTGCCTGTGGGTCCCTTACCGCAAAACTAGCCGCTTCCGTTCCTCCGCTTTTTTGATCCTTTGCATGTCTTTGCGACAGCCTCGCCTGTGGTGGTCATCGAACTCCTGTTGCAATGCATTTGTCTTTCTCCTCTCGTATCAGTCAGATTGATTGTGTCCGTTTTTCACACTGCTTTTTATCCATCCTTTCCCCCTTCCTGCCCGCCCTTTTTCGCATCATCTGTTTGATGACGCAGTAGTCATGTCTAGAGCCTTTTTCTCGTGCTCGTGCGAAGTCTCTTCCTTAATACTGATTCCTTTGTCATTCTATTAGTTTATCCTGTTATTTCATCTACTGGTGAAATCCCGCTCCCCGTGACCTTAAGGCTTCCGGAATTGACACCATCTTTGTCGTCGATCTCCTGTGTCCCCCTCTTTTCGTTTCGACTACGCAGGTAAATTGTCCCCGACCCCCTGTCCGGTTCTTTTTCGACGGCTTCCCCTTTCCAGGGGTCTCCCCCTTCTCACACATCTACAAGCTCAGCCCTGTCCAATCACTGAAAAACTGGCCTTTCCATCAGTTTCCCTCCTCTTTTTCCAGTCGCTCGCCCAGGGCTTTCCACTGGCCTACGATACGCACTGCTCCGTCGGGGTGCTAGGTTAAGCACAGCATCCCTTTTTTTGTTCCTTTATCTTGGGCCTTTCTGTAGTTTCCGCTGATGGTTGGTCCAGTCACCAAACTGGTTTTTTTGTGTGAACTCTTAGGATTCCCCTCCTTCTCGTTTTGGCACACCGCGTTCATTTGGCAATTAAACGTCCCACATTTTTGCGTTTCCTAGTGCCACCTTTTTTCCCCTACCAACATCTCCCCCCCTGGCCTGGTCCGTGTCAAAGTGTCCCCCCACCCCCATTTTGATCTTTGACAAGATCTTTTGCTTTTGATGGCTACCCCCGGTCTTTCCTCCTGACCTTCCACAAGCGCTACGTGTCTTGTCTTTTTTCTGGCTGAAGCCACTCAGCCCAAAGTTCCCAGGTTTCCTCCCTCGTTGTCATGACATTTTATTGGCGGCGCAAATCACGGTAATTTTTTTTCTTTTTCCCATCTATGCCTGTACGGATATTTACAACACCACCTTTTCATATTCCCTCCCATTCCCACGACTCCATCTGTTTTCTGTGTCCTTCTAGTCCTGACGCAATCCTTCATCCATTGAAGATCACTTCAGACCGGATCTCAGTATTGCGCCAATTCCTCACAGTCCGTTGCCCTCGTGCGACTCTTTTCTCAATTATCCGCCCTTGTGGCTCATCATCACCGCCGCCATTCTTCCACGCTTTACATGTGTATGGCAAGGAGTTGCCTCAGAGACGCAAGGAGTGTTTCTAAGATTGCAGTCCCCCCTCCTGACCTGAAGTTAGTCGGCGATAGAATCTTTCCCTTCCCGCTGTCCGATTTTTTCCCGGCGGCGTCTTTCTCATCATATAGCTTTCTTGTTTATTTCTGTCGCCGCCCTTCGCAAGTTTAATTTATTATTCCAGCAATCAGGTACCCCAGCGCTGTCTTGAAAAATCACTTCGGAGCCTTGACTCAATGTCCGTCCCGGGCTGCGCCGGGTCTGTCTTCTTCGCCACCTGTCCCCGTTCCTGCGTTGCTGATCGACATCCGATCCCTTAGCCTTACGATTTTGTCCTGATTTGGCATCTTTTTTTCTCTTCGTAAATGGCGTGCGTCTTTTCTCGATGGCTTTTCCTTTTTCTGCGAGGCCTGCCGTCAACCCCACGTGGTGCCTGAGGTTTCCCCCCTCTTTTTGTTGAACGAACGCGTCCATGTCACTGGCGCGGCCCGTTTTTGTTTTTTCTTCATCTACATGTATCTCGAACCTTGAGTGGACCCATAGGTCTCCCCCGCTTGTGCGTCCCAGCCTACAGCCACGCTGGTCTCGCCTTAGCTGCTCTTTCCCTTCCCTGCTCATGTCACGGCCAAAGGCCCCTTTTCCACGCATACTATTCGGTAGACAATGCGTGCCCATCACCCCCTTTTGGTGGTATGTATGCGCAACAGGCGATCTTCCAGATTATCTGCAACCCCTTGCTATCAGTTATTCCAGCCTTTATTAGCCGCTTTTCACTTTCCCCCCAAAGCCATTGTGCGTCTATAAGCTTTCACCGGTAAAGAGCCGTTCCCATGACCGGTTCGCCCGTTCCCGCACCAGCCGCTCCTGGTCGCCATCAGCGTTCAACCTCTCCTTTTCAGCCGGCCGTCCCCCCCCTCGCCTGCGTAGGATGTCTCTCCCCGTACGTTCTCTGGACACGGTGTGCGATCACTGTCCTCGCCGCCCTTTTTAAATAGTCCGGAAAACTGAATGGATCCCTAGGTGCCCTTAGCCTACTACTCTCGTGCCATGATTACGTTTGTCTGCGTGACTGTCTTCTCTCCATGTGCTGCGTCAAACTCACGTATTCCTTTCCCCGGCACCAAACCCTTATCGCCACTCCATTTCGCCCCCCAATGCGCTCGAGCCACATCCTGGTGGGTTTTCGTGTCGAAGACCTCGGACCTCGTGGGTGGGTCTTTCCCGAGATTGATCGTGTCCTTTCATGCTACCCTTGGTGTCCTTCGATGTGCTAGTCCTGCTCCCTTTTCCGTGATTGATACCGGCGTCACCTGCGAGCGTAAGCTTCACCTGTTTTCCGCTGGCCGGACGTTAATCTTTTCTATGTCAGGTATCATCATATGTTGTAACCATAACCCCCGTCGTGACTGAATCTCGAAAGTCCCCAGGAAACCGCCCCCTCCATGGGGGATCGAGCACACGCCAGCACACTCGTTATGCATTGAATCGTGGCGAGGACCCCTTGGCGCAGCACTTCCTTGCTTCTAGCTTTGACATTGACCCCACCTTTTCCTTCCCGTGCCAAACCTCACAGTTAGATCCCGACTCTCTCAAGTTTTCCCAGTTTACCCCTTTTCTTCCCTTTCATGTCCCCAGACATCTTTCAATCAGCTTGATTCTTCTTACGGGCCCTCCTCCCGTGAGGCTTAGAGCCTCGGTCTGCGCTTTTTACGAGTCCAGTCCGTTTGTTTTTTCCTGACGAAACAGCGCTAACTTGGTTCACTCGTTTTTTCTGTCGAATTTATTAGACCTAGGACTTTCCGCCACCCACAGTAGTTGCTGTTGTAATTCTCGCCCGTCTGTAGATTGGCCCGTTGTCAGGTCGTGTCCCAGAATGCACCAAATATCGCGGATTTTACCGGCTTCTCAGTCTCCTTATTGACCCGTTGAACA
>Ga0179593_1331246_pt1 | contig 10775 bp, 18 predicted proteins | sample CZODoug2_1_08_16_FD_185931 | JGI IMG/M metagenome (GOLD analysis project Ga0179593, IMG submission 185931) | Vadose zone soil fungal communities from Angelo Coast Range Reserve, California, USA - CZODoug2_1_08_16fungal (PacBio error correction) | ecosystem: Environmental > Terrestrial > Soil >... | reverse complement strand
ACCTTTTTAATGGGACATTTTGCGGACACCCAAAAGTTCTTTTGCCCCCCTTTCCCTGGGTTTCTCCGCCAGCCGTTGACCGTTCTCCTGAGTGTTTCCCCTTCTCCTTAAAACACCCCCCTTTATATTTTCGTCAACATGTACCCCACCCCTCACCTGGAATTAGTCCAAACGATATCCCCCTTTCCCAGGTACATCGCTTTCTTTCTTACTTGCAAAATGACTGACTTCCCTAGGCCCTTTCTACCTTTTTACCCCGACTGCAGCTTTCTTTTTTTTGAGCCGGAAGGCATACCCCTGAAAATAAGAGAAAAAAAACTCTTCTTTTTTGTTTCAACTCTGACCCAAACTACCCCTATCACGGCTGTCGCAACGACTCCTGACACCACAGGACGCCTCTCTTCCCCCCACTTCTTGTAGGAGACCAAGACCCACATTCGATTTTTTTCACCGCGTGCCGAGGCATCTTTTCGTTGCCCTTTCCCCAGGTCCTTATTCCCTCTTTGTGTGTCCCTGTTTGACCGGTTGCTACAGATTTTCCCCCCCCCCCAGTACACAAAAGGAACCTTTTTAAATCAAGCGTTTTTCTTCGATTGCGTTCCTGGTTTCTTTTTTCTTTTTCGAAGTTTATTTTGCTTTTTTTCTTTCACGATTTCTTGTTGTAGGTGCCCCGCCTCCACCCCCGAAACTTCAGTCGCCCTCGTTGCTCGACAAGCTGTTTTTGCTACAACTTCCAAGGCATTTTCTCCCAACATTACCGTGGATCGGTCCCCCTCCGTTTTTTTGCTGTTCTTCTGGCTCCCGTCAAAACCCGTCGCCTGACGGAAGGCCGGCTTCCAATAGTGTTCAGAGGCACAATTTCGTGGGGACCTTACGCCCGGCCATATCTTTTCCCACTCTTTTTTTCTTCCAACATATGCTGTAGCACAGATTACGACACCAAATGCGCCTTTTTAATTTCCGTTTGTTCCCTTTGTTCGTGCCACACGTTTTTGGGACCCCCCCTTACACTAAGACTACGTTTGGCGATCCACACGGACCGTTTTCTGGTCCATCCGGCCATTTCTCATTTTTCCTCCAAGAGCGTTGTTTTGCCTTTTTCCCTCCGACCTTTTCTAAACGGTCTTTCCCTTTGGTGTTTTTGGGAAGGAAAAAGTTTTTGGGCACCCTAGCCCCCACCGGGTGTGGTGGATTATTCATTTGGTCTCGACAGTTCCACCCCACAACCAGGTTTTTTCCTTACCATGTCGGTGCCAGCCCTTTCTTTCTAACATATTATCTGATTCCACGTGGTGACCATCTTTCCCCCCCCCCCCCTCAATTTGGATGTCTTTTCCTGACGGGTCTTGGCCGCTTTCGTACATTTCTGTGCGGTCTTCTTGTCTTTTCCCTCTTTGATAGTGCCGTTCATCTTATTGACCCCCACTTTTTTTGCAACGAGAATTAGAATAATTGGTTTCCAGTCTTTGATTTTCGTATCTCAAAACATTCACCAACTCCCCCCTGTCTTCAAGAAAAATACAAATGCCAATTGTTGAAATTTTTTTTTAGTGATACTTGTCTTTTTTTTATTACTAACACTTTTTTTGACACCACTTGGTTTACAGGTGTTTTATTTTGGAGTCCTTATTTAGACACCCCCCTCCCCAAACCCCTCCACAACCCCACAACCCTTTCTTTTTCCTAAAATTTCTTTGTTTCTTGCCAGTGGTTTTCGCCGAGGGTTTGACCCGTTGCCGCCCCAGAATAAGTGAACATCTCCCCTATTTTTTTTTTTACACCCCAAACAAAGGTTCCCCTTTCTGAACCAGTCGCGAGCCTCCCCCCTTGATTTCTTGTGGCAAGTCCCGCTGTATAATAATCCTGGCACATTTCCTTTTCCCGTCACCACACCAAAAACGATGTTTGTTGTTCACCAGCTTTTCTTTTTTTCTTTTTCTTTTTTTTTGCAGCCATCACGATTTTCCACCCATGATTTTCCTTTTCCCCCCTTTTCCCCCACCGTTTTTGTTCCCCATGAAAATTGTTCCCCCCGATTCCCCGGTAGCGAGGATAAAGAGTTTTTTGCCTTTTTAACTTTGTACGTTTTCACAGATGGCCTTACCCCCCTCCTCCCAAGTTTTTTTTTTCCCCTCTTTTCGCCCATTTTCCTTTGCGCACACCATTCCGTCCTGTTGCAACCCCTGTCACCACCACCGTGAACAACTGCTAGATAGGCCTCCTGCTCCCTTTTTTTTTTGGTGTTGTTTGCGGCTGGTTGTTTGTTTTTTTCCTTTTAATGCTTTTGGGCAGGCCAGCCGAAGGGGTGCCTTTAACATCTCCCCTTGATTTTTTTTTCCTTCACTTGTTCATTTTAGTATTATTCGCTCTCGCCCTTGTCGGGAGTGTGGCTCCCCCGGGAGTGTGGTCAGTGTGGGTAGGGAGGTTTTTTCGTGCAGAGGAGTCTCCACCTAAAGACGTCCAGTATTTCCCCCCCTTCTTCCCCCCCTCACCCCATTTTTATCTTTATATTCGTGTTTTTTGTTCTCCTAGCAGGATGGGTTTTCTTTTTCGTGGGCAAAAAACATGTGTACTAACTTAGTGCGAAGACCTTTTTTTGATTTTTGTTACTGTCCAATGCTTGGCTTCTTCCAGTCCCTATATTCCCTTTTTTACTCATCCTCTTCCAGGCGTTTAAACTTGGAAAAAACCATCTGCACTCTGTCACTTTTTGCGGAGTCTTTCTTTTTCTCTCCTAGTACGGCACCCGCCGAAGACAACAAGGAACCCGACACGTTTATACTATCTTCCCCGGGTTGTCGTTTAGTGCTTTCCCCAATTCGCCGGCGTCATTAAATTTATGCGTCAATTACCCTTTTTCTCTGATTTGAAAGATCAAAGTGAGCGAGTTGTGTGGTTGTTAATATTTTCTTCCCCCCCCCCCCCCTCCCTTCTTTCCCCCCGTCCCTCAGAAAAGGGCGAGACCCTTCTACCCCGGCGGTTTGTTTTTGGTTGGATCGGGTGCGTTTTTTGTTCCGCATTAGTTTGGACTTCCTTTTTTTTTCCCAAACTACTTTTTCCATCTCTCCTTCCTCCTTCTTTTTCTATCGAAAACAAATCCCCCCGCGGACATCCTCACCTACTCCCCCTTCCGTTTTTTTTTTGGGTCTCTCTTTTTTTTTTTTTTTTTCCCTTGACTTTTTCGGATGTTCAATCCGCTCCATTTTGGTCGAGCCGTTTTTTTTCACCTTTTCCTCTTCTTTCCCCATTGTTTCTGAAGAACCCACCCCTTTCCCCGATCAAACCAAGCTCAACCCCCGCGGTTTATTTTTTCTTTTGTCTTTCTGTCGCACGTCATCAGTGTGGCCGTACGCACTACCACACAACCTTCTCCTTCTTTTTCCCTGCCCTCACAGTACATTCGTCTTTAGAACCGACGCTCTGTCTCCCTCGTTCACCCCTAGATACCCCCCTGTGGATTGTCTTCGTATTCGCCGGAACGAGTCTCTACAGCCTCAATGACTATCGTTTCTCTTCCCCTTCCTTTTTCCCCCAAGGTCACGTTTCCGTCTCCCGCTGAGAGTCTTCTACCAGGGTGGGCCATTTCTTTTTACCCCGTCCCCCACTCCCCTTTTTTTTTCCCCAACGCAACTGTTGCCAACTAAGTACTTGTTGCTACCACCCACATCCTTCTCTTCTAACCAAAAAAAACGACTTCCTAGATCGTCTCGGGGCTCTTTCATCATTTATTTCCTCTTTCCTTGGCTTTTCTTTTATTATGTCCCTCACGCTGCTCGAAAACTCTGTATCCTCCAACACCCAACCCCTTCCCTTTTTTTCCCAATGACATGTCCAACTGATTTTCCCTTCTTTTTCTATCTTTTCCCCAGTTTCCCCTCCCCCGGAGTGCTTATGTTTTACTTCGGCGCATTAAGAAAGAACACAGCCCTGCACCACGCCCCCAAACCTCCCTTCTCTCTTCTTATCTTTAGTGTTCTGGTGTGATCTGGCAGACGCTGTCCAATTTACCTGTTTTTTCCCCTTAACCCCCCTTGGCGTAGGACGGACACGCTGCGTATGTCCAAAAACTTTGCTCACTACCCCTTCCAACTGTGCCCAAAAGTTACCAAGTTCCCCCCTCGCTTTTCACACACCCCCTCTTTCCTTTGTTCTTCTGTTCACGGGTTTTTGGTTCCAACGGTGGGTTTAGCGGGAGCCCCCAGGTCACCTTCTCCCAACCCCCCCAATAAATGTTTTAAACCCCCTTTTTCCATTTCTTGACACTCCCTTTCAAGTTGACTGCCCTGCACTCATTTCACCTTTTTCCATTCACAGACGTTATTTCTTCCACAACCGACTTTCTGCACCGAGAACCGGTGTTTAATTATTTTATGTCACTTTTTCCAGTTGTGCCGAGCACTTGAGCGATGCCCCCTGGGAGGCTTCATTTTCCTTTTTTCTTGCCAACGTTTTTTCCTAGTTCTCACGTTTGCCTTAAATTTGTTTCCTTTTCGCTTTCTGCAACCTTTTCCTTTTGTGTTCTTTTCGTTTGGGGAGAAATTCCGCCCAATATACTCAACCTTAAGACCCTGTAACAGTGGTGTGCACCCCTTTCCCACCCCACACCAACCCCCCACAACCACCACCAACATTGACCTCCCCCCCCTCACCCCCCTTCCATACCAAAATTGTTTTTCCCCTCCCCGGTCTATTGGGATTTTTAGTGGCCTCGTTTCCCCCTCCTCACATTCATTTTTCCTCTGTAACCCCCGTGCCATAAACGTCGTCGCACCACAAATTTTTTCGTCGTTTGCTCCCCTTTCCCCCGTCCCCGTGTCCGAAGCAGTGTTTCCCCATCCTCGTAGTCCCGTACCTCTTTCTTTCTCCGTCCCTTTTTCTAATCTTCTATTCTACAGAGGGGTTCACCCCCGACATCATTCGTAATTCAGCTGAGGCATGTGTGACTCATTTCCCGTGGGTATTTCCATTTTTCACAAACCTTCCCCCCTTTGTATTCCCAGGATTCTTGAAAAGGGAACTTGCTTCTGATCGTGGCAGGTCCCTTGCATTAGTCAGTCCGTTTCTTTTTTCGGCCCAACGTCGGCCTTGTATTTTTTTTCCCCCCCCTTTTTTTTTCAGCCCCCCTCCCCCTTAGGTACCCCGGTAAGGCATTGGTTTTTCTGCACCGGTTGCTCCCCTATCTGTCCTCCCTTTCACCTTGAGTTTTTTTTTTGGACGGTTTCCCCCCCTTTACTTCTTTTATTTGCATCGCACGCTTCCGTCAGTTGCGTCTTTTGTTGACGTACTTCATGACCTCCTCACCCAACGCGATCGTTTTTTTCTAACTGTACTTACTGGCATTTTACTTTTTTTCTCAAATTTTGGGTTGATAGGCTTTACTCTAGAAACAGTAGGGTGTTTACTTCCTCCCGCTTTTGAGATGCTTTTGGGCGGAATTTTTGGTGGTTCGTCCCCCTTACCTTTCCCTCCTGTCGTCAAGGCGTTTCGTTCTTCCAAATTTGCTTTGGATTTTTTTGGTTGGCAACATCGGCCCCCCACGGATAGGGAGTCCGTTCCGTTTCTTTTAGGTTTTTGCGTCCCTCGTCTCGCAATCGAATTTTCTTCTCCTTCTTGTCTTTTTTTGGAGTGCATGGGAGGACAGTGGCGCCTTCCAGCCGTGGCGATTTTTTTGTTTGCCCCCACTTTTTTTTTTGGTTTGGGCCCTGTCCTCCTCTCCCTTGATGATCCTCCCGCCTTGTTTGAAATTCAGAATGGCTCGGAACACTTCCCAGTTTCTTTGTAGTACCTAACCCTCTTTACCTTGAGCTGTCTGTGCATTCCAGTTCTTTTTGACCACTGTGGGGCCCTGAATTGCCAACCACTACGGCAGTGTTTTACCCCCTCGTTTCGCTAAACCTGTTCTTCAAGCGGCTAGGCTGTCTTTGAACGCCAGTCCCCCCCTCCCTTATTTTGTTTTTTGCCATCCGAGCCCAGGACCCGGTTCCCACAAAGCTAAACCGCTTTCCTTTATAGGTGTTCCCACCACCTTTTGTAGCATACTCTCTTTCCTCTACCTCCGTTTGGTTTGTATGTTTTTTGTTTTTTTTTTTTTTTTCCCTTATGGTCAGATAAGCAATAAGGTGGGCAATTGCTACACCGTTCTCTTCTCTATCGATAACTTAAGATGGGGAACTGGTTCTTGTGTAACTTTCCTTTCCCCCCCACCCCAGTGATGGGGGGGGTTAGCCACACGCTAGACATTTTCCTACCTTACGTTTACGAATTAAAAACGGCATATTTCTTATTTGATTCACAACTGAAAAACACTCAAACCACCTTGGTGTCAAAAACTCCCCCCCGTGGACCCCCCCAAGTTCATGAAGAGTTGACGATCACTTTCGTACCCCCCATGACCCCCCCTATTCTTGACTTTCCCATTAAGAATTTCCGGGGTGTTTGGCTTCTTTTTTCGTCGGTTTTGCGGAGAGGCTTAAAAGCCAGAGTGGGGGGGGCACACTTTGACCTCTTTCCCCTGCTTTTTTTTTCCCCTTTTCTGAACATGCCTCCAAGGCGTTAACACCAACTGAATTTTTCCGAAACTCCCCACATTGTCGGTTTAACGCTTCCCTCCTGGTTTGCCTTTAAATTTGGACACCAGTTTTTTCTCCTTCTTATACAAATGTTTTTTCCGTAAAGTTCGGGCGAAGTTATTCCCAACCAACCCCCAACTTTTAACCGACCCACACTTGGGGAAGACCATCTCGTCCGGTCGAATTCTTTCTGCGCGTCGTATTCTTGTGAACACATTCCATCGGATTTCTGGGAACCCCCCCCCTCCTTCTTTCAAAAAGTTGCAGTTATCCACCAACAGAAATGTTCTCGAGCAAGCGTTAGAGCCCCCCCTTCCAACGGCTTAGACACCACCGTCCCCCGTGTCTTTCCTAGATGCACCCCACCTTGACAACTTGACAGTTCTTTGGTCTGTTGGTTTTGTTGCGTCGCGATTGGGGAATACTCAAACACGTTCTTTGCACGTGAGCGTTTCTTTAGATTCCCAGGAAAAGTGATTACGATTTATTTGGGCCCTTACCATTCCCCGCCCGTTTCCCACGGCCTTCCCTGCTGTTTTTCGCACCGGAATTCTCCACATGCCCGGTTTTTTTCCTGGATCTTGTCACCCAAAGGTTTTTTTTCCCCTAAACCCCCTTTCAGTGACGTTTGGCGCGGACACAAAGTGCACCTCTTTTATGCATGTTGGTTTGTTCTTAACGTTTTTTTGTCCCTTGGGTTTTTGATTTCTACCCTGATTCCTTTGGGTTGACGGTGAGTTTGGTCCCTTTTGGAACTCCCCCACGGGTTTTTTTTTTTTGGAGTGGTTGGAAAGGGGGGGGGGGGGTGGGGGGGGGGGGGTTTGGTGGTGGGGCGTGTTTTGGTGGGGGAGGAAAAATCAGGCTGGCCTCCCCCAAAACCGGGTGCGTCGTACGAAAATTGCTTCCGTTTGGAACGACCCCCTTTAAAATAATGACTAATCGGTCTTTCCCCCCTCTTCCCCCCAGTCGCCCACCATCGATTTTTTTGTACGGTTGGCAAGGCCGACCGACGGACCCATTATTTTTCTTTTTTTCTTTTGCATCCTTTTCGTACAGGTACGTGTGCGTTCCGGACAAGCTAATTTTGCACTTTTTCCCGAACGGAACGTCTGAGCCCGTTGGTCCAGCTGATCAATTTGACATTGTTTTTTTATAATTTGTGTATGCTGGGCTAAAATACAAGAGCCCCCTATGATTCTACCCGTCTCCAATTGTTTTTTTTGTCCTGGGCCCAACTTTGACCGGTTCCTGCTTGAACTTGGAACGGTATGTAACAAACCAACCCCCCCCCCCTTGTTACGGTTTCTTTAAACGTTATTAGGAGGCTTTTTCTCAGAACTTGCCACCGCAACCCCCCTGCCATTATTTTTCTCCCCCACCTACTGTTCTTTTAGCGGTCCTTTTTTTTTTGGACTTCCCCCCCCACACCGGCCAACCCTTCCTCAGTGTAAACTGCGAGCCTTCCCACCCCATTGTGTGTGTGCCCAAGGGGGTACAGGACACACTATCCCCACCTAACACCTGTGACCGTTTACACCCACCGGAATGGAACGGACAACGGTTTTCCTGCCCCCGGTGGTTCTTTTTCCGACCTTACATACTTTTGTTCCCGACGTCTTCCGGAACCCCCCCACAAAAAACCCCACCAACAAACAAAACACCCACACATCATTGATCGCCGCGGGACCTGGTTATGCCCCCCCAAATTTCCAAAAAATAGGGCAATCCCTTTCTCTCCCCACCCTTTTTAGGTTGGCTTTTTTAATTTGAATGTTCCGTTTTTGCGTCATAGGTCATTACATTCTTAAGATTTTCTTTTCCGTAACACTTTTGCCACACGCCTTGTTTTTTTCCCCGTCTTTTTTTTTCCTTTTTATATTACACCATGGTTTGTAAGACCTTACTGGGGGTTGTGGAAAATCCTTTAGGGTGGGTGGGGCTTCTTTTGTTCCTTTTTTCCTGTTTCTTTTTTGTGAAATTTTTTTTGCGTCTACTCGCTCTTTATGTTTTCCGCTTTTTGTTCTGACAAATTTCTTCTCCCCCCCCCATTCCCTGTTTTTCCAGATCCCACCAAGTCCCCTACACAAGTTCCCCCACTAAGCCACCCCCCCCCTCACGTGTTCTGTCCTCCCCGCGAATTATTGTTTTGGGCTTTGTTGGTTTGTTGTTGTTTTCTTCCCTGTTTTTTTCCTTTTTGTTGTCCTGTTTTTTCAAGGGACTACCGTCTGGCTTAGTGTGTTTCTTTTTTGCTTTCTTAGGTAGTCTTCACAGTCCGCAGTGTTTTTTTGTGAGTTTCTTCCTTTAGTATTGGTGCTTGAGGAGAGTTTCCCTCTCTTTTAACTCCCCCCTCTGTAGCTCGCTGTCCCCGTTTCAATAATTTCTTTTTTCAAGCTTGCCCCTCTCCTCAGTTTTCCCGCGTTTATATCGTTTTTTTGTTCTCCCTCTGTTTGTGCGGTTAATTCAAGGCATTTCGAGGCGAAATTCTTATGTGCGAATTTATCCCCACTTGTGTATCTAGCTGCACTGCCCTTAATTAGTCCAACAAGTCCACATCTCATCTACCCCTCCCCCAACTTTGAAACCTTTCCCTGCATCTCCCTTGTCTCAGTCCCCACGGACATTCTTTCTTTTTCTCTGACCCGTTTGCGTGATTTTGAAATCCGGCTACTTCTTTTTGCTTGTTAACTTTGTCGCCCCCATTTTTTTTCCTTCCTACAATTTTTTAAATCACATCTCACACTTTCCCTTTTATTCTTCTGACAGACGATCTCTAGAGTTTCTGGAATTCGTTGGCTTTTCCCCACCCCCAATAATGATGTCCTCCCCCCCTCCCTCAACAAAGTTCGACTCGAACATGTTTTCTTTTTTTTATTTTTTTGTTTTTGGCCCCTGGGGTCTCAGCATTTTTGCGTTTTTACCCCCCCCCCACTGTTTCCTTCCCCATGTGTTTTTACTCCACTTATGGCAGACTGGCTTTCCTCTACCTGAAGATTCCCCCTTTTTTTCTCTTTTTTTTCTCCTAACGTTGTGTCAATTTTGCTCGGATCATCGCTGTCCATTTTTTCGAGATACCTCCCCCTTCTTCCTGTTAGTCTCTCCTTTTTCTTTTACTTTGTGGGTTGTCGCCTATTTTTAGTTACCACTCCCCCCCTACTCCCCCCTGTGTCAAAAAGGTCTTCTTTAGCCTAGGCGTTTGGATGTTTTTTCTGTTTTATTCCTACCTCTAATTCCCCCCCCCCCCCTCTCCTCACACGTTTTCAATTGTTAAAGAGCTTTTTCCCTTACCCCTCCCTCCCCTCCCTGTGCTTTCACGCTCCCCTTGATTTCTTCGTTCAAAACTTTTCTCATGAGTCTATACCCCTCCCCATCGTAATTTTTTTTATTATCCCTTTTCCTGCCTGGCAGGCATGGTTTTCCCACACACCGGGTTACGCTTCTCGCTTTCTTTTGCCCTCCCAAGCCCCTTGTCTTCCACTCCTCCCCCGTGTCTTTCGACCAGACTGCCCCTTTTCCCCTCTTCCCCCACCTTCTCTCTTTGGCTCAACAAAAAAACGGCTATACGTCTTTTTTTATTTACGTTTCCTCGGGCTCTTTTTCCAATTGCGCTTAATTCCTTTTCTTTCCCCGCCCTCTCTCTCTGGTCCCTTCGATCCTCCCTTCCAACTAAACTTAAAGCGTGTTTTTTTTCTTGTCCCCCTTCCTTTTTTTTTTTCCCTTTTTCTTTTTTTCCCCCTTCTTTTTTTCGCTTTTTCTGTATTCCCAGACCCCAAAGCGAACACCCCCCCCCCCCCCCTCCCCGTCCCCACAATCTCCGGTCGCGAGCCTATTAAAGCTTTTTGTGAGTTTGCCCTTTTTTTTTTTTTGCACGTTTCCAACGTCCTGTTTATCCTTGTTTTTTCCGTGCATTCTGGCCAGATTCCAGGACAACTCCTTTCTTCTTAGGTAATACCCACCCCATTCTCCACGAACCATGAAAACCCCCCGCCGCACCCCCCTCACAAGATCCCCCTTTCCCCTCTTCTTCAACCCCATAGTCGCCACCATGGACTTTCCATTCCCTTTCCTCCCTTTTTTGCGTTCTACGGACCGCCAATTTTTTCCCCTTTTGTTCATTTTGTCTTACTCCTTTAACTGCTCCCCCTCGTCTTTTCCCTGACCTTTCTTCCGGATCTACCCCCCGGTCTTGCGCACCGGTTTTCGTGGTTC
>Ga0179593_1232709_pt1 | contig 10775 bp, 20 predicted proteins | sample CZODoug2_1_08_16_FD_185931 | JGI IMG/M metagenome (GOLD analysis project Ga0179593, IMG submission 185931) | Vadose zone soil fungal communities from Angelo Coast Range Reserve, California, USA - CZODoug2_1_08_16fungal (PacBio error correction) | ecosystem: Environmental > Terrestrial > Soil >... | reverse complement strand
CGATGCCTCGTTTTTTCCCCAGGACGACCAATTTCCTTCCGATCCCGACCATCATTCTTTTTTTCCCCCCCCCCCTTTTTCGTTGTTGCTTTTGAGGGTTGAAAACATGGGTGCGAACTTTCTCTTCTTCGTCATGCTTAGAGTTCCTTTTTTTGACCCCTGTTTTGCCTCCCGTACTACTTTCTACATTACATCCTCCTTTCCCTTTTTTCCTCGTAGTCTTCCCGCTGACCAAAAAAAAGTTTTTTTGTCTTTTTTCCCCCCCCCCCCCCCCCTCCCCCTCGACAAACGCTTTGCCCTTCCTTCTTACTGTGCTGAAAGTAGCTGGTTCCTTCCTTTTGTTTCCATGTGGATCCTCCTTTACCCGGTCATATTTTTTCGGTACACACTTTTTTCCCCCCTTGATTGCCCAACTTTTTTACTTGCGGATCCTCCGAAAGGTTCCCTGTCCTGGGTTCGGACAACTTATGATTCGGCTTCCCCCACTTTCGTGACACCCCTTCCCCTCCGTCCTTCTTCCCGCCGTGTTTCTCCTGATGGGGCTATGACCGTCTTCCCTCACCGTTATTTGAGTGAAACTTGTTTTTTTGGCTTGGATGCTTCCTTTCCTCCTAACTATCGTTGGCTGATTTCCCCGGCTTGGTCTTTCGCCTTCTCCCCATTTGCTGTCACCCGAACGGGAAAATCTTTGATTTCACCCACCCCGTGACATTTTTTTTCTTTCCTTCCGTTTTGCTGCTTCCCTTGCCCTTTTTTTGGCTTCGCAAACAGCCTTGCCAATCGGTTTTTTGACCCCTTTTCCTATCCCTTCGTCCAAACAAATGTCTTTTTTGCTTTTTTTACCTTGGGCGCCTTTGTGGTGGTTTTCCTTTCCAGGACTTTCTTCTTCCTTGGGCATATTGACGTCCCAAAAGTGTCAGACGTTGCTTTGATCCCACTCAACAAAGTCCAATAGCTGATTTTATTATAATTTTCCGGTGACCCTCCCTTTTTTTTTTTTTCCTTCTCAAAAAAAAAAACCTTGTGTCTATTGTAACCCAATTGTTGAGGCCTTTGGTTCTCCCCGCCGGCGGGGAAGGGTCCGATTCCCCTTCCCGGCCCCCTTTACCACTCAGTGAGCAGCCCTCGCTGGCCGGGGAGTTCTCTTTGGCTAGTCATGCTTCCTTTGATAGAGCAAAACCTCGTTTCCCCTCCCTTCAAACTTTCCCTTTGCCCGTTGTTCTCTTGCCTTTCCCCGTAATGACCATTCCTTTCCCTCTTCCTTGTGATCGGGTGTTTTTATACATTGGTCGAGGCCTACCGTTGGTGCTTTTCTTTCTAGACTGCTTGGGTTTCAGTCTCGTTGCTTTCATCTCGAAGTAGTTCCATTTTTTTTTATTATAACCCCCGACTTAATGTCGCAAAGCCCCCACCCGAATGCTTCCCCACTTTTTACCTCCGACTTTTGGAAATGGCGTGCCTCAGGCGAGACCCTCAGTTCAGATAAATTTTTTCCCCTCCCCCCGTTTTTTCCCCGCACCTTTCTTAATCTTGGGGTGGTCTTCTTTGTTTTCTTTTTCGTTGAGTGGGACCTTTTTTTCTTCGTCCAATCCAGTCCTTTTTTTTTACCCTTCTTGATCCCCCCTTTTTCTGTACCCACGAACAAATGAATTTCCAGCCCCCCCCTTCCCCAATCTTCGGTCTTTCCCCAGCAAGCCATGTTCCCCACGAGGGGCTTTCCCCCCCCTCTTTTTGTTTTTAAACCCCCTCTTTGCCCCCATTTTTCTTCGGGCTTTCAAACAACATCCGTACTCATTTTCTTCCCCCCACCCCAAAAAGTTGGCTTATTTTTGAAGTGGAGTTCGATTGTAAAACACTTTTTTTTTCTCTTCTAGTGCCTCCCCATCCCGCTGGGGGAGGTCTTCCCCCAACAAACGTCACCCTCCCTCCTTTTCCTAGATGGCCGTACCCCCACGTTTGTTTTGCGGCTCTTGGCTGTCCTTTCCTTCCCACTTTTTTCCCCCCCCCCCCCCCCCTTTTTCTTGAACTGCGGCGGTGTTTTTTTGTGATTTTCCCCATGGTATCTGTGAGGAAGTGGGTTCGTTTTCTCCGTGGGTTTCTCTCTCCCCCTCTTCTTCCCCCCCCTCATTTAAGCTGTATATTTTGGCGATTTTTACTGTGTGGGTAAATTCGAACCACCCCCCTTCCCTTGGATGGTCTCGTTGTTCGTTGTTTTCCTTCTTCATGGGCTCAATGGCAGACGATTTTTCCTTTTAAGATTATTCCCTTTTTTTCCTTCACTTTTTTTCTTGTTTTCGATACGAACTTGTCCTTGTCGTTGCGCACTTCGAGGGAACTGACCGATTCCCCCCCCCCCTGTCTTAGGATTAAGATTTTACGGTCTGATCTTATCGGGGCAAACCCCCCCCCCCCACCCGGTAGTTTTTCTCCTAACGCAGGGCCGGTTTAAACCCCTGGTTCTCGATTTTTGATTCCCTTTGGGTGGCGTTTCCGGCATTCGGTAGTAGGTACTTCCTAGTGGCGGATCTGATCTGACTTTCCTCCCCTCTTTTTCTCCCGCGAACCTTTTCTTCCGGCTGGTTTTGGCCCCTGCCCTTTTTTCATCCCGTGACCTAACCATTATTCTTTGACCAGATTAGAGCTTCTATGCCCCCACCATCTCCTCTCCTTTTACTTTTTTTCTTCTACCCCTCCCCCTGACACTGGGGGTCTTTCACACCCCACGTTAGTACCTTCTTTCCCAGCCCCCATCCCTTTTTTCTATGCCCCTGCGGTTTTTCTTTCTTTTTCTTAGAGCTGTTTAACTTCCTCTTTCCCTTTATTTTTTTTTCTTTTTTATGGAAATTCTGTCCCCTCTGGGTAGGACTTATCCATTCCGATTTTATTGCCCTTTCCCTCGGGTGTTTGCCTCCTTTTTTTCGGCGTTGTCGATGCGCAGACAGATGCATTTGTGTCCCTTCACGTCCTCTCTGTTTTTTTAGGTGAACCCATTCGATATGGGCTCTTTGTTTTTTTCCCTTTTGGATCTCCTTTTCTCCCTCTTTCTCTTCTCCCTCCTTTTGTTTTTCCTCAATCCGTTGGTGCGATCGAGGCTTTTAGCGGTTGTCTCTTTCTTCACTTCCTTTCCCCCCCCCATTGATAAAACGGCCATTTTTTTCGTTTTCCATGAAAAGGCGCCCCCTTTCTTTTGCGTATCAGAATTTTTGTTCCCCAGTGATACTTGGATTTGCTGAGAACCCCCCATTGGTCGGATCGTTTTTTTTGGTTTTCGATTTTGTTCAGTCTTCTTTGTTCTGGGGTTGATCCAATCTTCTTCGTACCTCGATGGGCCCCCCCTTTGTCGTCTTCCTCCAGATTCTCCGCAGTCTTTCCAAGCGTTTCTTGACTGAGTCCATAGCCCCCTCCTGCCAACTCCCCAAGGACTCCCCCCAGAAGTGCTCTTTGTACTTGGAAGTGTTCCCGTAGAATTCTGTGGTCGTGTACAGTCCCCTTTCAGGTTTTTTGCTGACCAAGATGCTTTCTTTTTTTTTTTTTTTTGGGTGTTTGACAATTAACGATTTTGTCCTCTATCGTCCCCTTGACAAGTATCGAGGGTCTTTCCTTCCATTTTTTTTTTTCCTCATGTCTCACATTGAGAACGATGCCCTTCACTCTCTCTCTCTCCTCCGTTGTTTTTTTTTGCATCTCGATCGTTTCCCTCGGTTCCGTCAGCGGCCAGATCCCCTTGCCCTTTCCCTTGATATGGTTTCCGTTGATCCTCTTCCCCCCTTTTCCGTCCCACGTTTACCCCACGTCCCCACCACGCATCCAGCTTTTCCTCTGCCAACTTACGTGACTTTTCCCCCCCCCCACCCTGCCCTAAATCCCACTTTCAACGTTCCTTTCAGCACTTGCTGCGGTCCGTTTCAGTTTCAGACTTGTTTTGATCCTCAAGGTTCCCCATTCCCCCTTTTTTTTGAGACTGCGGAGATTGCTTGCTCCCGTTCTATGCCATCGAAGTAACCTGATTCTTTCTTCCCATCCCCCTAAATTTTTCAGACGTTTTCCACACCTCGAACCCAAAAAACCCTGTTTCGCCCCCATTTGTTTCCTCGCGGCCAAGATCCAAAGGGTCCCCCCTCCCTTATTTTAAGTCGTCCTCCCTATTTTCCCCCAATTCCTGGGATTGGGACGGTCTTCCCCCCCCCCTTTTGCTTCCCTGTACCTTTGCCCGGCCCCCCTTAGACAAAAACCTTTTCTTCGATCGCACCCCCTTTGCTTTTTTTTGCCTCCACCGGCGGATTCCCCCCTTCCCCCCGCCTTGATCTTTCAACGTTGGCCACAACCCCCCGAGCCCTATCTCCATGGTCACACTCTTTCCCCGCCCTTATTTTAAGGCCCTTTTCCCATCTTGGGCGGCATTGTTAACAACGCCTTTGACTGTCGGCTAACAAGCCCTTCCCGCCCAGAAGTATTTCCATGCTCTCCGGACCCAGCGTGGCACTTTATTTCCTTCCACACAAGATCTCCTTTCCTCTCTGAAAAGATGCTCGCCCACCCAAACCCCCCACCAATTCCACCTTGCCGCGATGTGCGGTGACTCATCCCTTTCTCAAAGTTTGGACACCTTTTGCCCCGGCCGGTCGGGTGCTGTTTTGTTTCCTTTTTTTTCAAGTTCGGCATGGCAATCTGTTGCATCTTTAAGTTTCTATCGGCCCGATACGGTTTGTACCTTTCCCTTGTCTTAACAACAAGTTTCCCCTTTGCCAAACCCGAGTAGAAGGGTTTTCGCGGTCTCAGTTATTGTTTTTTTCCTCTGTTTCCATCTTTTTCCTCTCCCCCCCGTGCCCCCCCCCAATAGGCCGGCCCCCTCCGCTTTTTTTTTGCTTTACACGCCCCATGCTCTCACCATCTGCATGGTCCGTTCCCTTGACCCGGTGGTCATTTTTTGATTAACTCCGGTGGTTTTTTTTTTTTTTTTTTTCCCGAGTCCTTCCCTTCCCCCCCTCTGTGCAATCTGCGGGCTTTGAACCCCCTCCGTGGCCGCTCTTTCTTCTGTTCATTCACGCACACCGACCCTTTTTCCCCTTCCCTGCTCTAAAACTCCAAGAAAAAATACGAAGGCTATCTTCTACAGCCAGTGCTTTTCCCCTTAAGCGACCTTTTTGCCCTCGTGCCCCTATCAAACTGGTTGCTCAATCCCGTGACACCCCCCCCCCTTTTTCTCTTACCCTGTTTTCCTCTTCCCTCTTTTCATTTTAGCTCATTCAGGCGGACTCTGCTAAAAGATCATCTTTTTTTTGCCCCCTAGCCCACTCCCTTCCGTGATCAAAGGAGTTCCCCCCCCCCCTCGCAGTCTCGGTTTTGCACCGTTAAATTTCCCTTCAACCCTCCTCCCTCCCCCAAAAGTTTTCCCTTCCACACATCTGAGAGGGTCCCCTTTTCTTGGGGTGGTAAATCCCCCCCCCTCCCCCCTCCTTGCTGTATTGCCGCTCAATTTGTTTTGCAGTGTTACACTTTTCGGAACCCCCGTTCGTGGATTGAATCTCAACTTTTTTCTTTTTTTTTCTTGCATCTGTCCTTCTTGTTTTGAAACTCCCTGAAAGAAAATGAGCACCCCGATGTTTTTCCCCCCAACTCCCCTTCCTTTTTGCCCACAGTTGCTTGCTGTCCTCCATTTACTCTTGTCGTTTTTGAAGTCACCCTCTGTTTTTTCCTTTGACCCGGACCCCCCAGGTCCTCCTCGGGAACCCAGCTTCTCTTTCACAGAAATACACCCCTTCGTCCCACTCACCGAGTCATTCCGCCAGGTGCTTCCCCCCCCTCTTTTCTTTTTTTTTAGATTGAGACAGGAAAAAAATTGCTTTTTTTTTCTTGGGCTGATTTTTTCACTGTCCCTTTAAAACTCGTCGTTTCTTGAGGCAGTCTTTTCTTTCCCTTTCCGTATGTGGATGAACTTTTTTTCCCCTCTGGCGCTCTGTGTTCCTGCCTCCCCCGGGGACCCCCCCCAAAAGGCGTCGCGCCCTGGGCTTTGCACCCCCCTTTCCCCCCAAGGATCCAACCCGCTCTCCTTCGTTGATTCCCACGTGGTTCCCTCTGAGTTCTCTTCCTCACACCGGCAATCTTTTTAACCTGATATGGCGGGAGTTCCTTTTCAAAGAAACTCTTCTGACCTCCGCGTCCGGTCCCCTGGCTTAACGGGCTCTCTTTCCTTTGTCGACGGACTTTTTCTTGCCCCTTCTTTCCTTTCGGGCCGCCCTTCCCCCCCACTTTTGTTACCAATACACAAAAAGGTTGACCTTGTTCTTTTTTGGACACCTGACTCCCCCCCCTCTTCAAATTTCTCGGTGATTTTTTCTTCCTGTCCCTGCACTTACGTATCTGCCCAGTTTTTTTTTATTATTCAATAATTTTCCCCTCCCCCCCCCCCCCCCCAACAAGGGTTCGCACTTTTTTTTTCCATCGTGGTTTTCGAGTTTTTTCTGGGAGTGTCCCTGCAATGCCCTTCCCTTCCCCCGACGATAGTGGCCCTCCCGCCTTTTGAAGACCTACCCCCATTCCTGTGTTCCCTTTTTTTTTTCCCTTCCCCCTTTGACTTTTCACACCCTTTGTACTTCGGTAGGCCCAAGCTTTGATCGCTTTCTTCTCCTTCTAGTGTAAGCCCTTTTTGCCACCCATCAGTACCGTCTTCCATTCTTTTTTTTTCCCCAGCCCTTCTCTTCCCGTCTTATGACCATCTTCGTGGACACTTCGGAAAATTTTTGCGCCCCCTCACTAATTGACGCCGTTTTCGTTCTTTCTTCTCGCCCAGGCCAAGTTGGCCTCTTGTTGTCCATTTGACCGCCGATCTGTTCCCTTTTGGAAAATTCTCTTTTCCCCCCCTCTCCCCCCAACCCCTCCTACCCTCTCAGTTGGTCAGTCAGTAACTGGACCGGCAGGGCAAATCGTTGTCCCCTCTGCGTTTAACAGAACCCCCCTCTTTATCTGATCGACGCGTGTTCCTGCTAAGCCTTTCTCCCCTGATACGTTCCTTTTGGATTCATTCTGTCTCTAAGCCTTCAGGTTCACCCCCTTGGACATTAGCTTTTCCTCTGTCACCAATAAATTAAGTTCCCCCCACAATGAAACCTCGTTTCTCTGATTTCTTTTTCCCCTCTTTCATTTTTCTTATTCTCTTTTCCCCTCCTCTTTTTGTGTTTGTGTTTTTGAGTTTCTCTGGTCTGAACCATTGGGAACGACACCCTTCCCAACCCTATTTAAAAAATGTTTCCTTGTTTATCCCTGAAAATCCTTCCCATTGTGTTTCACCTTCGTGCGTTGTCGCTGGAAACCTTTTTCCGAATGTCTTTTTGCGTCTCTTTCCCTGAGAAATGAAATCTCCCTTTCCTCATTTTCCGTCGTTCTACTTTTCTTCCTCTCTCTTCCGTCGAATCAGGCTGTGGTGAAAACCTTTTGGTGCGGTGCCCCTTTCCCTTCTAAAAAACAGATGGTGCCCTTTGCCGTCTTTACTTTTTGGACCACGGCATCTTACTGGAAGTGTGTTATGGTTTTATCTTATTTTAAAATCCCCTCTCAGTGAGTTGTCCTGCAGCTGCCCAACTTTGCCTTCGGTCCCTCTAAAGGGACTTTCCCCTTTCCCCTTTATTGTCGAGGCCCTCGCAAACTTTCTTTCTCAAAATCCACGGTTCCTCTTTCCTGACCCCAGTCTGTGAAATCTCTTTTTTTTTGACCCGATGTACCAATGATGTACTCACGTCTTTTGAGTGCCCCGTTTCTTTTTTGTTTAGGCGTCCTGCGTCCGAAATAGGGAGGGGCTCTTTTTTTTTTTTTCCCCCCCACGGTCATGTCCTCTCAAGGGACCCCCATTTGTGAAAAAGGGCCCCCCCTTGCACGCTTTCCGGACCCCACACGGAAAATTTGTAGGTCTCCTGCCTCCTTCCCAATCTTCTTCTCCTTTCCCCCGCGGGTCCCAATCGGGACCACTCCCAGGATCGTTCAAAAAAACCACAGTTTTTTCCTTCGACCCCCCTTTTTGGGTTGTGGTTTTCGGACCCCTGGGTATGAATTGCGATCGTTTTCCCCCTCTTTCTTTTAAAGTGGCCCCCCTCGTGAAGTCGGTTCAAACCGGATACAAGTCCAAGAGCTTTGGGATTTATTAACCTTTTTGTAAGAGCATTTATACTGGTCAAACCTTTTTGATGTTTCTTATTTGTGTTAACAAATTTTTTTCTTTTTTTTTTTTTTTTTTTTTTTTTTTTTTTTTTTTTTTTTGTTTTGAGTTTTCACCTTGGTGACCCCCCCTCCCAGGCGGGACGGTTTTCCCCTGAGCCGCCCTTCCCCCTTCCCCCAAACTCAGAGCAACAGACAGGTTTTCGATGGGTCCCCTTTGCAGTCGAGGGTGATAGTGCCTATTTTTCCCCTTCTTCGGAAACACCTCCCGTCCCCCAAAATTCCCTCTTTTTTGCCGTTGTTTTTTGCCCTTTCTAACCTCGATGGGATGACCCCCCCCTTCCAAACTCCCTCTCTTTGATCGGGTTTTTTGTTATACCTTTGCTCTGGCTACGGCTCTTTCGACGCTTTTTTTCTTTTCCGCATTCGGCTTCGCCGGCGATTAGGCCCTTTTTTTCTACCATACCACGGGAAACTGTCTCCCCCATCCTGCGCCCCGCCGCGTTGGACAAGGCTTGTTCCTTTGAGATCTTCTTCCTGTTCAGATCCAATTTTTCCGTTTTTCCCTCGCCGGAAATAGGAGTGATGACAGCCTGTGGTTGGAGTGTGCCCACGTCTTGATTTTTTCCCTTATTTTCCTTTCCCCCACGACCCGGACTCTGTTCGGCAGGCTTTTTCCCTTCACGTGTCAACCCCCCCCCCCCCAATATTTGTCCGAAAACCCGGCCCTCTTTTCGCCAATCCCCCCTTCACCCCCTGTCCAAGCGTTTCCTTTTTTCCTCCTTGGGTGAAAAACCCTCGTGCTCATTTTCTTCGTTCTTTCAACCAAAAGATGATAGGGCCGATTTTTCCCTGCCAACCCCCCTTTTTTATTTTCTCTGGACCTTTTGATTTTTCGAGGTTCCCACAACTTTTCCCCTTTGAACTTCGTGATCGGCCCATCACTAACGAGGCGGATGGCCCCCCACCCTTTCCAAAACCCTTTTCCCCCTTTCCTTCCTCTTGATGGTTTTTCCCCTTTTGTTGGCGGCGATTGGTTTGATTTTTTAGCACTTGACTCCCTTTTCACCTGGACCCCCCTCTTAGCCTTTCTTTGAGGGTGGTGAGGTGTTTTGACTCCTGGGAGACCTTTTTTCTTCTTTTTCTACGAGGGTTGCCCCGTTCTTTATCTTTAGTTGAAGTTCTTCTCCCTTCATTTTTGCCCTATCGAGACGCCGCGTACCGAGGTTTTCTTTCCCAGTCCGGTCTTTTGTTTCTTGCTCTGGGTCCTTGCGTGAAGGCCCGTCTCCCCTTTTTGATGCGCTGCTGCTTGTATTGATCTCTCCCTTCGTATTTTATTTCGGTTTTCTGCTCTCCTTGATTTTCCCTTTGAGGAATTCCTAGTTGACCAGAAAGGAAGGTTTTCCGGATTCCTCCCTCTCTTTTCCCTGCTTCTTTTTTTTCCTTTCTTCTTTACCCAAAAAAAAGTAGTTGAGCTTCAACGCATTTTTGCCTTACCCCATTTATCGATTGTTATTTTATTCTGGGCGGTTTAATTAATCCCCCTCCCTTCTGGTCGGTCTGGCCCCCGTGGCGGAGCTTGAGGTCTGACTTCCTCTTTTTTGGAGGACTTCTCACACCCCTTTATACTGATGGTTGAGAACCTTTACGCAAGTGACCTCCCGTCCCTTTTTTAACGAGCAATTCTATCCCCCACCCTATGCGAGCTTTTCCCCTCCTTTGGCTGGACATGCCGAATGTAGTTCGTCCACCCCCCAAAACGTTAGCAGTTAATGCTTCCGGGCATATTCCCTGTTATTAATTTGTTTTTTTCTCAGAGCGGTTTTCAATTCTCTTCCTGCGTGCCTTTGTGTCTAGGGAACTCGGTTTCCCCCCACGGCTGGTGTCGGCGATCAGTCCGATTTTTATGTCCTTCTTCTTCCTTTTAGCCTGAAGGTCCTTGGGCCCGTGGTCCTATTTCTCCCTCTGAATGCGACCCCTTTTTTTCTAATCTTTTGGCCCCCTTCGAATTTCAGGGATAGGTGTGCCCTTTTCCGATTCGTTTGTCGTCGCTCTCACTGATGACTTCCCCAGACGTGTAGGCCTCGTGTTTGCCCTCCCCCGCGGGATGAGAGGTTTTGGCTCGTTCTCACTTTCTTTGACGTCCTTGTTTATACAATTACCTTCAGTCCTTGACACCAGGATTCTTCTTAGTATCCGCTTCGTGGCTTCTTTTTTGAGGGCGAGAACACCCCCCCCCTTGGAGAATTTCTTTTTTTTTTTACAGCTTTTTTTTCCTTTCTCGTTAGGTTGCGGGTTACTCAAATCGAATCGTCACTCGATTCTTCCCTGTTGGACACGTCAGAATCTCAGCAGTTTTCTTGGTTTCCTTGAGTTCATCTGAACATGTCCACCTCTCCCGTCAGCGAAGTTCATTTTGACAGTGACCATGCTTCGTTGCGTGTTCAGCCCAACCTTTTTTCAGGTTCGAGTTTCCCCCTTGCATTGATTTGGTTTTTTGTCCGGGGGGTTTTTGGTCCATTTTTTTCCGTATTTTTGTTCTGATCGACCTTCCCCACATTATCGCGGGCCTCTGTTTGGACTGTGACAATATGGGGCCGTGTATTTTTTTTTTTGAACTATGGACG
>Ga0179593_1620764_pt1 | contig 10776 bp, 12 predicted proteins | sample CZODoug2_1_08_16_FD_185931 | JGI IMG/M metagenome (GOLD analysis project Ga0179593, IMG submission 185931) | Vadose zone soil fungal communities from Angelo Coast Range Reserve, California, USA - CZODoug2_1_08_16fungal (PacBio error correction) | ecosystem: Environmental > Terrestrial > Soil >... | reverse complement strand
CGGAATTTTTCCTTCCCCTTTCCCTTTCTTTTCCGCAACGGCCAATCGGCAGGGGGCCTCTCGTGGTGGGTTGCGGGCAGGGTTGGGGGGGATTCCTTCTCACTTTTTACCTCCTACCCAAGGATTAAGGGAAGATTTAGGGATTCAACGAGGGCTTTTTTTTTTGCAACACGAGAATTCCCTTGAGTGTTTGGTCCTTTTTTTTTCCCCTCCAAAAGGGTCGCCATGGATGGTTCCCCTCCCACCGACGAACTCTTCCCCCCCTTCCCCTTTCTTGGTTAGAAAAATCCTGCGTTCATTAGGGCCGTTCGCCTCTTCCTTTTTCTTCTGGGACCTTTGGGACCGTTACAGCAAATACCTTCCCATTTCCCCCCCTTCCTTTCCCCCGTGGAAGGGAATGGAATTGATTATCGGAGAGCCTCTTCTCCCCTTCCCCTTCCTCGGGAATAAGAGCAAAGCAATCGGCGGCCCGCGGCGGGTTTCAAGCGGTCGTTGCAGCAAAGTCTTTTTTTTCTTTTTTTTCCCCCTTTTCGCTATGGAAAGCGGTTTTTGGACGGCTCCCGGTATTTTTCCGCCCCTTTTTTCTTTTTTTTTCCTCGTAGGCGAGGCCCTCCCCTGCGAACGAGTACTGCATTGGCCCCGACCCTTTTTTTTTTCCCCCCCTTTCCTTTTTTCGCGGACGATTAGTACACGACCCTCCTGAAGATCGGAAAGGCAGTGATTCTTTTTTTTCCCCACCGAGGGTTAGGAAATTTTGCCTGGTTCGACCTCATGAATGCCCTTCCCCCCCTCCTTTTTTTTTCCCTTCCGCGATACAATTGCGGATTGGTGGCCTTCTTCTTTTTCCCTCAAACGAGTCAGAGAGGTCCGTGCACCACCTGCTCTAAAAGGCCACACAAACCTGGTCCCCTTCCCTTTTTCCCAAAAAACAACCTTGAGGCCGGCCCGGGGACCTTCAAGTAAATTCCCCATTGATGCCCAAGGACCCCCCCCACCCGCGCCCCTCGGGGGTCCCCTCTTCCTCTTCGCGGCAAAAAAGAAGAAGGCCGCCCCCCTAGGTGATTTTCCCTCTGAAAAACAAGGGGACACCACGGTGCAGGATGGAGATTGCCAACTCCCCTTTTTTTTTTCCAAGGGTTGGAAAACACTTTCCTACGGGGAAGAAGAATTCGTCTTTTTTTATTTTCTTGGATTGGGGAGTACCACCCTCCTTCTTCCCCATTGCCAGCGATCATTTCCCCCCCTTTCCCCCCTTCACAGAGGGGGGAAAGGGTTCTTACTAAAAGAGCAGTTTTCTTTTCCCCTCCCCCCCCTTCAGCGGAAAGTGACTTGTTTTCAGAGAGATCATCGTCTCCCCCCCCCCTTTTCCCTCCTTAGTTAACAGTCGAGGGATTGGAGTTCATTCCTTTGTTTCCCCCCCCCCCCCTTTTTTCCCGGATAAAAGGAGGCCCGGGGGGTGAACCCTTGTTCCAATTTTTTTTTTCCCTTTTTTCCTCCCCGGTAAAAACAAGGCACCCTTCCTTTATCAATCATTACCTTCCAATCGACTCTTCCGCGAGGACCAAGGCAGAATACCCTCCCCCCTTTCCCCCTTTCTTTTTTAATTAGAGGGAATGAGACGGAGTAGTTGAAGGGACTTCCCCCGGTGTTGGGATGTGAAGGGAAAGATTCTTTCCCCTTTTTCCCCCCCTTTTTCTTTGTGTTAGGAGCAATAATGTACACCAAAAAAAAAAAGCGTGTTTTTTCTATATCGAAAGAAGAACGGGGATTGGCCTCCCCCCTTCCCCCCGGCCAAGGGGGGGCGTTAAAGCGTGGATTGAAAAATAAGATCTTCTCTTGGTCTAAAAAAGGATAGATGAAAGTGAAAATAATGTAGAGGAGGGGGATCGTTTTTACCCCCCTTTCCCTTATTTAAGAGGAGATTTTTGTGATGGAACTTGGCCTTCCCCCCACAAGATTACGGCGAAATATAATTGAGCATTAAATCTGAGGGAACCCCCCCCCCCTCTCCCCCACATTTTTTCAATGTGGTTTTAAATGAACTATGAAGACGGGATGGGGACCCCCCCCCCCATCGGGCATTGTGGGTTGGGGCGGAAGACTACCGTCGCCGCACTTTTTTTTTTTTCCCCTTTTTCCTTTTTGGCTGATCGACGCCGGAAGGCACCGCAGCCAACCAGTTTCCCGCCCTCCCTTTCTTTTTTCTGGAAAGGAGCGAAGAGCGCCGTTTATTTCCCCCCTCCCTCCCCTTTTCCCCCCCTTTCCCAAGGGCAGCTCAAACTGAATTTGTGTTTTTTTTTTTTTCCCTCCCCCTCTTCCCTCGCCCACCCCTTAGGAGGGGTTGCCAACCCCTTTTTTTTTTTTTTTTTTTTTCCCCCGGCGGAGGCATGGGGGCGCCCCTTCATTTTTTTTTTTTTTCTTCCACCCCGCTAATCCGAACTTCGGTTATTAGAAGGCTCTTTTTTTTCCCCCTTTCCCCTCTGGGAAGAGATCCATAGAGCAGGGAATTAAAGATCGGACTTCTTCCCCTTTTTTGCTTCGATGTTTGAAGGAGATCTTTTTTCCCTTCCCCCCCTTTCGTACGGAAGATGAGATTATAGAGGAGATAGACTTCCCCTTCCCTTTTTTCTCCTATCTATCTTTTTTTCCCCCTTTTCCTCCCCCTGTCCGAGTCCATGGGGATAATTTATTGATCTTTTCCCCCCCCCCCCCCAAGCCCCACCCGGATCCCCCCTGCCCGTTACAAACCGCGATTTCTTCTTTGCGCAAGGGATTCGCACCGTCGTCAAGGAGGGGTTAGGTTCTTTCTTCTCCCCCCCCCCTCCTTCCCACCAGACCCGGCGCGACTTAACCTGGCTACCAAGGGGGGCAACATTCGTTTGGGCCTTTTCCCCGCCTTCCCGGCTTGCTTCGTGGGAAGCTGCTTTTTTCCCCCAATTGCGCGGCATTGTCAAAAAGGGACAGCCGAAAACCCCCTTTCCCCTTTCCCTGCGGGGCAACGCCACTTTTCCCAGGCGGAGAGCACAACGGGGGACCTTTTCCTTTTTTTCCCACACCGGGGGCGGCCACCGCCCACTCGCCAAGGGCCGGATAAGTAAGAAATTGCGTGGGGAGGCCTCCCCTTTTTTTTTTTTTTTTTTCTCTCCGGAAACACGCTTACGGCTTTTCCACCCGGCGGGATATTCAGCGGAAAAAAAAAACCCCCCCCCCCTTTCCCTTCTTCTATCCTGAGTTTTGCTTCGGTGATTGGCGGCACCCGCTCCCTTTTCCCCCTTCCCCTCCCCTTCCCCCGTGCTGGGTAGAGGGGCCGCCCCGACCCGCGGGTGATACATAAAGAAAGGGGCAGGATAGGCCTTTCTCCCCCTTTTTTTTTCCCTTCCAGCGGCAGAGGCGGCCCCCCCCACGTATTGGCTTCATCAATTTATTGGATAGGACGAGGCGTGGTTCCCTTTTCCTTTTTTCACGGGTGTTGGTAGGAAACTCTTCTGAGTTCCACGAGCTGGTTGGCTTCGCAAGAACCCTTCTCCCTCCCCCTTTTTTTTTCTTCCTCTCTGGTTGCCGGCAAGCTGCAAAGTGGATTTTTAAAAATAGGTCAGGCTTCGGCGCTCCCCCCCTTTTTTTCCCCCTTTTTTTCCCCTTCCCCCCCCCTTTCCTCCTCGTTGTTTGTTGTTAGAAGAGGGATCCGGCTGCGGGAACCAACCTTTCCTCCTCCCCTTGCCATTTTATATCGACTGCAGCTGCTCCAAACCAGGCGATCCGCAAGCTCTTTTTATGGGGAGATGCGGCGAAAAGCCCCCCTTCCCCCCCCCCCCCCCCCCCACCGTTCAACCGTGAATTTTGCACCACGCTCTCTATCAGATGGATGAAGCGAAAATCCGTCTTTTCCCCTTCCCCCCTTTTCCCCCCCCTTTCTGGTTGTGCTCCGGCTATTCTGCCGGGGTCTACTTATAAAGCGTCGGACGGGCCATTCGAAACCCCCCTTCTTTTTTTTTTTTTTTTTCTTTTTGCGCCTTCGAGAGCGTCACCGGCAATTCCCCTCCCCTTCTCTTCCCTTCCCGCAAGAGAGAGTTTTTTCCTCTTCCCTTCCGCCGTGGGGGGAATTAAGTAAGAGGTACGAAATCAGCCGTCCTCTTCCCTTTTTTCCCCCCCTTTCCCCCCCTTTTTTTCATAGGGGAAGGATCCCCCTTTTGTGTGCGAGTGGGGAGGTGAAGAGGTTACCATTGGCGTTTCCTTCCCTCCCCCTTTTTTTTCTTTTCCCCTGCTGTCATTGAGGAGGTAGGGCATCTTCTGGGGTCGTTAGGATGTTAATTTGAATGCCCGGCCTTCCCCCCTTCCTCCCCCTTTTCCCCCCCCCCGAGCAAGGCACGTTTTTGAACGCCCACGGCAACGAATGTTGCCACCCCTTCTTTTTTTCCCCTTTCTGGTGGGGTTTTTCTTTTTTTGCAGGTCTGGTCTGCTCAGGATAATGAAGACTTACCCTTCCCTTTTCTTTTCCCCTGAATAAATTGAGATAAATTTTCAGAGGTTTGTTTACGGCCTTCCCTTTCCTTCCCCCCCCCCCTTTTCACGCGGACAAAGGTCGGCCTTCACCAAAGAAACGCCCTTCCCTTCCTTTTCTTCGATAGGCATAGAGAATCCCTTCCGACGGCAGCGAAAGGATTAAACTTTGGACGAGAACTCACTCTTTTTCCCTTTTTTTTCCCTTTCTCCTCTCGATCTGATTTCACAGGGAGAGAGGGAGATGTCGCCAGGCGGTGCGATGACAAGAAACCGCCTCTTCCTTCCCCCCTTCCCTCCCCCCCCCCTTTTTCGGGCCGCCTGGCTCGAGGTTTTTTTTCCCCCCACCATGGGCAACAAGCAAAAGTTTTGGCACTCTATTTCCTCAGTCGACGCTGCCCTTTTTACTTTTCTCAGATTGGAATTGGGTCTTTTCTTTTTCTTTTCTGGGCCGCAGCACGGCTGGCATTGGAAATCGTTTTGGGAGAGGTGGATAGGCGGTCGAATCATGCATCCCCCCTTCCCCTTTTCCCCTTCTCTTCCCTCGTAGGCGTCCGCCAATTCCAAAAAACCCCACAAGGGTACGATTTGCGGCCTCCCCCCCCCCCCCCTCTTTTTTTCACACATGACTGGGCATTTGCTTTTGTTTGGGTTCATTCAGATGAAGGGAGCAAGGACTCTTTTTTCCGTAGTCGGGGGCCTGGCACCCACGCCGCGGCAAAAGCTTCCAGGTGTGTTTCCCTTTTTCCTTTCCTCCCCCTATAATGATGTCTTTTCCGGCATCGATCCCCTTTTCGGGCCGTACGGCAGCAAATCTTATTTGCCCATCCTTTTCTCTTTTTTTTTTAGTGAAGCCCAAGGAGGCGGCAAACCGTACTCTTCTATCCAACAGCGTTTTTGGTAAAGGAGTGCTCCTCCCCCCCCTTTCCTCTTTTCCTTTTTCCCGGGGGGGCCGACCGTTTTTTTTTTCACTACTCCGGGGCCGCACTTGAAGAGAAGTCCGAAGATGGTCCCTTCTTCCCCTGATTGGTTTATAGATCTTCGAAAACTGATAGATTGGCGGGTCATCTCTTCCCCCCCCCTTTTTTTTACGTAGTCAGTGGGCTTGTGCAAAAACCTGGAAACAGGGGTCACCCCGGGCCCCTTTTTTCCCCCCCCACTTGAAAAGGCCAGATCGACTTCGTCTCGCGGGCGCGATGAAGCGCTCGGAAACCCTTTCTGCCGGTTTCGACTGAACATGTCGTCAATAAAACGGCGCGTCTCCCCCTCTTTTTCCCCGAGCAATCTGCATGGGTGGGGGGCGGAGAGAGTCAATCCTATCTTCCCCCTTTTCCTTTCCTTTTCCCCTTGGACCTGTTTCAAATTTCAACCATTTTTTTTCCACCCTGGATGGCAATATCAATACTGTCACCGGTTTCATTTCTTTTTTTTCCCCCCCTTTTTCCGCGCTGCGTGCCGGCTCTTTTTTTCGCCTCGTAACAGCAGTGAGTGCGATTTTTCTCCTTCCTTTTTTTCTGGTACTTCACGGCCCGGCCCCTTTGTTTTTTTTGGGGAAGGCGTGCGTTGGCAGTTTTTTTTTTTTTTTTTTTCCCTCCTTCCAAAAACTCGTTGAGTTCCAGGAGACCCCCCAAGGCCAATCCGAGATTAAGAGTTAATATTTTTTTCCCCCCTTTCCCCTTCTCCCCCCTCCTTCCATTTTGGGAAGTCAGAACAAAAAGGAAATTTTTGGCAGTTTTCCTCCTGGTCAGTAGGATTAATTACTTTCTTTCCGATATTAAGGGATGAGGGTGTAACGTACCCTTCCTTTCCCCCCCTTTCCTCTCTTGCAGGAATGGCGCGCACACCGCACGGCCTTTTGGGGCGGAAATTAAACCCGGCGAAAGAAGTCGCTTTCCATGCTTCCTTCTCCCCTTTTTTCTTCCCTGACCACGGCTGAACCCCCGCAGTGGAAGAAGATGCTGATTGTAATTCGATCCCCTTTCTTTCCCCCCCCCCCTCCTTTTCCTTGCCAGGAAAAGGTGAAGAAGCCCCAGCAAAAGATTGGATGGGCACAGGTTTTAGTTCCCCTCCTTTCCCCCCCCAGAGGGAGAGGCCGGGCGGAAAAGGCGATAACCCTTCCCCCCCCCCCCCCCCCCTTCCCCCCTCTTCCCGGTAAGTTGCTCGTCAGGTGTAACGACAGGGGAATGGAGACCTTGTCGTTTTTCCTCCCCCCCCCCTCCTTTCCCCCCCCACTCCTCGTTGATTATTCCGGACCGGGGGTTACAGAGGGAACCAATGCTATCTCCCCCCCCCCCCCCCCCCCCCCCCCTTTCCCCCCCTCTTTTCGTTTGGGCGGAAGAATGTCCCGCGGCGCGGCGAAAAATCTCTCTTTCCTTTCCTTTTTTTCTCTCTTTAACGAGAGGATTTAGTCGTGTCCGAAGAGCCATCTTACTCCTAACACTCAAAGGGACAAGTTGGGTGGGTCGCTTCCTTTAGGGGATCTCGCCCTTTCTCCCCCCCCCTTTGGAAAGAAATATATCAAAGAGGCTTGGTTCCCCCCTTCTTCTTTTTTTTTGCGGCCCAAAGACAACGGTCGCAATGATGTGAGTACCACAGACGTGTATTTTTCCCCCCCCCTTTTTCCCAAGGGAGGGTCTAGAAATACAAAGAGGAGTTAAATAGAAGTTTGCAGGCTTTTTCTTCCCCCCCCCCCCCGTTGCGAAGGAGGGAACCTGTACCTCCCCCCCCCCCCCCTTTTTCCTTTTTCTTCGAAGGGGTTTATTTTCCTCTCTTCTTTTTTTATTGGAGTAGGCATTAATTGTCGCAAAATGACTACTCGTAAACCTTTTTCCTTTTCCGGGCGGAGGGGTGTTGTTTAAGGAGGTAGGTGCGCCAATCTTCCCCCTTTCCGGGGGGATTGAAAGGGGAAGAGGGGATCGGTTTTTTCCCCCCCTTCTTTTTTCTTTCGGCGTTGAGCGCAATTCAAGCGGGAAGAGTACTGCCTTTTCCCCCCTTTTTCTCCCCCTCCCCCCCTTCGTTCTTTTTTCTTTTAACACCGGCCACCATCCTCAGTTTTGAATCGGAAAGGAAGGAAGGGGAGCTCCTTCCCCGTTAAAAACCGAGCGGTACTTTTGCCCTGTTCGACGTAATTGAAAGAGACCCCTTCCTCCCTTTTTATTTTGCGGAATCTTTTTTCCCGCCGATCGCGGAGTGGCCGGTCTCCCTTTTTTTTCCTTTTGCAAAAAAAACTCAACGACGGTTCCAGGCATAAATCCCTTTTTTCCCAAGCATTAAAGATAAAGAACACAACCTTCCCCCCCCCACCCCAAACAAAAAAATTGGAGAAGGACCCGGAAAAAAGGATTCAAAGTTATAAACCCCCCCCCCCCCCTTCCCCTTGATTGGGGACAAATTTTTCAAAAGGAAAACAACAAACGCCGGCCCTCCGTCCCCCCCCTTCCCCTTCCTTCTCCTTTCCCCCCGCAACGCCCTTCGGCAATTTTTTGGAGATTCCTCCCCCCCCTTCCCGGGTGCAGGATGGACGCCCATCCAGGGGTGTGAAATGGGTTTTTCTTTTTGATAGTTGGAAAACCAGGGCCCCCTCCTCAGGCCTCCTCGGGGGCCGGGAAAAGGACTCCTTCAAATTCAGGGTGGAACCTCAACCTTTCTTTTCATAACCATTTGACAACGTTTCTCTCTTCTTTTTCCCCCCGAAGATTGGGAAGCCCCCTTTTCCCCTCCCCTTTTCCCCCGACCTAACGGCGCCGGTTGATGGACGAAATTGTCTTCGACAACCCCTTCCCCCTTTTTTTCCCTAAGTGTTCGCCCCCTCTTTTTTTCCCCCCCATTTCGCGCCGCTGTCGAAAAAAAAAAACCTTTTTCCTCTGCGTTTCAATCTTGGGCGCAGGTCCCGCTCAAAGGGGAACAGGGTTCCCCTTCTTCCCCCCCCAGCCACTGGGGACTTACGTAACCCAGGCAAAATCGAATTCCCTTTTTTTCCCCCCCCCTCATCGAGCAGCTGTTTCGGGAGATCGCGACCCCCCGGCGGCCTCGGGACGTGAAAAAACTAGGAAAAAGTTTTTTTTTTTTCCCTCCCCCCCCCCTTTTTTCCCCAGCGCCGGAAGCTTCTTTTTGGACGGGGCGGGAAGCCGGTAAACTTTTCCCGTTCTATCTACGATGGGTAGGAACCTCCCTTTCCCCCCCCCCCCCCCTTCTGGGTGTTTCGATTCGGAAAAAACTTAACAAGAGAATCCCCCCCCTTTTCTTTTCTTCCCCTTCCCCCTTCCCCCCCCCCCCCCCATCACCACCAGGACACGGGCTAACTCTTTTTTTTTTTCAATAAGATTGCGGGGACGTACGTCCTGGAACCAGCTAAGTCGAGCCTTCTTTCCCCCTTTCTTCCTTTTCTTCGTTTTTACAAGTTTGGCCCCACTTGCCAAAAAGAGTTTTTTTTTGCCCGCGGCTGATTTTGTGATGGGGGGGGAAGGGCGACCTTTTCCCTTTTTTTTCTTCCTTCCCTTGGCGCTTCTAATTCTGAGACCCCCCCACACTGCAAATGCAAAGGAAATGTGTTCACCTTCCCCATTTTCCTTTTTTTTTTTTTTTTTTCCCCCCCTCCCAAAACCCAATCTGTCTTGTGGTTGGGATATTTGGGTGTTCTTAACCCTCCCCCCCTTTTCCTAAACTCCTGGGAGGGACCACCCTTATTCGGGAACTGGCTTTGGAGGGGGATTCGGACGCCTTTTTTTCCACAAAACGATTTTCCCGTTTGGAGTGCTGCGGCCAGAATGAAGGGGCTCCTTCCTTTCTTTCCCGCCGGGCATGACCACTTCTTTTGGGCCCCCGTCCACGGAAGTGCCTTCTTTCCTTCCTTTTTTTTTTTTTTTTTTTTTCAAGAGCCCCCCCCTGTTTGTTGTCACCATTCCCCCGGAGCTTCTCGGTGATTTTCCATTTTCCAATCCAAAACGGTGGATGGTGGAAAAAGGTGGATTTTTTTTTTAGGAGTCGACATGACTGATGGATAATCGCTTTACAAGCACCTCGTTTTTTTTTTTCTACTCTGTTATTCCCCTTCCCAATACCTTAACCAGGCCTTATCAGAACCATTTCTCGGTGAATTTACGGAGGAACCCGGGGATGACCCCCCCTTGGGGAGTCGGGCTGGCTTTTTTTATTTCACCCTAGAGATGGAATCAGATCGACTTTGTTCTCCCCCTCTCTTTCCCTTTTTTCTGTGATGTTGCGTTATCGTACCAAGTTGTCCCCAGTTTTTTTTCTCGGAGGTGAAAGGACCGATTCCCGATCCGCCTCCGTGCCGGGTTTTCATGCCCCTCTATTTTTTTTCGGTTTTTTTATGATCACCGCGTCCGTTTAACTACGGTAGAGAGGATGGAGTTTGGGTTAGTAGGTTCCTTTCCTCTTTTTCTTTGATCCGGCTTCTTTTTCTTTCCTGATACCTTAAGGCACAAACGATTTTTCTTTCATTGTACGTATTCCTGTCACCTTGGCTCATATGTTATCCCTACCCCCCACCTTCCATGGCCGACTTCGCGTGTTCCCTACACACTTCCCCGTACCCTTGCCTCTGATTTCACCATGCGCCGCTGCCGAGACACCTTTACCGACCCGCAATTGCAGGATGAGCATATCAGCGGGACAAACCAGGAAAGGCGGCACATGAGTTTCTGTACGCACTTGTTTTTTGTCAGCGGCCTCCCGTTTTCTCGCGCGCCCCTTTCGTTTTTTCCGCGCTTTTTCCCTCGACCTCCTCTTTTCTTTTTTCGGTGGTGGGCCCTTTTCCTTCCTTCCCTGATAACATAAAGTGAGGGTAATTTCCGGCGCCTTTGCCCTGTCCTTTAGGTGTCAAATTTGGTTTGTTTTGTTTTCGGTGTGGGCGGCATTCCCAAAAAGGGTGGGGACAGCACTGTACCCCCTTGCTCCTCCTTTTGATCGCAACTTTCCTCCCTGGTTTCCCCACCCCCCCACTTTTTTTATTAGGAACTTCTTGTATTACACACTTTCTTGCTTTTTCGCGAAACGCCAAGGGGGAAAAGGGCGGGCATTTTTTTTCCCTTACATACCAACACCGAGCAGACGGTGATTCGCCTGGTCAATTACATGTGCTTGGAACCTGAACACCCCTGTTCCCCTATTTATTTTCCCATCGCCCCCCAAGGACGGGAATAAGGTTACTTTTAGTCTTAGTGTTTACCACCCGTGTTGTCATTCATTGGCGTTCACGGGTCTTTTTTCCTTTTATCCCTTGTTGCCCACAGCCGCGCTGCGCTCTGTTTCCACATC
>Ga0179593_1565563_pt1 | contig 10776 bp, 15 predicted proteins | sample CZODoug2_1_08_16_FD_185931 | JGI IMG/M metagenome (GOLD analysis project Ga0179593, IMG submission 185931) | Vadose zone soil fungal communities from Angelo Coast Range Reserve, California, USA - CZODoug2_1_08_16fungal (PacBio error correction) | ecosystem: Environmental > Terrestrial > Soil >... | reverse complement strand
GCCATCCCCTTGTAATGTTATCTGAGACTGCCCGATGTAAATCGCCTGACCCCTCTTTTCCTGGTAAGCCGCACCTATCGCTTTCTTTCTCTCTTCCTTATTTCGGAGGTGCCCCTCCCGAGATTGTGTTGAGGACTGGTACACCCTGTTGAGCTCAACGTCTTCCCCCCCCCTTCCCCTTCATTTTGCGGCCGGGCCTCCTCCTACCTTCAATCCATCCGTCCTCTTCGGCGAAACTAGGTATGCGGGACTCCTATTTCGGAAGGAGGAGCTGAACCAACTTTGTTTCCCGTTGGGGGGGGCTGGGTTTTTTTAGCCGGAGTTTTCGGTCGGGAAGTGGTGGTTACTTGGGGGTTTGTTTTGTGTTTTGGAAAAGTTAGTTGGGCTGGGAGTTCGGGGTCGTGCGGAGCTGGGCGCTGTCTCCCTGTTTGTTCTTGGGCTCTTTGTGTATTGTTTTGTTGTGTCTGATTTGACCGGTTTATGCGTCGTTGTTTTTTTATGCTTTGTTAAGTTTGCTTGACCCTCGTCCTTGGGGTTTCCTCTTCCGTGTGTGCCCCCCCCTTCTTCTCTCTCCTTGCTGGGGACATCACTCGCTATTGGGGGGGGTTTGTGCTTTGGGCGTCTTTGATTTCTTGGGCTGTTTGGGTTCTTCCTTCGGATGCTTTCTTTGGTTCGGGTGTTTACCGGTGTTTGGCCCTTTTTCCTGGCGGGTGTGTGTTTTGCGCTCTCCCCGACCCCTTTTTTATCCTTGGGTTGTGGCTGCTTATTCTGTGGGTTGTTTGTTGGTTGCCCTTCCCTTGTATTGTTGTCTTTTTTAACCCAGTGGTTTGAGTTGGGTTTGGGGTGTTGTGGAGTGGTTTTTGTCGTTGTTCTTTTAGTTTTGTTTTTTGTGGTTTTGTTGTTTTTTTTGTGTCTTTTATCTACTTATGCCCTCTCCCCGTAGCAAGATCGGCAAGGTATTTTTCTCCTTTTCCGTCCCCTACTGGCGTTCAGTTACTTCTTTCAGAAAATCGGCCCTCTTAGACCACTGATTTGAGTAGTTTTTTTATTTTTTTCTTTAGTCAAAGAAATTCTCGCCATTTTCTTTATTGGGGAGGCCGTCCTGCTTTTACCTTTCAAACATAACAACGTGTTTCCTCCCGGTGAATTATTCCTTTCTCTTTCTTCATTGCAGATTCGTGACCAACCTTTCATTTTGGGGCGACCCTCTTTCCTTGTGTGATTAAACCCCCCCCCGGTAGTATAGGATGGCACTTTTTGTCCATCCAACGGTTCCATTTTCGTGTGGAATTTGCTTACTCTTTTGTTTCTTCCGTAAAGGTGTATCCCTGTGATTCTTTTCCTGCCCGGCCTTTTTCTTTTTTTTGGGAGGATAAGGTACGACAGTTCTCCAAGGAAGGCCCTTTTGCTAAGACTTGTTCGGCTCTTGCGGACTTTTGGGCAATTCCTTTTCGTCCGAATAGTGCTCTTCCGCCCCCCCCGGCGATAAAGGACTCCCCAAACCGCGCTCTCCGTTTTTTTTTTTCTTACATCGATTTTTTTTCCTGTCTCCTTTCAAAAGTAGATATTTTCTTGCCGTGGCCACAGTGTGTTCAAATTTGTTTCGCTCTTTTTAATCACACTTTTGGTCGCCTTTAGCCGTGTTCCCTTGGGCATTGACCTGGTTTTGGTAATTAAGGTTTTTTTTTCTTTAGATGTAGCCCCCTTTGAAGATAGTGCCCAGCCGTCTTTTCCCCTTCCGACCACTAGTTTTAATTCCTCATCGCCTGCCTCTTTTGGCATCTTAATTTTCGCCTTTCCTCTTCGGTCCGGAAGAGCAACTGCATCTCCCTTCTCTCTTCTTTTCGCGCCGAATCTTTCTTTTCTCTGTCCACTCCCTAATTAGAGCATAAGCCTTCTCCTTCTTCTTTTGCAATGCGCACGTTGCTTCTTTCTCTCTCTCCTGTGGAAGCGATCACCGTCCTCCTCCCCTTCCCGGAATGTATGTATCCTCCTCCCCCCTCGTTTTTTTTCTCCCCGGACGAATTCCTTATTTCTTGCTATATACCGCGTCTCCAGGACCCCCTTTTTCCCTGTCAATCGTTTCGCCGTTGGCTCTGTGCCTTCTCTATCCCCGCTGACCAGAAGTTTTCCCTTCTTCTTCGCGCAATCATGGTGCGTCCTTTCTTCGGATCTTTCGTACACGACGGCGACTTCCTTCCCGCGGCCGTGAGGCAGGCATTCTGCCTGACTGGAAGGAGCTTGCTTTATTCCCCTCACCACGGGGCCACGAGTTTCTTCCCCGAGGCACCCTTCTTTCTTCCAGCAGTATTCAGTTTTCCCCTCTCCCCTCTTTGCCTTGGCTAGTTGCGTCTGCCTTGCTCCCCTTGGGGATTCCCCTTCTTCCTCCCACCTCCTTCCCTCACTGTGGCAACGCCCCGCCCTTTTCCAACAAACCTGGGACTGTTTCCCCCGCGTTTTCCCTTCCACCCACGATCCACTCCTCCGGAGAATTTCCCCAATGCCGTGATCTTTCGTGGGCGCTTGCACTCTTGTTGCGGTGGAATCGAACTATGCTTTCCCCAAAACAATAGCCCTCCTAAGAAGACCAGCCCAGGCGTCTTCTTTCGGTATGAGGCCTTCCCCTTTCCCGGAAATCATTCCCATTCATAGAGACGTTATTCCCCGAGAGTCCGTCACCCTTCCCTTTTCCGTTCCTTAGTCTTCGCCGATTTAAGCTCTTTCCCTAAAAACCGTTCCGCCCCCTTCCTGGATTTCTCCTCCATGCGATAAAGACTTTTTTTGGTAAGCCCCCCCCCTTGGTCCGAGGGTCCCCCCCCCTCCCCCTGCTGCGATTGCACGCAATGGCAGGCCCCCACAAGGAAGGACTTCTTCCCCCGAGCCCGTTGGTCGTTTTTCTTCTCTTTTCCCTTCCACGCATTCCTAAACACCAACTTTTTTCTTTTTTTTCCGGCTTGGACAATAGCATCCCCTCCCCCCTTACAAAAGCAGTCTCCTTCCAAACTCCTTGCCTCTTCGGTGATTACGCCGGATGTTTTTTCTCCAAAGAGCTCCTTTTCTCCTGTGAGACCTCTCCCTTGTCCTCTGAGATAAGACTCCTCTTCTTGCTCAATATCCGGCCCCCCTCCCCCCTGACCATTAAAACGGCATTTTTTCTTTCCTTATGACTGAGTTTCTCAAACTCTTCTTTTTTGATGACACGAAGCCGCATACACCCTTTCCTTCCCCCCCCAGACTCTCTTTTTCCAAAGTCCCTCCTCACTCATGCATGCGGCGTCCCCTTTTCTTTTTTTTCCCGGTACACCCCTGATTTTTGGAAAGAGGGTGTTTTTTTTTTTCCCATTTACGATGAGCGCGGAGCATTTTTTTTTCTTTCCTTTTCCCCTCCTAAAGTTGTTTTTGTTCTATTTCTGCATCCTCCGCGAGATAGCTATTTTTTCTTCTTTTTTCTTTGAGTCCGCCCGTCTCTTCCCCGTCACTGTGGAAAGGGAAGCACTTCTTCCCCTTCCCTGGTATGTGTACTCCTCCCTTTCCGGAGTTTTCCTGCCTTTCCTCTTTCCTTTGGGGATGTCACTACCATTTTCTTTTCTTTTTTTTTCAAAGATCGTTTTGCAACCTTTTCTTCAGGACCCTCAGTACTCCCCTACGCCCTACATGGAAAGTTTTATTTTCTTGTTTCCCCCCTTTCTGTAGACAATTATGGAGATGATTTTCCCCCCCCCTGAGGTTCCCGTTTTTTGGAGGCGTTGCCTATCGGCCCCCCTTCGCGTGTGTGATCTTTCAGTTCCATAGGAGGTTTTTTGGTTTTCGTGCTTGCTTGTCTTTGGTTGTTTGGAAGCTTTTTCGGGTGATTGTCTTTCCCTTGGGGCGTCGGAGTTCTGGTTTTCTCTGGTTTTTTGCGGGGGGGCTGTGTGTTCTAGAACCTGTGCTGTCGGTAGTAGTTGGGGTGTTGGCTTTGGGTGCCTCCCCCCTGGGTCTGTTTCTTCTTGGGCTCTAGTTCCCCGGGTTTGGTAGGGGTGGCGTTTGGTCGGCTTAGTTTTTCGGCGTTTTTTGTCGTGTTGGTAGTCCTGGGTTCTCTCCTCTTGGCAGTCCGGGACCTCTTCTCTTTCTTGCGGCTTGGCGTTTGGGCGTGCGAGTAGTGGTCCAGTACGCTGGGGGCTGAGTTCGTTGTCTGTGTGTTCGTGGTCGCGGTTGTGTGTTGTGTGTATTTTTGTTCTTGGTGTTGGGGGTAGTGTAAGTTATCCTGTGTGCCGTTTTTTCTTGTGTGTGGCGGGGGTAAAATTTTGGAGTGTGTCTGGTGGTTTTTTGCCTCTTTGACCTTTTTCGACAAAAACCCGTCCCAGGTTTTACTCCCTTGTCGGTGCGGGCGGTGAGTATGTGCTCTCTCGGTTTTCGTGATTTTGAGGGGTGTTCTTGGGTGGCTCTGTCTCTAAGTGGTGCGTTCGTCCCCCCTTTGCTGCGTTCAGGTTCGTGGTGTGTTCTATAAGCTACCTGTTTGTGGGACTGTCTTAACCTTCGGGGTTCTCGCTTCCTTTGCAGGTGGTCTTCTTCTTCTTTGGCGCTTTAAGGCTGTGTTGTTCGCGGAGGCTTTTGTGTGTCTTTGAAGGGCCGTTCTCTGGTCGGGAAGAGTCTTGTGTCTTTTTTGTGTTTCTTTTCTTTGTATATGGGGATGGATCCTTTCTTTGGGGCTAGGGCGTCCTTTTCCTGTTGTTTCTTTGGTCGAATTCTCCCTTTTTTATTTCTTCTTCTTTTCAGTGATATGTTTGTTTTTTTGTTTTTCTTGTTTCTGTCGGGCGCTTTTATCCTTGTTGGTTGTTTGGATGTACGTGGATTGCCGGGCCTTTTGGGCTGTTGTGTGTTTTGTTGGTTTGGCCCGCCTGGTGCTGTCTTTGAAAGTTTTTGGTTATTGTTGTGTGTTCCTGTTCCCTTTGCTGTTTTTTGTTTTGTGTCTTTTCCGGGGGGTTTTTTTGCTGTTTTGGTTCTGTTTTTCTTTTCTTTGACTCGCTTGCAGCTTTTTTTCTTTTCTCTGAGAAAGGAGCGCTTTTCCTTTTTTTCCCCGTAAAAATCATGGCGTTTCGTCTCTGAAGGCACCTCCCCTTCCTTTCTTCCAATCATGACCCAATGCGTGGTAGTTGGCTTCTTTTTTTCTCCATTCTAAGAACACTCACGAAGTTCTTTTTTTCCATGTTGGCTTTTTCCCTTTTCCCCCTCCAAAGGAGCTCTATCTTTCATGGTCTTCCTGCCTGCGGAAAGTCCTCTCCGCGTTTTATTTGGGGGTTCTTTCCCCCTTTTTTGCTTACCATTCCCCCCCCTTTTTTTCGTTTGTTGGAAATCCACTGTCCCTTTCCTTTTTGTTAAGGTCGCCACGAATCTTCCTTTTCGAGCTTCCCCTCCTCTCGCCGTCGTTGACGGTCCTCCTTCACTTAGAAGCTGTCCTTTTTCCAAGATGATTCCGTCTTTTCCCGTCCCGACCTGCGCTACTTGTGTATTCTTTTTTCCTGTTTTGGGCAAGAACGTTCTCTCCGAATAGTGCTATTCGCCTCACCCACAGGGCTCCCTTTATCTAGCCTATGGATCTTGTGGATTGCTTGAGCAACTTCTTTTCTCCTTCTCTATTTTGGACTGTGGCCACATTCTTTCCAGCACTTTTGTTTCCTTTGTTTAATACACTTGTTCTCCCTTCCCCCCCTTAAGGATAGCCGTGTTCGTTTCCCCTTTTCTGGGCCCTGAATTTGAATCAGGCGCCTTTTAGGGACTTTCTGTCTCATTCCTGAGCAGCTAGTGTCCCCTTCTTTTGGAATGTATGAATTCATTCATTCCTTTTCCCTTCGTTAGGAATAAATTTCATTTTTCGTTTCCTCTTCTTTCCTAAGGCGCAACTTGACCATCTTCCTCCCCCGCTCTCGCGAGAAGACTCTGCTCTCCTTCCCCTCTACTGAAAATTCAGATCCCTTTTCCGGAAGTTGACGATGCACGCTTTTTTTTTCTCTTTGATATGAGCTGACTTTTTCTCTCCCCTGTAAGGGGAAGGCATTGACTTCTTTGTGTTGTGTGAGCTACCTCGTAAGAATTCCCGCCCTTTTGAAGACTTCACCAGTGCTCCTCTCCTTAAAACTTTTTGTACACCAGTTAGAAGTGGCAGGCTTCTCTTAGTGATAATCCCCAGTTCTTTTCCCCCCTCCTCCATCTCTTCCGAGAGACGCGCCATCCCTGTTTTTCCTTCTCTTCAGTTGAGAAGCCTTCCCTATCTTTCGAGAAATTATGTCTTTCTCAGGAAGGGAAGGCAGCTCTTTTCCCCTTTTTTTGTGCATGACGCTCGACAATACTCACCTTCCCCCTTAGTTATCAGGATTTCTAAATCGACCCTTCTTTTTCGAAGAAGAGAGATATCTTCCTTTTACATTCTCAAATAATTGGGAGACCCTTTTTAGAAGTATGCCTTTCTGCCACCCCAGGTGTGATTCCCGAAGAGAAACAAGGGACTATTCCGCAATGGGGCCCCCTTCAATGGACAACCCTAGATCTTTCTTCAGGCAAACGTCCCTCTACTTATTTACCCTCCCAAGATTTCTCTCGTAGGGGGAGCCTTATCGTTGTGCTTGCGAATCGCACTCTTTTTCTCCCCTTCTGCCCAACAATAGCCTTTTCCCCAGAACAGCACCCGGCGTGCTTTTTTTGTTGCTGTTTCGGTGAAATCATGATGTCATTACCCCGTCTCCTTCCTTACCAAGCGAGTACGTCAATTTTCCTTTCTTTCCAACTTTCTTTCACTCGCGAGACTTCCTTTCCTTAAAACACTGTTCCTCCTTTTCAACAGTGTGCTTCTTCCACCCTCTCCTCCGATAAGAACCCCCTTTGGCTTTCCTTCCCCCTGGTTTTCTCGGCGCCCACATAAAACTTTTTTTCCCCCCCCCTTCAAATCGGCAATTTCCTCTCAAAGGACGACTCCTTCCCCTCCGTTGGTATTTTTCCTTCCCCCCACGTGGGACGACCCCCCCCCCCCCCAGCCGCAACCCTTCTTCTTCGGGTTTTTTCGGTCGTCGAATTTCTTTCTCACACTACCAAAGCAGTGCTTTTTTCCAAAACTCGTGGTCTTTTTTGCAGCAGCTTCTTCATGCCCCTCCCTTAACAGGAAGAAAAGCTTTCCCAGAATCTTTCTCCCTGTTTGAGAATTGCCCCCCTTCCGGGGGATCCCCTTCCCTCCTCCTCAAGACTGTGGCTACCTTTCTTTGTAACAGAACCCCCCCTTCTTTTCCTTCTTCTTGATGAACGTCTTTCCCTTTTCCCTTCTCAAATTGTCTTTGTTCACCTTGCCAAGGAGCCGTATAAAAATGTTCTTTCATACAGATATTTTCCAAGACCCACCCGAAGAAATCATGTCTTCCCCTCTATAGGGTGAGGCTTCCCGGCCCCCTTTCTCTGGTAAATAGCGGGTCTTTTCCCTTCCCTCCCTCATAGCGCGGAGAAGGCATCTCTTCTTTCCTCTCCCAGACCGGGTTTTTGTCTATTCCTCCTCCCGCTCTCTCTCAGTACCAAGCATCTTCGCCTGTCCAACTTCCCTCCCCTATCGATTGGTAGGTAAGCCTCCTCCTCTTTTTTCCCTCATGATATATATGGAAACTCGACCTTTTTCTTTTTTCCCCCTCATTTTTCGCGGGCCTTTTTCATCGTTTTTGAACCCCTTTCTTCCCTAAGGAATAATTCAATCCCTTTCCATTTGCAGGTTTATGTTCTGGAACACAACCTCCCTTTTCTTTCCTAGTGGTCCCCAATTTTAATCAAGCGTAGGTTCCCGGGGTGTTCTTTTTGCGTTTTGTTCGGTTGTTGTTTTTTTGTTGTTTTCTGTGTTTCTCTTCCCCCTCACTCTCTTGCAGAGTATCCCAGATACGACGGCGATTTGTCTTAGGTTTTTCCCCTACTGAGTAATGCATAATATCTGCTGCTCCCTCTTAACTCGTTTGTCAACATAACTCACTTTTTTCTTTTTCTGTGATGGAGGATATTCGTCCCCCCCTCCCCCTCGGGGTTCTTGTGGCGCCGTCTTGTTGTTCCTCTTTCAAACTACAAAACGTTATATCTTTTTTGCATTTATTCCTTGTGATTTCTTCCATTTCCTTTTGCCCAGATAAGAAGGTTTCTTTTCTCCCCCCTCCAAAGGTTTTGTGGTTTTTACCCCCCCCCTCTTTTTTTCTTCTAGGGCTGTCCTTTTCTCCCTTGTTTTGAACAGTGGGTTTATCTTCCGTTAGAGTAGGCGATCTTCTCCCTATTCGTTGTAATCTTCTTTTGCTCTTTTTCTTCAGGAGAATGATGTCCGAGATTCACTAAAGAGCCTCCTTCTTCTGGTAGTTTCTTGCTTTCTTCTTTTTGCGGCAATACTTTCTCTTGCGACCACTCAAGAACCCCTTGCGCCCCAATGAGAAACTAGAGCTCTCCCCCTTTTCTTTCTTTTTATTCCCTTTTCTTAGCAACCTGCCCTTCCTTTTTTGAAGATGGCGTGTTTCATGCTGGACTTCTCCTTTTTTTTCTCTTATGGGTTTCCTCCCCTCAATGGTACTGTTTTAGTAGCCACAAGGGTTGCTTTCCTTTTAACTGAATATTCTTTTCCTTCGAACATGGGAGGGACTTTCCTCTCCTCAAAGAATCTCGGGGCCCAGCCCTTTTTTTTTTTTTTCTTTTAGGCTGAAATCGTCTTCTTCCCTCCTTCCTCCAGGAGAGGTCTCTTTTTCTTACGAGAAGGTCCGGACGTGCCTCCCCCGTTACACCTTCCCCCCTCTCCTTCTCCGAATTGAGAGTTCTTGTTTGCTAGATCTACCCCTTCAATTTCCTTCTTCCCGTCTGACGTATATCGGATCGTTTTCTTTTCTCCCCCTGGTGACTTAGAGTGTTTTCTACTTTTACTAAGATCACCGTACTTTTTTCCTTTTTTCCTCCTGTTGGGATCCCTCCTCTCTTGTTGTTTTTTTTCTATCCCTTCCAGGAGGCCGCATTCCCCGTCCTTTTTCTTCTCCCCGTCGATTAATAATCAACCTTTCCCAAACGTTCGCAGTTCTTCCCCTCTTCCCGGAATTGGCAGGCGTTGCTCTTCTTTTTCTTCCCTCTTTTTCCCAAAAGAGCCGCTTTCTCGACAGAGCAATCTGGTTGCCCCTTCTTCATGTTGCGCACGTCCTTCCGAGAAGTACCGCCGGCTCTTTTCGTCCTGTAGGAAGGAAGGCCTCCTTTCTTCTTCCTTCTCTTGCTTTCCGTCAGACAAACTCTAACTTTTCTCCTCTTTTCTCCGGAATTTATACCTTCTTTCCCTGCACCCTCCCATTGCTATCTTTTTCCTCGTTCAGGGCAATCGTACTCCTTTGACGAACATTTCGCATTCCCTTGAGCACAAATTTTTTTGGTACCATACTCCCCCTCCCCTGCATTGGGCACGCCTCTTCCAAAATATAGAATGTTTCCCTCCTTCCCTCCCCCCGATACAACTCGACTTATCCACAGAAAATTAGGAGAGGTTTCCCTTGAGCGAAGGGGTTTTTGTTTACTAGCCACTATGCGTTCTCGTCCTTATTCCCCCAAACATATCTTTAGTCAGAGACGGACCATTCCCCCTTCGTAAGCGCATTTTTTTTTTTCCTTGATCTTCCCCTGCTTGTACCGTCCCAGTCATTTCAAGAGAATCAAAGAATCCTGGTCCCCCTTTCCTGTATTAGACGACGCTTTCCTTTTCTCGTTCTCCTTAACACCCCGTTCAGCCTTCCTTTCCCCCCCAAACAAGCGTGCCTTAAGGCCATGGGAGCTTGTAATGCACCCCTTTTTTTCTCCCCCAAAATAAAACAGTTTGTTCTTTTTTTCGTCCTTCATCGGCCATGGCTTTTTCTCCCCATGCAGACTTCCCCCCTTTGGTTGGTCAATGAAGTTGCAATTCCAGCTTCTTCCGTCCAAAAAGAAAAATTCGTGCCTTCGTCTCATTCTTCATAATAGAAGGAAATCCGCCCCTCCCCTCATTGGTCGTGATTTCGGCACCTAGTCAGTATAGGATTAATGACTCCTTTTTCCCAATCCGAAGAACCCCTCTCTCCTTTGGATCTTGCGATTTTCTCGCAAGAGATTACAGTGTTGCTGATACGGTACTCCTACATATCAATACTTTTTTTCCCCCTTCAGACCGATTTTACCCTCACCCCCCCCTTCATGGAGGAGTATGTTATTTCTTCCGCGGGCGCAGAAAAAATAGTCTTGTTTCCCTTTTTTTTCTCTGTTGGAGAATTCCTTTTTTTCCTCACAATTTTCTTTGAAAAAGTCCCACTCCTTTTCCCACTCTATAATTAATTTCCCCCATTGAATTTGAAGTACAAATACAATTCCTTCTTTTTTTCCTGTAAACAAGGACGTGGTCGTCTCCCTTCTTTTTGAAGGTCTCAGAGAACATTACATAATACTATATTTAATACTATCCCTTTTTTTTTTTTTTTCCTTCCATGACTCAGTCCGGATCCTCTCCTTCCAGCACGCTCTTTCCTCTTTTTGCCTTTGACTGAAAAAACCCTATCGATGTTCTTTTTTTTTCTTTGAATGAGGTAGGAGGTTGCCTCTATGGAAAACGCCTTTTTTTTCCCCTCCCATTTTGTATGCGGGCTTCCATTGCCTTCCTTCGTTTTTCACCAGAATATTTTTGGGGCCCCGCAGGAAGAAGGAACTCCCTTCTTACATGTTTAATGTTATGAGGTTTCCCCTTTTCTTTACTAGTGGTAGCCCCTTTTAAGGGAGTAGTTCCGTTTTGTTGTTACT
>Ga0179593_1350092_pt1 | contig 10776 bp, 10 predicted proteins | sample CZODoug2_1_08_16_FD_185931 | JGI IMG/M metagenome (GOLD analysis project Ga0179593, IMG submission 185931) | Vadose zone soil fungal communities from Angelo Coast Range Reserve, California, USA - CZODoug2_1_08_16fungal (PacBio error correction) | ecosystem: Environmental > Terrestrial > Soil >... | reverse complement strand
ACCCTGACGTCTCCGAAGCATGGCCGGGTCGTTTCTATGTGACCATAGGTTTTACTTCCTAAGCCTTCACCCCAGGGACGTAAATAGAAGCTGGGAGCCCCACATCCTCAGTTCCTGGTGTTCACCTTTTACGACACCCATCTACACTCTGTCCAAACGGCAGGGCTCTTCGCCGTCCTTTGATTATACCTTCCCAACGTTTACTTGTGGAGAAAAGGTCAACCCAGCCCTCCCCCCGAATTTCCCCACCCCTCCAATTGTCATCAGATTTCTATCCCACTCTCCTTTTTTTAGCCCGGTTTTCCTGCAGCGTTTTCGACTTAAATCCAAGCTTTTGACGCCGTAGCAGGACTCTCGATCTTTTTTTATTTTGCGTCCCGGGACCATTCTTCTCCGACCCCCTGTTCAGCAACCCCATAGATTGATCGCCCCTTTTCCCCAAGCTGTTACACCTCAGATCCCTCCCCTAAGATCCGTATCTCCTTTCCAACTCTTCAGCCCCCTGCTCCCCGCTCCTGAAATCACCCCTTCTCTGGCATTCCTTCAGTATTTAAGGAAGGAGGATTTAGTCCGACGCCCGCCGCTCCAGCCTTTACGGCACTTCCCCGACGTCACACCTCTCCCAGCTCGTCGCTGGGCTGCTTGTTTTGCTCCCTTCGTGTCTCTTGAGGGGATCCTGAGGACATCATTGAGATTTAAGGATCCTTTTCTAAGACTCCGCCTGTCCAGGACAAGTTAGAAACGTCCCCGCCGCTTCGAATTACTTAGACCCTCGAACCTTTTCTGCAGCATGAACCTCTTGACAGGGTAATGGCTACTGTGGAAGGGCTGCAGCTCCCAATTTTTTTCCAACGGGCTCTGCCTACATTACGCGATGTCTTGCCTATGAGATTGAATGCGTTCTGGTGATGCTCTCCCTCACACTCCCTCCCGGGACTTCTTCCCCCACTCAACTTCTTTTGCGTCTCCCTGAAATTTCCCTATCTACCGGACTGTCTTCCCGTGAAGATCAGTTTGAGCGTCCAGTCACTCTTTTTCCCTGTCGTTTCTTCACCCAAGCTTCTGAGGAAGCACCCGACCTGTTTCTCTTTTGACTTCCCCCCGCTGCCCACGCTACTTGCCGTTATCAGAGTGCCCCCCCCCCCTTTCCAGTATTGTTCATGATCTTTTTCACTCTCTCCTCTTTTCCCCCACACTCATTCGTTACTTCACCTTACCATTCTGAAGCCCCACCGATACTTCTTTCCTTTCCCAAGGCGAAAGATGCCTTGCGACATGTATTAAATTTTCAAAGCCACCTCAATTTCTCTGGCTTGGTGTTCACAACTTCTTACTAAATCTCGCCTCTTCCTAAAATTTTGCTGGCTTTTACACTCCCCCCCAATCTCCCCCGTTCCACCCCTGCCCTATGCGCCAACTTGCGTCCGACGACAAAACCCCCCTTACCGCTCTAAGTCTACAGTCTAGGGGGGGTCTATGGGCCCGGATTTTAACGTATCGTTTGTTCTTAGCTGGCGCTAGATCTCTCGTCGATCTCATGGTTCTGATCTTTTCCGGTCGTTACACCGATGGCACATCTCCTAAGTTTGTTTTCCTGCGTGTCCATCCCATCGTATCCCCCCTTTCAGATTTCTTTTGATGGTCTCGTACGCCGCCTTTTCTCTGTTCAAACCCAAATAAGTAGAACATGCCCCTGTCTCCTATCCCTTTTTAATAAGAATTCACTCTTTTGGTGTTTCTCAGAGATGAGCCTTTCTTTCGCCCTTCTTCCCTTGTTTTCTTTTTGATTATTGTGTTCACCTCCCCCCGCGGGTCAAGTTAGTGAACCCTAACGAGAATCTAGCTCAATTTATGGTATGTGCCGATATATGAGAACCCTTCCTTCAAAACATCATAACGGTCCGACGGGACCCGTGGCCGTAACTTACGGCCTCTCGACCCAGTCCCCCAGACCTTCTCTATTTGCCAGACTACCTGCCTACAACCTCGACTGACCCCTAAGACTCCAGCCCCCAACACGCCCGCAGCTCTTCCTCCTTCGTGAGCTGTTATTTTTTCTTTTTTTGGTGTTTATTCCGGCCTTCCCTCTCCTCGTTTTAAGTTTGTGTCTTCTTTGGTTTTTTTGGCTTACCGGTCAAAGCCAAGCAACTTTTATTGTAGGCCGTCCGCTTAAGTTTCCTGAGGTCTGGCAAGCCCCGAATATTTTTCTCCGACCTCAATTCCTTGGTCATTGTTCTACAATTGTAGCTCAGGTAGTCATCGCTTTCGCATTTGCCCCCGTCTTCTGCCCGACTCTTTTCTTCCGCCGTACTTTTTCTGTGTTTGCCCACCGCAGCACTCCACCAGTTTAGTCACCTTCCAGAGGGGTTCCGAGTTCGCGTACCGAAGGTCTTGTCTAAGCTCTATCGAGCCATTTTTAGAACTATATTGACTGCAAATCGGTCAGTTCCTGATACGGACCTCAGCAACTGTATTTCTTATTGCTTAACTCCTCGGTTCTGTCTTCGCGTGTGTTCCCTTAAGTCTTTACAGGTTGTCTTTTCAAAGAAGTCATGCTTCGCGTTTTCTGGAAGCCTCCTCCCAACAGTCGCAGTCCGCGCGATCAAGAAGATTCCGAGGTTTCCGAAGTCCCTCAGGTGTTGTTCTTAATCTTCGCCTGTCCTCCATCGAGAACGGGCAATGGACTCAGTTCCTGCTGCATCAGTTCGATTCTTTTCCACCCAGTTCTGCCTCGCGGGGAATTTGCTACGTCGTAACCGAGTGAACGGATTTTCTACTCAACTCTTTCCAATTAATCCAATTATTTCTCATTTCTCCCTCCACACATCTCCCCTTCCGTGCCCCAAGACCCAACTTCCATGCAGTACATCCCCATTATGTTTTCGTGCAGACTGGATTCGCGTGGACTTGTATTGCGGTTAGGGTCTCCTTAATTTGTTGCTTCCTCCTTGAAGGAACCTCTTCCAGTGACGTATGGCATTGTCAGTTCTTTGATTATTCTCACCTCTGGAAGTCTCCTGTGGGGATAGGATAGGAGCTCCTTAGTCTTTTCGTGGACCACATGTTCACCCATGAAACGGATCACCTCTAGCGGTGCATCACGTCCACCGGCGGAGATAGTACTACCCTTGACTCCCTTTAAGACAACCTTTTGACTCTTTATGGTAACCGGGGCAATGAGGGAGTTGATGTCGAGAAGCCGCCTTCTTCTTGGTTCCCCCGCTTTCTCACGCGGACAGCTAGCTCCTCGGTAGGAGTGAGAGTTTCTTCGGGTTAACTTCGGGGGGTTGGAGGTTTCTTTTTTTTGGTTGGTGCCGGTGCCGTTCATCGGTGGAGGTTTGCTCGCGATGTGCGCTTGCCTCTCCAGTAGTTTGCCCTGGGTATATCTTGTATCATCCCTGTATGCCCCCGGCCTTCCATGATTGTGGGGAGACGAGGAGGGCGTCACAGATGCTGGTCACCGAGTCTATTCGCTTTGCAAGTCCGGAGACTCTTTTTTACCTCTCCGCCTCTCCGAGGCTTTTCCTGTTGAAACTTCTTTTTCGTACCTACAAGCAACCTTTTCGCGATCCGCCAACGTTCCCCACACGTTCGAACAATATTTAAGGTTCTGCCAGCACTGCTCCGCGTTTTAGCCCCAGGTTCTTCGGTAGTTTCTTTCTCTCCGTCATGAGTTAGGATTTAGGTCTTTCCTCATCCCCTGGTCCCCAATCGGCCTGCTTTCCCAACCACTGCCCGGGGAGCGCAGTGTGCTCTTTTCCCACGTCTACCTTCAATGTTTTCTGAGAGTTTTCTGACCTATGAAGCACCGTTGTAGACGCCCGTCCTTAACGCTCCATGATTTCCAAGGTCTACCGTCCTCCTCAGGGACAGAGCTTGGGTGGTCCCCACCCCTGTGTGAGGGTGTTTTGTTATGCTGTTTATCCCGTAGTGACCGGTGTGTCAGCAGAATGATTTCCAGGAGGCGATTTTCGTCTCCCTAATTGTCTTTTCTTCCAGCGTTGATTACACTTTCCCCTCATTTTTACCCCGGTGCCCCTTGCTTCTATATTCTATATCCTAAGTTTTTTGTTTTTTGAGAGATGACATTCATGCGATTCTGGGAACTGATTGTGCCAATCATTCTCTCATCCCCCTACCTCCCTTTTCTCGATCGTACTTCTTCTCTGAAACAAGCTTCCCTCCCGCCTACCCATACACCATTTTTTCTAACCCAACCGGTCCGCTGCCTGTCTGACTTTCCCCTGTCCTGAAGGGGGCTTTGAGTATGCCAACTTTTCCTCCATACCCTCTTCTCCACTCTAGGGAAATGGAATTTAGTACTTCTACAGTCCTGTGCTACAAAGATTTGATTGTCAGCCGTATTGTCCTCCCCACAGGAAGTGAACCATCTTCTTACTCTACCCCCTTAAGGAGCCATCTGACCCCTTAACCTGTTGACTCCCACCTCCCTTTATTTCACAAGAGGTTCTTCGGTACTTTTTCTTGTCAATTCTTTCGGATAGAGAACCTTTTCTTAGTACTTGACTCCAGGTCTCTTTGCAATGACGATAATCGAGCCTTGAAGGAGGGCATAGTATCCGTGATGTCCCTGAATAGACGCCTTTTCAAACACTTGACGCCATATACTCTTTTTCTCCCCCCCCCCCATAGTTACTGGGCCCGGGATCGGGACATTTACACAAGATCCCGGCAGGCTCTTAACCCCCCCCCCCCCCCCCCACAGCCCAATCTCCGGAGCGAGGTCTCTCCTTCACCCTATTTCTTCCCGGCCCCAAGCCCCACCTCCCCCCCCGAATTTCTTTTTTAAATTTCCCCCCCCAAAGCCTTATAAGAGTATCCACACGCGTTCCACTTCATAGTCGAATTGACCACTCTCATCTTTTCTCCCCTCACAGCCTCACCTTTCGCAGTAGCACCGTCTGCCCTTTTTTTCTTTATTGCGTTGACTCCATATTCCCTCCGTCTCGGACGGAACCATCTCCCTACACATCTTTTCAATGCTTTCCCCGTAATCCGACCACTATCCGAGCCCTGTTACACTTAGCGTCAGCCTACTGTGAGACCTCCCCCCTCAATGGCACCTCCCCCATTATTTTTTCCTCGGATCCTTACTGTTCAGGTCTACCACACCTTCCCTCCTCACGCATCCTCTCCCCCCTACCTGTTCAACGTTCTCTCCCTCTCCTTTTCTTTTCCCCCCCTATCCCTGAGGCTGTGTCTTCTTTGTTGTGCCGGTGTTATTCTTTGGTCTCAAGCATCAAGGTTGACCGGGAGAATTATGCATGGCGAAGTGATCCTTCATCCTCCCTTTTTCCGCTTCAAGTCCTCCACTTCCCGCCTATGAAGTAGAGGCGCCCAAGTCTCTCGAACGTTTGCCGGGTCGCCTTTTTTTTTTTAGGATGAGTTCCCGGAAGATCAAGAACACAACGATGGCTCTGTCACTTCCTTATCATCCTTTCTTTTTCGTTACTTCTTCTTTTTTTCTTGAAGATCTGCCAAAAGCGCATGGGGAACGTTGTTTTCAAACGCAACTCCTTTCGCTCCCTTACCTCCCACCCTGCGCCTCCAGCTCTTACCCGCGAACAGAGAGCACCTCCGGTGCTGATTATACCCCGTCTCCTCCTCCCTTGTTGCTTCAAGAGATGGACTACCCCCCTGACTACCTTGGGCTAAGAGCTACTTAGGGTGTAAGCCCTGCGTACTCGAATGCTCCCCCAATAGAAATGTTTCCTTGAGATCATTTTTCTCGATCTTGTGGGTGTTCCCTGACACCTCTTCTTTCGACTCCCTCTCGTGATCTCTACTGGACACGGAACAGCGACTGATCTTTTCACCCGAAAAATCATGGAGGATTTTTTTGCGTTCCACAATTTCCCTTATTTTCCTTCCCTTTCTCCCAACTGCGACGTGGGCATTTCCAGCAAAACGTCAGAAAAACCGGCCCCTCGCCAAACTGCACTATTCGCTTCAACTCTCGCGGAAGGAAGAAGCACAACACCCCCCCCTCACATCCTGGGAAGTTTCTTAGGGGAGTGTTTGTTTCCAGGTTGATTTTTCCCTTCGAGGGTGCGTCGGAGATTTCAGCTTATTATCGTCCAACTTATCGAAGGACTCTTGTCCATTTACTGCGAAACCATATGGCAATGTCGGATTTTGGTTCCTGATGGTTACAGAAGACTGTTCTACCTCACGAGCGCTTTTCTTCATTTCATTGGTTTTCCCTTGCCCTCTGCTACCATATTCCCAGAGTCACTAACTGGCAAGGCTCCCTATCTATATTTTCCTCCCCTCCCTTTGTTTTGTTCTCTCTCATTCTTCCTTGCAGTTCGTTCACCTTATGACTATTGTGTACTGATGCCCCTGTACCCTATTTTTTCGGGGACGTCGATGACCCCCTTGATCCCTCTTCCCGTTGAGGTCGAAAGATGAACTCCATCAGTCAAAGCCCTCTGACCTTCGAGCGTATACTCTTTTCGCCCTATCTTAATCGGCAGCTCTATTTTCTAGTGAGCTTCAGATATCCTCTCATCCCCGCCTCGACTTGGAAAATCCATCTCGCCCAACAACGCCCCGTTCGTGATTTTCTTTCCGCGATGTTTGCTTGGGATTTCGGCCTGAAAGACTTTCGAAGAGGCCTTCGTGCAGGTGGTCCTTTCCTTTTGTCTCTGTGGTGTTTTTTTTAACGCCACTCATGTTTTTCTCGGCGCGATTGAGAGTGCCTTTACTCAGGTCACAGAAGGGCGAATTGGGTTGTCCACCCAGCAGCAATTGACTTGCTTTTCTTTTCTATTCTGTTATTCCCGTTTCCCCGTTTTCTCTGACGACGCGTTTCTTCAGAATGTAGCTGTTTTTCGCACTCCCCGCAAATTGAATCACGCTCTTCTCATACCATTAATGGTGATTCCTGATCCTTTGCTTTTTTCTACTTCGCGATCTCCTAGCCATTAGTCCCCCGGTTTCTCAAGCCTTGAATCCACTCCCCTTTCGCCCTTATGACCGACATCAACGGGGCTTTGCTCCCTGCAGCCGCTGCTGAAGCGGTGACCTTCTTCGCTTGTGAGGACCCAACGTCCCTTCTAGACTGTAGTCTATCATACACAAAGACTCCCCCCCGGTACTGAGCAGCGCAAGCACTTCGTCTATTCGCCCTTTCTTTGACTTCGCGTAACCCGCCTTCGCCTTTGAAGCCTTCATCTTCATCCTTTCGCTTTTCTTCATTGCCAAAGCTTATTTTTATGTTGGTAACCTCCCAGTACGAGATACGACAATTAATCTTCGCCCTCCGCACTTATCTTAATTTATCCATCACCCCCCCCCTCCCTTCATAACCTGACGGGCCACAAAGAAGACCACATCTAGGATGAGTTTCTCTTCCTTCTCTTTCGTCTATTTCCTTGGGTTTGAGGGGTTCCCTTCGTGGTCCTTGTACCAGGTATCCGAGTTTCCGTGGACTGGAGGCGCCTCCTCCGACGGTAGTTGATAATAATTCCTAATCCCGGCACTTCGGATGCCATATATCAGGGTTATTCATTCCCCTCCCCCGCTAGGATCTAGTTTTATGATTTTACAATTGCCATTCTCAGTTAGGATCTTAGTAGTCGTCTTTTCCATCTTGCCCCTTACTTTCTTTACGGAGCTTCCTAAACCGTGAGGATTTCCTATTACCCCCTGGACTCATCAGAAATATTGATTTTCTTCTCTTACCTGCTTTCTTTTTTGGATGAGAGCCTCTGCTAGTGGTAGCTCCGGCCTCACTACGTTTAAAGTGGATAGGCCCCCCCCTTATCTTGACTTGGTTGTCCTTGTTCCCTGATTTGGGGGATGTTCTTGGGACGTGCTCGCCCCCTTTCTTTTTTCTATTAGGAACATCCCCACCCCAGGACGATCCCCGACGCAGGCCGTTCGACTCTGTATGACTGACTGTCGACCCCTCTGCGGTTCCTTCGATGTTGGTTTCCAGCAAGCGTAGAGAGATACTTTCACCCTAGCCCTATTAAGAAGTGACCGTCAGGAGACGCTTTCCTCGACCCTTTTCAGCCTTGCTGCGCTTCTCTTCATGTTTCTCAACAGGCGTCTGTACTCCTGAAGAATTGGTCTGCGATCCTTACACCGTCCCCACTAAATTCCGCCACGTTCCATGGGCAATTCGCATGTAGACATCTTGGTAGGTATCCGATATTCCTTTCCAGGCTTTCGGCATAGGCTCCTAAAGCCCTTATCACGGCCTGTTACCTTGAAAGCTTCCCCTTTATATTTGTGATCGCCTGGTCCTAGAACAACAGTCTACCTTCCTTTCTTCCTATCGTTGAGTAGTATGCAGTCCACGTTTCCTCCCCGCACGCCCCATTCCTGATTAACCCTTTATAACAGCCGACCGGACTCTCGTTGGGTAATACATTTTGAGGGTCCTTCTCTCCTTCCCCTCCCCCTCCTTAACCGTCATTCTGGTGTCCTCTCTTGACCTAGCTCGATGTCTTGCGAGTTTGTTTCAAGAGGTGTTCTTCTACTTCGCCAGCCAGTTCCCCGGGAGACACCCCCCTTACATGTTCTATCTCTTTTTCATCATTACGTTCTATGGTTTTGCTCTTGTCAGATGATTTCTTTTTGTACTCGTTTTCAGTTCATTATCCCAAGCCTGAACACTCCCCTTCCTCTAAAATCGCTCGTCCATTAATTATTCCGTGATCTTCCGCGCTAGTTACTTCTCGCCTTCCCCCTCACCCCATGGATGACCGTTCGTTCCCGGCTGCTGGTGATACCTTTTTAATAATGTGACATGGGGCGGGTATTCAGGTCCACTCTTCTGACGAAGATCTTCCTCACAAATATCCTTCTACACTTTCGTTCGGATGTGAGATCAACTTCTCCCCCCCCCTAATGACATTGCGGAGGTTTCCTAACTGCTTGCCAATGATCTGAGTCATACTAGAAGACCCCCCCCTAAGGAGATCATCTGTGGCCCCCCCTTCTTATCTTACTAAGTCCCATTCCACTTTACTCAGATTTTCGGACAGTACTGTGTCTTATAGTCCAAGGTGGTCTGCTCATTACTTCTCAAAACTCAGAGTGCAACCTGACGATCCTGCCTAAGATTCCGGTCCCCTTGAGCCCTTTTTCTTCGGCATGCCATCGCATAGAGTTTTAACACAAGAGCCTCGCTTGATCTTCCTCCCCACCCCCACATCTCAGGAATGGGACACGTCCCGACATCCATCTCAGATTCCAAGGCACGTTCATTCCTTCCATGAGTCGCAGGTTTTTACCCCACCCCCACCCCTTCCTCCACCATCGTTCAGGCCCCAGGAAACCAACGCCCCTCAACCTCATTCCCATTTCACGACACCCATCTTCCCCTCGGCCAACTCAGGCCATTAATTGTAGCCTTACCACGAGAATACTGTCTTCTCTTCACACCCCTATGGAGCCGGACAGACCGCAGGGTCATCATTCGAGTCCTTCTCCTCCAATCTCTAAGTCCGGTTTGCTGAAGGCCCCATAGCTTTCTCAAGTACTTTGCCAATCTGTTAAAGCCGCCCTGACGTCCCCTACTCTAGCCAAGGGCACAACCCCCCTTCCCCCCTAGATGAGTCGAAGACACCCCTTTGAGCTGGCACTCGATAATTTCCTCTTCCTGGCATGAGTAATCCACGACTTCTCCGCCCCCTCTCCCCCCTCCCCTCCCCCTCCAATCCAATTAGCTAAACCTATCCTTTTCGGAGTTTTTATGCCGTCCTTCCGGGATTGTCTTTGTGAGTGTGAGAAACGGAGCAATACTTTCTCATTTCTCTTCGAAGGGCGTCAGATCTTTACTTCCTTTTCGGACCAACCCCCCCCGACTTTCCTGACTGGACACTGAAAGGATTCAAGCCTGTCACCGTCTGAAAGGGCGTCCTTTCGCCTTCTTGTCGAACTACATTACCAAACCCCCCTTGGCTGCCCCAACGGACGTTTCATCTGTGCCGTTACTGGTCTGTATTCGCTTTTCCTAACACCGTCTAAGTGTCCCTTCTTTTTTCCAAATTTTTCACCTCGTTCTATCCGTGAATTCCCGGCGGAACTTCTCTGCTCAGGTCAGCGAAGCCGATCCTTTTTGCAGGCCTGCTCCAGGAGTGGTCTTCCCGAGCTGGCCCCCCCCCCTAACCCTCCTCTTTTGTGATATTCGTATCAGATACTCCTCCTGACCTTCTAGAAACCCTTAGCAAAGGAGGTTCATCTTTTTCCTCGCGATCTTTTGTTTTGTTTTCAGCTCCCCTATACAGGCTGAAGAAAACCGTCGCTGTAGAGCCCGACGGCAACTTTTCCACGAGCAGAAGTAGCCCTCCCGAAGCAAACTTCCATGGAGATTGGCGTGTTTCCCACGTCCTTTTATTACTTCCCGAACCTGCAACTTCCCTCTCTGCAATCACATTTCCTCTGTTTAACCAAAGAGAAACCACTGAAACCCCTGAATGAACGATTCACCCCGCGATTTAATCCCCCTGAAATCAACCAACACCCCCTTTTCCCTTTTGACTCCTTCCAGACGGCGAGTTGTTTTTTTAGGACCCCTTGAATCAATTCTGATTTGCTGACCCGAGATGGCCTGATCGTCGTCTTTCATCCCTTTCCCCCTACTGCAGTTCCTTGTGAACCATTGGGGTCAGCATAGACCGTTTTTCTCTTTTTTCTTTTTAGGGTCCCCCCCACTCCGCGTATGCCCAGCCTCTATCTTGGCAAAGACAGTAACGACTTGATTTTTTCCCACGTACGGGAATGAAACTGCACGGCAGTCCC
>Ga0179593_1810174_pt1 | contig 10777 bp, 7 predicted proteins | sample CZODoug2_1_08_16_FD_185931 | JGI IMG/M metagenome (GOLD analysis project Ga0179593, IMG submission 185931) | Vadose zone soil fungal communities from Angelo Coast Range Reserve, California, USA - CZODoug2_1_08_16fungal (PacBio error correction) | ecosystem: Environmental > Terrestrial > Soil >... | reverse complement strand
CGCCCAAATGGATGTTTCCTTTTCCCTTTCCCCACAAAGAATAGAACTTTCCCTTTTCATCATCCTAAGCGGGATCCGTCTTTTTCTGAATTCCTGTACGGCCTCCCCTTTCTTTTTCCTGTCACGTAAATCCATTTCCTGGCTGTGATCGGTCGTCGTCGTTCCCCCCCTCTGGTCTTGGTTTCTAAAAACCCTTTTCAACCATGACTGCCAACAAAATTCGTTCCGTACGGCCCTCCTCCCGGGGGGGTTGTGGGGGGGGGTGTCCTCAATTACGATACCCCCCTTTTGGCATAACATTCTTGTGTCGCATTGATTTTCACACACAACCCTTCCCATCGTTCCTTCCCTTTTTTTAAACAAAAACTGTTTGAGGCCCGTATTATGAAAATGAACGCGTCCTCTTTTTTGGCGCGTACGGATTGTGCCTCCTCTTCCCTTCCCCAAACCTATCTTTCTGACCTTTATCTTTTCCCCGAATCTTGCTTCTTTTCCAAAGCTTCCCCCCCCCCTAGTGCCGCACAGAGTCCGTTTCCTGTACTCATTGGGACCCCGCGAAAAACACTTCCCCCCCCAAGTCCAATGAGAGGGTTCCCCCTCCGGCAATATACTGGGCCCTACGGTCCCCCTCTTCTTTCGTTCCCCTTTCCCTCCCCCCATACCAATTACAGCTGGACAAGTTGACTCCTTCTTTCGCTTTTGCATCGGCAGGCCCCTGCGTCTGCCCTTTTCTAAGATTTTCCTTTTTTTTTTTTTGGATGCGGCGAGCCTTTCGACTACAGGAAAAACTCCCGCCCGTGTTGAGATCTTCCCCCCCTTCTTTTTGGCGCTCAGCTCTTTCAGATCGGCGCCTATTGTTGATTGAATTTTTCCCCTCTCAGAAGAAAGCTGAATGGAAAACGGAGGTTGAGTTTCAGAATGGTGCGTCTTTTTCCATTGAAGCGTTCTCCCCGTACGGCCGCACTTATCGGAATACCCCCCCTGCCCTTTGCTCTTTTTCTTGCCGCTGAATAATGACATCCTCGAGAAGGATGTCTGTGCGTCCCCTTCTTCGTGCCCGCAAAAGCATGCCCCTTCTTTGAAATTCCTTTCTACGGATCGCCAACACCTTGGCGGTGACGTTTTCTCGCGACCTTCCCCCCCACCCCCCTTTTCCGACTCCCGTACGCATTGTTAGTATCAGGTGATTCCTGACCGCGCAGTGACCCTTTTTTTCCGGACCGGACGCTTCTCAAAAACATTTCGTCCTGTCACCCTCTGCGGATGTCTCCCTTTTTTTGTAGTTTTAACGTTCCTCTGCATCATGAGCGGAACTCTAAACGATACGACGACACCTCTCTTCCCCCTTTCAGCGTTTCCATTGAGATAGCTTCGGAACTCTCCCCCTTTTTGAAGAATGAATCTGTTTCAAAGATATACCCCCCTTCCTTACTGCGCTGGCGCCTGGCCCGTTTCTCTTCTTGACGCTGTTTTGTATTGAAGATTCGTCGTGTGTTTCCCCTTCCTCCCCCTTTTTTTTGTTTTTTTCCGGAGTTTACACCCCTCCAGGCCCCCCCCCGCGCCCTCTTTCACTCAACCTTTCCCTGGGCGTCCCCCCCCCCTTCCCTGGCCAGGGCCCTCTCCCCTTAGTAAGTAAATTGGGATCCTCGTTCATGAGTATTCTCCCCGACTGGGGAGCGTGAGCGTTTCCCCCCCCTTCCCCCCTTTCCTTCGTTCATCTACTCCCCCAACAGTCTTGTCGATGTATCGTTTTTTCTTTTTCACCGGCGCGGAACGTTTCTCAAACTAAGACATTTCGCATCAACGGCTTGATCAAACCGCATGTCCATTTCAATTTTTTTTGCCCCTTCATTTCCGTCCCCCCCATCGACAAAAGTCACCCTTTTCTTCATCACCGGAAACGAAACCCCCTTCGAACTTATTAGGACCCTTTCTTTTTCCGATGCTGCGGTCCCCGTCCCACTTTGGTCTTTTCCATCATAGTCTGGACCCTTTCCCCTCAGGCTTTGTTTGGTTTCGCGCGACGACAGCATCCGATTCTTCCTTTTGATTCCTTTCTCCTTTGCCAACTTCTTTTTTCCCCCTCGCCTCGGCGGGCCCCCTCGTCGGAGAATAGACCCGTCTTCAGCTTTTCCCCCCCCTAGTCCTCCACGTTCCCCAGCTTCCCATTTTTGCCTCCTCTTTTTTCGTTGCACCACAATAGGCGAACTCCATTACTTTCCTCAACTCGCTCCTTCCCCCCCTTGCACACGTTCCCCCACCCGGTGGACCCTTCTGAGTCCTCTCCCCTCCCCCCCTGCAATCTCCCCCCGAGGAATCTTCCGCCGTCTCATTCCGCCCCTTTTTCAGGCCTTCAAAGCGCCCGCTTGCAAACCTCTTTCCTCTTCTTGGGTTCTTTTTTTCAATGAACAGAATCGTTCCCGTACCCGCAAAATTAGCGTGACGACCCTCTTCGCTCCAGTATCATTTTCTTTTTCTGACCCCTGTTGCCTTTCCCCCTTTCGGACAGTTGGGAAAACTTTTTTCTACCTTCCGTATATCCCCTTCCCCTTTTTTTCCTCAATTGACGTCTTGAACCATTAACATTGATATACGTCTTTCAGTGACCCCTTTCTAAAATCTCACCTACCTTTTGTTTTTCCCGGCCCTTCTCGTTCGCGGTTCCCTTCAGAAGATGCCGGCAGCAAAACCCCCTTTTTGAAGTGAATGCCAAGAATTCTTTCGAGCGTCTTTTTTTTTCCATGCAAATCAATCGACCCCCCAAACTAGCCCCCCTCTTCGCCGGCTTTCGCTGCATGGCCTTTCCTTTTTTTTAAGCTGCGAAAATTGGGTCCTTCATTTTTGGCCCTGACCCTTTCTCAGGTCAATATGAAGGACCCCCTCCCGACGACCGATTCATCCAGTCCGGACTTCTGCTGTTTCCCGTCGCAATTCGAGTTCGTTTCTTAGTTAGACTTTAAGAAGAATTGATCCCTTAGGATATTCCGTCCCCCTTATTCCTTCTATTATTGTGTCCCCCCATCCATTGGCGATCTTCTTTTGAACCCTCCTTCTCTGATGGCAACCTTCTTGTTCATCTTTTTTTTACAAAAGAATAGAACGCAGCTTCCCACTAAATAAGGAAGATAACGAATCTCCTCGGCTTGAAAGTCTAACTCTCCTGCCTTTTTTCCTTCTCCGAATCGACTCCTTCCCTTCCATTTCCCTTATCTGTCTAGGTCTGACCGCCCTGGTCCTCTCTCCTTTTCCCCCCCTACGGAAGTTGCCCCACCTATCAAAAATTAGCAGACTTCCCCGTCTTCCCGGAAGGCCATGCAGCGACCCTCCTCCTCCCCCCTAATATATGGGCTTTTTTTTTTGGTCCGCATTGTCCTATCCCAATTATTTCCCAATCCTTTTAAGTCCCCAATTCCCAAAACAATTCTTTTGTGGAAGGAAGATTCTTACATTGACCCTCGAAGAGGTCTCCCCCCTTACGGTCCTCTGATGCCCCACCCATCATGTTTTTTGCGTTTCATCTTCCCCTTTTAAGAGTATATCACCCAAAGAGTTGAAAATAATTCTTTCGCACCCGTCCGTTGATATTACTTTCTTTCCCCACCAGCCTCTTTTCCCCCCCACTTGCCTACAATGCCGTTTTTCTGTGTCCAAGGTTCCCCCAACTATACTTCTCCCTCTAATTTTGCTGGATTTTCGACGTCTTTTCAATGCTGATCGAAAACAACCCCATACGAGGACTAAGTTGGGACAGTTTTTTCTTCTTCCCCCTTTGGATTGCCTTTTTCTTCCCCTCTGTGGCGGGACTGAATCCGGCGAGCGCTTTGCTTTTTTTTATTTCATTCTTCGCGAATACCCTTTTCAAACAGGTAACGCAAGTTTTCTTCTTCAAACGGGTGCCCTTTTCTTCCTTTCGGAACTTTCTCCTAGTGGTTGACTCCGTCTGACGAAAATGAATGGTCCCCCCCTTTTTTTGCTTCTCCAGAATGTGCGACGAATGGCTGGTAAGAAGAGAGTCTCCTGCGCACTCGATGCGCTGGTTTGACCCCCCCTGCCACTTTTGCGAGGTTCCCCTTCAAGCCAAGCGCTCTGGGTATCTTGCACGCACCTCTTGACTTCCTTTTTTACAGCCTATCTGGCTCCCGATCTTCCAAACTGTGGAGGGAATCTCCTCTTCTTCCTCGAGCCGAGCCAATGGCCGCTTCTCCTTTTAATAGTTCCCTTTCACTCCCAAGAGCCTGACTTTTTCCCGGTGCCTCGCTGCTCTCTTTTGTCCCTATTGGAGATGCGAATCGATTCCAGTTGGAGAGGAAGGATCCGTGCGCGATGTAGTATTTTCGCCTGTGAATCCTTTCAAACGATACCTTCCCTACCGATTCCTTTTTGTTGGTTCGCCATTCCGTCGGGTAAGGATTATTGTTCGTCCCCTGGCTAACGATAATGTGAATAAACATGAAAAAAGATATCCCCCTCCCTAATGAGTTTCCGAGAGTGATTTTGCGATTTTTTCGTTGTATTTCCATTCCTTTTCCGTGGTGGGCACCCATATATATTTATCCTCCCGTGTTGTTGTTGAGTCCTTCTCTAACATTTCTTCATATTAATCAAATACTTGGCTCCTTCGTCCCTCTAGGAAAGGGAAAGGCGCCCAAGTCAGTAACTGGTTGATATCGTTTTTTCTCTCTTTATTGCCTCTCGTTGCTGCCGTCGTAACAAATCTCGTCCTTTCTCCCCAACCGCTAACGTGTGATAGGTGAGGAGTTATCGTTTGCGATTTTTTTTTTTCCCTCTTAAACGGGCCCCCAAGTTAAACCGTTTACATTTCTCACACGGCTCAGCAGGTCTTCCCCCCCCCCCCGTGAGAGATTCAGAGCCCCTCCTTCCATCAGTCCTGTACGGCCACACCCCTCCCAAAGTCACGTCCTTTCTTTCCCCCCCAAGAACGGATTCCCCCCGATTCGATAAGGGATTAGTGACATTGTTTGCGCCGGCGGCGGCCTTTTCAGCAACCGTTGGTCTTCCCCTAGTGCTGGAATCCCCTCAGGAATTCCATAGCGCTCTCCCTCCCCCTTTCTAGAGGTATGGAATTTAATGATCTAATGTGGGAAAAGAGCCCCTGTAGCTTTTTCCAAGGCATTTCCTACCGAGTGCGGCCTTCTCCTGCGGTTCCCGCTTCTGGATTTGTAAACCCTTCCATCTTAATTCGCTTCGTCCGGACGAAGGTCGGATTTTTCCCCCTCAACCACTCCCTTCCTCATTAAATTTTTTTCTCCCCACAGGGCACCCCCTTTTGCATAATATCCCCCTGGGCCTTCCGGTTTTTACGGTTTCTCATAGCCGACGAATAAAGCGCCCAACGCAAGCGCACCAAGAATCCTCCCGCGCCGCGCCCTGGCACTCCGGCATAGGTCTGACTTTTTTCCATGCGCCCGACGCCCCTTTGTCAACTTCGTCAATCGTCTTTTTTTCGATTCAGAAATCTGAACGAATAGTGAGAAAACTCTTTTCGAAATTTTCCTTTTTTTTTTACCTGTATGTTTTCCTTGCCCCTTTTTTTTTCATTGAGCACTTTGTTTTCCAAAAGTTGTTTCGAGGCTTCTCACGTATCAACTTCATCCTCCATCCTTGTAAAAGACCTTGCCCCCCCTTGATATAAGAAGGAAGTATGGTCGATTGAATGAACCCCCTTTCGGGGACCCTCGGTGGGCGGGGCCTTCATCTTTTCGTACCTCCTCCTGATTTCAGCCGACGAAACCTTTTTTGGAAGTGAATGCAAACCCTCCTCCTTCCGGTCTCTTTTGTAATGTTGTACACCGGCGTTCACGAACTTTTTTTCTCCGTAATCGTAATGGCGCCTTCTTGGACTTAAGGGACGCTCCTTTTTGAGCTGCCGAAATTTTTGTTTCCTCGTGTGCCAAGGCCCCCTCTCCTTGAATATTAAGGACTCTCGTGTTTTTCCTCTCCGATAAATGCCCTTCCCCCCTTGGGGGGGGGGGGGGAAACACTCACATGGAGTACGGAACGTGACCGCTGCTTCGTCGAATTCAGTTCGTAGAGATCTACCTTACGCTTCGGATTCTTAGTTTTTTTTTTTTTCTATTTTTTGTCCCAATTTCCCCCTTAAACATAAATTGGGCGGTCTCTTTTCCTCCTCCTACGTGTTTTTTTTCCTTTCTTTCTCCTTTATTGGATGTTTTTCCCCCTCCTAGAACGAAGCCCCAACCTTCATTTCTCTTCGGCTGGTGCCTTCCTCCCCTCTCCTCCTTGCGGACGGATCTTTAACCATGCAAGTAAAGTCCATTTCCCGGACTTTTCTTTTTTTAGTCTTTTCTTTAATATTCGGTTACAATGGGTGCGTGGTGACCCATTTCGTCTTCCCCCAGAGTCAGGAAGGCCCCTCCCTTAAAGAAGGAACACTTCCTACTGGCTCACACGAAATTTTTATTTTTTTTTTTTCTATTTTTTCCCCCCCCCAGAAAATACGCTCGCCCTAAGTAAGCTCCCCCCAAAAACTGTTGTCCCCCTCTTTTCTGAAAATTGCCCCCTCGAGGAGGAGTTATTTTGCGTCGTTGCCTCGTGGATTCCCCCCCCCCCTTCATGTAGGTTTTTTTCCTTTTTCATCTTCCCGTCTTCAGCGTATATTTACAATTCAAGCCCCTTTGATATTACGTTAATCCATTGGTACATCGAAAAAAAAGTTGTTTAAGACCCTTCCCACTTGCTCAGCCGGAGTTGCAAATTTTTTTTCCTTTTCCAAGGCACCCGGTCGTCAGCGCAACCGGGTTTCAAGATTCTTTCCCCTTGAACCTCCCCATCGCTTCAGTTGACAGTCTATGCCCGGGCGATTTGGCAATAGGTCACCCCCCCCCCTCTCCCGTCGTGCCTGCTTTTCCTTCTTCTATGAATTTCCTTGCGGGATGCGGTGATGAATACCGTTCCCCCCCCCCCTTTTTAGATTCTTTTCACACCCCCTTGTTGGCGATCTCTTTCGGAATGTAATTACTCTCGGCGCCCTAGGGTTTATTTTTCTTCTTCCGTAAATCGCCTGAAGCGTTTTGAAAGGGTTTTCTTTTCAGAATGGTGAAGACCCCTTATTGCCGAGGTCCGCCCCTCCACAGGAAGAGGAAGAAATGCGCGGTTGAAAGTCTTCCCCCACCTCTTATTTCCTTTGCGACCTTAAAATTTTAAAATTCCTCAAGGATGGCTTTCCCCTTTTGTGCAAGAATGAAGCCTAGGACATTTCCAGTCACTATTTTTCGCACAACAGGTTTTTCGGCCGCTCTTCAGTCATTTTTCTCCTGCATAGTTTCACTCCCCCCCGGTGATGAAGAAGTCTCCGAATTTAGGATGTTTTGACGAGCCCCTTACCGCTCGCTAGCGAGTGCCCCTGCTTTTCAATAGATTCCCTCCCGTTGCCTGCTCTTTTCTCCTCTTTTCATCATGCGCCCATCGGCAAACCGTTGACGAACCGTTTCGCATGCAGAAAGTTTTTTCGAATTTCCGTTGATTATTTTGTTGAACCGTTCTTTCTGCGATTTAATCCCCCCCCACTGAAAAGCTCCCCCTTTAATTATACTTTGGCAAGGCTCTTTACTGCGCATCCTGAGTTTTATGGATTTCTTTTGGAAACCTCCCCCTAATCCTAAGTTGTTGTTGTTGAATCTGTTTCCCAAAACTTGCCTCCTCTTCCCATCAAAAAGACCAGTTGCGCATAACTTTCTTCAGCGCAATAATCATTTTCCCTATGATTCATTCTGCCTCTTAGCGTGAGAACGGTTCGGACCACTAATCCTTATAGAGCGTAGAGCTTTCCCTAACCCAACGATACGGTTTTTTTTGCGGAGTTCTTACCCCGACGCTTCCCTTGAGGGAAACCCCCCCCAAGAAACGGTCTTTCTAACGAGTGAGAGAGGTAAAGTCCCTATTTTTTTTCCTAAGCTTTCGGCAAAACATCTCACGTTCGATTCTTTTCCCCTTACCCCCCTATTCCCTCTTCGGAAATTGGTCAGGCTGAGAGGGCGGCACTCTTCTTTTTTTCCGCAAACAGGTGGCCCGATCGTAGAACTCCTTTTCTTGTCTCTTGCGCGCGCCGCCCTCTGCGCGATCCTGGACTTGTCAGGATCAAGAGTCCTTTTCACGCTCCAACGATTTATGCTTTCCAACTTGTCCGGCGACCGCGGCCCTGATTGGCAATGAGCATTTTCTTTCCAGTATGAAAACTTCCCCGGGGGGGGGGGGGGGTGGGGGGGGGGGGGGGGGTGGTTGGTTTTTTTTGGGGGTGGGGGGCTGGTTTTGGGGGGGTTTTTTGGGGGTTGGGGGGTGGGGGGTTGGGGGGGGGGGGGTTTTTTTTTTTGGGGGGGCAAACACCCAACCCCCCCAAAAAACAAACCCCCCCCCCCCCCACACAACCCATTCTTAGAGATTCTTCTCTGTAGTTGCCCTAACACTAGCCCTCCCCCTTCCCCTTTTACAAACTGGTCTCTGGAAAACGTTGTTGAAGTATCCAGGAGGGGGACCTTTCCTGTTCCTTGACGATCCCTTTTCAAACAGAGGCCCCCCCCCCCCCCTTCTCCTTCGCAGCCCACCGGCCAAACGAAGGCATCCCCTTGGAATGCCGAGGAAAACCTCTTTTTTTCCCTCTTTCAGATGTCACTGGGCGGGTTCCCTTTCAGGCAATGCACAGTCCCTTAGAAACCCTCCCCTCCTCCCTCCCTGTAATGCTTCGCTCATATCCTTTATGGGTTACGGCAACCATGTCCCCTCGGCATGAGAAATGGGACCTCTTCCCCCCCCTTTGTTTTCGCTTGAGTTCCCTAACAAAGGCCCCTGAATTGTCAACGCTTGCACTACTTTGATATATTTTTTGAGATGCCCCCCCCCCTCGACAGGGCACTCACCTAACAGGAGGTTTTCCTTTCCTCCTACTCACCGATACCTTTTTTCCGTGGAGGGTCAATTTTAGAAATTTCCCCCCCAGTTTTGGGAATTGACTTCCCCCCCTGCTTAAATGAATTGGATTTTTAGGTGATTTGTAATGGTCCTCCCCTTTCCATCCCGACCACACCTTTAGTTTTTTTGCCCAGTAATTTATTGGCTTGGCTTCCTTTTGACTTCCGGCCGTCTTTTTCTTTGCGAAATTTTTCCCCTGTGGAAAATGACCGTCCATTTTTTTCTTCCTATTCCTTCCCGGATCGGGCCAGATTTTGAATTTAATTTACTTGTGCCGTTACCCTCTTTTCTTCAGCGAGTTATTTTCCTTCCCTTTTCCCTCTCACGCTTAGATATTCTTTGTTCTAGGATTGTTCCTCTTTTTCCCATTTCAAAATCCATTGTTTCCTCCCCCTTTTGAGCTCGATCGTCCAATTTTCTTTTTCCAAAAAGAATATGACCTCCTCCACTAAATGAACGGAATATCTCCTTGCGCATTCGGACTTGAAGCTAACCTCCTCTCCTTTTCTCGGAATCTTAACAGCTCTCTTACTGATTTTTGTGTTTCCCTTTCGACCGACCTCCCCTTTCTGCTTTTCCACCCCTTTCCGATTAAAAATGTCAGAAGCCTAGCGTAACGGAAGGCACCATGCAGAGAAGCTCCCCTCTTTCCTGGCTAACACGACCCTTTTTCTAATTGTCCCCCCCTTAACAACGTCAACGCTGCCAATTCCCTTTTTTCAATTCCCCCCCAACCTTTTGCGGAAGGAACATTTTCCTTTCTCAAATTGAAAGCGCTTTTTTCTCCTGTAAGGTCTCCTTTCCAAGCCCCCTTGAGCTTCCTCCTGATGGCCGGTTTTTTCTGTACGTCCTCTCTTATCTCCCCCTCCTGTTAAAAAAGCGTTGAAAATCCTTTTCTGACACCGGTAAGTTGTATTATTTTACCTCAAGCCCTCTTTTTACTACCTTCTTTTTCTTCCCTGCCGATGTTTCCAAACCGTTTTGTTTTCCCCCCTTCACTACTGGAGTGCGCCTGCCACCTTCCTCGCACTAATTTGATGGATTTTCGTTCTTTTCAATGCTGAATCGAAACATCCTTCCTCTTTCCCCTCCGGTTGAAAGTTCGCTTTTTTCCGATTCCCGTTGAATTAGCATTCTTCCCCCCTGGGGTGCGCTGCTTTGTCCTCTCTGTTTCCTTGCGAGACTGGACGACCAAGGAAAACCGGCCCTCCCCCTTTTTTAGATTCCTGGTGCTCTTAGTTTCCCCCCCTAATGTTCCTATTTTCCTTTTTTCCATTAGTTTGGAAAAGTCCCCTAAATTAGGAAGCTCCTCTCTTGACCTTTTTTCTACTGGTTTCTCCCAGCCATCCCTCGCCTCCGCCGGACGATGGCCGAACTCGATGCTCTTTTGAACGGACTTCCACCTCTCTTGCGCTTTTTCTGAAGCTTTTCCCCCCCGTCCCTCGCAGGATGTCTTTCTTCGCGATTGCCTCCCTCCCTGAAGACCGGAGGAAATTTCACTATATTTGGAGACGATCGCCCCCCCTTTTGGGAGCTTCACGCGCCTCTGCATAGTGTCCCTCTCGGTGATGAAGAAAGCTTTGACTTTGGTCGGATGTTTTGCCCTCCCTCCCTCAGCTTTTCCTTTTCCCCACTTTCTGGACATCGCCGTTGGAGAGGATGAGACCGTCTGCGCGAGTAGTTTTTCCTGTTTACTTTTCATAATTCCTTTCCGATACCCCCCGCCGGAGACCTTTCCTTTTTACAGGCGATACGCGAGTATTCTTTATTTGTAGAAAAGGCTAACTCCTGTGCAGAATGAATAATCCCAAAGACCCCCCCCCCTTTCCTT
>Ga0179593_1734981_pt1 | contig 10777 bp, 17 predicted proteins | sample CZODoug2_1_08_16_FD_185931 | JGI IMG/M metagenome (GOLD analysis project Ga0179593, IMG submission 185931) | Vadose zone soil fungal communities from Angelo Coast Range Reserve, California, USA - CZODoug2_1_08_16fungal (PacBio error correction) | ecosystem: Environmental > Terrestrial > Soil >... | reverse complement strand
TCTTCTGGTATCCGCGGTTTCTATTGTGTGCGTCCTTTCCCTGAAGACCCTTTCCCAACCGGTTACCCCCCCTCCCCGACATTGTCGGAAGTTTTCTCCCCCCCCCCTCCCCAGTACACGACAAAGCTTGTCGGACCGGCACGGCCTCGTTTTTTTCTTCCTCCCCTTTTTCCCCTACCCCCAAGGTCCTTTCTGGTCTCTTTTTCCCCTTTTTGACCCCCCCCCCCCCCCAAAAAAAAAACCCCCTTTCGGTCTTTACCGGCATCCATTCCTTTTCCAACCTCTTCCCTCCTGGTTGGTCCCAGGGTCAAGCTGTTTTCCCCCCGATTGCGGAGCTTTGTGCTTTTTTTTTCCCCCTTTTTCCGTCCGAGTATGCTGGAAACCCGTTGCACGGAAGTTTTTGAGGTTCGTTGGATGGAAGAACGTCTGGTCCCGTCATGGTTCCTGCCCCCCCCCGCGCTTTCCTTTCTGTGCTCCTCCCCAAACTCCTGACCCGGCGTCCCGTGGTTTTTTTCACCACTGACCTTGTTGGGCGGGTCACGTTTTTCCAACCATTTGGGCCCCCCCACCACCTTCGCCTTTTTTTTTTTTTTCGAGTTCGGTTTGGTCCCAATTGCTTTTACTGATTTTTTCCTTTTTTTTTTTTTCCGACGTTTGCCGCCTTGCGGGTTCGAGTGGTTCAAAACTATATCTTCGATCTTGGTCTTTTTTCTACTACGCCAACGACCATTCCGATCTTTCTCCCTCAGAGCCATTCTGGCCCGTATTTTGCTTTTTTTTCCTCCTCATCCCTTGAGGTTCTTCCTATTGAACACTCCTTTTTCTCTTGAACAAATCCTTTTTCCTCTCTTGAGGTCTCCCCCCCCCCCTCCCCCTCCTCGGAAATTGAAAAAAAACCTCTGGTCTTTCTTTTTCCCCGTCGTAACTCCCCGCGTAATTGTTTTAGGTTTGGGTCAGGGTCGACAGATGCCCTACCCTTTTTTTTTTTTCAGACTTTTTTTTTTCCACCTAGATATTTCAGATGCACTCCCCTCGCACATCGTTCTCACCCACGTTCCCCCACCTCCCCGTGGACCATGTCCCCTCCTTTTTTGCCCCATCCCATTTTTTTTTTTTTTGGACTTTTCCGCTTCCCCCGCAAGATTCCGCTTGACGTATTGCGATTCTGCATTTTTTTTTGCTGATATGAGATGGTTCGCGGGATTTTCCTTTGACCAACCTTGGTTTTTTCGGACTTGTTTTTTTCTTGCGGGCACACGGTCGACCTTTTTTCCTCAATTTTTTGGACATTGGGACTTTCGTCGACGGGCCGCTCATCTCTGACCTTTTTTTCCTTTTTCGCAGGCCGCAGCGTCCCCCCCTTTTTTTTTTTCTGAAGACCCCCCTACCCCCCCTTCCTGGTGACCCGCGAGCCAGCAACCCTTGGTATCGCTTTACTTGTTTCGGCGGAGGAATCGCCTGCCTCTTTTTCATTCGCCGTGCCGGCGCTTCCCCCCCCTTTAAGTCCCTGGCCCGGCAGACCACCTTCTGCTTCTCCCATTTCTTTTTTTCTTTTCTTCCCTTTTTCCAGGGGTTGGCCCTCGCGCTTTTGCGGACCTTGGATGCTTCTTTTTCCTTCGTATGAAATTTTCTTTTATGGTTTCGTCGACTTTTTAACTGGTTTCGGTTTCCTCCCTTCCCCCCCTTGGATTTTCTTCGCGTCGCTTCTTTGCGTGCGCCCTGATTTCCCCTTTCTTCCTGTGTTGATTCCCCCTTCCACCTTTGGGCAGTCCGTGACAAAAGCCCACTCTCCCCTTAACGCTGGCGTGTACACTTTTAATCGCCCGCTCATGGTATCTCCCCTGGAATTTTTTTTTCGGCTTTTACACAATGATTTTTTCCTCCTTTTGGGCAGTATGTCTTTCGACAGTTCTATTTGGACCTTTTGCAACCCAAGTCCCCGGACAAACGTCGATTTTTTCCCCCCCTTTTGGGCGCGGCCCACCCCAAACTGCGATTTGCGGTTGGTTATGGCGGCACCCCACCAACTCACCCGGCGCCTTTCCACCGCCTTGTCCCATCCCTCCTTCAGGCGGACCGACGGGTGCACAACCATTCCACTTCACCCCTTTTTGGCCATTTGTCAGCTGGCCCCCCTCGCGACCCAGAAAGTGCGCTTTCTTGGCCTTTCGCGATTGTCTTTGCGGCAGGCATTTAATTTTTTCTCTTCACTTCGCTGTCTTTCCTTTTTTCCCTTTTCTCTTCCCCCTCCCCCGGTAATTCTCCCGTAGGCAACCACTGCTTTTTCCCTAGGTCATCCCGCGGGGTTTTTCAAACTTGTCAGAAACGAGCACTCTTTGGCGTCTTTTCTCCGCAACCCTTCTCTAACCTGTTTCCCCCCCCCCCCCCCCCCGGATTGCATTCGGGCATTTTTTTCCCCCGCCCCCCTATGGGCCCGGTATTTATCATCACCTCAATACCCCCCCCCCCCCGGTCCTCCAGGACGGGAATCTGTTTTTCTGACGACGTGTTTTGTCCAGAATTTTGTCGGGGGAACCCCTTGCGTCCCGAGGGCTATCTCTTCCCCTTCGAGTCCCCAGGTTTGAGTTTTTTTTTTGACGTCCCCAACGGCTGACGGTTTCTTCCCAAATCGGAGTTTTTTTCCTTCTGCGGCCGGCACATCATTTTTCTCTTTCCTCCTTCCTATTTGTTTTTTTTTTTTTTTCTTTTTTTTTGGGAGTACGCATCAGTTTGTTCCGAGCTTACTTGTTACTTGGTTCTGGCACTCTTCCCCCATGGCGGGAGTTTTTTTAGTTTTGATCCACTTCCGGCCCATTCCGCAATCCTGGACGAGTTATGGACCCCTTTTGACCTTGACTCCTTTCTCTTACACCGTTTTATTTTTAAGTTTTTTTTCATGTGTACCGTAACAGGCTTCGAATCCCTGTAAGCGACCCCCGGTCCCCCCTGTGTTTAATTTATACTATGGACGGCTGTGCGCCTCCCCTGCCCCCCCCCTTTTCGAGTTCCCTTCTCAATTTACCGGATGGCTGGCTTCCTTGCTTTTTTTCTTTTTTCTACGTGGTGTTCCCCAATTACCGGTTTTTTAATGACATCCACATCAAGTTCCCTGTTCCTTGAATAAATGCCCCGTTTTTCTCCCCCCTGTCGGAAACATTTTAATGACCCCTTTTTGACAGAGGAAAAAACCGCTCGTCTGGTTCGTGCCCGCTGATTTGTTCCCCCCTTTCCCCACTGGCCGCCAACGACTTGGTTTGTTCGGGGAATTTTTTGCCTTTTTTTCAACCTTGGGAGTTCCCTGAGGATGACGGTCCCCACCCCCAACCTTTTGAGGTTCTTTCTTTGCGTTTCCCAAAGTGCATTTTCTTTGGTCCGGGGGATATTCTTTTTGCCCACCCCGGCTCCCTAAATTTTGTTACGGGACGGGCGTACCCGTTTTTCCCCCTTTGGCGTTGTCACGGTTTTTTGAACTTGGGTCTTACGGCCTCAGTTTTTCCCCCCCCTCCCCCCTGACATCGGCTGGCGTTCGGCCGGTCCATCCTTTCGTCAAAAGGCTTGCCTTTTTTTTCTTTTCTACCCTGTTTTTCTTTTTTTTCTGATTTTTTTTTGGGCAGCCTCATTTTCCCCCCGTGGTCCCCGCGCAAGTCTCCACCCAATCCGCTTTTCGGCGTTGGTCAGCCACGCGCCTGTTTTCTTGATCGCAAGGTTCGATTTTCTCTTCATCGTTCACCTGCCTAAAAACGTCTCGACGCAGTGGTCAGTTCAAAAAAAAAAAAGAAGACCCTTTTTTTTTCTTGACGTAACATTAGTTTTTCTCCCCGTACGAAGTAGTTTTCCCCTTCCCCAGTCCGGCCATTTCCGCGCCGCCCCGGGTCCCCTTGGTGGCCATCATCACTCCCTCTTTGTCAACCTTGCCAGCTTTTATGTCCATGCCTTCAAGTTTCCTTGGACCGCGCTTCATCCCTTTCGCCAACGAGCGCCCTTTTCATCTTGCGGACCTTTCCTTTTGACTTCCCCGCCTTTTCAATGCTTTGGGGTTGTGGGGGTTCAACCACGGGACTGTTTCCTCCCAGCTACAATGGGGTGGTCCTTTTTCCGATTTTGCTCTGCATCCGGTCTCCAATTTTTTTTTTTCCTTTTGCCTCGTTTCGCGTTTTCTTTTTTTGAAAAAAACTTCCCCCCAGTCTTGGCCTTGTTGCCCCGCACTTCCCCCAACCTTTTGCAAAGCCCCTTTTTTTCCTTACATCGTCCCCACACTGCATTTCATTATCGTCCCGCTACAGCTGCGTTTGCCTTCGTCCTTTACTGTCAAATTTTTTTCCTTGCGGGGTTGCAGCGGACTCCCCCACCTTCTGGGCCAAAGTCTGCAATTTGCAAAGACCCGTCTTCTTGGGTCTCTACCTTTCGTGCGAATGTGCTTCTGTTTGGCTTTGTCATATGACACAAAACTTTGGTTGAGAGGCAAAACTAATTCGAATTCCCCCCAGGCCCTTCCTTCCCCAGCCTCAATCCCGCCGGTGTTCGGGGGATTCCCCCTCTTCCCGTTCACTTCCCCCTGGCAATTGTTGTTCAATTTTCATTCGCTGGGGTTACCCCCCCCCCTTTTTCGTAATTTTCTTTGAAGTCCCCATTTCCACTTATCACCTTTGATCCTCAAAGCCTTTGGGTAAACGAGTGTGTTTTTTTTTGGTTTTGCGCGCCACTTCTTAGCTCTTTTCTTGGAGGTTCAATAAGATCCATGTTTTTTCCCCCATGGTCGTTTTTTGGCTTATTTTTAACGCTTCCATTCGCATCGATTCTTCTTTTTGAACCCACCCCCCCGACGAGGGCGTTTTCCCGCCCGTCTCACCCCCTTGATTGGGGGAGTATACTTTTCCCAGCAAATTTTTTAGAAAAACTCGTGCTTCTCCCTTTGGCCCCCTCCTTTTTGCTCAGTGGCGTCCCAATTGCAAACGGCTTTTTTAAGTTTTGAAGTCCCTCATAACCCTGGACCCTTGGGGCCACTAGTTTTTGCGTAGCGGACCGCCCTGGGTTCGTTGGTGCCCCATTGTCCGGGCTGTTTCCCCCGGGTAGTGCACTCATGTGTTTTTTGAGTTGTTCGTGCAGTAGAGTTCGGTTCCCTGGTTTTTCTATAAATTTGCGGTTTTTGCAGGCCCCCCCAAGAATCCCAGCAAGCGGTTTACATCTTCTCCCTTTTTTTCCCCAACGTTTCTTTTTTTCCCCAAAGATTCATGAGTAATGTCTTCGGTTTCTCCATCCGTTTTGCGGCTGTGTCCCGTTTTTTGGACCCCAGCCGCCTTGGTCGGCAGTCCCCCTTCTTCGATGTTTCTGGTTTTCTTCCTCCGCCTTGAGTACCCGGCCTTTTCCCCTTCCACTTTTCCAAGTCTCTTTTCTTGTTAAGGTAACAGGGGTTGTGGTTGTGGTTTTTTTTTTGCCTTTGAGACGCTGATCCCCCCTGTGACGCAAGCTTGCATCTCCCCCCTCCCCTTTTTGTTTTTTTTCATCGGCTGCACCCTTCGGCACGTGAGTGTCTCCTGAGTTCATCGTGGCGCTCCCTCAAGTCCCCCCCCCCTCGCGTTCCATTGTCGGAAGTTTCTGCGGGCAAACCCCTTCCGTACGGAACTTCCCTTCTTGCACGCTTCACTCGAAGTGACCCCCCTGTTTACTCTACCCCCCAGTCTTCTGGACTCGTGGTTTCCATGCCACGGCGGCGGCCCCCTGAGGTCTCTTCCTTTTTCCCCAAATTCGGTCTCCCCCCGATCCGGTGGGCCCCAAGGTCGAAAGGCCCCGCTTTTCTTTTTCTGCCCAAAAGTTCCCCTCGATTTTTCGAACCGCCTCCCCCCTTGACGCTGCTGCGACCCCTTGCTGCACGTTCTCCATTCTTTGACGGCAGGCGTTGGGCGACCCCCCTAACTTCTAGGGGTCTGAGTTTCAAAACAAACTTCCGTCCGTGGCGGGCCCGTTTGCACATTGGGCACTTGACCAACCTTTTGGGAGAAGCATCGCGTTTAGACCATTGCTTCCCTCCCCGTTTTTCGGTCTGCCGGTTTTTGCGCCACCTGCTCGTCCCTAGTGGGTGGGGCACTATACCTCTTTTTTTTTCTCAGTCTCCTTTATTTACTTCGCCAACGCGTTTACCGGATCCATCCCCTCATCTTTGCCATCGACCGCTGCTTTTCACCCCGACTTCCTTCTATTGCACACGGATGCTTTTCGTTTCATTCCCCTCTCCACGCCCCTTGCTCTTTTTGTGGGGCCCCCCTCCATCCGACTTTTACCCTTGGTTTTTGAAGTGAACCTTGGTCCCTACCTTTCGCCTTGTCGGCTTTCGAGGTTGCGGGGGTGACATTTCGAACTATTTTCTTTTTCCTCACTTTTTTGTTCCCGGTTTTTGTCACGTCGATATTTCCCTTGACCGCAACCTTAGAGCTTTTTTCCCTTCGTTTCTTCCCCCAAGTTCCCATCGGTCGTTTTTGCCATGCGAGTTTCATTACAACTTTGTGGTTTTTTTTTTTGTCCGCTCCCCTCAAGATACTCCTTGACGTACGCTGGCCTTCTTTGGGCGGTTCTTATTTTTTCGTTTTTTTTCGATGGGGTAGAGGAAAACCCGGAATTCCTCTAATTTTTCTGGGCGTGCACAATTTCAGCGCATCGCGCTCCTCGCTGGACGATTCTGATCCATCTCTGGCCCCCATGATTTCAGATACATCGGGGCAGCAGCCCTTTTTCCCACCCTTCGGTAAGTCCCCCCATCCTGTCCGCATGTTTGTAACCCGCGAGCCCCTTTCCCTCTTTTCAATTCTTTTTTGCTTATTGTTCCACTTTGATGACATTCCACTCGTTGGTTTAGGGGTTGCGTTTTTTTATTTTTTTTTTTTCCCCAATTTTTTTTTTTCAATGTCAGCCTTTGCATTTGAAGAATTTTTGTTCCTGAAAACAATCTTCTTGATGATGGCCCCCCGATGCTGCAGGGCCGCGCGATTTTTCCACCGTGTAACGACTACTTCGTGTTTCCCTGTTTGCTCTTGAGCAAAGACGGTGTCTTCAGGGCGCTTCCATTTTTTTTTTTTCCCTGGCTTTTTTTTTTCCGTATGAAAGCTATCGGACTGAGGGTTCCCCCCCCCAATCACTTGGCCCGTGCCCGCTTTTTTCCCTTGAAAAACCCCCATTACTTTTTCCCATGTTCGCGGGGTTCCAATTTTTTAACGCCCGCGGCCCACTCCCGTCAACTCATTTTCGGGCGTCTGCTTTATTTTTTACTTGCTCGCCCCCCTCCGTATTTGTTCCCTCCACGGGTGCGCTTGTTTTTAACCCCTGTTCTCCCAACCCCCCGCCGAGGTGCAGTGAACAGCCCCTTCTTTCCCCCCAACCGCGAATTTGGTGTCTTTCGAATATACCCCGTACCAGCGACCTGCCTTGCAAGATCTCTTTTTTCCCCTCGTGGCAGCCTCGGGTTGACGCACGGGTTAGCACCCCCCCCCCTTTTTCCATTTACTTTAACCCCCACGTCTGTTTGGGCCAGTGGTTCAGGGTTTTGCGTTCCCCAATTTTTCTTACAATACGCGCGCTTTGGGTCTCTGTCGATGGATTTCCGCCAGTGCGGCTTTCCCCTCCCCCCATAATTGCGGCCTTTTACGTCCCGGGAATTCGCGGGCTGAAGGGGGCCTCTTTTTCCCCTCTTTTAATTTGAGCGCGTCCCCCGTAGGCGTCCTCCCCTCGACGGCCCTCCTCCTTTGGACTTTCGAAAATCCGATTGGGCGGGAGCTGGGTGCCGTTTTTTTTTATATAACGTTACAACGCTGGCCGGCTTTTTTTTCCTGCTCGATTTCAGAGGTTCCCAAATTCCCCCGTAACGGCCTTATTCTTTTTTCCCTTTTTTTTTTCCCTCTTTCTCCCGGCATTTTTGCGGTTTACGCCGTCCTGTTTGACCCCGGTCGTGGTCGATTGGTCCGTGTCCGCCCAACGCACCTTTTCGTTCCTTTTTAGTTCCGCCCGTGCAAACTTGTCCTCTTTTTTTTGCCCCATTCACAGCGGAGGGCGGCCCCCACGGGGATGGGCCTTCCCACTCTCGTTTTTTTGTTTGAGAGCTTTTTTCCTTTCTTCCTTTGTTCCTTTTTTCTCTTTAAGGGGGCGCCCCTTTTCCCCGTGTCCGGCGTTTCGAGCAAATTGACTCCTGCGTTTCTAGGTCTCAACTATATTGCTCTCATTTTCCCCTCCGTTTCCCCGGACGGCTTTTCGTTTCCCGGGTGATTCGTTTTCTAAAACGATTTCCCCGGCTTTAGGCCGGTTATCGATTTCCTTTTACTGGCCCTCTGGGCAGGTCGCTTCCCTTGCGCCAAATTGTCGTCCGGCCCAAAGCCTTTTGTCCTTCCGTGTCTTCGTTGGCAACTGACTCCCCCCCACCTCCCGGTGATTTGCTTTCCCGCTTGCTGGCCCTCCTTGCGTTTCACCCGGTGTTGGCTTTCTCCTTTCAATCTCTTGTTTGCTTAGCCCTCGAAGAACGCCCGTCGATCGCGCTTAAAAGTCCCTTGCTCCTTTGCTGGGTTTGCCCCTGCCCCCAACTCTGAATACGGCCATCGGAAATGATTACCCCTCTTTTTTTTTTTTCGGCTCTCTTGGGGCCAGATGGACCACCGCACTGTTTTGCCAAACGACCTGTTTGTTTGGAAGGAAATTGGAAACCCTTTTTTTTGAGTTTCTCACCTGCTTCTCCCGAGGGCTGACTTTGTTTGATGTTTTGCACTGACTCCTTCTTCCCCCCTCCCCCCCTGGTGTTGCTGGTCGGATATTCGGTTGCCGCACATTGAACATTCAAGTTTTTTTGTTTTGCCTCCCTTTTGTCATGCCTCCTGGCGTTTTGTTCGTACTTGGGTTTGCGGCCACCCTCTTTTTTTGCACCCTTTCGGCGAAAGCACAGTCTGGCTTTCCTTCTCATCAGTTTCGTCCAATCTGAGGGAGCCCTCCCCCCCGGCCCCTTTTTATTCTTTTGCTCGGGCGATAAATTTTCTTTCTCCCCGCCGACTCCTGACCGTCCCAATCCGTAGATGCGTAGTACCTCCCTGATTTTTGTTATTGTTTTTATACCCGAAGTAGAAATCATTCCTTTTGTCGACCCTGCCCGCGCCGTTGTCGGAGAAGTGCCGGACCTCGTTCGTGTTAATCAGTAACGTTTCGTTAATTCTTTTTTAGTCTCTTGGCCCACACCCCACTTCCGGAAGCCGCTCTTCATAAATACAGGTACCTTCCCGATCTTTTTTTGCCCGAGATGGCATCATCCGGATTTTATTTGACCCCTCTTGACCCCCGCTTTGCTGACTGTGCCCGTTCCAGGTGTTCCCTTTTCCTTTTTCCCTAGACTTCACCAGCGCGCATCCCTCCAGACAGGTTTTTCCCCCCGCTTCCTCTACTCTAACCACAAGGCCCCCCGCACTTTTTCCCGATTTCAATGCCTGGTCCTCCGTTGTTTCCCCCGACACTTCTTTTTTTCGTCGGCAAAGAAGCTTTGTGACTTTCCCCCTTCTTTCCGTCCCGATATCTGAATCCGTTGGTCTTGAAGATGTTTTTCTGTTTCGTTTCTCTCTTTTCCCCCCAACTAGGACCAGCGATTTTCTTGCTTGTTCCCACACTTCGACCGTGACCATTCGTTTTGTCCACTGAAATGGCCCCCCCCCTCTCCGAAGGCCGACGCGGCGTTGAACTGCTTGAGTGGAATATTTTTTTTAGGTTTTTCCACCATGCCCCCACCGTTGGACGCACCAACCTAATTTCACGACCCCCTATTTTTCTTGGATCGAAAAGATGTTTCCTTTTCTCTCCCCTTTTTTACATTATCGACTGTTGAACACAAGCGGTCCACGAAATTAGACTACCCCCTTGCATTTCCCCTCGCCTTTTCCCTTGAGGTCATTTTTCCTTTATTTTCCCCCATAGTTGTTCTTTTTCGGATTTTTGCAAACCCCTTCTGCCGCGTCTTTGTCCCCTTTGTCCACCTGCTCTTCCCAGCGCTCTTGGGAAATGAGATTTCCTGATTGGCCTATTTTTCGATTGGGTCTTTTTTTGATGAGAATCCCTTTTTGAATTTTTTACAATGGTCGTTGGAGTATTCACGTCTTCCTTCCCGCGATTCTTTTCCCACCCCCTAGATGATTTTTCGCACAGAGTTTCCCCTCCCCCAACCCCTTTTTAACTCATAGACATGCACCGGTCCGAAAACTAGACTGTCTCCGCGTGCGACGCCTTTGGTTCTTCAGTTCAAGTTTTTCACCGAGTTTGGTAAGTTTGTCCCCCTTTTTCCCCCCAAAGAACTTGGTCCCCGGGCCGCAACTTAGTTTTGCTTGTTTTCCAGAAAGCCCTTGGCGTTTTCTGGGCCCCCAGTTCTCGTGTGGTTTGACCAGCGGGCTTGCAGTTTTTTTTGCCTCCAGCGTCCGTGCTGGACTCTTCATTAATTCGGTTGCTTTTTTCTTTGTGCCCCCCCCTGCTTCTACACCAGGCAAAGAGTTCACCCCCTTTTTTTTTTTTCTCCTGCCCGGATAGTCGCCCCAGCTTTCCCAGATGTCTGTTTTGGTTCGCCTTTTTTTTTTTTTTTTGGATGATGACAAGGAACCCCGTCCCTTTCTTCGGTCAGGTCTGCTTGAGGGTTTTTTTCAAATCCCGCTGTCTTTGGGCCTTTTTGGGTTTGCGTTATTTTTTTTTTCCGTCGTTCCCCCACCGTTTTTTTTCGTCCGTGCCCGTTTTTGGGTCCCATTCGGACCGCCGGGATTACCCCCTTCGTGGGCCC
>Ga0179593_1669150_pt1 | contig 10777 bp, 13 predicted proteins | sample CZODoug2_1_08_16_FD_185931 | JGI IMG/M metagenome (GOLD analysis project Ga0179593, IMG submission 185931) | Vadose zone soil fungal communities from Angelo Coast Range Reserve, California, USA - CZODoug2_1_08_16fungal (PacBio error correction) | ecosystem: Environmental > Terrestrial > Soil >... | reverse complement strand
GCCCGTCACATTTGTTTTATTCGCGATTCGGATTTTCCCAATCACCATGTATTCAACACCCAGAGGTTTTGACGTTTCGTTCCTGTCTTTTTTCCGGTCTCGGTCCTCCCGATTCTCCCCGGCAGACACCAGGTGGTGGCTTGCAGGCGATAACCCCCCCTCGTTGTCTACCCATCCCTACCAACAAGGCCCCTTCCCTTCCGCCACGGTGTAGCACGGCACAGCCTCTGGTAAGGAAATTCAACGTGGTCATCATCGTGCGCGCTTGATTTTTTTTTCAGCAAACGATTCCTGTTCTCCGGTTTCGGTGGATCTTTTCTTTCCTCCTAAACCGGAACAACGTGATCGGCCGCCCTCTAAATCTCGTCTTTCTAAAAACCCCATTTTCAATTCAAGCATCAAGAACGTGTCCCCTTAAACCCACTGGCCTAAAGCATGCCTCAAAGCATAGAGGTTCTCTGATGCTTCGGACACCTGGCCTACAGTTTCGTCCTGAAATTTTCCGCGAGCGTAGCTGTTACCCCAGGATTTCCGACCTCTCGAAGGTCATCTCCCCCGGTGTTTTGGATTTTGGTAATCGAGTTTGTGGTCTGATCCGATAGCCGGCTTGACGGCCCAAGATTCTTTCCTTATCCGTGAGGTTTCTCAGCGGTGTCTTCGGCTTTAAATGCCTTTTGTCGATCCCACGCCTAGGTTTCAGGGAGCCCATTCAGGAGGGGGAAAGGGGCGGCGGCCCGTCACGGCGACAATCCACTACCAAAACTCCTCTCCAACCTCAAACAAACACCCCTCCTCGAACCTTTCTCCTTGGGATTTTTCCACTATCGGATTTTTTTACTTTCTTCGAGCCACTGCGAAGCTTCTTTGAGCTGTGCCTCCTGCTGGCTAAGCGCTCAACGTGGTCCCCTACAGTACTACCGTCAGACGCCCTTGAAAATCGCCTTTCCCTGATTAGCCTTCAAGGAAAAGGAATACTTTCTTTTTTTTTTTTTTTTGCTTTGCCCATCCCGTCTCTTCTGCCCTGGAAGATCCCTGATCATTCCGCTGGGACTCTCTCCATCTTTTTTCCGGCACAGACCACTTCACTTCATCTACACCTGTCACCTACTCCCCCCAATCTCATGGGCCCCCTTCGTTCCTAGACTCTTTTCAATCGTGCCCTTCTTTTTCTCGTTTTTTCTTGGAAAATCGTTTTTTCCATAGATCGCGTTCCCCCGTTGGCCCAAAGCGTCAAGTTGATTTTTGCGCCTTCTGTTTTCCAAAGAACCGGAACCAGCTTCCGTCGGGTGCGATCCCTCCCCGGCCCCCCAACCACGGCCGTGCGCATGACTTACGTTTGCGCCAGTTTTGATCCCAGGACTTTTTCCTCATGTTCAGTTTTCAAAAGGCTATGCCCTTTCACTTTGACTTCTCCCAGAACTGGAGCCTCCTGTCACGGACATTGGCATTCCCTCAGGCGGTAATCTTCTCTGAAAGCCTTTCTAAGTATTCTCCTTTTTGGATGCGAGTCAGCCCTTTCCCGACTACGTGCGTCTAAGAATTTGATTTGTCCTGAGCTTCGGACACTTTTTCTGGGCACTTCCTTTTTTTTCTTCGTTAATCATCACTTCCTCTCCTTGAGAACCGGTTCCTTCTAGACGCGGGTCCCCCAGTATGCATCTGGCGGCCCTGTTTTGCTCCTTTACAGCGGCGGCTTCAGCGAGCGTGAAGGTCACACATTTTCGTATTGCGAGTTCCCCTCTTTTTTGAATGTTTACCCTGGGCTGCGGCCTCAGTTCCCACCCTCTTCCCTTTGATAGAATACACTGCTACTTTTTTAAGTTCTCTGAGGAAGAACGCCTCCCATTTTCTGAGAGTTTCTTAGGGACCTTCTCCCCCAGTCATAATTCCAAAACCCAGGATTCTTCCGGGACTTTTTTGAGTTGGGATCTGCCAGGAAGAGGCTTTTCCTTCCAACTCGAGTTTCTGTTATGCCACCCACCCCGCGTTGATGAGGCTTCGATGGTATATGTCTTTTTTATGGATTTCTGTGAGCTCACCAGAAGCTTTTCCTGTATCGCCTCAGACTTCACCGAACGTTCTTCAAAGTTGGTAATTTCATCACTTCCTTTTTGTTGTTGACTCTGTCGGAATTAATCATCTTTATCCGGAGATCTGACTTCTATACTCTTCTGAGAAATTCCCAAGAAATAACCGACCCAATCTTTGAGAAAATCTATCTCAGAATCCTTTCCCTGAAGCCCCCTTCTCGAGAGCGGATAGAACTAACTTTCCTTGAGCCTTTTTTTTCCTGGAGCTTGATCCCAACGCGACCCTTCAGTTTGGTTCGTTTTAATATTTAAGGTTCAATACGCCCCAGGCGAAGCTTCCATGGATTTTCCAGAGGGCCCCCGTCCAATGTTCGGAACTTCATTCAGGTGCTTCGGTACACCGACCTACAGATGGTTTTTCCCCCTCGCAACTGTGTTTTTTCCTTTCCTTGCTGCGGCATCTCCCCTTCGCAACGCCGTCCCGTCGAAAACAATCCGTTGTCTCACGACCGGCAGCTGCCCTAAGCCTTCACACCTTTTCCAAGGGCCGCCCGTTCTTCTGCTGCACCGCACCGGTTAGATCCATGGCCGAAATTTTTTGATCTTTTTCCTTTTCATACAGGAAAGTTAGTACCGCGCCGGGCGCTTCCAAAGCAAAGATTTTTAGGAGTCTTTCCGTTCTTTTTTTGTCCTACGCCCGGCGTCTTGCTTCCCGGCTTCCCGGGGGTTTTTGGGGATTCTTTTTTTTCGTCTATTACCCTGGTGTCAACTTTTTTGCTGGCATTGATCTCCATCTTTCTAGTTCCCTCGTTGTTCCACTTGCAATTTCGTTCTTACCATCTGCAGGATCTACTCCTGGTATTTAACGTACTTGGGCTTTCTCTTCAAGTCTGCGGTCCTAATCTGGCCTCCTTGGGAAAGCTTTCTGATCTTCAACCCACGTGCTACCGTGTCTCGGCCTTTTTTCTTGGCCCTTCTCGCTTTGAAATCATTAACGATTGGTCTGAGAGTTACCTTTTCAAAAGATTTGCCAATCCTAAGCAAATTCAGGCCGATTGTCGTCTGTTCCCTGTTTGGGCGTTTTTGTAACATTTCCTCCCGATTTAGAGGTTCTCCTTTTTCCCCCCCGCTACATGGGTTCTGGTGTCGTGCCCACAGCTTTTTTAAGGGAATGACCCTATCGCCCTCCCAAACATCTGCATGGGCAAAGCCCTTTTTTTCTTTGCTTTGTTCTTCTGCCGCGCCTTTTTCTTCGATTTTTTTTTTCCCTTCGGAGCTCCGGGTGGCCCAACGTGGATGCCCGCCGTCCTTTTTCCCCCCCCCCCGCAGCGTCTCTTCGCGGGTTCCCGGACCTCCCTCCCGCTCTCCCCATCCAAATTCCAGTTGTCTTTTGCAAGGCCCTGCCGAACAGCCAGCTTTTTTAAAAGTACTTGGCTGCCCGCCACCTTCGGATCTCAAGCCGATTTGCCCCCCCTTTCTCCCTACACTCTGGCTTTCCCGGAGAAGGATCCTTTGACCTCTTTCCAGTCTTTTTCCCGAAACTAGCCCCGTTAGATATTATCTTTCCCAAACCGCACCCAGGAGTGAACCCCCCCCAGTGAGTTACCTATCTTAGATGGAGGGTATCCCCCTCTTCTGCTGTGAAAGACCCTCAGACGAGAGGAACACTGGTCGCCCTTCGCAACGTGCAGAGCTTCCAAAGGTCTTTTTCCTTCCTCCGCCCTTTTTGAAACGTTGGAGGCTTCCTATGCAGTCCAGATTCTTGGGGGTGTTACGGTCCGCTGCGTTTCTGTAGTCTTTCACGAAGTGCTTCTGGTTTTTTCCTGGCACTTTCTTTCCATTCGCTGCCGGTCATCGCCCTTCCTCTTTTTTTTCGTCCTGAACGACCTTCTCTTCGATCCGTCGGGGGCACAACCGTTCGGACTTGCTTCAACAGTCCATTTTTTTCAGACTGTTTCTGACCAGCGGTCTTCCCAGGCGAGTATGTGCGGCCATTCTTAGGGATTTATCTCCCGGTGAGGTGTTTTGTAGGAACATCCTCGTGGCGGTTGCCTTTGAATTTTTAAAAGGTTGGCGTCACTTGCAAAGGGACCCCCAAAAAGTTTTTCCCCTTCCCCGTCACCGGAAGTATGTCCTTTGGTAGTCCAGGGATTTTTGCTTCCCGTCTTTACTCCTGCCTTTTCAACAAACTTGGACGGTTTCTTTCCGATCTTCCCTAAGTTTTTTTTCGAGAGATATCGAAAGGACATTGTGGTTTGCCTCCCCACTTCACCACCCCCCTGGATCTAACTCCTCCCATTGGAGCATTGTTTTCTTTCCCCCCGTTTTTTTTCCCGGGGACTGCGCACCTTTATCGGCGATCCTTTTTTGAGACAAAAATGGCTTCCTAACCACAATCCCTGTAATTCCTTCCCTCCTTCCCTGGCCGCCCATCAGGTCTCACGGTCGCCATGTCAAGCTCGTTCTTTCCCGAGTCTTCTTCTTCTTTCTTTTGACCAAGTCGTTCGGTATTGGTTGTCTCCCGATTGGGATCGTTTGGAAACACCCTCCCCCCTCCCCCCCCCCCCCTCCCAAAGTGAGTCTTTTCGCAATCCTTGAAAGAGTGACCCCCCCTTTTGATCTCCGTCTTCTTTTGCCCTGACCCTCCCCTTTTCCCGTAAACCCACCTCTCGGCCGGACCTTAGAACAGATAGAGTTTCCCCCCTTCTTTCCTGGCCCCCACCTTTTGGCCGATTCGTTTGCGACCTCGAAAAGGGGCCGCACAGTACTTTGCAAGGACCCTGCGATTAACGGCCTTTATAGGTTGTGAGAACGTTTTTTTCGAGTTTCCTCCCTGTGATTAGAGTTGACGGACTTTTCCTGGATGCATTCGCCTGGACGGTCTCCCTTCTCTTCGGAAGGAGCGCTCCTTCTTTGTCGCTCTTTCTGAAACTCCATAGGTGGCTCCCCCCGGACTATCCCCCCTTTCCAGAGCCTGTTTTCCTGGCCTTTTCCCCTCCGACCCCAATTCCCTTTGATTGGCCAACCTTATTTCTTCTCTGTTTTCCCGAGCCCATGCGTTCGGCCGGGGGGAGATTGTTTTTCGGCTTGGCGCAGTGTGCAAACCTCCCCGTAACGCAGACCGCCTTTCCGTCATCGTCTCCCGAATGACACTCAAGGAAAGGCCTTTGACAATCCAGTCAGATGTTGTTTTGAAGCGCTCTCTTAATTCCCCCCTTCCTTAGCCTCCCCCGTGTCTTTCCTCCGGAACGACACAGGTTTTCTACAATTTTTCCCCTACGCCACATTCTTTCCTTCTCCCTCATGGGACACCCCCTTCCTAGTTTCCTCCCCATGCTACAAGTCCCTTGACTTGTAGTTGTACACCGTTTCTCCATAGATCGCGGTAACCCTTTTGCGATCAGTCCCAATGTTTTCAAGCGCAATCGGTTTTTCAATCTTAAAAAGGCGCTCCCCCTCTGAACGTGGGTGTCGTCATCTTTCATAAAGGAATTTGCGTCCTTCAAGCCGCCAGCACTCCCTACGCGGCTGGTTCGACTCAGGAAGTTTCTCCCCCCAGCCGATGGGTGCACCTTACAGCCTTGTCAGCACGGCATCCAGGTCCAAGCGTGCAGACTTCCACTTTCCGGATAAAGGCCGCCCTACCCCCTGCCACTAGACGATGTCCTTCCCAAGCATCCCCCCCCCTTCTACCGACGGAAGCCTTTTCTGATGGATTCAGACACGTAGCTCTACGTCGCTCTTGAGGCATTAGCGGAGACGGCCTGAGGACCAAGTGACGCGCCCTTCTGCTGAATTTTATCCTTAATCTCATCAATGCGTCATGATCAACCCCCTCTTTAATAGACGCGCGTACCCTTTTTATGGAGGGCCCTTTTTTTGACTGGCCTGGGGTCGATTCAGTCCCGCGTGCTTCACATTCTTCAGTGTAGCGTTTTTTCTTGCTTGCGCACGCGCCCCTTGACCACTTTCTCCGGAAGAAAGAGTCCTCGGGCGGTGTCTCCCAATAGGTTTCGCCGGGTACGAGTTACCGTCCTTGAGGCCGAATTCGGCTCTTTTTCCCTAGGCGTAGGGAACCGACATTTCACCCCCCTTCGCTGACTTCTGCGTGTGGTTGCCAGGGCCTCTGAGGAGTTCGTGTCTAAATTTTTTTGGTCGGCCCTTTCAAAAACACGGCGTTCGTCTTGTATGAACCAGATTCATGGTCTTTTGATTGCTTCCCCTTCGCTGCAGAGTCCGGAGAGCCTCGCCCAGCGGCCGCGCATTCGTGACCTTGTAGAGAGTCCCCGGAGGCATGTTGAGGCGAGGACCCGTCCCTGGGGAAAGGTTTCCTCTGGCGTCTCGGAACGGCTCCGTCTTCGTTTCCATTGCCCCTCCCCTCAAGAATAGATTCCCCAGAGCTCTCCAACTCTTCCCCTCCTTAAAGCGTTTTACCACCCTACCACGCCGACTCTTTTCATAGGATCCCAAAGCACTCCCCCCCCCTAAGATTCATGGCCCTTCTCCCCACGCTCCCCCAGTCCGTCCGGCTTTTTTTTTGGAATTAAGACTCAGTCCCGCTGCCAGGCGGAATTCTAAGACGCCATGGCTTCTTTTCTTTCCCTCCGAAGTCTTTCCCCGGCTGGGAAACGTTCGTCAGCACCAGCCGTCGTTGGGACTTTTTCGCGCCCCGGTTTTTCACCTTAGTTTCCTTCCGCGCCTTCTCTAGCAATACTTCCTCCCCTTTTCATGCTTCACGCTTTCCGGAAAGCTTCCTTCACGCACATCAACGAGCCCCGGCAGCCAGATCCCCCCTTTCATCACCGCTTCTTCGTACCCCTGGCCCATCAGTGATGCTTTTTGTTTTCTCGCAAGGATTCATCCCTTCCCCATGCCCTTCCTAAATTGTCCTCCCCCCCTTTTTCCCCCGCTCTGCCTTTCGGCTTCTCAGAGCTCGGGGCGTCCCTTCCTACACTTTTACCCCTTCCTTGAGACTGGTGGTTTTTTATGTTGCATTCAAGCTTTCCGGTTTCCTCCGTGCTGCGCCCCAGCCTTCTGAAACTTTCCCTATTTTTGTTTTTTATTCAGGTTGTGGGCCGATGCATCACTGACGGGGTCACCCTTACCATGAGGCTTCTGCTTTCTCCCGGTATGTTCCTCAACATATTCTGAACTGCGCCCCTTTGAGGAGGATTTCCCCCGCCGGGGTTTTACACCTTCCCCTTTTTTTCTTTCTCGACACCCACTTGGTGCCGATTTTTATTCTTCTGGGTTCCTATGTGGACTTCCCTGGCGCACCCCACCTTCCTCTGAGAGACCAACGTCTTTCGATCATTTTCCCTTTCTTTTCCAATATCACCTTCCAGGAGAAAGCCTTCCCCGGCCGAATGCTCCTAGGGACCTTGGGTTTTTTTTTTTTTCAACTTCGCCCGCGTGGTGTGGGTTATCCGTGCTTCCCGCTCTGGGGGTTTTTTGTTTTTGGGAACGTCGCTTGTCTTATTAAACCTCCGATTTGATAGTTCGCAGGCCCCCCCAACATAGAGTCGGAACTTGCCCCCCCTTTCGTGTTTCATTATTTCAATCCTTTGCCTAGACCCCGTCCCCCTTTCCCTGGGATCGACTTTTACCGGTTTCCAACGTGGATGTGCTCTCCCCACTCCCCAAAGCTCCGACCCCTCGCTGTGTCTGAAAACAACGACCAGAGGATCCTGCGCCCAGTACAAATTCTCTAGTCGTTGTTCTTTGGCAAATTCAGGCACAGACTCCAGGCATCCGCATTTCTAGTAAGATGGTCTTCACTACTCCTCTTAGTTTAGGGATCCCTCCTCCTCCGAGTTTCTTCCGCACTTTCCCTCTCTTTTCGGGAAGAATAGGAGCTCCTCTGATCTTGCGGCGATCGTTCCCACTAGAAAAGGCCTTCTCGACTTACAAACCTCTTCATTTTCCTCGTTGAAGTCGATGGCGTGATGTCTCGGTAATTGCCTGCTTTCCCTCACAGCGAAGCTCTGAACTTTCAGTCGCTTTTTTTTGTCTTTCAGGCCCCCGGGCTCTCCCGCCCGCCGTCATTTTTTCCAGTCTCTGCTGCGCGGCACCTCTCTGGGTAGATACTTGCCTCCGCTTTGGGGGCAGTGGCCGGCAGTGATGGCTTTTAACTTCTGATCCCGGGTTTTCTCTTGCTGCCCCCTTCTTTCGCTGACCCCACGGGGTAATTTCCTAACCGTTTTTCGGTTAGTACATGACCCCGAGCGTATGTTTTTTTGAATCCTGTGTCTCCCAACCCCCGTCCCAATAGTGTTGATGACGTGTCACCTTCCATCAGACCTCTTTCCCCCCTTAAAAGATCTTTCCCCCAGACTGACTTCCGTGCTAGTCCTGTTCTTGGCGTTCTTTCTTTTCCTTTTTCAATTTTTTTTAGGCGATTTTAAACTTCCTCCTTTGGTATCGCTGCTCCCTTTTGTATCCCGCGCTCCCAAGGCGTTCGTCTTCCCCTTTCTGCGGCGTCCCTGGAAGCGAAAACTTTTATTTTGGTAGGATCCATGTTTTTCTCTGGTGATTTAGTCCTTTTTGCCCCCCCCCAAAGCCGTTTTCGAATTCCTCTCTTTCTCACCGTTTCGTTGTTTTTTTTTTATTATCGCAAGGAAGACAGTCCCATGCTTTTTTTTTTTTTGGAAACTTTTTCTCCTACCTCCTCCCTCTTTTTCCGTCGGGGACGTTTTCGTCACTTGTTGGTGCCTTTCTCTGCCGCCGCCAAGCTTTTGGTGCCTCCAGCGATTCAGTTTCCCTTTTCTCCGCGCGATACCAACTTCTCTGTTCACCCCCAAAGGGCAAGTCGATCACGAAGAACCTAGGGCTCCCTTCCAAGTTCTCGTAAGGCCCTTCCCCCGTGGTCAAGATCGTTCGCTCCTTCTTTTACGTGTACCTCCGGCATCTTCGTGAAGTCCTTTGTTCTCCCGGCTGCGACTCGCTCTTTTTGTTCGTCCCCGTGCGTACTCGGCCCGCGATGTCCTCGATTCTTTTCCCCAGGCAACGCTCCCCCCCCAAGGGTGATCAGCACTTCTCCTCCTCCTCACGGCCTTAACCCCCCTCTCAGGAAGGGCACCTACCCCAGCAGCTTAACGAAAAATGCCTGTGGAGTCGGAACCGACTTGCCCTTCCCCCCCTCTCGCGTTTCAAGGGCGAGATTTTTGTCAAAGCACAAGGCCCTTTGGCGCACCGCCCCTTTATAGGTCATCCCAATTGGTGAGTCACCGCGTTCTTTTTTGGCTCGAGACTTGCGAGATTGTCTTTCCGATCCTACTTTTGTAAAGTCTTCATCTTGATTTCGCCTGCGGACTTCTCTGTCCGGCGTCTTTCTTCGGCTTTGTTCGATTTGAAATCCAATAGGGCGTGCTTTGCGTTTTTTTTATCCTGCTTGGAGACCTGTTCGTTCCTAGGCCTTTTCCCTTAACTAAACTTCCGTTTCTTTCTTGGCACAATCGCTCGGATCTTGTTTTTTTTCGCCTTTTCTTCGGTCTAGTTTGGATGTTTTTGCCCCCTCGCACCCCATTTAAAGTCTTTTAACGCAGAACGACTTTTCCCCTAAAATTCCTTCCGGCGAGTGAGCCTCATGACAATCAAGCCACTTCTCCCTTCTTCCCCATCCCAGTTTTCCCTTTTTCCTTGATCCGCTCATTCCCCTTCCCTTCATTAGAGTCCATTTCTTGAAAGTTCCGACCCTTCCCCACGGTAGCGAATTACCCCGTCACTCCGACCCACTCGTTTCTCTTTTCCCCCCCGCAACACCCTTTCCCTAAATGCTCTTGAAGGTCAAGTTTCGTCACTTCCTTTCACTAGTCCTCTGTAAAGACTTGCGATCAGACCATCGTCCAACTTCCCCCCCCCAAAGACGCGTCCCCCCCCGAGGACCAGGACAGGACGAGACCCCTTTTTGTGTCATACTCTCCCTTTTGTCAAAGGCGTCAAAGGCTCCCAGCCCTTGCGCAGTGGATGCGTTAGATCCCCACCCCCATGCCTATTTGGATGACACGTCCTTTTCCAGATCCTCCCGAAGCGGCCTTTAGAGAAGAATGACCCTTTCAGTATTCCATTCTCAGTGCCACCGGAGGCGTAATAGCTTTCCAAGTCATCAACCCCTACGGACGCCTTTGCAGGATGGAGTACGCCCCTCCTCTTGCGACCCTGTCTCCTTTTTTCCCGTGTTGAGTGCAGTTTCCTTTCTGCTCGGAGGTCCCCCTTTCTCATTTTAAGTTTCCTTCGTCTCCCCCGGAAATAATCCCTGCTTTTTCCACCTTTTGCGTGACTTTTCCCCTTTTTTTCCCTTCCAATGGCCACTTTCTTTCCCTTGTTTTGGCCGCAGCGGCGTGCCGGCGAAGCGCCCCTTGGCGCAAGTTATGCGAGTTTCGTCCCCGCTTCGCAAGCTTTTTTTTTTTCCACAGGTATTTCCGGACGTAACAGCTTCTTTTTTTTCGAACCCTCTCCCGCGTTCGATCCTGGGGAAGCGTTGCTTTCTTCAGAACGAGAGAGCTTCCGCCTGTTTTTTTGAACCGGAATCTTCCCCTTTTTCTTGTCCCTGGCATGATTACGTTTTTCTCCTTGTGGGTTGCCAGGAAGCTGACTTTCCTTTCGTGCTATTCCCCTTTTCCCAATGCGTTTTTCGTCACACCACTCCTGCTTCTTCTCCGCGATGGTATCACCTTTTTTTTCCTGTCGCTCTTTTTTTCGCTCGGACGAACCCGGTTATAGCCGTTCAGATCGTCTCCTCATTTCAG
>Ga0179593_1527832_pt1 | contig 10777 bp, 11 predicted proteins | sample CZODoug2_1_08_16_FD_185931 | JGI IMG/M metagenome (GOLD analysis project Ga0179593, IMG submission 185931) | Vadose zone soil fungal communities from Angelo Coast Range Reserve, California, USA - CZODoug2_1_08_16fungal (PacBio error correction) | ecosystem: Environmental > Terrestrial > Soil >... | reverse complement strand
CTCGCGTCGCGGGTCTCTTGATCTCGCCTACTTGGTGTTTTGTGGGGATCCTGATTTCGTCTTGCTCTCTCTTCCGCTCGAGTGGGTTGACGACCCACGCTTCCCGTGTAAGGCTTTTCTTGGGATAGAGCTGCCTTGCATCAGGAGATCTGTCTTAGAAGCCTTTCCTCTTTTGAGTTTCTCTCTTTGAGGTTTGTTCTGTTCTATTCGTTCCTTGCCTCCGTCCAGCCCTTTTCTCCGAGCTGACCTTTCCTCCTTGCAAAATTCCTAATTTCCCACTTGCATTTTTACTTTTTTTTCACCCCTTGGACCTTTTGTTTTGAGCCCCCTTTTTCCTATGCCTTTTTTATGGGCTCGACAGACCCCCATTTCCCCTGGAAGGGTTGAGCCAGCCTGCCCCAGAAATCATCTTGTTCATAATCTCCTCGACCCCCGCCCTGCTAAGAGGACCCCTTTCATTTTCGGCTCTCCCTCTATCTCCCACAGGATCCCAGGAGACAACCCGAGAGCGAACTGTCCCGCTCTCTTTGTGGCTTCTCGAGTCCCCCCGCCTGGTTTTCCCCTCCCCCCAGGGCCTTATGTGACAAGGCTTTTCGTCTAACCTGATGAAATTGCCGCTCCCGCGGCGATTCCCCTTCGGTTCGTTTTCCTTAACAAGGAGCTTATCCATTGCTTCCCTTCTGCGAGCCCTCCTCGCTCCCCCCCGAACGAGAACCCCATTTTTTTTGGAACAGCCGCCCCCTTAAGATCTCATTTTCTCCTCCTTTGGAGTAGTCTCCTGTCACATAGCCCTCCTGCCGCCTGTACCCCACGTGTTTTCCACTCATCATCCCCATGGTTTCCTCTCCTTTTGATCCCCTCATCGCGATAGATGAGCAGTCGACACCTGACCATAGGATATAGCGTCAATCCCCTCACGGCACATTTCATCCTCATCGTATCTCTCCGGCTTCTCTCTTAATCTGAAGTTAGTCTGGACGAGCATGGGTATGGCTGCGGGGCTCCCTGTACAAATTCCCCCAGACTTTTCTGCGTCGGTCGTTTTTTTTGCCTACAACTGTCTCTCTTTCATAACCCATTTCAGAGGAGAGATCTCCCCACCGGGCGTGGATGAGCTCGGTCGGTTCGTTTCCGTCTGCTTCCTTTTTTCCCGATCTCTTTCTTTTCTTCAACGGCCTTTTCTACCTTGCCTCCTGTCCAACGCCTCTTCCCTCTCGCGTCGACATCGCGTTGACGTTTTCATTTTAACCCGTCCCTTTCCTTTTGGTATTCGGCTTTCCCCCCGCCCCCCCTCCGCTTGCACCTTTCTTTTGAAGTAGTCTCGTTTCGCTCGATGTGTCTCGCCCCCGACGCGATCGAGTACCCTGTGAACTCTGTCTTTCGGTGTCTTGCTGTCTCCCCTGCCATGCCGTCTTCTCTTCTAGTTGATTTTTTTTTTATTTTTGCTTTCAAAGGTCTCTCCTTTTGAAAAATCAAGCCGTGCTCTGTAATTGCTCACCATTCGAGGCGGTCCCCTCCTCTCCTCAGCGGACAGTTCTGAGCCTTTCGGATTTAGACGGCATCGATCACGCTTCCCTGTGTTACTCCCTTCCTTTTCCCCAGCGAACCCTGCTCTTTCCGGCAGGTTTTTTTCCCCTCGCAGATGGCCCCTCAAGTTCGGGACTCGGGGAATCGGCGACAGGTTTCTTCTGCCGCGTACCCCAAAAAATTCTCGCTCTCCTTGGTTTTTTTTTTTTTTTTTTTTGCGCGATAGACAACGCTGTTCTTGTCCTTCTTTCCCTGGACCGGCGGGCTCTGACCCCTTAAGTCCTCCAAATCTCGATTAGAGCGCGATTTAATGGTACTATCGGAATTCCTCTCTGCAAGTGGTTTTTTCTCTCTGACTCTTCCCCTATGACCCCCTATCCCCCACGCCGCGGGAGGTCCCCTCGAAGCAAGATTCTTCCCGCCCTTCCTGCGAGGCCTGCCTCTACTATTCGGAACTGAGGTCGTTCAGATGCGCCCCCGCGAAGGCAGTCATCGTCGGTACCCCCATTAAGCCAGGGGCCCCTCCGATTCCAAGTCCCTCAAATCTTTTTCCGTTACAAGTCTCCCCCGGGCTCAAGACATAAATCGACATCCCCCCCCCCCCTCACCTTCCCCCCTCTTCTATTACGAGCGGTTTCGCTATCCTTTTCTGAGGAATTCTTCTTTGCGACAGTTTTTTCCTGGATCCTACGATTTCAAGAATGGCCCTCCTTCCCCTTTTTTCTGTCCGTCCAAACCTTTCCTTATCTTCCTGGTGGGCTGAAGATTCCGGCAACGTTCCCCTCGCAAGCTCTTTGGTCACCATTGGTTTCTTGGCCCCTTTCGCTCCCGACTCCTCTTTCTGAACCTACCCGCTGAGTGAAGTCAGGCACTCACTCTCTCGCTCCTTCCCTCTTGCTGAACTTTTTCTCCGTTCGCATCTCCCTCGCGCATGAACCAATTAAGCATCCACGGACCGCTACACCCTCTGTTCTCGCCAACCCGAAGCTAGGTCTCGTTCCCTCCCTAGCGCGATACTTTATTTTCGTTTTTCCTAACTTTTTTTTTTCTGCGGCCCCCAGAGATGAGATTTGGATTTAGCTCGCTTTTTTGTGGTTGGAACTCTGATCTTTTCTCCCCTCCAGTGTTTTTTTTCTTCTCGGACGAGCGTCACCCACCTACCGGCTCTCTCTTCTAGCTCTTTTTTGCCTCACAGCCGAAAAGATTTTCTTTTCCAAGACCTTTTCTATTAACCGTCGTCTTCTGGCATTTTTCGACTCTTTTGAGATCCGGACCGGGTTGTAGAGACTGTTTGATTTCCATTTTTTTTCCTGCTTCTTTTTTTTTCGCGGAGGACGTCTTTTTTCTTATCCGTCCTTTTTATGATCTTTCACCCGAGTCGCCTTAATTAACCCTTCTTCGATAGTGACGCCCCCCTGCATCCGGCCCCCACCAGCCCGTTCCCCATTTGCCTCCAGAACCTTTCTTTCTGTGGCCAGAAAGATTAGAACTCCTTTGGCCTATAATCTGGCACAAAAAACTTTTTTTTTTTCCGCCCCCTACTTACCGAACGTGGACCAAGAAATTAGGTACATCTGCGGATCACTCACTTACTCCTTCCTATTAATCGCCGATCGTCATTTCGGTGGCCTACATCTACCCCAATATCCCTTTTTTTTTCCCTTTGATAGAGCTTCCTTCTCAGGTGATCTTTTCGAAGCAAGCCATACTTTCTTTTCTTTTCTTCCGCAGTTCCTTTTCTTCATGATCCTTTTAGGATGAAGTTATGGCCTTGGGGCGACACCTGGGAAAGCCCTTTCATACGGCTCTTTCATGTATTTTCCATGAACTCTCTTTCCCCCGTCGTAGCTGAACAGTGACAGAGAAGCATTTGATGCCCTCCGTTCTCCTCTTTTTGACATCTTTCATAGGGCTCATGCTTACCCCTAGCACAGTCCCCCCAGGAACCCGTGCGCACCCTGACTTCTTATGCATTCACTCCCTTCTCCCTCGCTCTTTTGATTCATGGAAGCGGCATTGTACGAGCCGCCTTTTCCAATCAACATTCCCCGCCGTTTTCTTTGCCTGCCTTTTGACCTGCTTCTCGACCTATCTCCCGCTATCAGGACCTATTTCTCCCCGGACGGCGTCCGCCTTCCTCATCTGGTCGGGCCGACGTGCATCTTCGTCTCCTTTTTGCCGATCCTCCTCGAATCGGACCCATTCTTCGCGGTGTTTTTCCGCCTCACCCCCCCCTCCTGTTTCCTTTCTCTTCTGAACCCCTTCGACATCGGCCCGCGGCGTATGGCGCCCGCATAGAAGGGCTCTTGTGAGCTTCTGCCCCCTTGAATACTCCTTTCTCTCAGTATCCTCTATGACAGTCCTCTTTTCTAGTCCCTATCATACTCCTTTACTGTTCGTACGCAGAAGACGAAGAAGAACCATCCATATCACTTGCCGCTGGTTCTCCTGTCCCCCTCTGAGCCTTTCTATAATTTTGTCCCCCCGGGGAACATAAGATCAGGCGGTGACGGTGGTCCTTAAGAATTCCATGTCTTGGCCGGCCGCACCTCCCCTCCCAGCGCCTAGACGATTTTTTTTTTGCTCCGGATCTCTTCGGTGCAGGGGACTACATGGTCCTCCGTGAAGTCTTTTCCGCCGGGAAGCCTCTTCCTACGCTTTCCCCTCCATTTCGAAGCATCGACAGGTTGTGAGATGCCGCGCCGGGTTTCTGCTTCTCCATTTAGTGAAAAATCATTAACTCCCCTCCTTACCTCTCCCTTTCTTTTTTTTCGTGAATGCACAGAATAATAAATTCCCATCCGAAATTCATCTTCGGTAGATATCTTGGCAGATCGGGTACTTTCCTCCCTTTCTCGAGTATATCCTTATTCTTTTCTCCCTAGGACTATCGCGATGTCGGGTCGACTTCCCCAGTAGAAGCATTTAAGATATGAGGTTCCCCTTTGGAGTTGGTGCCGGCGGCAGCTTTTCTATGTGCTCTTCCTGTATTAACCTTCTACGATGGCTCTCTTCTTTTGCAAGGGGACTGGAATTCCCGGCGTTGGGTTTTCTTTTTTTTTCGCCGCGTTTTCGCGTAAATCACGTCCCTCAGCGCGATAGAGTCTCCTGGATTTTTTTGCGCCCCTCCCCGCAGATCGTAGGCGTATCTTCCCTTTCCGAAGTGCTCTGATCCAGTCGGGAACGGTGACAATGGGGCCTTTTCCGAGGGTCTTCTTTCACACCTCGCTCTTTACTTCTCTCCCTCTTTTTCTAGGTTCGTGATCCTTGATATACTTATTAAGACGCCAAAGGGGAGCGGTGACCTTGGAGTTCCTCTTCCTTTTTCTTTGTCAACGTTTTCGGCGTCGTCCTTCGATTTTCTTTTTTCTTTTTCAACCTGCCTTTTACCTTGGACTTCGTTGCCCATGATAGAACGGAATAGGCCGATGATTTGGGCTTCTCCTCCCCTTCCTTTCTAAAATGTCAATTCGATCCCCCTATGCAGTTCTCTTCTCCTTGAAAGAGGCAGCTATCTGCACGAGATTTAGAAATTCATAGCATAAAAACTAGCTCCGCTCGACCCCCCCCTCATGCTGCTACCTTATAAAATGTACGATATAATGGATTTAATCCGGCAGCTCGACTACCCCCTTAAGTAAGCTCACCCCCTCTCGCGGCCCTGTACTTCCAGAGAATTTTGGAATAAAAACCTTAACTTTCTACTCTCCCCCCTTTTCCCTCGGTAAGCTGCGCTCCCCATTTCTTTTTTGTGTTCCCTTGATATCTTCTACTTATGGTATTAAGAGTATCTAGAGGGAGAGATGGTTTTTATGAGTCGCTCCTGATTTACGCCTTTTCTTTAGCGTCAGCTCGTGTTGGTTAACTTGACTTCCTGCTGTATTCCGTACGAGCGGAAGTAGATACCTTCTTGGTCCTTGAGGAGAGCAGCGTTCTTTTCCTTTCTCGTGCGATTTGGTGTCTGCCTCCTGCGATGCATTGGAAGTAAAGATAGAGGTTTCTCGATCTGCTCGTGCAACCCGCCCATTGCGACCTGCATCTGCTTTCTCTGACAATTTTCGCTTTCTTTTCCCCTTTTCCCCCCCACGACCAAATCCTTTTCTTCCCAGATTGATTTGAGAGCATGGGCTCCCTCCCTCCCCGCAAAGGCTTTAAGTTATCCCCCGCCGCCCCTCATCGGCTTCGCGTTTACAAGTACTAGAAGAATCAAAGGAACCACCCTAGCCTCCGGTCTTCCCCTCTTACAATGGCCGAGGAATAGAAGATAAGATAAAAAGGATAACGACAGCCCTTCTCTTGTCCTTGGTCCCGTGAGCTTGTGGAGCGTAGCGGAACGCCCCTTCCCTCCTTCCCACTCATCGGTTGCCTTGTTTTTTCATTCACCATTGAACTTGATCCAGGACCTCTATCTCGAGCGGGGCTTCTTCTGGCGCAAAGAATTTTGAGCTTTCTCTCCCCCCCAAGTCTCCTTGTTCTTCTCCCCTCTTATCGCGAACCACAGCAGAGACCTCCCCCCAGAAGAGAGAGAGCGACTCGCCGAGAAACCCCCCTGGAAAAATGGCAACCTAGACCTCGACCTCTTTCTCTTTCTTCATCCTCTGTCTTGCATCCTGCCCCCAAGATTACGCAGAAGAAGAACGTCAGATTAGTCGAGTGAGCGGCGACGGTGATCCCCCCCCTACCCTTTTCCTCTCTCTCGAGCTCTTATGCGCTAATCTATTTCATGCTCCAGTCCATAGAGAGCTCTCCGAGCGAGATAGCCTCCTTTCTCCTTCTCTGATTTCCTTGGTGTTGGGAGATTTCCAGTAAAATGCAGGCGAAGCAAATGATTTATGAGTTCGGTTTTCCCCATGACAACTGGTCCCCATTATTTCCAAACTTTTCCTTCTCGTATCCACTTTATGCTCGCGCCTGTCAGTTTTTAGGCGCCGATTTCTGTTCCTCATCTCTCCGTCTCCACCGGCTCCGAAACTTATCCCCTGCCACGCCTGAATCCAGAGCTCGTGACCGCCGGCCTCTTGCCCCTTTTTCCTCTTGCGGCATTGCTTCCTCTTTTTTCCCCCTCACCCCACGGTGATATATTGCACGAGGCCATTCGCTCGTTTAGCGCGTGTTAGGACGATTCCCTCTCCGCTTTTCCACTCTTTTTTTTCCGGGTGTTCTCTTTTTCTCCACTTCGCGATTTTTGAGCACTGCAATCACCGTGACGGGCTCTTAGTATAAGAACTTCCCCATCAAGCCGGGTTATTTTAGGGTAATATTACCTCCGTCCGACCACGAGGGAGTTTGGGTTCCGCTCTCCCTCTTCTTATTTTCCCCCTTCAGGACTCCGGTGATCCCAGGACACGAACGTTTGTTTTTTTTTCCCGCACAGTGTGCGAAACGAGGTCTCATCGTAGATGCGGCAAATGCTTCGGCTCCTCGTCACATTTCCTCTCCCCCTTGACAACTGCCCTTTTTTCCACGGACGACTTCCCTCCAGAACCCAAAATTCGTCCACGTCTACTTTTTTTCCTCACCCTTCTCACACGCTGTGCGATGGTGATTGCGACCGGCCGGCTAGACCATGCGTGTCTTCATCTAGCGAATTCGCTTCGGTCTTTCTCGATTTTTCGTTTTGTGCGCTTTCTGTGAGTTCTGGGCCATAGGTTCCAGATTTTCCACTCGACGGCTTTCCTCAGAAGGTGCTCCCAAGATCTGCTAGAGCGCCTCATGCCCCCCTCTTTCCACTTTCGCACTCTCTTCCAATTTTCTCTGACCCGCGCCCCAGGACTTCATCCGCCCCTGGAAAAAATTCACGTTCTTGGGCACTCGCGCTCCTATGCCCCCTTCTTTTTTCGTCTCCCCTTTTCCACGCCCCAGGCCAGTTTTGAGCGTGTTATCTTCGGAGTCACTCCTATGAAGGCGATATGGCGAGTTCTAGGCGGGAGACGTGCTCCCTCTACGATTCCCCTTTCGTCCTTCTTGCATCAAGCTTTCTTATCCTTTCGATAGGCCTCGTCCTACGGACGTTTTCGGTCGGCACTGTTGAATGGTAGGGGGCCCTTCGCGGGGCCTAAGTGGGCTTTCTTATCGCGCTTGTGAAGAAGTTTCCTTCGTCTACCCTCCTCTGGAATAACTGTTTAACGTCCAGAGACGTTCAGTTCCAAGGACAATCAGCCAATCGCTACACCCTCATTTCTTCCCCTCCCCCAACTTACCTCCTTCAAGGCGCCCCCTGATGCATATCCGTACCGGCTTCCCTAAATCTTTGCGGCGGGCTCGGCCAAAGAGATTCATTTTTCTACACACGGCGATTTCCCCTTTTCTTACTCCGCCTCTCCCCCCTCCCTCAGGCTTCTCGTCGAGCCGCAAAACCACTACAGCGAGCTGATCTGCTCTATCTGGTTGGGCCTCAGCCTGCCGCCAACCCTATGTCCCTTCCGTTCTCAACCTCCAGTCGGCTTTTTTTCCCCCTAGCTTCATGTCTTCCGCGGGTTGCGCTGCTTGGTTCTTCCTTTTTTCATGCGCGCGGAGCGCCTTCTTAGAGGCTCATTTTATCTTTGCTAATTTCCCCCGTTCTTTGCATTGAGATTTCCCCTCGAGATTTGTTTCCGCCAACTGTCTCCGGTCGCGACTGACACACCTCCATGCCCAGGTCCGCCCCCGCCACGCTGCCTTCGATCCTTCCTGATTTTCCCTGGCCGCTCCAGAGCGGACTTGGGCGCCAGAATCTCCTGCATTTCCTGGCCGACCTCTTCTTTATCGCCTGTTCCTCTTCTATCTCCATTATCGCCATCGCCGCACTCCGAAAACAACGCGGCCTGGCCGGTGATCGAGGTTGCTTGAGCCCGGTGTCTTGTTTCCGCTCCATGGTATTTCCTTTCATTTCCCTTTTTGCAGGGGAGGAGGAGGACTGTTGGAAGCGCTGCTCTTTTCCGCCGTTTTTCTCTGCGGATCTTTCGGCCAGTATGGTCCCATCGACGTTCCTTAGGCCGTCCTTTTTTTGCATCTTCCCTTCCCTACCCGAGGTTTGGAAAAAGGTTTCTCAATAGGGGCACCCTCTGGCTTCAGATGCCCTTTCCAGCACCTTTTACCTTTTTAACGCCCCCCGTCCATTCCCGCCCCCTCCTCCGATTCTCTTCAGACCCCGGCATTGGTCGAGCCGCCCTTCGCAATCACCCGACCATTGACCGGTTTCTTTCTTTCGCGGTCTTTGAATTTTTTCGGACCGTCGGAGACAGGGACATTCCCGTTCCAAGGCGGTTCCTTATAAGGGGTGGACTCTGAAGATTCTGATGCCTCGCCCTTTTTCTTCCGGTGTTTTTTCAAGCGCATTCCCAAGTTACGGTTTTATTCATCTTCCCATCCTTTTTTTCTCAACCCGCCTCGAAAGGCCGAGAAGATGGTTCTTATGCCCCTTCCAGACTTCGGAATGATGTTTCTCTTTCTTCTTGACGCTTCCCGCCATCCCTTTCCCTTCTCTCCGGCCTCTTTCGCAACGAGCCCCCCAGACTCAGGACCACTGTCCATCATATGGAAGTCCCCGAGGCTCTTTCGGCGCTTCTGCTTCCCCTCATTAATAATTTAGCCCTCCCTTTGGCCCCCTTCCGATCCCGTCAGGTGAAGGTGGTCCGAATAATGATGCCTTTTGCCCGTTCGCGATTCTTTTCCTCTTACTGCCCCGTGCAGGGATCCTGGTCGAGTGGACTTTCAGACGCCAGACGATCGCCTCCGAAATCGAACCAGTCGCCGAAACCTGCATTTGCCCGCATTCGAGCTCCTTCCTGGGTGTCTTTTCTCAGTTGTCTTGCCCATGGCAAACTCAGAACTCAAAATCAGTTTCCTTTCGAATTGCACATGCTTGTTCCTTCGACTTCACGCAGTAACCCGATTTCCGGTCTCCTCCTAGCTTCCTCTCAGCGATAAGTTGTAAGGGTATCATGTTTAGTCGGATTAGAGAATCATTGGTCTCGGGTACCTATCGCCCCACTTTTCCGTCCCGATATCTTGTTTTCTGCGTGCTTTTTTTGCTCCGTCGGTTTTTCGGATATGTGCTCTTCTACAGAAAGAGTATAATTCTACCCTGAGGGATCTTATATTCGCCTTTCCCCGGCTTCTGCTTCCTTCCCCTTTTCGGGTTTCCTTGGCGCGCTCCCGCACGGTCCCTGCGCTGGATTCTCTGGATTTCTTTGCGTCCTCGCAAAGCTCGTCTCGCCGCGGGCACTTCCTCACGTGAGCAATTCCTCTCCGTGCCCTTTTTCCGCTTTTTCCGCTCCGAGCCCCCCGCTTTAAAAGTTTTTTTTCGAAGGGGTTTCTCCTGTCGTGATCCTGTTATATATTAGCGAAGCACACAGGGGAGCTGTCGGTTGACTGTTCCTTCTTCTTCTTTTCGATTGGCTTGATTTTTCCTCATTGTGTTTCCTTCCCTGATAGCCCCCTTCTCCGGCATTTTTGATGATGTGGGCTTGTTCAGACCCGAAAAAGTAGAACCCCCCTAGTGACATGGTCAGAGACCTACCCATGCCTTCCCCCAGGAGTCCGGTCCCCCCTCTTCTCACTCTTTCACGCATCTTGGATCTACTCATCGCATCGGACCCCTGCACGATCATCCATCCCCGAATGCTTTTTACTCCCGACCCCAGATCCCTCCGCATCCTCTCATTCACTTTCCCCCCCAACCCTCTTACCCAGCGAAAGCGCCTCCTCGCGAAGCCGTCCAAAAAAGAGGCACACCTCTCACTTACCTCCGCGATCTCTCTCTTCCTTTTTTTCCTTTGTGTGTCTCGTTTTTGCGTGATTTCTTTTCGCGCGTTTTTGGATCTTTCTCTAGCGGATGCTTTCGCGCGAGAGGTTGGGTTTCCTGTGAATGTCAGGAGTTTTGTGGATCGATGCTGCCGCTCTCTTAGCTTGATTGAAGTGCTCCTCTGCTTGAGGTCTCTCGGGGTTTCTCCCCTATAATGCTCCTCTTCCTCCTTTTCTTGAGCTGCCTCCGTTGCACACCCGCCCAATCATTTGCGCCTGCTATGTTCCCGCAAACTCTCCCCCATGGTGAACACCCTCTTCCTCCCTTTATGTAAAATACGGCCCAAATACGCATGATCCCTTCCACTTTTTTTCGATCACTCCTTGTTCTTTTCATCCTTTTTTGGTCCCCATTTGTACAGGTTGATTTGTATTTTCCAAAGAAGACCTTACCGGTTCTCGTGCAACATCAGGCAGTAACTCACACTCGATGACAGATGCATCAACCTTATACGGAAACCCTCGT
>Ga0179593_1513783_pt1 | contig 10777 bp, 17 predicted proteins | sample CZODoug2_1_08_16_FD_185931 | JGI IMG/M metagenome (GOLD analysis project Ga0179593, IMG submission 185931) | Vadose zone soil fungal communities from Angelo Coast Range Reserve, California, USA - CZODoug2_1_08_16fungal (PacBio error correction) | ecosystem: Environmental > Terrestrial > Soil >... | reverse complement strand
TGCGGCAACCCCCGCAGGACATGATGTCTCTCCTGATGCAACTTCTTGTTCCTCTCTTCCCTCCGTTTCCCTCCCCTTTCTTCTTCCTATTTTTCTTCTTCTCCGCGTGTTTTTCTCTTACAACAAACGTTCAGCGCGCATTGTGTTTTCTGCGCGTCAAGCGCTGCTCCGCCGCGCTTAGGTAAGAGACGCACGAGCTTTAGTAGAGATGCAGCGGTTTTTCCTTGAACGTCCTCCCCACGATTCCCTTTTTGTTTTTTTTTTTTGACTTCTCTTTTTCTCCACTGCGGCTTTTCTCCCCCCATGCTGTGCCGTGTGGGGACCCTCGGCGCGACCCCCCAGTTTTCATCTGGCCTTTTCCTTTTTTTTCAATCCCTTCCCCCCCCCGCTCCCTTAACTTTTTTTTTCTTTCTTTTTGAAACCTGGAATCCCCCTGAAGCGGAATAGACTTTTCCTGCGTTTTTCTGGCGGCTGGGCCTGACCTACCTTTCACTGGCTTTTTTTCGCCTTGCTCTCGCTTTTTGGTTTTCTTTCTGCGCGTTTCGGGCGTTTCGGCTTTGCTTGGTTCGGCGGTTTTTTTCTTCGGTTTATAGCGGATACAATGGTTAAAGCGGTTTGCTTTCGGCGGCATGTTGATTTCTCTCTGCAACGTGCCTGCGCCTGTCTACTTTTCTCTCTTCTGCCGTCCTGGGGCTTTTTGCCTTCCGCCCCGTAAGAGAGTCATTCCCGGAGGACATACTCTTCTTTCATGGTGGAGGTGTTGCAGTTTTTTTGCTCCCTCTTTCCCTTGCCACCCAGCGTTCATCTTTCAGCTTTTTTTTCCATGTTTAGGGTATGCGCTTTCTCGATTCCGGCAGTGAGCCAAGGGTTATTCCCGTCCGAAGAGGTCAAATGGTCGAGTCTCATTCGGCCACCGTTCTTTCACTCTTTTCCGTCGGTGGTTCGGACCTTACCGTTTTTTCTTACTGAACTGCTCTCTACGTGCGCCGGGATTCGTGGCCTTTCGATGAATTCAGACTCCTCTTCCTCTATACCCTGGGGGTCCGCGCCTCTTGCTTTGCTTCCCTCTTCCCCCTTCCCCGTACGGATTTCTCTCCTTCGCCCCTGCTTTTGAAGCTTTCGCGGATAGCTTTTTCTTTCTCGACCTGGAGTCGCCCCTGCCTTTCCCAGTGTGAAAGGGCTGTTATTTGGCTCTTTGTCCCTTTCCCTTCGAGGTTTTTTCCCCTTTCGAAGTGCTTGAGGTTTAGCCGGTTCGTGGGACGCCGTCAGTTGGACGATTAAGAATCTATCGATCCCCTGCAATAACTCCATCTTCTGCGTGACGGCCTATCCTACTGTTTCTCTTCACCTTCTCCGGCATTCTTCTTCCCTCCTGTTTTTTTTCTTCTTTTTTCAGGGTGGAGCGCCCCCTGGAAAGCGAGTTCTTAACAGTACGGTTTCTCTCTCTCCGTCCTTCTCCTTCTTTTTTTTCTTTTGGGTGAGAGTGTTTTTATCTCCTTTGTTTGAGGAGATGTCAATCCACTGATGCGCCCGCCTTGCGCATCACGATCTCCGGGCGCTCGACCCAAGTCCTGTTTCCTCCCTCCTCCTCTTTCCTTCCTTCCACACCCTGTCAACCCCCTACTGACCCCCCGCGGGAGTGAAGATGACTTATTCGAATAAGGCCTTTCCCTTTCTTCTCCCTGATCTTCTCTCCGTTCAGACCTCCTTTTCTTCGATTCCCCCCCTCACCGGTCGGGAAGCCCCTCCGCCAGACCGCGATTGTAATCCTTCCGATGCTGCTTTGATCAGAGTTTTCACTTTCAACACTGACGGTCCCTCGGTCTCCTCTCCATATCCCCTTTTCGTCGGGTGAGTCTTTGCAATCTCCCGCGCGTGCTCCAGGATGATTAAAGAAAAGTCTTTCCCGTTCTTGTAATCGAGCGCTGCCTCCCCTTTTCTGCCCCATCCTGTTTCGCGGCTTCTTTCCAAACCCTTCCCCCTTCCGAGCTTTTTTTTAGTAATGTCACCCAGTGAAAGGCAGCTACTTTGTCAGAAAGGCGCGGCTTCACGCTTTTCCCTTGCTCTTTTACTTTTTGCCTACTTCTTTTGACTCTTTTCGCTTGATCCCACCTGGCTCCACGCTTCTCTGCCTTCCCTCTTCTACCCTGCAGAGCTTCGCCCAAATTCAATGATTTTGAAAAGATGGTTGGCACAGAATTCTCTTTCCTCCCCCCTCCACTCCCTCCCACCGTAGGATTTTTTCTTGTTTGAGTGTCTATATGTAGAGTTGAGCAACCCAAACAACCTGCTTCGGTCCTTGTCACGTCTTCTTCTTCTTCTGCTTGAATCGGTCGTCCCCGCCCCTCCGCCTCTGCCGAAGCCAACCCAGCGAGACGTGAAGTCGACTTTTTTATGACATCCTTCTGAAGACAAGCCAATCGCTGCCTCACCGCGTCCTTTCTGATTAAACAAGTCCGCTTACCACCCTTCCTCCGTGCCATTTTTGCCTCCCCCCTAACAGGATAACGAGCAAGATTTCTTCCTTGGATGAAACAGTGTTTTTTCCATATCCAAGAGACCCGCCCTTTTAAAGTTTTTCTCTTCCTTTTCGACTTTTTCCCGTCTCTGATGTAACCCCCCCTTTCTCTTGAACAAAAAAGTTTGGTTCCACCCGGGGTTCAGCCATTGTTTTTTTGTGGAAAACGCGCTTCTGCAGTTGACAGATAATAATCCCTTTTCAGGGTATATCTCTCCATTTTTTCCGTTGCGTAACGCTGGACGGGCTCTCTTTTTTTTTTTATTAGGCGGAGAGGAGGAGCCCTCCGCATTGACGATGCGCACCCATTTTTTCGGGCCTTTCACGTGTTTTTTTTCCTGTACTTCTCAATTTCTCCCCCTTTTCCGCTCCTTCCTTTTTCCTTCCTCAATATTTCTTTGAGCCGGATGTACATTTTCCCTATCGATCCCCGCGACAGTTTTGGCTCTAATTTCTCTAAGCTCAGCTGGACACTTGTCAGCCCTCTCTCTTTTCTTTTTTTTGTTGTGAGCGATAGCTTTTTCCCCCCCACGGGACATGCTGTTTTGTCAAACCTTCCTCCTCTAAGGTCCGACCGGAACCTTGAATCGCATTATGATGCGAACGCCGGGGCGATTTCCACGCGTTGTGGGCTCCGGCCCTTCGTCTTCCGACGTGACCCACCTTTTCCGAATTTGTTTTTTCGTTCCCCCTCCGCTTTTTTCTCTTCCCGACGGTTTGATGCGCGGTTTTTCTCCCCCAGCCTCATACCTGAACTCGGAAGCCGGTGGCGACTTTTCCGTCCGATTGCTGTATTATCTGGCCCAATCCGATCGCGTGTCACGCGCGATTCCTCCTTTTTTTTTTCTGGTTTTTCTTCTTTTTTTTACATTCAGTCTCCCCTCCTCCAAATTGCGTGGCGGTCTTTTCGAAAAACCTTAATCAAAGGAAGATGGCTAGACTTTCATGCCTTTTTGTTTCTTTCGGTTTTTTCCTTTCTTTTGGCTTTCTTTTTGCTATTGGTTTCCTCCAGAGGCGGCGGTGCATTCTTGTTGCTTTTGGAAGCAGAAGGCATTCTTGTCTCCCGCGTCTCTTCACGTCTTTCTTTCCGTTTTTTTCGGATCACGGGTTTTCCTTTTCGGGGCTCTCTCGTCCGTGATTTTTGAGACGTCCTTTTTTTTAATTCTCCGCGGTGGGCGGCTTGCGTACTAGGGACATTCGATCCCCCACTCCTGATGCGCAATCTCCATATTGCCTTTCTTTTGCTTTTTTGTCCTTCTCACCTTTTTTTCGAAAAATCTTGAATTGAGCAGGGAACTGTGGAAGACATGTGTTTTTGCTCCTCCTGAGTCTTTCGGTGCGGCCTTTTTTTTGAGGCGACTTCTTTTGAAGTAGACGTTCCGTTAAGCTTTTTTTTTCCTGCCCCCCGCGAAGTGCGTTCCCGCGGAAGCAAGTACCCAGTGCTGGTGCTTATACTTCACGGAAATGCTCCCCCGGAGTTCTTTTTCTTTCCCCTGTTCCTCCTCCCCCCCACTTTCGCTCCGTTATTTTTTCTCGCTCGACCCAGGCCAAAAGTAAGCGGTTGTGTTTTCAATCATCCGGGATAACGCCCCGTCTTACCTCCCTTCCTTTTTCTTTTCTTTTCCTTTCTTTTCGAACTGAGTCGCGCCTTGTGATTTTTTGGTAGACGGCTGCCTTTCCCAAGCAGATCGTTTTGCTGAACATCGCGGTCGCCTTGAGGGGTTCCCCCCTGTTTTGTTTTCTCAGTTCCTCTTTTTCCTTTCTCGATTGTTCCTCCTTTGACTCTTCGAATTTCGGTCATTTCACCTGTCGCCGACACGGGAATCGGGCTTTTTGTCCGGACCTGGAGGCCTTCTCTCGGTTGTTACTTCTCTTTTTCCTTCACTTTGCGGAAAAGGACTTGTTTGCGGCATCTCTTTTTTTCGGGGCTTTTTCTATATCTTGTCACTACTCCGTTGTTTTGAGTCGATTGCACTATCCACCACAGATTTTTCAGCCAATGCTCCCACTGAATATTGCTTTTGGCCTCCTTCTACCTCCGTTCTTCCGAGTCCCCCCCAACCCCCTCTTTCTAGTCTCCCCAGGTCGGACTCTGAACCCTATGCCCGTGTCGGCGACATTGATGAAGATGAATCGTGGCCATTCCCGCTACGGTAACGTATATGGCCTCCCCCTTTTTCATCCCTCTTCCGATGATGAGATTATTCATCCCCCCAACTGGACGCACCTGCGTTTGAGGGACACCTCCTTGCATTCCCGCGATGGGTCCGTCCCTATGATTCTGCTTTGATTCTGCCTCCCCAGCTTTTCATTTGCCAATTCTTTGTCCTTTCCACTCGTCGAACTTCAGCAGGTCGTCGGTTTGCGAGCAAGCCTCCTCGGCTGCTACGGATTTTTTCCCCTCCTTATTTTTTCTCCGATCCTCTTCGCCCTTGTCTTCCTGCCCTCCTTTTTTTTAGCGGCACGTATTGAATTCATGGCGTCTTGGCCACCGACCTTTTTCTCACGCGGCCTTCCTCTTGGCGCCCTTTTCTTGACCCTAACCCCTAGTCTTTGCACTGTTTCCCTTCTTGAGAGGAGTCTTGTGGTCGCAGACTTCTAATCGCCGACCTCGTAGCCTCCTGGAGACCCTTCTCCCTCTTTGACCAGATATGCTTTTTTCACATCCCCCCCCCAAGTCCTGCGTTTTCATTCCCCCTTTTTTTGGTTTTACGCCTGGTTGCAATAACTCTGCTCTGTTCGCCGCACCCCCCCGGTCCCTAACTCCCACCTTGCCTGCTCTTCCTGACAGATGCGTTTCCTTTTTCGTTTTTGTACGATCCCAATGACGCCCAGCTCGGCAGGTCCGCGTCGTCTACAGCGGATACCCTCCGCTGCCGCGTCGTCCCATTTCTTGCGCTTTCCCCCCCTCTCCTGTTTTTTTTTTTTTAGAAACAGAAGAGAGAACTTCCCGGAAATGGACTGCCTTTTTATTTCCTTTCCCTTGCGACCCCCTCCCCCCTCCTTCAAGCCCTGTAAACCTTCCTCCTTCCCCTAGAGAAAACCCCCTTGCAAGCGTTTCCCGGAGGTCAGGCCCAGCGCCCTCAACCCAGTTCCTTCATGAAAAGTCTATACTTTTCCCTCCCCAGTGTTTTCTCCCCCGCGCCACGCACAGTTTTTCTTCCCTGATTCTCGGCGTGGTTTTTTTTCACTCCCCGTTTTTTTTCTTTACAAACGCAGGTCCCACAACCCGGACGTTACGTCATGTCGCGATTTCCCACCGCTATTCTTCCCCTTCCCCCGTGCCCCACAGAACCCCGAGCTTTTTTCGTAACTTTCGCGTAGGAGGAGGGTCGATCATTCCTTCCGCCATCTCACTCCTTTTTGGTTCCTCCCGGCGGCTCGTTCCTTTCGGGTCTCTTTGACCTCTCTCCACACTGGGCGATGTCCCTTTTCGGGCTTTCTTTTCCCAAGGGCACGGTCATGCAGCCGAATAGGCCGTCTTTTCCAGCGTCTGGTAGCGCCTTATCCTGCAGATTCGCGACACTTTCTTTGTTTCTTTGCTCGCCCTCCGGCTTTTCTTTTCTTTTTTCTTTTTTAGCTTGCGAAACCCGCTTCCTGGTCTGTGCTCGACCTGATGCGCAACTTTGTCTAGAAATCTGCCAGGACTACGTCGCCGGACGCTGAATCGCATGTATTTTTTTTTGGGGCGAGGAAAGCGGACGCTTTTTTTGCCATGGTTCTTTCCTTCTGTGTCACGGTCCTTGCTTCTTTCCGTCAAGTTTTTTTTTCCCTTAGAGCCGCCGCGTTCGGCTGAGGCTCTCCTTCGCGTGACCTTCCGGCCTCCTTTTCGCTCTCACGCTGAATCCGCAAATTTTTTCTATTAACCCTTGCTGGACGTTGGGCACCCGAAGCATGTTGTCAAGCCCGCGATTCTGGTTTTCCCTTCGACGGATGCGTTGGCAAAAGTATAACGCCTTCCTTTTTTCCTTAAATTTTTTTTGCACTTCCTGTTCTCCCCCTGGCCTCTGAATACTTCTTGCGATGGTGAATGCTATTGGCTCTTGGCACTGGCTGTGTTCGCCGGGATCTATTGGTTTCCGGCCGGGGGGTCTCCAGAAGCCGCGGCGTCGGTGAGGAATTCGCTTTTCTAGGTCCTTCACCCCCCGGCCTTTTTCTCGCTCTTTGTTTCTTTCTTTGTCCAGCTTTAGGGGATCTTTACGCGAGCTCCGCTGCCGCGGGAGAGAACTCGCTTTGCGGTGGGCGGCATGGTTCGCCTTCAACAGAAAGATCCCCCACCCCGCTCCCCTCGCTCCCCTTCTTCTTGCTCATTCGGTCCCTTTTTTCTTTTCTTGGTGGCTTCCTGTTATTGTTCTTCCCCCCAACAAATCATTGACTTTTTTTCCGCGGTCTCAGGGGAAGAAACTTGTGGATTTATGCGCCTATCTGGTCAAGGCGGTTGCTCTCCTGAGGCGACCTCTTTTCGACTTCCTCCGCCCGTACGCCCGCCGCCTTCCTCCTCCGGTTTTTCCCCTAGAGAGTGCTTTTGAATTGACTAGGAAACTGCGCGAATGGAGCGCGTTTCCCCGGGATTTCGTTGGCCCCCGTTTTTCGCCTCATCATCCGCCTCCCTCCGATCCAGGGATTTCTCTGCTTTTCCTTTTACAAGGCCCCCCTGAAATTATAAGGGAGCCGCGCGGCTGCCTGCGCCCTTCACCGACGATTCTTTCGCGGATAGAGTCGGGCTTTCCCTGGCGTCGCGGCTTTTCACAGGGCTGGTGAACGGTTTGTGGAGTCCTTTCCCTCCCGAGAGGGCTGACATCGCGGTCGAATTGCAGGAGGGGCTCCTTCTTTTGTGGGGACGCTCCAGTTTCTGCAGAATTCTTCCCCTCCCGCTTTTCCTCCCTCTTTTTTTTTCGACGTGACGGCATATTTTTTCTCCTACCTTCGGTTTTTTTTTTTCTTGGTGAGCGCATGAGCTTTACGGGGGACGCGGCCATCACTTTTTGCTGGACACAGGAATTGGGTCGATCGACGGTCATATTTTTTCATTCCTTTTGCCTATTTTTTTTTTTGAGGACTTCTCCCTTTTCTTTTTTTCTCGTTGTTGATTACTCCTCCTCCATGCGAATAAACCCTATATTCGTTCGATAGATAACCCAGTCTTAGCCTCGATGTGACTGGCCCCACATGTTAAACCCGCCCTTCTCTCCAGTCGGACTCCTGTTCCCCGATTCCTTTTTCTTCTCCTTTGACTTCTGCTCACGTCTATTTTCTCTTTGCAGTATAGAGTTTTGCCTCCTCTTCCAACCGGACGGGCGTCAAGACCAGGCGGGAGCCCTTTCAATCTCCCTCCTCTTTCCCCCTCTCGATTCTTTTCTGTTTTTTTCTTGTCTCCACCTCCCCACATGTTTTTTTTCTTGAGATTCAAGACGCTAATCTTAGGCAGGTAGTCGGTGAGGTCTGCCGCCGCGCGTGCTCCCGGTATGATCCAGAACCGACTTACCTGTTTCCTCTTTTTTTCTTTGCGTCCTTCCCCTTTTTATCTTTTAATTATGAGAAACGCACGAACAGGACGCCGCTTTTTGAGAAGTCAGTAATGTACATGAGCCACACGACTTCTCTCCTTTCTATCCCTTCCCTTCGCTGTTCTTAGCTTTTTCGCGAAGGCTCGGCTGGCTCCTTGAAGAAACCTGGCGCGTTCTTCAACAGATCTGCCCCCCCCTGTTCGGTTGGGGGTCGACTCAAGTTTTCTCCTTCTTTGGCACCTGCAAGGATTTCTTTTTTTTTTTTTTTTAGATTTGAATGCGCTTTCGCTCCCCCCCAGGACCATAACTACTCTGAGTTTGTGCGACGATTGCGCTCGTCGGTGAGCGTGTCAGAGTGGAGCAAATGCCGCCGTCCGGCAAGGTCCTTCGTTTTCTCCGCGGGCGCCTCTTATTCCACTTTCCCCCCTTCGACCTGCCTACCGCTGATAGTTCCTTCCCCCCGGCCTCTGAAGACTTCCCGACGTATGACAAGAATGCCTGCTGGCCCCCGCCAACCAGCTCCTGCCACGCCTCCCTGTTCTGTTTGTTTCCCCCCCGTTCCCGCGCTAATAGATAACTCCTCCAAACTCCCCTGGTCGGCCAGTCCCCCGCCCTCTTCATGACCCCTATTCTTCTTGATTTGCCAGTGTTTTCGAAACTCTTCCCCGCGCCACTAACAGTTTTCAGGTCCCTCGATGATCGTGAGTTCTGTTCTCTTTTTCCCGCCCTTAATGTACCCTTCCCCCTTTTCGCTACAAAACTCCCCCTTTTCCTTTCTTGCTTCTCTTGTTGACCCTCGATTTTTTTGGATCGTCCAGATAATACAGCAAGGGAATTCATTTTCAGAGCGCCACCGGCTTTGCCTTGTCAAGCGGTAGGAGGACGTTCCTCTCCACTTTTTCTCTCTTCTTGGGTCTCTCCTTTTCTTTCCTTTCGGACATTCCCACCTTTTCTGTCACGGTTGTGTCCTCATCGTCGCGCCATTTCGAGGCCCCCCCCCCAGCGGTCTCGTCCTCGCCCGGGCGGTCAGCATCAGTTTCTTCTGCGCTCATAGGTTTTCCGCCGGTCTCCCCTTTCCGAACTTTTTGCAGATAGGTCGTGCATGTACGGCGTGTTTCGCAGCTATCTCTCTTCATCCGACGTGTTGGTGTTTAGGCTAGCTGCTCCACACCGCTTTTCTGCTGTCGACCTGATGTCTGCCACCCTTTCGACCTTTTCTGGGTTTCTTTCTACCTCTTATGCTGTTTTTTTTTTTTTCAGCGTTGGGGATCGACCTGGCGGAAATTCAGTGACAAAAACCGTTCAGCTTTTTTTTGCGCGCGTCCCAAGCGTTCCGCCTCCCTCCGAGCAGGGTCCGTTTTTTTCCGCTTTCTCTTTCTTTTTGATGATCGACCCTTTCTCGAAAGACGTTGATTGCTCCGGAAAGCCGGTGGCGCTTCGACGCTGGAACTTCCGTATTATGCTGGCAACGCGGCCAGTCGTGTTCACGCTGTCCCCCCCCCCCTTCGCCGTTGTGTTTTTTTTTTTTTTTTTTTGGTTGTCTTTTTTTTAAATTCGCAGGTGTTGACCTCGAACCCCGACGCCGATCATCCTTATAAAACTGCTGCGTGGCGCGGGCTAATCAGTTCTCAACCCCTGTTCCCCCAATTTTCCCCGGTTCCTTTTTCATCTCCACTTTTCCTGCTCTTTTTTTTTGTGTTTCCCCTCTTTTGGCTGTGTTTCTTTTTTCCTCGCTTCTTTTTCTCCTCTGAACACCCTTACCCGCACCACACAAACAGAAATACTGCTGTGCGGGATTTGTGGGCTTGGCGCCGCAGTCATGTCATAAACGGCGGCTTTCTCTAGGTTTTCTTCGGTGACCCTTTTTCTTCGGTCTTTCTCGGGGTATTGATGCAGAGCGCCTTTTTCTCCTGTCTTTTTTTTATGTTGCGCCCCCAACGGCCAGACGATCCACATTCCACAGACGAGCGCCACTGTTTCGTCCCCGCTTTTTTTGATTTTCTTGGTTGGCGGCGACGAGAGCCTTTCAGGAGTTCTCCCCCTTGAATTTTTTTTTTCTTTTTCCCCCGTGAAGAATTGTAGTTCTGCGGGACAGGCAGATCTGTTGTTTGTGAGCCAGGTCTTCCCAGAACGAGTTCACTTTTTCTCTTGTCAGCTCCGCCTCCTCCTCATCTTGATCGCCGTTCGACCCTAGGTCCCAGAAGTAGCGCCTTTGTGTGCATGAAATTACGGACTCGCCGCCTTGAGTCTCCTTATTGTCCCTCGCCACTCGTCCTCCCTCCCTCCCTTACAGTTTCAGAGACCAGATGCTGGGTGCTCTTCGTATGACAAGGCAAACCGTAAGCGTTTTTTTGAACCCTCCGGGTGAGCCCGGCTTGGGCTTTCTCTGCTCCCTACTGTCTCCGTTAGCTACTCTTTGTAGCTGTTGATTTTCTTTTCAAGTGTGACATTTCTGTGCGTCTGGTGGAGACGTTAAAAGCAGAATCGAGTAGGGATGCCTACTCGGTCCTTCTCCGTGAGGGTCTCCTGTTTTGCCGGTCTTCCTGATTTTTTTTATCTTCTCCTCTCATACTTTTTGACTTGAAGGCTTCTCTTACTGGCACGAAAGTCATCTCACGGTCGTTCTTTGCCTCGGGATTCCGGCCGACCTGTTTTTCTTCCTATTTACAGGGTGGACTTTCAGGTCACGACGAGGCAGGGCTTTGGCGTTATTCCTTCTTTTATGAGCATTGCGGGCGCATTTGGCGTTTTC
>Ga0179593_1476369_pt1 | contig 10777 bp, 5 predicted proteins | sample CZODoug2_1_08_16_FD_185931 | JGI IMG/M metagenome (GOLD analysis project Ga0179593, IMG submission 185931) | Vadose zone soil fungal communities from Angelo Coast Range Reserve, California, USA - CZODoug2_1_08_16fungal (PacBio error correction) | ecosystem: Environmental > Terrestrial > Soil >... | reverse complement strand
TTCCTCTCATTCTGGCTTTTTTCTACCCCCCCTAGAACCTTCCTAGAGGTAAGGTCTTCATGCATTGCTGCGAACACGCCGCCGGTGACCTGAACGCGGTGTTCGTTAACTTCCTATGTGAGATTGACTCTCCCCCCCTCCTTTTTCCTCCCGCTCCCCCAGTCTTTTTCTCTTAGAGTTTTCTCAAAATAGTATGTTTCCACCCCTCCAAGTGCCGCGGTCTCCAGACAAGGCCGTGTTAAATTTGCCTAGGAGCTTGACTCTGCTCTCGTTTGGCTTCGAGCGTCAGGTTCCAGGAATGGAAAAGGAGACAGTCGGCTCCCCAGCCCCTCGGCTCCCCTAAAAACCCCGGCCCACACAACACCCAACCCCCCCAAAAGAACGGTACACATCTACTTCCCCCCCCTTCCCCCCCCACCCCCCCCCTCACTTTCCCCCCCCCCCCCCCCCCCCCCCCCCCCCCCCCACCCCCCCCCCCCCCCCCCCCCCCCCCCCCCCCGCCCCCCACAGTTTCCCCCCCCCCCCCCCCGTCCCCTCACCCCCCCCCCCCCCCCCCCCCCCCCCGCCTCCTCTGTGGACCCGATGCAGAGTCCCCACGACTTTTCTCGAATAGCCCTTCTTCCTCCTCCTTAAGACCCCTTTCCCTCTTTATTCCTTTTTAAAAGACGGACATTCTCTTGCGCGTTTCCCACATCAACTTCTACGCGCGTCCATTTTTTTTGACCCCCAAAAATTGTTTGCCCCCTTTCAGAGCCCCACCCTCCCCTCTTTTTTTATTTTACGATCTAAGACTTCAGCAGGGCGTGACGAACTGTGCTCTTCAATCGATCGATCCTTCTTCTTTAGTTTCTTCCTTCTTTCCAAAGCGTTGTCGCCCTTAAGATAGTCAGCCTTGCATACTGAATGTGTGCCGCCGCCTTCTCCCGACTCGCGCTTCCGTCAACTTCCCCCCCTTTTTTGACTTCCTCCTTCCCCCCTTTTCAATTTGAACTCTCATAACGAAAGACCCACCGAGTCGCTGTCCGTAAGTCAATCAGTCTCCCGAATTGCTTTACTCAACCCTGTTGTCTCTTTCTCACGGACGGACATCCTTTGTCTTTTTCATGACTAGCTTCATAGAGGGCTGTGAGCACTACCCCTCCCGTTGCTCACCCGCTTTTATGCCAGATGGATCGAGTCGATTTTCCTGATCTGATCTCAAAGATGGTTTTTTTTTTTCCGTTCCTTCCGTAGAGTTTCTCCTCTTCCCTTCTTTTGAATGATGGGTTTGCACCGTTTTACCACGGTTATGCGACCTGCAATGGCGGGCATTCTCGTGCGGCACTCATTTCGTAGTTGCCCCCTTTTTTCTCATTCCCCTCTCTCCCCTCCTCAAGCCCCCCCTTTCCCCCCCCCTTCGCCTTCCATGTAATTCATGGCTTTTTTTTGATTGAAAACGGCTCGATTGGGCATGTTTGAACGTGTGTTTCCTCACTCCAACGGCTGTAAGGACGTATGATGTTTCAAAAAAAAAACCCCCCTTTACCGGGCGCTCTACTTTCTCACTCGACTCCCCCTCCACACGTTCTTTGCCCCCTTCCCAACCCCTCCCCCATCTCCATTTTTTTTTTTCAAAAAATTTGTTTCCCACGACGGCCTTCCAGCCCATTTCGAGCGCATTTCGCAACCGGCGCGCACCGGCGCGTCGCTGGGTAGACAGACTTCACCCCCTGCTCTGGTCACCTTCTCTCTTTCTTCAGATTTTGTCTGACGAATGTTTTCCTTTTTGTATCATTGCGGCTCTTTAGCCTCTGGCGTCTTTCCATCTTTCATTTCTCTTACATCATTCGACCCTAACCCTTCTCCGATCATTGAACCCCCAAAGACAAGGGTAGACCAAATATTTCTATTAATCGTTATAACGCGGGTCGCGTTGCTTTTTTATGTCGCCCAAAGAGTCCTAAGTTCAAGCTGTTCTGATTTTTCCCCCTCGGCCTTCCTGATTGTGGTATAGGACTTTTTTTTTTTCCACAACCTAGGACCTTTTCTTCTCTTCTTCCGTCGATACCTGCCCGAAACGGAGCCTCCCTATGACGCACCCGCCCTGGCCCCGATCGCCGTTGTGACCAAGACAAGGTCCCCACCCCCCACACAACCCCTACAAGAGACCCAACCAAATTGGAGACGTGTTTTTCACCCCCTTCCCGCACGAGCTACGACGAGTCGAGGCCCTCGGCTGTATGCTTGACGGTCCGTACTTTGCCCGCGTGAAAAGGCAGTGTTGAGTGGTTGTAAGTCCGGTCTTTGAAAGGGCTGCCCCCTTTCCCCCCCCCCCCACTTCCCTTTAAACGTGTTACTAGAGTATTCCACACGTAATACCCCGTGTATAGTCAGCCCTGAGCACCGTTCCACAACCGGGAAAGTGTTGTTAAGGCATAATACATGTATCTCACCTAATACGTGTCAACGCAATATACTTGATACTCTTGCACGCACCCAGTTTCCACTTCCCCGCCCCGAACTACTGTCCCCCCAAAGCCCTGTCTACCCGGCTCCTCTATCCAGCCTGAGGACAGAGTTAAGTTCCCCTTGCCGCCGAGCTCTGCCTCTGTCAAGACAACCCAGCGTAAAATACAAAAGACCATCGCGACCGGCACACACATTATTCTTACTTGACACCCCCTTTGAGATCTCCCACCCACCTTATCCCGTTTTTAACCCCAACATTTAGGATGATGATATCCGAAATGCAAACATCGTTGGGCGTTCCCCTGTGTACCAGACCCCCATTCAACCCGTACAACTTTGTGAGGCGACCCGCGCCATGGGCCTTTTGCCACCCCTAGCGATCCCACCTACTTTTCCCCCTAATGCACTAAGCCCCCGCTTATCTCCGCGGAATAGGGACACCAGTCCCCGATTCCGACAGAACGCGCCAAACCATCGGTCTTGCTTCAAGTACATCCCCCCCCGTCCATCCGCTCCGAAGTCCACTTGAGGCCCCCACGTCATCTGATCCGACTTCCCCGTGACTGCCGTGACCATACTGTCCTCGAGCAAACTCTGTACTCTAAGATATTCCCCTATGCCGAGTATCTTGTGGTTTGGCTAGAGAAGATGGAGGACAAAAAAGACACCCCTTACCTTCTTCCTCTCAGACCGCTCCCCCCAGCTCATCGTTCTAAATTCACCTTTCTATTCCCCCCCCTTAATCCCCATCTCTCTCACTCCTCTCCCCTGCCCTTCCTTCCTTTATCTCTCCCTTTTTCCCGTCGCTCTACTACTCCGGTGTTTTTCCCAGACCTCCTATATCGAGCGGTGATAGTGAACTGCTTCCCCCTCTCGACGAGTTCGAGCACCCCCCATTTGAGTCGCCATCCTTCTAGTCGAAGCGGGAGCTGAGAGAAGTACCCCCTACCTTGCAGTGAAAGGATTGACTACGATAAGTTTCCCTCTCTTTTTTTCCTCCCCATCCAGGTTCAACCAAGCAGATGTGCAATATCGCTCCCGCAGCCCGATCCGAACCCGAAAAGCGTCAGAGAACCCAAGCCTGCTCATTTCTAGTATTTTGCGCAGAAGCCGTGGTGTGGTCGATACGATCCTCCCTGTCTTTTCTCCTGGTCTTTTAGCTTCTCATGGCCTCACTAGTGCTGGCGCTTTCCCCCCCCCCCTTTTTAACCGACTGACCCTTTCTCGGCTTCGAAGAGTCTCCTTCCTGTTTTTTTGATACTAGGAACTTCGTCTTTTTCCCTCACATCAGTGGGGCGTCAGTTTCCTTTCGGCCCGACGCCTCTATTTATTCGCCTGCACTTAATGCCCCAGTGGCACTTATACGGCTGTTTTTTTGCCTTCTCTTCACCTCCCCAGGTATTACCAATTACGGACCCCGTTCCCTACCCATCGCAATGCGTCCTGTGGCCCATTGTCGATTTAAGTCGTGAGCACTTTACGTCTTCTCCGAACCCCTTGCAGGCACCCTACCCTACCGTCTTTACTCGGTAGAACTTTTAGCACTTTTTGTCCCTCTAGTTTTTCCTTTTTATTGAGTCTAGGATGTTCAGCGGTGTCGTCCCTCCTCGTCCCCTCTGCTTTGTTGACAGGCGGGCCTTAACGCGTCTTTTGAAGTTCCGTACGTACAGGGCACGGGAAACGTGTCCAACGCTAGAGCGGGACTTTTTTGAGCTTTTGTTTTTTTGTCTCACAGTTCCCCCTTTAGACATCCAAAGGCATTTTCCCGAGAGTCCTGAGTAGAGGGAGATCGTTCGCCTGAGGGCGAATCCTGTAGCGGAACGTTTCCCACCGCTTTGTTTTTTTTTGAAGTTTAGTTCCCTTGTCATTTTATGTTTTTCATTGCCCACAACTTCACGGTTCGGCGCGTTAGATCTCCTCGGTTTCCTTGTTTTCTTCCTCGGTCTAGACCGTGTCTGATTCCTCGGCTATCATTTTTTCAATTTTACACCGCCTAGTAAGGTCCGTCGTCCCTTTCAAAGCGTTCGTGTGGCCCGATGCTTCCGAAGTTCTCTTCTTTACGTTCTAGTTCATGCCTGCACCCTTTCGCACACGCCTGCTTTGGGCTTGAATTACTTATCCCTCTTTTCTGGAACAAATTTTTCTCAAGCGGGGATTTGTACAATGGTTGGCTTATGCTGGCATTATTTCGACCTGGACACTTCCCCACTGACCGATGCTTTCACTTACCTCCTTGTTTTTGCTTCCAGGGACCCCCCCATAAACATCTGAGATTTTCCCAAAGTCTCTTTGTCGAGATCCCTTTTCGGGGAACCGTGCTCCGGAGTTGCGTAATGGACCTTGGGTCATCTTCTTTTTTCCTGGTTTCTTCTGGCAAAGTCCCAGCAGGCAGCTCGGTTTTTTCCGACAGACCTTTTGTTTTCCGCCATTTATTTCTTTCCTTCGAAATCCCAATCTTTCTTTTGGGCAACAACCGTTTTGCTTCCGTTCGCGGTTCTTCACGCTCTGGCTTTTTTCGGTTCGGGCTTGTCCGCCCTGTCCGCCTTGAGGCGACGGAAATTTTTGCCCCCTCTCAAACAAGTTCAGTGTCACCCCCTTTTTCCAAAGATCTTCGTTTAACCACCCCATTTTATCCTCCTCCTCGACTGCTTAACATTACATTTCTCTTTTACTTTCAACTCTGATTTTGACCCCATGAGGTGCTTCGTGCAGATAAACGCTTGACTGCTTTCGCCGGTTTCCAGTTCTCTTCACTTAGGAGCTACGAGACCTCTCCACGGTTCGACCCTTCCGGTAAAAATCGGGGGGGGTTCTTCCCGTCCCCCCCCCCCCTTTCCAACACCCTCCCGTTCCTGGACCGTCCCTCTACTGTTTTTTTTTTTTTTTTTTTTTCTTTGCATCACCTCCCAGTATCTCTCCCTCAGCCTGAGTATCTTTTTACCCAGTAAACCCCGGTCCCTTCCCCCATCCACCCTTGGTGAGGGCGCCGGGCCGGCTGTCGTGGATTCCACATTTTTGGTTGACAGGTCAGTGGCCGACTTGCGATTCTTCCGCTTTTCTTTTTAAATACCCGACACCCTGATGATCCTTTTAATTAGCAGAAGTCCAGAGCCTCGTCCGCGGCCGGAGAAGAAAGATGTGCGTGGCCCCCTCGTCTTTATCCTTGAGCTCATTTTCTAGAAAAGTCGGATTCGACCTCACGTCTTCGGGGGTTCATTTCCTTTAAATTTACTGGGTTTCGTATTCCAGACCCCCACTTGTTGTTCACCGTTTGACTCTCCCCCCTTTCGGAGAGTCGTTATCTTTCCAATTTAGCTCGGTTGTCTATGCCCCCTCTGGGTCGATTTTACTGTTCGACGATTCCTACTCACGACGATTTTCAGGAATGCGAATTTTCATCTCCAAACCGATTCGATCTTCCGGCCAATCCCCCCTTCACCCGTGCCTCTTTTCCCGGGAATTCCTCTTGATAGCGACGACGCCCCCTTCTTGATTCGTGTGAATGACTTTGACTTTTTTTTTTGGTCAGACTATCTTAAACAATCGAGTATCATGCCTGCTTTCCCGAGTTTTGTCACTGCTTTCATGAAGTAACTAGCCTTTTCTTTACGCTGTTTTTTCAGTGAATTGGTTGGAGTTCCTTTCTCTCTGTTCTTTCTACGAAGTTACATTTTTGTAGTTCTCTCCTATCGCCTGCACTTATCCTTCATAGGAGAATAGAGGCGTATACTAGCCAACTTTTTTTCGACAATGGCCTTGTGGGAAGTACGGATGACGCCGCTTCAACGAGTAGCCGTATCGCTCCGTCCCTTCAGCTTAATTCCTTTAGTTACCTCTACGTTGTTTTTAGCGTTCGCCCCCCTCCAACCGCGACGCGAGACGGCCCCCCTCCCCATGGTTCGATTTTCCTCCCCCCATTTTGTAGGACCCCGTCTTCTCTTGTAAACGACAAGTCTTTAAGTTCGTTTCATTCCTTATGACCACAGTGACTGACACCCCCTTTCCCCCCCTTAACGAACTGCAGGCTGACTCCTCGCAACCTGCTCATTCACTATCTTACTTTTGTTTAAGAAGACCTACACTGCTGTCGGTCTTGCGCATCCCTCCTCTCTTTCTCTGCACTCCGGATGACACAGCCTAGGCTATCTCCCCGCTTGCGGAAACCTACGTAAACAAATGTCCTACTCGGGATCCTGGGCGCTAAGGAGAACCCGAACCCCTCACGCGTAGCTCACGCAAGGGCCGCATACTCCCCCTCACCACCTTCGGAACCCGCCTGTGGGCCCCACAACGATAAGTCTGGTCGTTCCTGCAGTCGAAGTCTATCTCTGTTCCCTTCCATCGTCCTGGCCATGTGTGACGTCCCGGCCGAAAATCGGGTCAAGATGAATATAGGAACCTTGTCGCGTCCGAACCCCCCCTCACCCTCCGAGATTCCTCGCTAAGTATGAAAAATTTTCTGCGTCCGGCGGTTACATGCCCAAGCGCCCAAATCGACACTTCAAATTCCTCGCAGTCGGGCGACCAGACCCTCTGTAAAAATCGATGTCTATCCTATCCAATCCCACTATTTTCTCTCAAGGTCAACCTACCTCTCTCACCCTCTCCATGTCCGGGCAACGAAGCTTTTTTTTCCGAGATCCTAGAAATTTTTTCGCCTGACTATGAGAGTCAGCCCTTGATAAAGGCGAAGGCCCAGGAGCAGCTTTTCATGCAACTTTCCAGACCCCTATCCTCCTCCTTGACGTATCCAGTGCCTTTTCGAACATAACATAGTCACCTCTACCGTATTTTTGAGCCACATCTACACAAGAACCTACTCTCCACAATCACAGCAAGTTAGAGTCTAATTTTAGTCCAAGGCCAAACCCGCGACAGCGGTACCCAACCGGTTCAGAGCCGCATCTCCACCCCGTCCAGGAGCCGTCTCAAATCAAGCTTAACAGAGGCATCGTCCACCTGGCTCGGACGTCATTCCCTGACGCCTCCTGGCGTCAATTCCCGGATTTCCCTGGTAGTTGGAGACGCCCTCCACACCCGTTCTCTTCCACAGCGCCCCCCTAACCCAGCCTCCTTCTGCCAACTATTCCACATTTCTTCTCAGCCATTTCCCCTTTCAACTCCTATCCCTTAGATCTATCCCACCTCTTCTCCTTCTTCTCTCTTTCTCTATTCATTTTCCCCCTCCCATTCCCTCCTCCACCACTCCGCCTTCCTCCTCTTACTCGCCTCCTTATAAAAGACAGCTCCTTCCCCACCCCTGCCCTTAACCTTCCTTCCCCTCAGTCTCACTCATCTACCCCCTCCGGAAACACATCAGGGTTCAGATGCATCGCTATAAGAGGCACTTTGTCAAACTCCTTTCCTTATGTCGACCGACCACTATCTTTATCAACCCGCTTCACCTCTCTTCCATGACACCCAATTTTTCTGCATTCGAAGATCCGTGGACTCGAAGTCAATGAAGTGGCTCCCCCCTTGGACCTAAGAGAGACTTGCGTCTGCAGTCTTGAACTCAACTCTCTCGACTTCAGGCCAGCACGAGGGCGCCAAAGTAGGCCCCAGGCCGCCAGAAACCAATGAGCTTCCCTTACGTGTAGCCCGACCCGATCGCGCAAACCGCCCGCCCCAGCTTCCAGACCCCGCTCAGGCATCCAGCCGGTAAACCTGCTCACCTCCAACCGACTGCCGAGAACGTCCAACAAAGCACGACTGACTCATCCAGACACCCGCACTCACAATCTAGTCTAGGCACACCTGTCGGGCTCAAGTCGCCGGCGGGACCTCCGGACAGTAGGAGACGCAGACGTCTGGCACGTATTTATTTGTGTATCTTTTTTACCTTCCTCGCCAACGGAATTAAACATTTAGAGAACCAGAGAGCGAGCTATGACAAATCCCTCCCCGTACTGCGCTCTCCATAGATTCCCCGATTTTCGTCTCATTTGAGTCAAGGGAGCCCAGGCCCCGCCTAGTTGATGGTCGGTTTTTACCGGGACAATTACTCGACACGACCCGGAATTCGAGGTAAACCAGGAGGTCAAGTTTCCCAGGGTTGAGCAGCTAACATGACGTCCTCTACAATGCCGAAGTAGTCCGTTAGGCTCTCCACAGTCTTCCACACGGTTCGAGGCACTTTCCCCCTCCCAGTTTAGCCCGTCTGTAGAAGGCCCCCATACTAAAGGAGTTTCGTCCCTTCCACTTCACTTGAGCCCAGAAAATATTCCCTGTTGGCGAGTTGTTATCCCTCGCTTAATCCTCCCGCCAGTCCCCCCCCCCACCGCTGTTTCGGATAAGATCCAAGGAAACTCGACCCTTCTCTCACAGAAAACGCCCTCCACTTCCGGTAACCTACGGTCCAGCTTACTAGGGTGTCCTTGACAAAACCAAGCCCGCGAAAGTTTGTGAACACTTTGAAAAGGGGCAAGTACAGGATCTCTACACTTAGGAGAGGATGTCGTTTGCTATTGGGAGATTGAATATTCCACGCCACTTCCCCGTTGCGTAGAATTGCCTGTACGTCCCGTTTATAAGAAAGACCGGTGACGAAGCGCAGTGTCAAAAATCACTCGCGTTGCCCCTCCGTGAGCAACCTTTTCGCATGGTGACATTTAACTCTTTCCCTCGGGAAAAACGATAACCTTGTGTGGCGGAAAGGTGGCTTTCTCGTTCCTTCCTCTTTCCCCCCCTTAAATTGGTAATCTTTTCCCACAAATTCCCGGTAGCTCATCTCTTGCACTCTTCGCCTTCCAAAGCACAGACGACTCCCCGAAAAATCCAACGATTTAAAGTCATCCCCATCCCCCCCCCCGCGAACGTATGAAGCAATTTGTTCAAAATCACATTTTGCGCCGAAACACCCCTCCAGGGAGCAATCCCCTTCGAAAACGCGGCTGAAAATCCTCAACTACTGGATTTCAGCCGGACAAAGATTAATCCATAGGCCAATAGAGAAATGGCGGCCTCCTTCTTGGGCATTGAACCCGACACTTCGTCCCCCCATATACTTGTCGGAGTTATCTATGGTCGTCCTGTAAGGGTAAACTCAAGCCCAAGGACTTCGCTCCCGAGATAAAACAGCAAATCCAATCCACCACCTTTCCCCTTTTACGAGCCACACCCTATGATGGGGGGAAGTGAAGTTGACCGATCGAGAAAATGATCATTTCTCTTAATACACTCGAAGCAGCACACCCAATTTCGCTGACCCAGTCTTTTGGAGGGGCCCGTACAATGAGAAGGTCTAGGGCCCTTCCACTCCTAAACGAGAAATTGAGGTATTCTCGCGTCTTTGTGACACTTCTAGTAAGCCACGTTCATAGATCTCCCCTAGCCAGCGAAGCTGTGATCCATGTTCCCCCCCCTCTCTCTCTCTTTGAAGCGACCCTCAAGGGAATCTGATGGTTTGACCACCCCCCCCCCTCTCTCTCCGCGAGGTTGCTCCCCCCCCCGTCCGTACCGGTATTCACGGCCAAGCTGGCACTCAATCGCGCTTCCTCCCCCTTTGACGATTGCTACTCAACGCACACAACCCAAACGACAAGCCCTCTGGTTTCCTTTTAAAGTAGTAGTGGAAAGCCGAGATATGATCGGCTCGACCCTGTCAATGTCTCTTATTAATGATCCACCTTCACTTTTAGCCGGACAGGCGACACGGTTTTGCGTCCACACGACAGACGACACGTCCCCTTCAGAGCAAAGACTCCCAAGAGCAGAGACGTCCCCTTTTCCTACGTGAGCATTCATCGCCTTACCGAAAAATCGCTGGGGTGAACGCTAAGGCTAGACTTAATAAAGAGTGCCCGCTAGAAAGCTCTTTTCTCACCCCAGTAATCGAAGACAATAGAGCCATTTACGCTCAGGGCTACCAAGATGCGTGAGATTTTCGATGTTTCCCTATACAAGTAGGCTCCCCCCCATAGCCTGACTTGCGCGATGCACGCCATGTTCCCACCAGGATCCTTTTTTTCCTCTTACCTGTTTTGGATAGGGACCCAACTGGGAACGCGGCCGCTTTCTCGGCGTTCTTGATTTTTGGCGGGCTTGAATGTCATGAAAAGCCCCGGAGGGGCAGTCGTCTTCGAGGATAAGAAATTTTGCTCCTTGGACGAGAGTCACTTCTGCGATTTATTCCCCTCCTCTATTGAAACTTCCTGAATCAGGACACACAACTTCGCGTCCACACGATTTCTCAATCCGTTTCCCTCGACTCCCAACAGGACTTTGACAACGCTCGCCGAACTCCGCCGATGAGAAATTGTTCGTGGACCCTTTCAAGAGCCCTCCCCTTTAGATTCCCCCCCTTTTCCCTGTCGTATGAGACCCCCCG
>Ga0179593_1456839_pt1 | contig 10777 bp, 6 predicted proteins | sample CZODoug2_1_08_16_FD_185931 | JGI IMG/M metagenome (GOLD analysis project Ga0179593, IMG submission 185931) | Vadose zone soil fungal communities from Angelo Coast Range Reserve, California, USA - CZODoug2_1_08_16fungal (PacBio error correction) | ecosystem: Environmental > Terrestrial > Soil >... | reverse complement strand
CTGGCCCCTGCTGCTTGCCTGTCTGTGTCCTGTACGGCGCCGACCTTTCCCAAGGTGTGGCGAGCTAACTGGACGCCTAGATTGGCCGAGGCTATGGCTCCCCGGTAAGACTCCCGCCCCATCTTATGTACCGCAATTCCTGAGTTCTCGCCTTCAATTTTCGTAAGCGGAGATTCATGTCTGTATCAGGCTGTGACGAACCCCAACTATTACCGGGAAGTTCAATGGTTTCATGGTTCCACTTCGCGCTCTGAATCAGTCCCGATTAAGCCCGGTTTTCTCTGTCCCCTTAGTGCCTCGGATGTAGTAATAGTCAGGTCTTTTCCATCAAGCAGACGTATGCCAACCAAACTGTCCTCATCCTAGGGTCCTCTCTTAGACCCTTTTTTTTGCAACGACAACTTGCGCCCCTTCCACGACCCGTCTTTTGTGGGTCGCTCCCCTCTTTGGCCTCACCCTTTCTTGGCCCCTATTAGCTTGCGGATCTTTGCGCGGTCTTCGCGGCATGTTGATGATCGACCCCACGAGGTTTTCCAACAACGCTGCGCGATTTTCTTCACCCTCTTGATGAGGGCCGCTACCCGTGCGCTTCCATCCACACCGTTTCCGAACTCACGTTGGAAACCCTTTTCTCTGTCCTACTTCAACCGTTCACCCGCCCTTTCTGTTGTAGTGAAACTTGCAGTTCCGCCACCGCAGTTGGAGAAGAGTTTTTTTCCCTACTGCAGTCCCTTTTTTCCCTACCTGGTGTGATCCCAACTAGTGCCCCCTGCGAAATCCAAACAACTCCCCGCGTCATCCGCAGTGAAGCAGGTAATAGCACTTTTATAGCAACCGGCATAAGTGGACTGTTGTTTCATCATTTGCCTCGTTTTTTGTGTTGTTCTTCCCCGGTCCCCCCGGTCCCGGGTGCACTGGTTCGGCCATGCCCAGGGACATCCTTCCCTTCCCGAATCTGTCAGATCTGTATGGGCGTGTCTCCTCCGTTCGCTTCGCCCTTTGATTTCACCCCTAGTCGGATTCGTCTGGCGAGTCATGTTCTTCCAAATCTACGGTTAGAACCGCCAATTCATCGTTCAATAAGATGCGATTCTGACGTTCTTTATTTACGATCGGTGTTCCGTTTCAGGACTACGTCTGGTGACTGAGCAATTCCACGGGGCCACATTCCCTTCTTATTTTAGCAGCCCACTGTACTCCGGACTTCCGCCCAGTTGGCGCGACTGGTACGGGCCAACGATCAGCATATCTTTAACGTTATTTACTTTTCCCCTTTCTGCAGCTTCTACCCCGTCTTGTCCACGGTCAGTCTACCCCCAGTTGAAGACTTTTCTTCCTTCCACATGCTTCTTGGCCCTGGGCTTCCATAGAAGGCTTAATTTCCTTTGCGGGCTCACCTTTCATCCTCAAGTGTGTAGGCAAAGCTACAGCATCGCTGTTTATGCCTCGGTGTTCGTGATTCTTTCACCTCGGTCCTTTAGTTCCCCGTTTTTTTATTTGGTTACAAACGCGGGCCGGTCGCACATCTAAAGATTTCGCTTCAGCCCCTGTGGGCAGCCCGAACCTTCTGACCCTAAATGGAAAATCTTGGATGGTTAAAACCTCTCGGGGCCCTGTTCATACTTCCCCACCAACCGTTAAACTTTGTTCGCAGTGCCGATAAGGTTAAGTCTTGGGAGATTCTCCCCGTCCTCGAAGGCCCTTTATGCAACCTCGCCTTCTCTGTTACATTTTTTCAAGCGCCTCCTACACGCTGAATGGCCGCGATCCTCGACCCTATCCCCGGCGAACAGCCCATAGAACGGTTCTTAATGGCCTCTTTTTTCCGAGTTCTCATTAAGTTTCTGGACCACCAGAGAATGGTTTTCCCAGTTTCATCCCCTTTTCAGCTAAAAAGGCTCCTACAAACTGCCCCCATTTGAGAGCCTTGACAAGATTTGAAGACCATACTTAATAGACTCTTCCATTCAGACGTCGCGTACTTCTAGTTCTGAAGCAAATTTTGACGTATCACGACGGTGCCCTTGTGTTTATTGTGGTAACCCCCCCTCTTTCTCGGGAGGGTCTGGTCAGTAACTTCCTCTATCCGGAGTGATGTCAGCTTGAGTCTCACCCAGTTGACAATATTCCGGACCAGTTTGGAGCGCCCCACAGCCAGCTATTGCCCCCGTCGCGATGCCTGATCATCCCCCCTAAGGGATTGGCCATCCGTACATATTCCGCTTGGTTCTCGGGGTCGTTCAGTCCCTTAGAAGAGGTGTACGAGTCTGCTTTCTGCTTGCCCTACCTGCAGTTTCCATCCACATGAACCCTTCCCCCGGTATTTGGGCCCCCCCCCTCATATTTCTCATGGGGCCTAGACTTTTCTCTGCGGTGATCGTCGCCTCTGGCAGTCTTTTCCTTGGTCCGGCACACTTTTTCGGAATGCTTTGAGACTTGCCTTAGTTGGTAACCACGCTGACTCACTGCTCTCATGTTTCCCCGGAAGAGTAGTCAGACATGAACCCGTCGTCCCCCACCAGCCCACCCCGGATTTCGAACCCATGACAGCTTCCTCATTTGCATGAGAGCCCCATGCCTGAGTCATTAAGTGCCCGTTTTGTTTGAGTTGAACCCCTCTTCGCCTCCTTAATCGGTCACCCACAACCTTTTCGGACTCTGAGGGCATTGGTGTCGAGTGAGGCTTTCCAAGGGGGAGCATGAGAAGCTTTTTCACGTTATAGCCGTTTCTTCGATCATGGTTGACTCACCAAGTACTGCTCTTCCTTCCCTTTTCTTCCCTTGTGTTTTAGTAGCTTTTTTTTTGCTCGGTTCCCATGAATAAATCGAGACCCCACAGGCTACTTTGATCCCATTTTTCTCCCTTTCAAGCCCATCTACTCAGAACCATGCCTCGGTCATTTTTTTAATTAAACGCGGTCTTTGTATTCCCTATTCTACTTTGAGAGTTCACAGCCCGCTTTACGCGTTCTGTTCTCGGCATGTGCTCCTTCCCCAAATATCTGCCTGTCAGGGTCGTCGTAAGTGGTTTTTGTGGTCCTTTTCCCCCAAAACCTTTAACCAGATCACCTTCTTTACCAGACTATTCACGTTTGACCTTTCCCAAACCTTTTCCCTTGAATACCTAGTTCGGACTTAATTCCCTCTGTAAACGGACTTGCAGCTGACCTTTTTTGCATGCGCCACCACCTCTTCCTGCCAGGATGAGCTCACGGATGAGGGTTTAAACCCGTCATAAGGTTTTTTTATGTGGTGGACTTGCCCCGTTGGCTGGTACATTTACTTCAATCTTCCGCGACCCCCCTCCTTTTATTCTTTACGACCGAATAGGAAATACGGTAGGATTTTTTGCCATCCGCTTAGGGGGAGGTAATGTTATCGGCGTTGTCCTGTTGGCTATCTGTTTTGTCGCTTCAACACTTTTTTCCGTAATTGATTCCCCCACTTGTTCCCTCCCCAATTTTGCCTGAGCATCACGCCGAGAGGAATTTACTGTACCCAACCCGACCCCCCCGCGCAGGGTCGGGTTCCGGCTTCACCCCTACCGAATGCACGTTGCTACTCGTCGGTCCGGTGTTCAACATTGACGAGTAAGTTTCGTCAATTGACGTAGTAGATGAAAGCTTCTAGAGACAGAATTTCTTTCTTCCGATCTCCGGTGCCTTTTCTGTTCGTTTTGTATCCTCAGCCAGAACCTGGTACAACTCAAGGATTTTGGTACATCGAGGCCCGACATTTAGCGTTAGCGCTTTCTCTGCATCCCCCCTTCTGCTTGCCCTTAGGATGAGATAGGTCGATCGTGTTCCGCGGCTTGACCGTGTGAGTCGGCTGCTTTTTCGGAACTGCGCTTTTTTTCCTGTTCGCACCGTCGATGTCTCCGAGGACCCGCCCGAACATCCAACGTCCCTTACTGCGGCCGCCCCTCTCCTTTGACGCTGTTTTAATCTGTCAAGGGCCGCTCCCTGGCTCTTCGTGAACGGGGTGCCCCTTGACCCCAACTTAGTGCAGACTCCCCCGTTGTGGGCTGTCCCCACTTGTGTTTGACATTTCTTCGATCACCCGGCGTGTTTTAAGCAACTCTATTCCCTACCTGTTCGATGCGTCAACCGATATTACTGGTTTCTGCGCTTTGCGGGGCCGTAGAATTTCAGATGGTGCCCACGATGTGATCCTCCTACAGCCATTCCCAATCTCTGAGGCCAGGGCTCCGTACCAGTCTGGTTTTGATCGTCGTAAACCTGCTCTGACATCCGACTTTGCCGTCCCCAGGTTGGCTTCTTTGGGAACTTTAAGAGTTTAGTGAACTTTGACGTGCACAAGCCTGAGCTCGTTGTAGTGCTCTACCAGAGTGTGATGACACCCCCCCTTTTCTTCTTACGTACCTGTTATGCCCTGCACCTTTACGGAGTAGTGCCCTTCCAATACCGCCTCTTCGTGATTTTAAACCCCAAAGTGTGCTCGCCTGAAAAAGAGGCCCCTCTTGCGTACGCTATCCGCCCCCCTTCGTGATCCTTGCCTTTCGTTCACGGGGATTGGTCCCTCTCTAACCCGTACCTTTGCGATTTCAACCTGGGACGACCGTTGCTCGAACTGCCTGGTCGATACTCCTCCCTTTTTTATTTCCTCGATTTGCGATCGCCCGGTGATGAGGCGCACACGAACATAGAATGCTCGATTCTTGACAACGCGTCAGAGCCCTTGGTCATGTCACCAGATAGTTCTGAGCCTTGACAGGGCATGTTTTTTTCTCCTGGTTATCCCCTACAAAGAAAGTAATGTAGTGACCCACTTACTCTTTTCGTGCGACTTTTTCCTCCTCTTCCTCTGCCGTGTTCCCTGATGCTCGCGCCACCCCCTTTCCCCCGTAGGTGCTGCCCCAATTTTCCTGAAGTAGACCGCTCTTCTTCCCCCACCACCCACTTTTCCGAAAGGTTCCAAGCCCAAACGATGGGATGCCAGTTGTTCGAGGGGTTAGGGAATTGGTACTCCTTTTTGCGCTAGCGCCCCCCCAAGTGCTTCGGTGAAAAGGACGTGTTCTTCCGCGTCAAGAGTAGGCTCATCAGTCCTTTCTTCCTCTCGACTTTCTCTTTTGTTGTTCCACTTCCTTGGGTCCTCTCATCCCACCGACACGCCTTGACTCGCCCCCGTCCCGCAATCTTAAGACCGATGAGAATTTTTATCCTGTATCAATATGCCACATAGCGTCCCTCTTTTTTCGTGAGTTGCTCTTGTGGTCTTTTTTTTAGATACCCTCCCCGCATTTCATGCAGAGAGGATAAAAATCGGATTGACAGTGTGGTTCTTTTTCAGCTTATTCGTATTGTCCTCTCCCCAGACCTATATGCCTCATTTATCTTCGGGCCGAACGTATGGACGGCGAGCCTCCGTTATAGTGATGGAAATAGTCTGTTACCACCCCTCCTTTCTTCCTCTCAAAATGCCTGAAATAACAAAGCGGGTCTCTTTTTAAGTAGCCCCCCTCCTGCGATCGTTAATGTCCCATAATATTAGACCCGCAGTCCGAAAGACGGTTGGCCAAAGGACGAGATGCCGTAGTCTCTCCCTTTCCCCTCTGGCTTATCTTTTTTAACCCATCCATTGCCTCTCCCCCCCCCCCTATGGCCCTCTTCCCAGTTACGAGCGCGCAAATTTGAGTAGTATTTTTACCTCGTAGGCGGCCCTTGCCTACCTTTGAGGGAAACAGACAGACCTTTCCTTTCCCTGTGCCATCCTCTCCGGCTTTTATGTTCCGCTCTTCCCTTTTTTTCCCCCCCTCTCCGTTGTTTTTGCTCTTGAGAGATTCCCATTCAGAGCATGCATGATTCATTTTTCGACGTTTTCTGTGCCACTCCTGCGGTCGTGGAGCCCTTAAGAACCGACTTTTCCCGTTTCTTCCCCTCTTCTTAGCGTCGAGGCCGATTGGCCCTATTTCCTGTTCTTTGTTTCCCGTAGCCTCTATCAAACGCCATTCGAGACCGAAGTTCGCATCCCTCTGGGCAGCTTGACTTAAGGGCCTCTCAGTCGGACTGTCGTCAGACTTTCTCTTTTTTTCCTTTTTTGCCCTTCATGGACCTTGGCCCGACCCCTTCAAACCCAGCAGTCCCGACCCCTGGTGACCCCATGTGCCGGTGTTTCCTGAATTCCCGTCCCCGCTGTACGCGACACTATTTCAGTAACTACATCGAAGAGGCTCTCATGACCTCCTTTCTCTCATTTCATTTCTCCCCCCCGTCATGATCTGCCCCCCCCAGAACCAATAATCCTCTGAACCAAACAACTGAACCAAAGGCCCTTTTGTGATACTTGAGCCTCTCTTTTACTTTCTTTGCTTTCATCGTTGCACCCCCACCAATAGCCCCCCCCCCTCAAAGCTTTGATGTGCGATTATTAACAGCGCCTAAACCTTTTTTTTCTAGATAAACTAGGTATTCAGTCAATCCTTTCTCCCGAATTCTCTTCTTCTTCTTTTCGGTCGATGTTTTATCGCCCCCCCCCCACGGTTGGCCCAAAAACTAACTGAAGCCAGATTTATTGCACTATTTTAGAGGAGGTTCTTTAACTCGCGATCAAACACGTGTTTCACCCGCATACACTTCCTGCCCCTGCCAATCCTACATATCCCCACTAGTACAAAACGGTCCAAGTCGGAAACAAGTAATACCTCTCCCCCCGTTCCCCATTCACTGAATTCGTTTTCGTGCCCCAACCTTTAAGTTTCCTCCCCCCCATCATGTTTTTCCCCCGTAGATTGTTCACCTTATGCAAGCAGTTTTTTCTCACCCTAAGCGACTACCCCTTGTGGACTCAGGAGTAGCTGAAAAGCTTCAGCAAGGCCTAGATTATTTATTCACTTGTTTTTTTCTTCCTGACAACAGCCAACCTTACATTTAACTTATTGGACTTTATGAGTCAAGGATCGGTGGGTCTGTTCCTGTAGCCCCACAAGGAACTTGTCCCCCCTTCTCCGTCACTGGTTTCGTTGCAGTGTGGTCCCCTTCCCCGTCCCGCTATCCCCCCCCGACAGCATTCTCTATGGTGTGCGGTAAAAAGTTTCCCTTAGGTACATCGATGCCTAAACCTTAGCGTCTCATTGAGCATTTTTTTCTCCGCACTTCCTTCTTCCAAAAATCTTTTTCCGCTTTTTCTAACCAGTCAACCATACGTCCGCACTACCAAAGGAGCGCTTTGACAGTTCAGTGATCTTAGTAAGTACTAGTTGGCTCTCGTCATGCAGTTGAAGATCACTCACCATTGGTGCGCCTTGGCAGTAGCCTTTTCCCTTCTTGGTTCCAGGTTAATTTCCCGCCTTCCCTTAGAAGCGCCGAGCTGTACGTCCTGGACACCTCCAGGCTATTTTGTGAGGTTTTCGAATCCCTTGTGGTACGGAGTAAATCTTCCGATCGCAGAGCGGACAACTCGTCCCGTTCCTCCCGCCTTTCTTTTCGGCCTTATCCCCCTGTTCGCCCCCCACCCCTTTTTCCCCCATCTTGCCGGATCGTATAACCGCTTTACGACTATTACATTCGGCAAAGACGTGGGAATGAGACCTGGGCTCCTAGAAGGCCTTTACTTTAACCTTCTTTTTTTGTCTTCTACCCTCTTGTGTCCACCCTTTGCACCTTATCTCAAGCACCCTCCGCACTCAGCAACTCCGTTTATTTTTGTATCTTTCTTATGTAGTTAGTCATAGCACCCCTCGGGCATTCTTCCCCATAGGGTTTCTATCGCTTTTCCCCCCCAAATCACCGGTTGCGTTGTACAAGTGCACGCCCGTCAGTACATTTCGCTTGCATCCAAAAAGTGGGAAAGTCCCGCACACCTTGGCGTCCTTACATCAATTTTTCGAAGAGGGCGCCCCCTCCCTGTGATGTTTTTTTCACCGAGAGGCCACACACACGCTTTGGAAATTGCATCTTTCTAACCACTCGTTGCCCCCGAAAAGGGGATAGCCCCCCCCCCCCCCCCCCCCCCCCCCCCCCCCCCCCCCCCACCCATCCCCCTCCCCCCCCCCACCCCCCCCCCCCCCCCCCCCCCCCCCCCCCCCGCCCCTTGGCATCGCTTCAAGTTCCAGTTATGTTGGACCGATTTATATCTAGACGTGGTAGCGCGCCCCCATCCTCTTCCCCCTCTTCCGGTCAAGTCGCCCCCCACACCCCAATCAGCCCTTCTACTTCTCCAGCAAGCTGGCCCTCCTATTCCCTAAAGTCCACTCTCTCGGTACCACCTACTCCCGGCCACCATACGTTGAGCTAGCAGAACCGTTCACGACTTGGTCCTTTGCATCTTCAGCGCATTCCTTCATCTCCCTCCCCCTCCTTATTTTTTCTTCGATGTCCCGCTCTGGAGGTGCCCTTATTGTTCTCCCTTGACGCTCAACCTCATCCTCCAGATTTCGCAAAGATCTGAGCATACTGAAATCTTGAACTTAAAACACACACGTTTGTCCTTGAAGTCATCACGACTGTTTTCCCCTTTCCTCCCTACCCTGTCGTATGTTGTTGTTCCGCCCAGCCAGTTCCCCCCGACGTGAGTATCAATACTTGCCCTTGAATGTTCGTTTCGCCGATACCACCCCTGAAAATCTGCCGCCATTATGGCGGTCGGGTTAGGACCTCGGATGGTGATCGTTCTCAGGGACCCCCCCCAGATTCCGTACTCCCAAAATGTGTACAATCAATTATTCCCACAGTTTTGACGCGCCCCCTGAAAGTAGCCCCCGAACCTCTCCGCACCCAGATTTAATGATGACCTCCCCCCCCCTCCTAAGGATTGGGGAACAAAGCTCGACCCCTTGGTCGTGTTTTGTGCATTTTCTTCGGTCTCCTTCTTAGAAGCTGTTCCCTGCGTTCGAAGGTTTAAGATTTGCGGCCCCCGTCCAAAGTCGTCTATCACCATCCACCCCCCCCACCCTACCACCCCCAATGAAACCCCGTTCTCCTTGGCTGCACCACACCCCTTCATAAGTGAGCAGATCCAGGCCTAGTCTCTTTTGTTTCGCCACTTTTCCTCCTCTCGTTTCCTCTCGGCCGCCAGTCGTTTCCCAACGAGCACACCGCCTCTAGACACCCCCCGCCGCATCACTCTACCCCCCAATTCACAGAACTTTTTGCATTCCTTTCAGCTTGTAACCCTCTCCTTTAATGCTGATCTTTCTCTTCTCGTCTTTTTGCCAGTACTTCATGCTTAAACCCGATCCCCCACCCCTCGGCCCCTACTGGATATTACCCCCTTTCCCCCCCCCAGGGTCCTTTTGATATTGGAATGTAGTCGCAAATGCATTTTCGACTTTTTCTTTCCCTGCCTTTTTCTTGGCTGTTTTGAACAATATCTTCCTTCTAGTGTCATCCACGCCCACATGCGCTTCTTCCGCCGGTGAATCCCCACCTTCCCCTGCTGCCGGTTTTTCTTGTATATAACTTACTTTCTTCAATGGTCGCTTCGAGAAGTCGTTGGAACCTTTATCCCTTTTTTTTATTCATCTTTTCCCCTGTTGCTCCTCCCTCCCCAACCAACACGTATTTTCTTTTAATCCCTCTTTTTTTTTTTTCTAGCGAGTATTAGCGGGTGGAGCAACCCATTTCAGACCAGAAAACCAGGCTATACCCGGTCCTTCCCCCCCTTCATTTCTCCATTGTTCCTCATTTTTAATCCAACACGCCTCCGTTCCTTTGCTTACCGAACTCGCGTTGCTTTTGTACCGCTTTTCCTGGAGAGCACCTCTTTTCAACTCCGCCAAGAAACGCTTCTTGAATGATAGAGTGCTCCTTCCTGCCCCATATCAGTGTGTTAATGTTCTCAAGTTCCGTTGTGCTCCCCTTTGTCCTGCTTCCCCCACCATCCCCTTCCTCCTCATCACAGTAACTTCTGTTTATGATTAAGCCAAGTTACCCCCCCCCCTTTATTTCCGAAAATATTCTCCAGGAGGTCCCTAAACGACTTATGTTCCCCCCCCCGACTTTTTTTGAAGGCTGCAGCCGATCCCTTTGACAAATCCTTCCCCGAGATTATCTCTTTTTTTTAACCCCGTCCCTGTTTTCTTATTTTTTTCCCCGTTGTGTCGCTTTCGCAGGACCTTACCAGCTCAGCCCCCCCCATACCCAGCCCCCTGGGCGCGGTTTCCCCTTCTTATTGGTTCTCATTTGGGTTTTCTGTGGCGAGCTTGGGCGCCCCTTTTAGTAATGCCATTTGATTCCCCTTGGCCCGTTTTACGCTCTTGCTTTTAATGACCCACCCATCCTGCGGCTCCCCCGTGTAGGTTAAACATAAATTATCGGTTTCTCAGGTGATGTCCCTAAGCTTTTGCGCTTATGGATTGTTCGTAGTAATCCCTTATCGACCACGTTTCTTGTTTTTTGTTCTCGTAATCTTTATTCTTCTCTTTATCTCACTGGACCTTTCGGACGGTACATCTTGCCAGAACCCTTTCTCTCGACACTTTTTGAAGCCTTTTTTAATCTATGCTGTCTTTCCGGTCGAGGTTTTTAACGTCTGCCCTTTTTTGGAGGCGATTTAGGAGAGGGTTTTCTGCTTACGGTCCATGGACTAGAAGAATGGAACGCGCTCCCCCCAGTGCAAAGAAAGAACGGTACCGCGTCCCCCCTAAGCAAACATCTGCACCGACTCCCCGGGAGTTATGATAAAGTCCGAAGACAGGGCCGGGTGCAAAAACACTTTCTTTTTCACCTCCCCTAAGCTACAATGCCTTTTCTGAGCCCTTTCGGAGACAGAAAAGGAGTCCAGTCTGGAGCGTGAAAGTTCTTTTTTCCAGGAATCTAAG
>Ga0179593_1312987_pt1 | contig 10777 bp, 11 predicted proteins | sample CZODoug2_1_08_16_FD_185931 | JGI IMG/M metagenome (GOLD analysis project Ga0179593, IMG submission 185931) | Vadose zone soil fungal communities from Angelo Coast Range Reserve, California, USA - CZODoug2_1_08_16fungal (PacBio error correction) | ecosystem: Environmental > Terrestrial > Soil >... | reverse complement strand
ACAGAGCGACTGGTCTAGCTCTTCTTTTCTTCCTTCTGTTGTTGGACATCACCACTGCAGGGTTCCATCAGTACACGTCGGTTCTTCCCCCCGGCTTACTTTTCCGAGACACGCAGTTGATTTACGTTTTCTGCCGAATAGACCGCCCCTTTTCCTTCCTGCTGATGAAGCGCGTCCCTTTTTCCGCCCCCGATCGAAAGAGATGGGAATACATCCTCTGAATCACTTAGATTTTTCTCCTACAGCTCAGGAGTCGAGAGAGTTATCCCCGCGTACTCCCCTTCCTCCCTGCAGCCTCTCGCCCTCTCCTTTTCTTCCCTCTCTTTCCCCGGGTACGGATGTTCTTTGATGTGAGAGGCGGCCTTATTTTCTCTTCCTCTCTCCCTTTAGTGCACTCCTTTGTCCTTTAGTTGATCACCTGTTGACAACCCTCTGCGCCCTCCTTCCCCTGCCCTCCGCGTCACATTTTCCTTTTTCAGCCCTCTGCGAGATGGTCTACCTTCTTTTTGAGTTAGCTCTCTTTCTTTTTGTCTTTCCTCGGTCTGATCTTGACCTGCTTGTGGTATGGCCGGGTTGCCCTTTTTCATTTCTATCCACCGAAGATATTGGGCCCTTCTATTTTCTCCGTACCTTCAGCACAAGCCGTTGGTCAGCGAGTCCGCTGCGGAGCTTCTGTTGAGTTGGATTTCTGACTTTTTAGCCAGTCTTGGCCCTCCCCTGCGCTCCATTTCCCTCCCTTCCAATGGTTGCCTTTTTCCCCTTTGCTTTGAGAGAAAAATCCTTACTTTGGACACTTTTTCCTCTTGTCTGACCTTATCCGAAGAGGGGGTATTTCCTATTTCCCCCCCCCCCCCCGAAGTTCATTGTTGTCATGATCGCTATCAAAAGCTGAATGGTTAAACTCCTTTTCTTTCCCCCCCCCCCCCCCAGATATCTGTATGCTAGAGCTTCCGTGACTTCACGTCCCCCACCCCTATTTTTTCCGGGCGGTCTTTTTTACGGCTTTCACGCGGCCGAGTTCTTTCTTTGTGTTAGCGAACCCGTTGACATCCGTTGCCGGCCCGACCGCACACCTACTTTTTGACGAAGGCTGCCTTTTTTCTCCCGTTCACATCTTAATTCTGAAGGTTCCTTTTTCCTTCCCCCACGAAAAGATCCCGGCCTTAGGGTCTGAGTCCTGCTCAGGGTGCCCCATCGATAGGTCTCCTCGCTTTGATTATGGCACGTCTGATGTGTCTTTTTTTGTCTTTTCCTCGCCGTCCTCACAGATTTAGTCTCCCCGTTTTTGCGTAATATGGGGAGTGACCTCCCCCCAGCGCACGACTCAATTCACCTTTAAACCCTTTCCCCCCCGCCAGACCCCAACTTCCCGGACTTGCAGTTTTCCCTCCGGAAATTCGGCATGTTTTTCGGTAATTTTTTTTCCAGACCCACCCCAGTTATCTCGCAAGGAGATCGCATCATCCTCTTTCACTAAGTCCCCAGCCCCCCCTGTTCGCACTTTCCTATCCTCCACCCATTTCTGAAGATAGTCTCGTAGCGACCAGCGCTAACCCCCATTTATTAGTGCTAATCCGCTTCATTGTGATTTGACCCTTGCGACTACCCGCCGTTCGGAGCCTTCCTGTTTCCCCCCCCCCCTTTTTCATTGCGTACGATCTTGGTTTTTTTTCATTTATCTATATTTTCACTCCCCCTCCTTTGGTGTGCTCTCTCTTACAAGGTGCACTCCCCTTCTGACCATCTCGTCTGTGTCACAATTCCGGCTTGGATTCCTCCCTCCTTCCCCGAAAAACAATCTTGAGTCATAAGTATTTGATGCTTTTTGAGTCTTTCCCCTCTAAATCTGCCAGCCACTTTGTGCCGCCTAGGACCTTCCGCCCCCCCCGTTTTCACTGAGAATGTAAAACAATCCTTTCTCAGGTCCTTTTCCACCTTGGGCCGCGCTCCCATTTTTCCTTTTGCCCCCCACTGACAGACTACTCTTTACATCATCCATTTGGTTGACATTTTTTTTCCCCGTAGACCCCCTAGGTCTTTTGGGACGTGTCTTATGCCCCTTTTTTTTGACCTTCGTCGTTTTGAGATGGGCCTTTTTTGCAACCCCTCGAGTACCCCGGCTTGAACTTCGACGCCCCTCTTCGTCCGGCTTCGTGATCCCCACCTCTCTTTGCCCCCCTGGTCACACATTCCCCCCTGCGGCTCTAGACTTCCCTCTTTTTTTTTATGTGGTTAACTCCCCCTTTCGCCGGATAAACGCCCCCTCCGCAAGTGGGTATAGTAGTTTCTTGGAGCAATTAATCACTGACAAGGAATATTCTACCAAGGCCGTTTTTCCTCCCCCAGTTCAGTCACCCTTCTTCTTGTACAGAAGTTTAGTCCCATATCCTTTTCACTAGCGCTGTTCGAGACCCCCCCAGGAAATTATCCTTCCTCCTCTCGCCGGTTACTACGGAAACCTTCCTTCGATTTGGGTGGTTTTTCTTTCTATGCAATCGATCGGGCCTATCTTACATCTCAGCTTTGTTCTCATGAGTGCAAACACTCTCCCTGTGGAAGCCCCTTTTCCTCCCTTCAAAATGTACTAGGGATTTAAGAGTTTCCCTAGTACGCGTCGGAAATAATTGTTAGACTTAGGAAACTTCTCTCTTCTTCCCCCCCAAACCCGTACAGGCAACCCCTGTGGCAAGCCCAGATGGACTTGGATTCTCAGAGCCTGCTGGTTCATTGCACCCCAGTTTTTCCCCCCTCCTTTCAAAGGGACGCATTTCCCACCCCCGTAACACTGTCCAGACTCCCCACCTGTTTAACGTTCTTAGGAGGTGTAACTTTCTTTTCTCAGGCCTATACCCTTTTTAGTTCCCTCTAGGGCTATGTCCCCCCCCTCTTCCTTTTTGCCGGGCTTATCTGGTCGGCCCGGAACAACATTCCAAGTTTCCCAACCCCCCCCCTCATTCGGAACCCACTCCTTTTGAAAGATCCGATATATAGATAACTCCCTTCTATATCCTCTTCTCAGTGAGTCAAAAAGTTTCTCGGACGTCTGCTCTTTAGTTCTTCCGGTTTAACCCCTTTTTTCCCCTGATCCCAGCGCCAACGTAAAGTTGCCCAAGGCTTGAAACAAGAGTGCTCAGAGTTTTTTCCCCCCCCTTTTTCTTGTCGCCGCAACCATCGTCCCCCCCCAACATCCGCCAACCCTTTCTCGGCTATCCCGAAAAGACGCTCAGGAGGCTGAATGTGGACAGCTGGGAGAAGGCGAGCTCCCCTCCTCTATTTGCTTCTACATCACCTTCTTTAAAGGCGTCCTTACAGGCATCAAGCTTTGGTCTTCCCCCCTCCCCTGCGCGTGCGAAGGATCTGGTTGCCCTGTCCTGCGTCCCCTTCATCATCAGACAAGCACCCCATTCTTCCGGCGCCGGAACACTTTTTTTTTTTTAAGGCTCGCCCCCCTCGCCGGCGTGCCTTAATTTCCCTTGGACCTTTCTTTTCCGTTGCCCTCGTGGTCCTACACACCTCCGACTGCTGTGGTCCAACCCCATAACGTTCCCATTCTTTTCCTGATACTCGTATCTCTCTCTCCCCCAAAGTTTTTTTGTGAGATAGATACTTTTTTCCCCTTTTTTGGCTTTCTTGGTGAATTGTTTGTCTCAACATCCTTGTGCCATAGGCGTGATGTTGTTCTGGACACCGACTACTCTGGAAGCTCACCGTTTTTTTTGAACTCAGACCACCCCTGATGGGGTTGTGGCCCCCTCTTCCGCCAATTTTTTTGCGTATCTCCTACTAGCTTCCCCTCTCCTCTTTCCATGCCCCAGGTAAATTGCTCGTTCCTTTTCTTTCAGCCGACGCGTCGGCCGTTGCTTAGATGCCCCAGCCGATGCATCATGCAGCCCCTCTTTGCCCCTCTCGCTGCAGGGCTGTCTCTATTATGTTTCTTGATGTTTTTCTAGGAGGAAACCCCCATTTTTTTCTTGCGCGTTCTTTCTTACACCACGCCTTTGCCCTTCGACTGAACTGGTCTCTTTGATTTGTCGTCACCGTCAGCCATTAATGATCCACGCGCAGCTGGTTTTTTCTCAGCTCTGTCTGACTTCTTGTTTTTTCCTCCCCCAGTCTCTTCACGATTTATCTTCTGATATGCTTTTCGTTAGAGGTGTTTCTAGATGGTGGGATTCCTTTTTGTTTGCCGCCTTCCTATTCCAGCCCCCTTCGAGCACCAGGTATATTGGTAAGGCCGCTCTTCCCTTTCGATTGCGGCCCAAGCTTTGGAAGTTTTCCCCTTCGCGATGATGGTTGCCTCCTGCTGTTTGCCCTTGGGCGTTTTGTTTCTTGTTCTTCCCGTAGAGTTTGCCCTGCCCCGCTTAAGCGTGCCAGCCCCGCTTTTTTTTCAAAAGTTTTGCCGCCCTTTGGCAGCGTCTCCCAATTCTTTATTCAGCCCTTTTTCCGTGGACCGTAGTCGCTTTTTCTCCGTAGGTTGGTTCTTCTCACTTCCCCCCTGAAATTTCTTCCTGTTGTCCTCCTCCAGGACCCCCCCATAATGGGTTCACCCTCCTTCTTCACCCCCATCGTTCTTTCCTACGAAGATTTCCTTCCTTACTTTAAACCCCCACCCCCCAATCTCTGCAGAGAGAGGGGCGGAGTAAACCAACTAAAACCTAACCCATGCCCCATGCGTGTCCCTTTTCCAGAGAGTGCCTTGTTTTTATTTCACAGCGGCGCCCCTCGGATCCCATCGCCGTCTTGGTGAACCTCCTTAAGGTGCCTACACGGGTTTCGTGACCCCCGGCTTGAGCTTTCCTAGCGTATTGTCAGTCTTTTTAATTAAAGCACTCAATATACTTCAGCCCCTCCTTTCTTTCTGGTTAGTCTTCACTTTTTTGACAAACTATTATCTTACTTCTCAAAGAAGGTCTCATCACCGCCATGTCGTGAGCTCAATCTCCTTGCTCTTTCTGGAGGGAACAGGTGGTGTTTCCTTCCTGAAGTGAATCCCGCCCCTGCGTCCGAAAGTTAAAACGTCCCCAGCCCCCGACAGAACACTAGGCGATGAACAACATGTGAAACTGTTTTTCTCTCCCCGTTGTCCCCAGTTTTGCCAGAACTTTGACCTTCCCCCCCTCGAGAACTCAGCAGCAGCGTCTCGTAAGTTTCTCAAGGAAACAGTTAGTCCCCACTTTTACCCTTTTTTGATCAGATATCAGCATGCGTCGATACTGCCGCCAACAGTCCCCTTTTCTATTTCATCCGCGATTTTTCCCCCTGAACCCCCTACGAATCCGGCTTCTCTTTAATTCGTCACCTGATGTTGTAAGATTTGTTTGGGTCACATTGGTATTATTCTTCTTTCCCTCCTTTTGTTTTTTGAGAGCGCCCACTTTTACCAATATCTGACTTCAGCTTGGCGCAAGAGGAGGATTGCCTCGACCCAAGATCGCTTTTTTCTCCCCACTTACTATTTTTTTGTTTACTCGTGGCTATTTTTCCAGCGCCTATCTGACATCCCCCAAACTTTTCTCTTAAGAGGTCATTTGCTTTTTTCCCCCCCTTAGAAAACATTACGATTTTTGAGTCCCGCCCCTTCTGCTCGTTCTCGCAGTTTGACTCCTCGCTTTTTTTTTTTCCCCCCGGTGACTCGCCGCCGCAAAGTGCCCCGTCCCCCCCCATGATGACTTTCACTTAGCCTAATGTTTTGGGTGACGTTGGATCTTTTCGGTGTGGGAAATTAGTCGGTGTTTGGCTGGTTTTCCCCCCCCATCGAGGAGAGCCCCCCCCCCCATTTTTCTCCCATTCTCTTCGTCCCTTAATCACACATCCTTCATTCGGCATTTTCTTTAGGGAATCCCTTCTTTACTCTCAGTCTATAGGATGTGGTTTTCAAGGACCTTTCTGCTTCCCCCCACGCCCTACCCGCTTTTTTACGATATCGTTTGATGAACAAAGTCCTCCTTAATATACTGCGCCTGGCCATGGTATGTGGCCGCCGTTTCGTACCTTCGGTTAACGCCCGTCTTTTTCTCTAGCTTTTGGTACAGTATCCTTTTTTCGACTCCACCCAACGCGATACGTTATACTTGCCCCCCCGCGTCGGACTGCTCTGGGGTTTGTTAAGTGACTCCCTGCGGAATGGCGGCGCTCAAATCTCGACTCTCTTGGGTTAACGAGGTTTTTTCCCACCCAGGTTCGGGATTCGCCTTCTTCTTGTCCCCCCCCCCACAAGGAAGGGTCTTGTTAATCCTCCTATACTGCAACTCGTCCGATCGTCGTAAAGATCTCGGATTGGAAACTTTCTCAACTCATTTTCTCTTAAAAGTCCCCCGTCCCCCATCCGCGCTGGCCGGTTTAGGTCTCCCTGGCCTGCGGTAACAATAGAATTTCATTCCGCAATGGTGCGTCTCCCCACGCGTCCCACCCGACACAGCACCCACACCCCGCACAGACCGACTTCTCCTCCCCCCGGGCTTCTGTTTTTTCGCGCCTTACCCCCGTCGCAAGCTGCCCCTTTCCCTTTCCCCCCTCAATCGAGTGACTCGAAAAGGGCTTGGTCTTGTTTTCCCACCTCCGCCCTCCCCTCATTCGCCTCCCACAATACTCCCCCTTCCCCCCCCACCACCCAAACCGGGGGAAAGCGCGCTCCGATACTCGGTTAACTCTTGGGTACCTCTTCGTCCTTTTGGCTGAACAACCCTGCGTTCTCTTCTTTTTTTACGTCATTTTTGTTTCATTCCCCTGTTCAAGAAAGGTTTTTTTTTCCAGCCACGTGTATTCTCCCAGTTGACACCTCTTTCCCCGTCTTTTTTCTCGACCCGCGCAGACCCTGTGATGCCCCCCACCAACATCCGCATAACTTAACTATGTTCAGCCCTGCAGCTTTTTACTGTCGCGGATGTCTGTCACCTTTCTTCTTGGGATAAGCCGGATTCCGTCCCCCCAGGAGTCGACACATCGAGAACTGTCGTGACCGGTCCCAAGAGCGTCCTGACCCCTCTTCCGGGACGCCTCGCGACCATCTCATGACAACCATTTTTTCGAGGCGGACACACCCCCTTTTGGGCCTTTAATCACTAGCCCTAGTTCTCTTTCCCTTGAGATTGCAGTCCCTAGCCCAAATCAAGCCGATTCTATTTTCCCCATGAGTGTTTGATTTCCCCAAACATTCCACGCCCTACATCCCTTTTGGGTGGGCGCCCACTCGTAGACCTATATAATCCCTTTCCTCCCTTTTGTTGGATGAGATTCCTCTTTCCTCTGGCCTGATGTCTTCGTGTCCTGGTTTTCTCAATAAAACTCTTCCCCTCTTTTCTTTTTTTACACGAGGGCCTGCCTTTATTCTCCCCCCAGGGTCCATCTCCCGACTCAGGTTTCATAAAAAGATGGTGTTGCCTGCTCAGCCCCTTTTTCGGAGGTTGATGGCGCCGGCTTGTAACCCACGCTTTCTCCTTGGGCATCCCCTTGATGCCGTCCTTGTCCCTTCTCTCTGTATTCAGTTACTCTCCTAGTCGCGCGCGAGCCCAGCTTGACATCTCCGCGCGCCGGCTGCCCGGTTCCCCCTTCTCCTCCTAGGCTTTTTTTTTTCCCAGAGGTTGAGCGGCGTTCAAACTCCTGGTCTTGCGTGGGCTTTCCCTTTCCTTTTTTCCCCCCTTCTTGACGTTTCTCCTTGATAACTTTATTGTCCGTGAAACCGTATGATCATTCCTGACCATCGCGGCGATTTGTTTTAGTTATTCCGGAGTGTTTTTCTCACCAGTGTCCTCCTTCGCTTTCGTTGAAGAGCTGTCGAGAGAATCTGTTTTCCTTTATTTTGGGACCGCCGCCGATCCATTTTTCCCCCCCCGACATTATCTTTTTCCGCAATGATTCTCAAGGTAATAGTCCTGAATTTCGCCGCCCCCGACGATTGTTATGTGACTTTGTCAGTGTTTGCGCCCATTTTTTTATTTATTTCCCGCGATTTTCCCAGAAGCCACCCCTCCACTCCTCAAAATTTGCAATGTCCATTAGTTTCCTTATTTATATAACTTTTACGCCTGTCCACTTGTAGATTTAAGCAGCGAGCGTTTTTTTTTTTTTAGTTAGCTTATTAAGCACCTCCCTTTCCAGGAGTACTGTCTCATCCCCCCGAGATGGTGGAAGCTGGTTCCCAAAGATATCCATTTTTTGCCTCAGCGGCGAATTTTACCTCACCAACCCCAAGCGCTTTCTCTCTCTTCACGTCGTAACCCTAGGCCGGCGACGCGAGTTCCTGTTGCTTAGAAAGTCTTCCTAGTGCCTTCCCTCGCCGTTTTTTTCCTTATTTCCCCCCCCCTCGAAGGTGCCAGAACGGTTTTCCGGATTGAGATGCGTTCACCTCTAGTACTGCGATGACCCTCCAGGTTCGTCGCCCATTCCCAACGACGTCAGCCCAGTTTCTTATTTCTTCTCGGTGGGGCTTAAGGTCAGTGCACCCCTTACTTTTATAGAGAGCATGGTTCCTTTATCATGCGTCCCCAGCGGATGTTGTACCCTCATGAGTCTAAGATTGTCGTCACCCTTTGTTGGATTTCTCGATGTTTTCTTTTTCATCCTCCAGCCCCTCGAACACCGACGACTTTTACCCCCCGTCCCTTCCCCCCAGTCACCGCCAGACCCGGACGACCGGTCAATGGACCCTTGTTCCCCCGCGGCGTAGTTCTTTTTTGGAACACGCCTGTGTCGCCCGTTGAACGAATCGCCGCGATCTGTTTATGGTGCACACCCCCGTCTCTTCCATTTGTTGCAGATAGTCCATTTAGATCTTTCCCCCTTCATCCCCCTCCAATAGTAGTGCTCCAAGCTCCTTTTTTTGGTGATCGTTGAATTCCTCAGATAATAACGCCGCATTACGAGTGACACAGATTAGTTCGTTCTCCCCCCTTTTTGCACCCTGTACCTTTTTCCAACTCCTTCCTGTTTTTGAGAGACCTTCACAAACAAGATGCAGAAATCGTCTCCCTGTAACGTCATTTTTTTTCTCTACCCAACGGCTCTTTTAGCTCCCCAGTTCACTTTCCCCCGTCCGTTTCTTTCTCACGCTCTTTGGTGTCTCGTCGGCGAGCGCGATTCATTTTTAATCTTCTGCCAGACTTTTCCCCTCTTCAGAACCTTTTTTTCCTTGCAGGCAAACCCCTGAGAAGAGATCGAGTTATCCCGTCCCTTTCCTTTCTAAGAGGGCTGTGTGAAACTACCGACTCTCCTCTGTGAAAATGTCCGCATTTCCTTTTTTTCCGTTCACGTCGCCGAATGTTGTTTTCTGTGACGTTATATTACTTTTTTTGTGCACTTCGTCCGGTGCGCGATTTATCTTTCTTCCCCATCGAGTACGTTCCCCCTGTTATACGACCCCCCCCCTTCGACGACGTTCTTGAATACAACATCCAATTTTAGCGTGCAATGGAATCTGTTTTTTTTCGCCTTTCCTCTCGTATGGGGTGACCTTCCCCTATCATTCAACCCCCCCTCACAGCGAAGCTGTTCTCCCGCCTGTCCTGCCACCGTTGCCCTTTTCATCATCCTCTGGCCAGTTTTCCAGGCCTTAGTTTGCCCCCCTCCCCTTTCGTCCCTCTTTCCAGCGTTAGCTGCCTGCTCCGTTTTGATGGTGTCACCTGATCCTTTTTTCGAGCAAAAGTTAACTCTCTCCTGCTTTCTTACCGCCGTTACTACGGCCGTCCATGCTCCGGTAAATCGTGTTTTTTTTTTTTGCCCTTTGACCTGAATTCTCCCTTATTTCTTCCAAAGATCGTTATCCTTGGGTGCCTCGGTTCTTCCCCAACCATTCTCGTCTTCGCTTTTTTCCCTTAAAACAAGAACTCGTGCTTATTAAGATGAGTGACCAACCACTCGCCTTTTTTTCTTTCCCCCCACTAACTTTTTCCCTGCGTATATCTACACGCCTGTCTCGCTGCAAACAATTTGGGGGGACCCCCAGGGGGGGGAAAAAAAAAAACATTTTAAGCGTCTTCGGTGTGGATCTTTCTTCTTCCCCTAATAGCGGGCCCCAAACCCCGTCCTACAAGCAATTGAAGCCATTCAAAGCCAAGGACATTTAACCCCAAGCGGGGGTACGCCCCCCTTCTTTGGAACGTATAGCAAGCAGTCTACCAAGGATGAAGGACGTCTTTCCCAATATGTGTGATACAAAGTTTTTCTTCTTCGGGGCAACAACGGCCCCCTCCCCCTCATTAGCCTACACACCTTCCCTTCCACGCCCCTCGCCGTCTCTCTCCTGTAGTCTTTGGAACCCTAGCAGGTAGTCCCTACCCCAAACTTTTTTTTTTGCGTCATGATGCTGTCACCTTTTGCACGAACGGTCTACTTCAACTGCATGAAGAACCTTTTTTCTTTGTGGACCACGAGGCGTCCCCCTCAGAAAGCAATAGTTTTCTTGCTCTCCACACCCCTCCCACCCCCTTCGCTTACACGGTCCTCGGCGGCCAGTTTGCAAGGTTTTCCGGCGCGGTTCTTCCTTTCTTCGGTTGCTACGCGCGCGCTTTTTCAGTCCCCCCCCCTCTTCGGAATCATTTCCGAGATTCCAAGTGGACGGCCATCATCTTGCTTTCGCGGTTCGAAGCTCCCTTTTTGAAAAGCGGCATCATCCTGCCACTTTGGTTCTCGGCTGCAACACCCCAGTCGTGTTTTGAGGTCTCCCTTTTTTTTTGAGATGCCCTTGGAAAGGAGCCCGTTTCGCCCCTTGTCCGAAAAATCAAAGCCGATTTTTCTGTTGGTGGTCCCACACCATTCACATCTCTGACCAAGGGCGAACTCG
>Ga0179593_1270725_pt1 | contig 10777 bp, 9 predicted proteins | sample CZODoug2_1_08_16_FD_185931 | JGI IMG/M metagenome (GOLD analysis project Ga0179593, IMG submission 185931) | Vadose zone soil fungal communities from Angelo Coast Range Reserve, California, USA - CZODoug2_1_08_16fungal (PacBio error correction) | ecosystem: Environmental > Terrestrial > Soil >... | reverse complement strand
TCTTTCCGCGGCTTCTTCGTTTCTTACTTCAACATTCCCATTTTTCATGTCTTCCGACACACAATCTAGCATCCCCGTCCAAGTGCCTGCTTTCAGCGCTTTCAAAATTCGTAGATTCTTCGTTTGCTCGTCCGTCTTATTTCCTTCACTCTGGAGATATTTCACCCTGACGCAGTCGCCGACTTCTTTTTTTTTGCCTGGCATATCAACTTAATAGGGGCCACCCTCCTTGAACCCCCTGGAAGGCTGTCTTTGCTTGATGGCTACGCCGCATTCAAACTAGCTAGCATCGAGTCCCTTCGATCGTTCATACAGCTCTTCGCGACACCTAGGTGGTGCGTTTTGTGGTGAATCGTCTCGGGGTAATGCCAATAGGACACAGCCATCAGCTCCCCCTTAATAAGTCTTTTTAATCCTTTTCTCTCATAGCGGACCGGATCGTCTCGACGCGAGAAGAGTGTTTCGCGGTCTCGGAGGACCTGCCCTCTCTAGAAGGTCTTCTGAGAAGGCTTGACGGTTTTTTTTCCCCCCCCCCCCAGTCAGGTGACCGCTTGAAGTCAATGTGATTCGTTGCACCGCAGGGTCCCCGTTAAGTCTATCGCGTTTAAATTGAGAGATGTCACCGCCGTAGAATGTGTAGAAACCGCTCCTTTATAGCAAGAAGTATAGACTGGCACCCCCCCTTTAACCGGTTCCACAGAATGCAAAAAAGACTCGTGCGTTTCCGCGGAACCTTTCACAAGTATTTCATCTATCCAAGTCTAACCCCCCTCAGGCCCCCTAACGCATCACTACAATCCAGAAGACCCATGATGGGTGTTTTTGTGTGTTTTGGGATGCCCCTCTATCCTGATGCAGACGTCGTCGGCCCCGATCTTTTGGCAACGCAGACGCTCAGGATCTTTCCCTTGACCCGAACGAAAGGGTCCGTCTTTTCCTGGACAAACTCCAGGGGCCGAAGGGGTCTTTGACCGCGTCAGCGATGAAACTGCTTATTACCCCTTTGAGGTCGGCGATTAATTTCACCGGCAGGGCAATCGCGAGGGGGGTTTCTTTTTGACTTTGTTCGGCCTTTCCTCACTACATAAAAGATGTCATGTTCCTGTCTAGCACTTTTCTATATGCTTTCGTCCGACCGGGCAAAACGCTTCTCAGTGCTCTTCCAGATCACTAGTACTTACTAAAACATAGGAACCCCCTTCTCTTTCTTCCCACCCACCATGAGCCAGAAATGAGGCATTTTTTGTTTCCTTTCTTTTCTTTGAGCCTCTATTCCGCTCTAAAGTACCCAACACCCTTATATATTGTAGTCATGGGACCTTTTTTTTTGTACAGTGGCTTTTTTTGGTTTTGTTGTTTTGCTTTTTTTTTCCCTTTTTTGTTGATTTCCCTGTGGTTTTTTTTTTTTTGGTTGGCCCCCTTTGAATTTCTTTTGTTTTTTTTTCTGATTGCCCCTCGTACTGCCGCTTTTATGCTCTAAATGGACTTCCGGCCAGACAATGGCCCCCCGCCAGGGTATCAGTTCGCATATAGAAGTTCGCGGTTCCGCCCTTACGTGTCCATTCTTTCTTCGGCGTCGTTTATTAAAGATAGACCTCCACACCCCCCCCCCCCCCCCAACACCCCCCCCCCCCCCCCCCCCACCCCCCACCCCCCCCCCCCCCCCCCCCCCCCCCCCCCCCACCCCGGATCTTCTGATTCTAGACAAGCAGAAAACCCCTCCATGTTGAGTCCAATCGACGAATCCTATCATTCTGCAAACAGTGCGCGTTTTTCGAACAGAACTGTATCTTCCTTGGTGAATCCAGCAGTTGATGTGAGGGCGTGAGATAGTATTGCTGAAGGCCCAGGTAGAGTCATGGATATAGGCTTTTTGCACCCTGCAGGCGTTAACCGCCCCCGGTTTCCATCTGCCCCGACAGACCCTAAGTGAAGAGGTGGAGAGCCCGAACTTTAGGGCTACTCACTACTGCAGCTTTAAAGCAACCCTGGAATTAAATACGACTGACTTTTTATGAACTCGCGCCCGCCGCAGAAGCACATCCTCCATTTCTCGTCCCTTGGACACCAAGTAAATGTCTCGAGTTTTTAAGAATCGCACCTGAGAAACGGCAGGAACCTTTCGGTCAACGCTAAAGTAAGCAAGTCCTTCTACTCAGGGCTATCCCTCTTGGCGCCGTCGTATATTTTCTCCCCAAGGGTCCACGTCGAATTCGATCTTTCTGTCAAACGCGACTTTTCCCTTTTTTCTCTCCTTTGACTCTCTGGAAGAATGTTTCTCTTTTCCGTCCCCCCGTAACTCAGACAGCCCGTCCCTCCGACAATTTGCCCTTTCCCGTTTGAGCCCCCTGAAATTTGTTTCTTTGTACATCCTCCAAGACGACTTCCGCTGGAACTTTTTTCCCCCGAGCAAGACTCCCCGAAGCACTCTAAAGGCACCCGATTCGCGTCCAGGACGCTGAGTCCACGTGATTTTATCTTCCCCTGCTACGACAGAACGTTCGAGGTAAATGCAGTACTTATATATTCAGTTCTCAAACGGCTTGGCGTCAGTGACTCCCTAAGCCTCCGTCCCTCAGCTTTACCACACCACGACTCTTTTCCCCCCCCCCCATTGTTTTCGACGGGAGATGCGTACTGGTGAAGTGACCTCCTCTTTCTACTTGGCGAGTACCCAAGGTGAATCCTGCTCGAGTTGCTTTAGTCCTGGCGGAGCGATTCCGTCCCCGTTGTTGACCTTTTTTTTTTGTTCTTTTTTTGTCCAGAGGTTTTGCATTCTTTCTTTTAGAGCTCTGTTTTAACTTTTCGTCTCTTCCTGGTTTAAGCTTCTTTAGAAGCGAAGTTCCTTTTTTCCCGCTCCTTAGCGACCGAGTCCAAATCTTCTTACTTTTGAAGACCCCCTGTAAAGTTTTTAGAAAGACCTCCTTCCTAAGCCTGCTTTCCCAGATTCGATTTCTTCGCTCACTAAGCAATTTTGAAACCCTTGAGAGAACCCCTAAGAGTCCCTAGACCCTGATCCTCTCCGATAATTTTGTTTTGCCAGGGGAAGGCTATGCGACGGTGATGGAAATTTCCTGCCTCTGTCGACCCCGTTCCACAGAGTTTCTGAGCATATCTTTTTTGACATCCGACTTAGGCCTGAGAAGAGTTTTGATTCCGCCCAGAACAATTAGTTCTACGGGACAAGCTCCTGGTTCCCCCCTGTCCGCCGTTGCTCTGCAAGCTTTCTCCTTAATTTCGCTAGTAGCTTTTTTTCCCGAACGCTCTGTTGCCCACAATAGGCTCTTCGATCAACGCCACTCTCTATCGAGCAGCTTATCCTTCCTTCAGAAGGATTATTAGGAGGTGTGTATTCCTTGCCCATTTTCCTTCTTCGTTTCAACGCAAGTCGCAGTCATAGTCTATATATATCTTTTTAATTTTCCCTCAATACGTTTTGGGTTAGACTATCTTTTTCTGCTTGGCTCCGCGCGCCTTTTTTAATTTTTTCCCCCTTTCTACCCCCCCCCTTAGATCAGGTTTTCCCCTTGACTGTACGTCTCTCCTCGTATTATTGGTTTTTTCTTTTTGGCGTTGCGTTTTTTTTTTCACCCTCTTTGCGCGTCTGTACAGAAGAATTTCCGCAACCCCTTCGAAGCTGCTACCCCATCCAGGGGCCCATTCGACTTGTCCTTGTTCCTTAGGTTACCGCTGCTTTGGCGCAGCCCAACCCTTCCTCACAGGCTGAGTGAGTCTTAAGTTCAGAGCTTCTGCGCCCCCTTTTTTGCTGCGTCGGGAGACCTCAGGCATTTGCGCCCTTTCTCCTCTCCGGAAAATGCTAACCTTTCTAGTGGCTTTGATAGAAATATCTTGGCGGGTTTTCGTGACGGTTTGTAGATGTGCGCTTCGCTGCCTCGCGGCGCACCCACGGTTTTCCTTTCGCCCTTGACTCTGTGACTGATGTTTTCCGATTGGCAGAGCATGCTGGAAGCGTAAGATCGGTTTTGGAGACAGAATCCATCCTACTTCTCCATCCTGCTCCCCAGCCTTCTACTCCGCGCTTCCCTTCCTCCGACCCCCGGACCCGCCTTCCCCCGCCAAACATTCTCTTCTCACCGGTTTTGAATCTCACTTTTCCCCGTCGCACAGTACCTTACCTTCATTTCCTCCCCTGTAAATTGAACTGGGCCCTTCTTTTTTCTTTGTATTCGCTCTGAAGGAGTCTTCTGTCCGCCTGGCAACGGTACTCCCTTACCTTTCTTCCTGGTCAAGAAACGTAGCCCCCCCCCGCATAGTGGCCGGATACCATCAAGGGCATCTCCTCCTCTCTTTCCTCTGATTCCAAACTTTTTCTGACTCCCTGGCGGCTCTTTTGATTTTCCCGCTTCCTTGCCATAGACTCCGCTAGTGAGGATTTCCTAACCGATGTCACCTCGTTTTTCTCAGAAATTTCGGAGGCTGCCTTAGATTGCCTGGCCCCCCCGTTCAGATTAACTCAGCACAGCAGCTTACCCCCAGCTTCCTTCCCTCGCGTCAAGCCCGATATAAAATTAAGGAACACATGGTGTATAAGATCGACGTAGCCGTTTTCTCCCCATCGCATATCAGTGTTCCTTCCTGGCTTGTCCGAATTTTTCAATGAAGATTTTCCGTCCTTAGTCCCATGTCTCAAGGGTTTTGTGCCCTTAATGCGACCCGCCAGTGAAGTCTTCTTCTCTTCTTCTACTGACCCTCGTCGTGAGTCAAGCCCCCCCCCCCCCCCCCCCCCCCCCCCCCCCTCCACGTAGGTTCGTTTTTATTCGACCCGATTTTCTGACGAAAACCTCCTTTGTAATGTTATTTTCCCCCCTAAAGTACACCCAGCCTGCGGGCCCCAAAGCGTTCCTATACTTCCACCGATGCAGGTCTCCATACTATTCTTTCCTATTTTTTCCCTTTTCCTCCGTGTTTTTGATTTTTTATATCTTATTTTCGAAATCGTTCTGGCTCCCCCCCCACCCCCCCCCCCCCCCCCCCCCCCCCCCCCCCCCACCCCCCCCCCCCCCCCCCCCCCACCCCCACCCCCCCCCCCCCCCCCCCCCCCCCCCACCCCCCCCCCCCCCCACCACCAAGTTTAAGGTAGAGCGGGATTTTCCCATGTACTTTTTGCCCTAGGTAGATATCAAGTCTCTACCAGTTTCCTTTTTTCTTTCCGCTTTTGATGATCTCCCGTCCCCATATCAAGTCCAAGGTAATTCCCCTGGCTTGCGACGTTACTCAAGAACCTCGACACCTGAAAGATTTGAGACAGTCAAATGCTGCTCCATGTATGGACCCCCCGTACATTTTGACGTTTTTCTATTTCTAGCACCATTACATGCCGACGATGCCACCTTTAAGTCCTCCCCTTGGTAACGATCCCGGCCGACACTTCTCGGTGATGGGGAGACCTTATTTGGCCTCTCGCGATACAGCTCTCCACCTTTTTGAGTTTGCCGTCTCGTAGATCTTTCGCACCCTCCCGCCCCCCCCCCCCCCCCCCCCCCCCCCCGCCCCTGTTTTGCCGAGTAGTATTTCTTTCTTCCAGAATTAGTGCCTTTTGTTACCGGCTCCATCCGCGCCTACGACCGCTGTAGCTAAACGCCTTTTTTTTCATGACATGTGTGTGCGTCCCCTCCCCCAATTCGAAGTCGGACGCCCCTCGGGTTCAAAGTTTTAATGGTAACCGAAGAGCCCCGCCAGACATCCCTCGCCTACACCACCAACAACGGACAGTCCAAAGGGCATGTCCGCTGTGAATTGTCTGACCTAAACTCTCCCCCTTTACGGCTTATCAGGCCAAAGATGGCGCGTACCTTAGCCTCTTTCCATGCTGCTTCGCCCTATTCCTGTCCAGTTGCCAACTTCCCTTTTGACGCCGACGACGTTCGTCCTCCACCGCTACCACCACTGACTTCAACCTTGTCGGTGCGAAGAATACTATTGATGAAACCTCGGAACTTGCAGCGCTGATCGCCCTTCCGCCCCTTCTCTTACCCCCCCTTCTTATCTCCGAGCCCTTCGAGAAGTGGAGCCTCTTTGACATACCTGGTCTGGATTGGATGAGTATTTCCAGTAGGTCTAATGTTTCAGTTTTGCCCTCTGCGATAGCGCGCAGAGTCTCTATGGTGTCCTGCTATTCGGACTCCGGAGTCCTTTCCAGCGCTATTGCCACGCGAGCCTATTCCCACCCTTTGCCTGAATTTCGCTTACCCATCCCGTACACTCGGTCCCCTGAGATACTCAAATAGAGCCCAGAAGTCGTATAGCCGTCTCTAGGAAAGTTTACCCCCGTAATACCCGCAACCTCCTCGATTTGCGAGCTGATCATGCCATCCCCACCTTAGAAGGAGGAGTAAACCTATCTACTCCCCCGAGAGAGGGACCGAAGGGTGCTTCCCCTGTAGTAATCGAGGAGACCGCTAACCCCCCCCCACGGAGGGCTAATCCAGATATGTCGAAACTTTAGAAAACAAAACCAAACCCCCCACCAAAACCCCCCCCCCCCACTCAAAAAACACACCCAAACCCCCCCCCAAACCTCTTCCCCCAACCCATGAAGCAACACAGGAGACTCTGTGTTCCTTTGTCCCCTCTTCCACTCGTGTCTCTCTTTACTCAAATCCAATATTGTTGCCTCGCCCTCCCCTTTCCACGGGTCCCTCCGCAGACTTTCCAAATGGATGACGTTTCGCTGAAGACCTCCCTGAATTTTAATTTTCGCACGTTTCGTTCGACTGCTCCCGTCCCCGGTTCCACGTTGCTAGTTCAAGATGATGACTAATAACAGTATAAGAAGGAGAGCAGTTTCGACCCGAAAAAACTTGTTAAGAGGCATGCTACTCGGCCTTTTTTCTAGTAAGGCATCTGTAGCGCAGCTCCTTTTTATCCCCCCCATCCGTACGACTTTTTTGCCGTCCTCTCCCTATCTTCTCCTTAATTCCTCCTTTTGTTTTTGAAGCTATCAGAGAGTACCACCAGTCAGACTTTCTCCCCCTTTGGTCCTACTCTGAAAGCCAGACCATTCCCTTTCCTCCAAACCTATGCTCCTCCGCTTCGGGTTTGGACTTCTCGCTTTTTTCACCCTAGCCCGAGATTTCTTGTGCGTGCCGTTTACCTAGCCGCTTTCTCCTTTCTCCGCTACGATCCTTTTTTGATTGAACCCTTCAAGTCTCCTAATTAACCCCCTTTAACCAGTCGGCCCCATCGCATTTCCCTGTCTTCTTTTCTTTTTGCTCTGCGCTTCTCTCGGCGCTACTTCCCCCCCGCACCGTCCTGTTGTGTTTTTGAAACAGTGAGGAAGAAGCTAACTTTTTCCAGATTCGCACGACCCCGGTTTGGAACTTCATGATATTTGAGAAGGTGTTCTAAAACTCCTCTTTCAGAGAAAATTTTCTTACAACACCCCAACAAAAACAAATTCTACATTCCGTATATTGCCGGATTGATACTATCGAGAGAGCTAGGAGAGATTGGTCTTCTTCTTGCTTCCACGATAGACATGATATAGAAGGACTAGAGTAATTCGGACGGTTGTTGTTCTTCTTCCTTGTGTTTTGTTGGGCTTATCTTGGTTTTTTGTGTGTTCGTGTATTGTTTTCCTGTCTGTTTTTATCTTTGGTTGGGGTCTTGTTTTGTGGTCTTTTGCTTGGCGGGTCGTGGGTGGTGTTTTTTTCGTGGGGGTTTTTTTTGATGGTGGGGGTTCTTGGTCTCTTTGTGGTTTTTGTGGGTTTTTTTCTTTTCTTTTTCCTCATTTTGGTGTTGGTCTTCTTTTTTTTTGCTTTGGGGGTTTTTCCTGTTACTCTTCGACACTTCCTCGGGGCCAGCGGCGAAAGTAGTTTCTCCCCTGACAACTCCAGTTGCCTCATCCTTTTTGTTCGCGCGTTCCGATCCTCCCTTCACTAACGCTAGCATTTGGCCGACCCCAAAGCGCTTCTTCTTCCCCTTCTTTCCCCCCACCGCCAACGCGCCCCTCTGAACCCCTCTAACCCACATGCTCGTCTTGACGGAAATCCCTCCCAAGCTCTTCTCGACTCGTCCCAAGAAAACTTACGCGCTCCTCTCCGTCTCACGTGGCCCCCCCACTTCTTAGTTCGTGGTGTTTCCGTCGAATAGCAGCGTCGTAGTCTCCATCCTTTTTCCCGCGACTCATGGACGTGCATGCCTCAGAAACCGGCTCCCTCTCTCTTCAGGCCCGACCCCTCCGAGCGAGCTCCGTCCCCTTCGTCACGAATTGATTCCCCCCCTCTGATTAAGGAATTTTTCTTTTTGTCCCGCGCGCACGAGGACCCATTCTTCTGTCACTTCGATGCAGGCTGGACTCACCCCTTATTCACTGCTCGGTTTGGCGAGCAGGTCTCTAGGCTTCTTCCCTTTGGTGCCCCACACCTTTCAACTTTCCTTCTCCAGTTTTAAATTTTCGCCCCCCCCACGAATCTTCACCTGTCCCGGCAGCCTTGGGCACTCACAAATTCGTTGACTTCCCCCCCCCCTTGTGCGAGACGATCACGTCGACAAGTAGTATACCTTACCTCTACCTTGTATGATGTCTTCTTCGACTCAGGAGTAGTCCCCCCCCCCCCCCCACGTTCCCCTTTTTCCCATGATCACTCTATCCAGTGTACTTTACGGTCTCCTGATATCGTGGGTAAAGGCGAAGTGCGACCGTTCTCCCCCATCGTCCTCTTTCTATGACCGGCGGAAAGGGTGGGCTAAACTAGCGTTCTGAACGATATCGCCCCATCCAACCGCATGTATATTGCTCCCCCCTCTCACCGCCCCCCCACTAATTGGCCCAAAACTCGCTCTCACCATTCCCAACGTCTTGAGAAAGGACTATCCCTTTCTCCCCTTCCTTTTGGAAATGACTCTGAGATTCTCCAGCTTTCGCAGGACCCCTGTCGGTCATGCTAGACTTCCGCGATTTTGTCCCCTGAGGGGTGCCGTTTCGTCTTTCTAATTCCGCCATATAAAGTATAGTTTAGCCCTTCTCTGAGTCTTCTCCCTGCAGACTCGACGATTCATGTTCCCCCCCTCTCCCGGTAACGATCTTTGTTTTTTTTTCCCCCCAAGAGTCTGAACGCGTATTTCAACCTCCATTTCTTTTTTAGGTCCCGAGACCCCAGTCCATTGCACGATTCTTCGTATGTCCGAAACTCTGTACCCGTCCCTCTTCCTTACAGTAATAGACCGTAATGCCAACGTAGGATGATATTTTCTGAATAAATCTTAGACGTACTATTTTCCTCCCCCCAGGGTTTTTCAGTCTATGGTCGACTTTTTTTCCCTCCCAACCCCAAGACGAAGCCAATGAGTTGAAGAAGAGGTCTTTCGTGGAGAGGCACCCAACAGAAAACAGGCAGTACCAGTAGGTCTTCTTCCACCTGGACGACGAACTGAAGACTACAGCAAAGTGATAGACAACCTAACGAGAAACGACCTTTATGAGTTCATTTTTCAAACGACGACTTTAGTAGCATCTCCAGTACTTCCGCGTCTCAAGTAACTAATAAGAATAATCCTAAGTAAGAAGGTCGAGACGACTTAGCCCCTCACTTTTGGAGCGCGTACCGCGCGCATGGTGGTTTTTTTGAAGGCTGACTTACGATAGTTCCCCCCCCCCCACCCCCCCCCACGGGGGTTTGGGTTGTCGTCCCCTCCACACCACCCCCACACCGCCCTCCCCCCAACCACCCCAAAACACCCACCACCCCAAACCACGCCCCCCCCACCAAAACCTCCCACCAAACCACCTCCTTTTGCATTTTTTTGACGCCCGCCCCGTGACGTCCGATTTCCGTACCCACGTGCCTCCCCCTTTTTCTTTGCGTAGCGTCTCCGATTTCCGTATTTCTTTTTTTGCGACGTCATGAGACTTTATTTCCTTTTTTTTGTTCTAGAATACCTTATATGTTGGCGTTTGGAAGCGAGCCGAAGTGGTCTGGAATTATTTTGAAGAGCTGACTAGTCCCCGATCTTGGTCTTAGCGACATGTCCGACTTCTGATTGGCTTTTAGCTGGCCCTCTCGCCTTCCCCTAATTTTTTTTCTTCGAAGCATCCCTAGAACCCTTAGGAGCTGCAATCGAAGAACCCTCCCCGCGTCAACCCCCTGCTGCTACCTTCCTCGATCCCTCCGAGCCTCGCCTCTCTTTTTACCTCCGATGTCACCCCCCTTTTCTGCCCACACCCCTCGCATTTTTGTAGCGCTGCTAGCCGCAGCCCGCTCTCTGCTGGGATGCCTGGGCATGCTTGCCCGTCATTCTGCTTTTTTTTTTTTTTCTTTTTGACCTCCTCTTTCTTTTTTTCGGTCGCTCCCGCGCCCTTCCTTTTTCCATTCGTTTGTTTTCTCTCTACGAGATTTTGTCCTTCCCCTGTCTCGCCTGACCCCCCGAAACTTATTCCGGCCTTTTGAATTCCTGACCCGCCAGCTGCGACTCCCCCCCCCCCCCCCCCCCCCCCCTCCCCCCCCACCCCCCCACCCCCCCCCCCCCCCCCCCCCCCCCCCCCCCCCCCACCCCCCCCCCCCCCCCACTCATTATTTTAATCCCGAGGAGGCCCCTTCTGACGGGACTCTTCCAGCATTTCCAGCAAAGCCGTGAATTGTCTCCTTTTCACTTAGAAGCACACCGCCCGTTCACACCCTTAGGCTTTTTCGTCGATCCCCCCCCCGCCAAGAGCCTTAGTCAGGCGCGCTCGCCCTTCCCATGGACCCTGGAATGCCTCGATTGGCAGTCAGGACATTTTCTTCGAGCTTAGCAATCGTCAGCCCCTTTTTCGCGC
>Ga0179593_1260384_pt1 | contig 10777 bp, 16 predicted proteins | sample CZODoug2_1_08_16_FD_185931 | JGI IMG/M metagenome (GOLD analysis project Ga0179593, IMG submission 185931) | Vadose zone soil fungal communities from Angelo Coast Range Reserve, California, USA - CZODoug2_1_08_16fungal (PacBio error correction) | ecosystem: Environmental > Terrestrial > Soil >... | reverse complement strand
GCATTTCCTGGCAACCGCATCCAGCCTTTCCCTTTTTTTCCTGTTTTGCCCACGAAAGTGTTCCCGCCTGTGCTATGGAATAGGAGTTGAGCCTCTCGGCGTTTCGTCCGAGGGTTTTACTTTTCCCCTTTCCGCTTACTTTGAATTCATGTTTTTCCTTCTTCTTCCATTGCCTTGATGAGGTTTGTCTTTCATTTTCCCCCCCTTCCTCTTGGCTCAATTGTTTCCGGGCGGTTTTCATCCCCCTCGCTCCCACAAGTTAGTGTCCGGTCATTGTTTTTTTTTTTTTCTTTCTCTTCACCCAGATTTCCCCCCCGAATTGCTAGTTGATTCGTAGCACAACCTAGCGTTCTATTTACGGCCTTTAGCTTTGACCTGGTTTTGGTTCTTTCGACTTCCTCTTTTCCGTTCATCATACATTCTTCTTCATGACTCTTTTTTCGATGGTCTGCTTTGGGGAACCGTTTGAATTCGCTGCGGTAGTTGCGTGGCCTTTTCCCAAGCTGGTCGTTTCCCGTTACAAAGTCCTTCCTTTTTTCTTTTTCGCTTCAGGTCTTCCCGTTGTTATTTCACCTTCTTTCTTTTCCCCTTCCTCGAGTTCTGAAGGAAAACGCTTGTCGATCCTTTGATCAATGATTTCTGTCCTGAGAGTCTTTGTCGGCCGCCCTCTCTTACGCTGTTTCCCTCTATTTTCCCCCTTTCTTCCCAATTCGGTTCTCGGAGACCCCCCTGTTTTTTAGTTGATTGGTTAGGAAAACCCTTTCTTTCCTTTTGCCCTCCTTTTTTCCCCTATTCTAAGCGTTTCAATTGCTCTTACCGTGTCCTCACCTTGATGGCGTTTTGTTTTCCTGCGCCCAAAAACTCTCCTCTTTTCCTCCCCCTTCTTTTTTTTTTTGAAGCTTTCTCCCCCTTCCTCAATTCCAATCAAGGACGTCGGATTAGTTTATGCCGCCCTCTCCCCTGTCCCTTTTCTCTATCCGGTTGCCCTGGCCTTTTTTTTTTTTTTTTTCCCTCTTCCCTGTGCTTTTGTGTTTCGCGCCAGACCTCTGCTCCCTGTTGGCATTGTCCCCTTTTTTTTGCCCTTGGACCGTTCCCTTGGTTGTATCAGACCAATTCGTAATTCCCCCCCCTTTCGCCCTTAGACCCCGCAACGTTTTCTTTTTGATCCGATCCTCGTCCTCTTGAGTATCATCGTATCCCAGTACATTTTTCCCCTTTCGTTTCACTTTTTGAGCTTAATCAATCTTGGTTTTCGGGCCAGATTTTCTATGAGTACCTATTCTTATTTTTGAAAGAGTTCTCGACATTTTTCCAGCGCACCCTCGGTGCAAGCCGTCTTTCTTTTCACACGGCTATTCTAACGTACTTGACTTCCTTCCTATTTCCCCCCCCCCAGGTAGTCGGTCCCTCACTACCCCAAGAGGTGCCGGTAGTTCCTGGCTTTCACGACGATTTTGCCTATCTGGCCTTTCTCTTTTTCTTGTGAGTTCTGCTCAGGTTGCCGTCTTTCGCTTTTTTTTTTCCTCCGTTAAGTTTTTTCCATGTGACAATGCGGGAACCTCCTTTTTCTCTCCCTTTTTCCGACCCCCGCCAAGAGATCTACGAGCGTTCCTCCACCAGTTCACCCATAGGTAATCTCAAAGGCCGCCTGCTGGTTCCGCGCCCTGCTCATTTCCTTTCCGCTTCGCTCATGGACGTGTTCAGCTGCCCCCCCTTTCGTTATCCCTTTCTGGGTCAATCCTCCTTTCAACAAATGTCTGGCACCTACGTCCCCTTTTTCACCCGCCGGTTTCCCAAACACTATCTGAACTTTTTCCCCCTTACGATTCTTTAAGCTCCGTCCTTTTTTTTTTCTTTTTACCGCTTCAGTTTCGACGTTTTTTTCCTTCCTCTTCCCCCTTTCCCCCGGCCCCCATCCGTTTTTTCCAGTTCCCCTTCAGTGTATTCCGCAGGGTGTTGGTTTGTGTATTGGACGTGTTGCGGAACCTCGTTTTCCCGCACCTATAGAAACCCCCCGCCCTCTCTTTTCCTCCCCTCTGCTACCCTTTCGCTGCTTCTGCCCCCCCTTGCTGCGACGCTTTATTCAATGTGAGTGAAGCAGTTACCGGTGTTTACGTTTCCCATAATAACCCTTTCAAATTTATTTCTTCTTGACGACCTCCCCCCCCTCACATAAATTAAATTCCTTCCCCACTGGCCTTGTGAAGTGGTTTTTGGCTTTTTAGGACATGTATGATTGCTAGTTCAATTCCCCACCAATATTTTCTTATGTGTTGACTGATCGCTCCACCCACCCTTTTTCATGATTTCGTTTTTCCACTAAACGCGATGCTGCCACCTTTTCTTCATGTGCCTTCGCAACCAAATCCTGGTGTCATCACCAACTCTCCCTAGTCCAAGCATTTCCTCCTTTTCCCTTTCACTTTTTACGGTTGACAGGAAATATAGTTTCTCGTTATTATAGTCTTTTTTTCGTTTTTCCTTGTCCCTCCCTTTTGAGGGGACAACAAGTCTGCGATTACCTTTTTTTTTTACACAAAAATTCGAGTGCTCCTTCATTTTTTTTTGAAAAAGGTTTTTGGTACTTTTTTTCTCTTTTTTACGCTTCATGGCACAATAATCTTGCTAAGTTCGATTGATAGATTAGTATTTTTATTGTTCCGTGTGTTTTCTTCGACCCGTTGATGTTTTAACTGTTCCAAGCCTTCTTTCATGTCTGCACAGCTTTCTTGATGTGAGCGTCTTGCCACTTCGCCCCCGCCCTTGTAGCATCAGATGTTCACTTACCCCCCCCCCGACACTTCCTCATTATCGTGACCCTTCCGTGCATTCCCCAAGTTCTTATGGACTTCTGGCCTTTTTTTCCAACCGTTCACATTCTTTGCCGGTACTTCCCCAGGTTTTAATTGACTGAAACCAACCCAGTCGCGCCCGATTTCCGTCCGCTACCATGTTTTTCATTCCGGACCCCCTTTTCATAGTTCCCAATGGTAGCTATTCATCCCTTCTTCTTCAGGACCACCCCCCTTTCACCCTTTTGTAAGGTGCACCTCGCCTTTCCGTCCACATAATTCTCGTTTTTTTTTCATACTTTTGTTTGTTGTTTCTGAGATATTTTTTACTAATTGTTTTGCCCCCTGTTTTGTTTTCCCTCTGACGATCTTTTTTCTTCCCTCCCTCTATCGCTTGGAACTCCCCCCCCCCCCCCGTTGTTGCATGGCCATTCTTTTTTCCCCCTGATTATTTCCACGGTTAACGCTGCGCCAATCTTTTTCTTTTCTCAATTCATGTGCTTACCTTCTTTGTCCAATCCCGTATTCATTTTTGCGTTATGGACAAAACCCGCCCCACCCTTTTTTTCTTTGTGGGCAACTTATTCCATCTTCCTCCTGAGGTATTTTTTAGTTTTCCACTCTGACTGGGTTGCTTCCCCCCAACCCACTAGTTTCCTGTAAAGTGGACTTCTTTTTTTTCCCCGGCCCCCCCCCCCCCCGCCGTCCTCTTTTGTCTGCCCCTTGTAAACGCCGTTTTTTTCCCCAAAGGACTCAACTTAATGCTGATAACCTTGCCCTGGGTTGAACGAGTCTTTTTTTTTCCCCAAGATTTTGACCCGAGCCGCTATCGCCTGTTCACCAGTATTTTTTTTTTGCTTGTGGCTTAATCTAGGTTCGCCTTTTTGTGTTGAAGTCCAGTTTACCCCCATTATTTTTCTCCTTTGATGTTCAATTTTTTTTTCTTTTTTTGATTTTAACTGGCTACCTCGTCTTTTGACCCACTCTTTTTTTCCCTGCATTTTGCCCTCTCCTTCTGACGTAGGTTTTTTTCTCTTTTTTTGGGTACAATCTAGTTGTCTAGGTGTGTCCTGCACTTTTTTCGTACCCAATTACCCCTTTGTTCACTATGTTGTTTTTGCTGATTCCCGTTCAAGCGCATTCCCCATGTCTCTTTTGAGTTCTATCTTTTCCTAATTTGACGCAAACACCCCAAGCTTGTCTTTTTCGGTGATCTTTTTGAACGGTGGGTCTTTCCTTAGGATCCACAGACCATGACTCTCCCCTGCGTGGCCTTTTTTTCCTTCACCAACACAACACTGAAACGTTTCACACCCAGTTTGGCCAACTTTTTTTACGTGACTGACCATTTTTGTTTTTATAGTCCCTTTTTCCTTCTTTTCTTTAAGTCTCATTTGACCACCAAAACGCCCTTTTTTTTTTTCCATGGTTCTCTGTTGCAACGACGATCCTCCTGTTGTCCCCTGCCATTCCCCCAAGTCGGTAAACCTTTCTTGGTTTTGGTAGATGTGACTTTGTTGCGGTTTTGGGTTTGATGTTTTTTCGTAGCTGCAAAATGCGACGGTTCCCTTTCCCCCTTTCACAGAGGGTTGACACCCCAACATTCCTCTTTCTTAACTCCCTGGATTTTCGTTTTATTATTCATTTGTTTCCTGGCCGGATTACCGATCTTCCACGTCCCGATTTTCAAGACTGGTCAAGGCTCCCCACGCGCAGCCTGGCCACTCCCGACAGTCGTCCAACCTCACCAGATTCCTTCTTTCGATTGTTCTCTTTGAAAAATCGTGCCACTTGTTTCACCCCCCCTTCTTCAAGTATGGTTTAAACCCCTTGTCCTCATTTTTTTATGTTTTGATGTCGCCAGGACCCAGAGAATTCATTTTCCCTTTCGAGTTTGTGTACCTTCCCCACCCCTGACGTATCGTGGGTCTTCTCAACCCCCCCCCTTTTTCCCAAGTTGGGTAGTCGGGTTCTACCCCAAGTTTGCCTACTTCAAGAGGAGCTACTTTTTCCGTTTCCTTTTTAGGGCATCGCTGGAAATTTGTCTGTTTTTCGTCCGATTGTGCCTTTTCAAGTTTTTATGTTCTTTTCCCCCCAGTCAATTTTTTGACCGGTAAAAGCTTTTCTTTTCCCCGACCCTCCCCGCGAACGGAGACCCGTTCGCTGCAGTCCCCTTCGGGCCATTTTTATTTTCGCTCCCCACCCCGCATTTTTTTGGCCCACCAAACTTCACGCCGCTGTTTTTTTTTTTTTTTTTTTTTTTTTTTTTTTTTTTTTTTTTTTTTTTTCTTTTTTGAGCTCCTGTTGCAACCGAGCGATCCTACCTTCAGGCCTCGACGTAATTCAGCGGAAGATTTCTGAAGTTTCCACCTCTTCGTTCTCCGGTTTTCCTTAGGTTTCCGCTTCGTCTTTGCTGTTGCCGCTTGAATCGGTGGAGTTTTCGGGTTTTTCCCCAATTTTTGATTGGCCCGCTTTCTTTCATTTCGTTTCCAAACCTTGCGTTTCCGTTTTTCGCTTTCCTTGTGTCCGCTGGTATGTCCAGTCCTTCTGTGTTACTCAGCTGATAGCCACAGAGTTTTAGCGCTGCTTTGGACCGGTTTGCGGAGGGCTTCTCCCTCCCTCATGTTCTCCCCCCTCCTATTGTTCGGCTTTTTTCGGCCCGCGCTTACCAGCCCCCTTTTTCGTATGAGGCGTCTCCTTCTCCCCTCTTTTGGTTTATGAGGCGTTTTCTTTTCGTTTTTTTCCCCCCGTTTGGCCAGGAAACTTCCGACGGTCCTTTATTCGAACGGTTCTTGTTTTGGCCTTCCCTCGCCCGGCTACTGCACTTGTTTCTTTTCCTTCCTTTATTTCGCCTTGTCCCCCTTTTTTGCATCTCTCTCTTTTCCTTTTTTTTTTTTTTTTTTTTTCCTTCAGGGTTTGTGTGCCGTTTGGCGCTCCCCGCACACCCCTCAATTTTTTTTTGACCGTCTGCTTTTCAGTTTACGGCCATACCTTCTCCCAGCTCTCTTTCCGCCGTTGAATGGCCCTCGACGAGTTGTTGTTGTTTACCGAATCCAACTTCCTTCCGACCGGCTGTCCCTACCACTGTCGCCATGGCCTCTGTAAGCGCGGCTAAGGGCGCCGACCATCTCTTCGAACCTCCTTTGTGTTCGATGGACTTCTGCGAGACAGTCAACGGGCGCTCTTTCACTTTACCTTCTTCTTGATCCATATGATGTCCCATTTCTCCCTTACCCTGCGCCGACCTGTACGCCAATTTGAAAGTATCGGACAGGATCCAGCTCTAGCCCCATCGCGATTCACCAGGCAATCCCCCAAGCTGTAAGTCAGAGGCCGTGTCACAGGGTCATTTTCTTTTTTGACTGGCTAAGATCGTCTTCATTTCTATTTCTACGCGCTCCACACTTCGTATTGTTTAGGCCTTCCCATTTCTTTCATTTTTTTTCGTTTTTTTTTTTTGTCCATACAGTTTTTCCGACGTGTTAGGGCAGATGTCTTGGGCTACCATCTTTCTTTTTTTCATCCCTTTTCTTTTTTGTTCGCGGATCCTCCTCTTCTTGTCCCTTGTTGGAGGTTGACCACCATTGACAAGCTGGACCCACAGCGCCTTCCCCTCGACAGGATATTTGCCTCGTCGTTTCCCCCACCTCCTTCCTACTTACCTTCCCTTTTTCCTCGCCCATGAGCCACTTTCTATGTGTCGCTCGGTCCATCACTTTCCTTTTAAGAACCTTAGAGATTTGATGCCACGCAATCCACTCCAACACTCCGGGCTGTTCACATACGAAATTACCCTTTTCCCCTATTCCGTCGCATCCGGAAGGTAGTGTAGAGGCGGCCTTTTCTTCCTTCTTGTTTTTTATCCCCGCTTTCAAGTTTTTTTCCCTTTTTCCTATCCGTTGTAATCGGCCCCGGAATTCAAATACCGGGCCAAGGTGGGCGATTTTTTCTTTTTCCTTACCCGTGTGATTTTTTCATTGCCCATCTGCTTCCCTCCCCCCACGCCCGCGCGAACTTTCCGATAGGTCGGTCTCTCTCCTTCCCTTTGCCCTTAAACTTTTTCGGGTTCTCTCACTCCGCGATAACCAAAGCCCGTTCGTTTAATCACCCCCAATGCGGAAATGTTGAACGACCCCTCTTTTCTCCCGCCACGGTACCCCTCCCCCAGCTTTTGCTTTTTTCCTTTTTTTTTTTTTTGTGTGACAGGTGTTGGGCTTAGTATGTCGCATTCATCCCAAAACTTTTCGTGCGTTTTTCCCCCCTCACCTGACATCTCCCCCCCCTTTTTGTATTTTTGTTCCTAAACGCTGATGCGCACAAGATCATGAGACCTGTAATTGGCCCCTCTGCATCACATAGGCAATCATCCTCCCCCCTCCGTTTCCCTCTCGTTTTCCCTTTTGCCACGTCCCTCGAGGAGAATCTTTTTGTTTTCGGGCGTTGGTTTCCTTCTTTTTTTTTGCGCGGAAACTCCTTTGATTTTTCAGACCACCCCAAATAACTTTTGTGCCCCTCCCCCCTTTTATCCAATTGTCCAACGACAAGCCCTGTGCGGTTTGTTCTTGTCTGCCCGTTATGCTCGCGAGAGCTAGTTTTCCCTCTTTTTGATATTTTTTGATAAGATTCTGAGTCTTTTTTTTGTCCCGACGTCTTTCTTTCCGTTGTAGCGTCCCTCGTTTTACCTCCTTTTGCGCTTACAACCCCCTCCCCCCTTGTTTTTTTAAAGGTAGACCCTTTCCGCTTCTTCTTTCTATTCCCTTCTGTTGACAAATTTTTTTCTTCTGTCCCCCTTTTTTTTTGGGCCCCCGTGTTTCGGTTACTTAGCGGGATTTTTCTTTTGATTGCCCCCATTTTTTTCGGCCCTAACTTGTAACCTCCCCTTTCTCTTGGTGCCAAGACTCCCCACCCTTTATCGAATTCATTGTCCTTTCTGACAGTTTCAGAGTCCCCCCCATCGGAATCGGCCCCAAAAGTTGTCCAGATTTCCAGACCAATTTTTCCTCCAACCTACTTTTCCTTCCGTTTTTTGTTGTTGACGAATTTCCCTTGACCGAAAAGACTTAATGTGTTCTTGTTACTGTCTGTGTGAAACTTCCCCGTTTGTCCTTCCTTCCGACGGGGAAATGGTGCCCGACCTTTTTGCAATTTTTGTTTCCACATATGGCCTTCATTTAGGCGGATTTCCGGTTCTTCTTCTCTTTTTCGTCCCCCCCCACCCTGCTGGTGTCTACTGTGGTTGCAGACGTTAGGGAGGAACCGACCACGGGTTGTTCAGAGTCATACCTTTTGCCCTTCCCTTTCTGTCTTTTTTTTTCCCGCCGAGTTTGGTTGGTGCCACAACTTCCCGGTCCTTCCCCCCCCCTTCGGTCCTTTTTTTCTCCCTTTTTTTTCCCTACCTCTCAAAGGCATAATTCCTTTTAATTCACGTTGATCCGGTGGACCACCCCCCCGGACCAACTCCTTCCCCCTAATGTTTCTGTTAGTCCCACATGAATTTCCTCTTTCTCCCCCAAAAAGGGAATTTCCTCCCTTTCACTTTTGCCGGAGCAAAGTTGGCAGGGCTTGTTAGATTTTTTTTTTGTAGTTGCCTTTTTGCGTGCCCTTGAGGTGAGCCTCCCCCTCTTGTGTTCCCCCCTGGATCTATTCGTTACGGCTTCTCACCGGTTGTGAACAACGAAATCTCCTGCACGATTCTTTCATCGTATTTTGGCACGTAGGATCTGGACAAGTCGTCTTTTTTTCGGAGTCCGCAAGTGGGCTTCACTTCCGACATTCCTCCCCCCCTGTTGGATGGATGGTTCCCATCACGGTTTTTTTTATTGACTTCTTGCGCGGTTAGGGGGGACGCCAGGAACAAACCAAGTCTGGTTGTTTTGTCTTCCCTTCCCCGTTTTGCAGACCTTTTCTTCTTCCCCTTCTTTCTCCTTTTTTTTCCTCATACTGTGTGGTTTGTGGCGTCCTTAACGAGTCAACAGGGGTTTCCCCCCTTTCTCTGATCTCTGTCTTTTCCTTTTTCATACTATTCCCCCCCTAATTTTGGATTCAGGACAAGAGTTTTTTTTTGTCCCCGTTTTTCACCCCAGACGATTTGTTGGCAGGGTTTGTGGGAGAACAGGTCCTTTTCGAATCCTTCGTTCTCCGCTGTGATTCTGTTTCTTGGTCCTTTGTCGTCACTCCTTTTCCCCCTTTCCCAGACGTTTTTTAGTCAAACAACTGTCTCATTTGAACACGGGGAGGTTTTTTGTATAATCATTGATAAGTGATCCCAAACCCCATTCTTTGTGTTCCTTTTCGGACTCTTGGGCGCACCTAAAGCATTTCAAGTGAATTGTTATAATAATCGGTTTTTTTTTTCCTTTCCTCCACACCTCGTGAGCTTCTTTAGTTCCCCCGTTCGGCGATTGGAGCGTCCTTTTTGCCGAAGTTTTTCCCCTCTTATTTGTGACAATCCTCTTTTTTTCTTATGGCGTGTCTACTCATGGCCCCCTCAGATGTTACCTTTTTTTGATGGATTTTTACAACCCTTTCATTTCCCCCCCCACCCCCGATGATTATCGAGCGCAATTCACAGTTATATTTTCCGTGCGCCCCGGCCCTGCTTCAGTTTTGAAGGTTGAATCCACCTCTTTCACGAGGTCACGTTTTTCAAGCAGGCGTGCCGGATTGGGCATATATATGTTTACTTTGACCGTCGGGGATGGCGGATGATGGTTTGGTTTCTTGCCTTGACCATTGGTATGTAGTCCTGACGACTGTTGAGGGACAGAAGCGTCTACACACTCCGGACCCCCAGTCTCCCTCAAGCTTCCTTTAGTACTCTGGATTTTCGTTTTACCGCCAAGCTTAACCCCTCTCGTCTTTTATTTGGCACCAACGAGGCCTCCCTCCTTTTACCCGGGTTCCTTTCTTCCCTACCTATTTGTTTTTTGCGCGACTTCTTTGATTTGATTTTTTCTGAGGACCGCCGCTTTTTTTTTGTTTACCCCCCTTTCTTCTTCCCCCCTCCTTCTTGAGTGGCCCCCTTTTTGGCTAGGAAGTTCATACCTCTTTTCCCCCCTTCCGGCCCCTTTCACACCGAAGGTGACTTGTTTGTGCGAGGTTTTCGTCCTTTTTTTTCCGCCTTACATTTTCTCTCCCCCGAGCTACTTGATAGAATTCCCCACCCAACAGTGCTTTAGAGGAGTCGACTACGCCAGATGTTCGTTCCCGATTTGCGTTACCTCCCCCTCCCCCTTCTCTTTTTCCCTGCGTGTTTAGCAATTCTATTCCCACTTTTTCTTTTTCGGCCGGAAACCCACCCGTTTTGGTTTTTACCGGCATCCGTCCATTCCCATCGAAGGGACCCTCTCGATTGAGAGTTCGGCGGAATCTCCCCCGCCTTTCATTCCGGCGCGGTCCTTTGATTTAGGATGTCTTTTCGTGACCAATTCTCGAAACACGTTTGTTGAATGAGAGTCATTCGTGCCTTTTACCTGACCTGCTCCCTACGCCCAATCCCTTTTCCTCCTCATTATGCGAAGTTTTTTTTTCCCCTTCCCACCGCCGCTCTCTAACTCCCGTCGATCGATTCCGGGGAAAGGCGACCCCGAGTTCTTTGGGTACGCTTTCGCGGCTACCTTCACCGCTCGTTAATCGCTGGATTGGCCTTCACCTTTCCTCCCTTGTCTCCAGGTCCCCCTCCCTTTTTCCCAGCCTGCGGGGCCTAGCACCAAATAGCCGCTTTTTCTATCGCAGGTGTGCAATGGCGCTCCTCGTCGGCTTGCTCTCCTTTTTCTTCTCCCTCCTTCTCCCCCCCCCTCTTTACTACACATGTCCCGAGATTCTTCCACGAAGTGTTCTTTAATTGTCTTTTTTTTGTTTCCCGAGCTTTCCATTTGGATTCCCCCCCCCCCATCTCTTCCCCCCCACTCTTCGTTAGACGTGTCAAGCCTCCGATGGTCGTTTTTTTGCCCCTAACGCAACTTCAGATTTACTGTTTCCGGCTG
>Ga0179593_1732360_pt1 | contig 10778 bp, 18 predicted proteins | sample CZODoug2_1_08_16_FD_185931 | JGI IMG/M metagenome (GOLD analysis project Ga0179593, IMG submission 185931) | Vadose zone soil fungal communities from Angelo Coast Range Reserve, California, USA - CZODoug2_1_08_16fungal (PacBio error correction) | ecosystem: Environmental > Terrestrial > Soil >... | reverse complement strand
ACGTACCCCCTGTGGCCCTTTCTTTTGCCTTTTTTGCCACCCTACGACTTTTCCCAGTCTCATTTTTTGAAATCCCCCGGCCTTTTTGGTTTTTTCCGGTCTCCTCTTTCCCTTTCCCGACTTGCCGGGGGGCGTTTTTTTGCCTTTTCGGCTGCTTGCTTTTGTTTCCTTACCTTTCTTTCTCTAATAGCCCCCTTGTGCGACCTTTTGGGCCGTCCCCCCCATGCACTTCCGCTTTTTCCGTTTTTGTGTCTTTTTTTTTTTCCCGACAGCTTTCCGCGATTCTTTCATTCCCTTGACCCCGCAACTCCTTGTGGTTTGTTTTTTGACGGCGGGTTTAAATCAATCTCTTTTTTTTATTGACTGGTCGCGGATCCTTTTGCCACATTTTTGCACCTTGCAGTTTGACCCCCCTCCTTTCGATCTATCTATTATCCTCGTTTTTGTTTTACCCTCTCATCGATTTCTGACAACCTTTTTCCTTCCCTCCTTGCCATTTTTCTGAGACACGATGCGGTTTTTCTGGGCAAAGGCTTCCGACCGCTTTCAGCCACACCCCCCCCCACCTATTTTTTGTTCTTTGAGGGACCCGTGTCCTCTATCGGTCCCAACCCGTCTCTTTTTTATTCCCTTTTTTTGCAGCTTGTGCCCAGAAACGTTTGCCTTCTTTTTTTGTATGCCTGTCGCTATTGATTCTTCCTCTTTTTTTTTGCCCGTTCCTTTTTTTTTTGGCCGGCCGGCGTCTTTTTTTCGTTTTCGGTTTCACTCTCCTCGCCACACCCTTTTTTGCACTGGGCAGACTTTTTTTCAGTTCCTTGTTCAATTTTCAGCGATTGCGTCCCCGTTGAAAGGTGGCATTTCTCCCTTGCGTTTTCCCCCCCACGCCCCCTCCAAATGCCTGCCCTCTTTTTCCCCTTTCCCATGGTCCCGCCATTGTGTTTCCCTTCACTTTTTTTCTCTGCCCGCGGGTTCTTCCCCTAGTGTTGACATCGTCTTCTGACCTCCTTTCAAATTCCCCCTTCGAGTCTTATTTCCATGTTCTAATTCCCTTTTTTCTTGTCTGCTTGTGCTGCCCACCGTAGGCCGCTCTTGCAAGTCCACACCGATGAACCGTTTCATCTCGCTTTTTTTTTTTGATTTCGGGATGTCCTATGGGTGGCGTCCTTTCGTCTGCACCGCCAAGTTTGTCCTTTTGCCCTGTTGCCTCAGCTCCTGTCCCGTGCGTTTCCATCAGCGCGCATGGGAACCCGTACCCATTTTCCCAAGGGACAGTCCTACTCCCGACGGCTAATGTTCCCCCCCTTTTATGTTTTCTTGGCAGTTCTTTTCGTTGGCGCTTAACTGTTCTGGATTTTCTCTTCTAGATCTCCCGTAGTCTTTGACCGTGCGTTTTGCGTTTTTTGAGCGCACTGCAACCCCGACCCACGTCTTGGCTCTTTTTTTTTCTCGCTTGGGCGGACACTCATTCCTCCTTTTTTCTTTCCCATCGGTCCCCTTCTTTCTCTTGAGTTTTTTCGACTTTTTTCGTCATCCCTTCAGAGTGTGGACCTTTTTTTTTTTTTTCATCCTCTTCGTACAGCTTCGGCCCTGTTTTTCTTTTTCACCCCATGCCTCTCGCGCCTCCCGGCCATCGCCACTTGCTGCATTCATCCTGTCTTGATACTCCCCTCCATTAATAATGGTTTTTTCCCAGTTTGACGAAACATGTGAATTGCCCTTCTTTTTTTTTTTTTTGGCGGCCTTTTCCTTTTCTTTTACTGTTGACTTCTGGATGTCCTCCTTTTTTTTTTGATTCCATCGTGTCGCCCCCACATTCGAAATGTTCGCTGGTTTCCTCCCACCGCCATGCCGGCGCCCCCGTGAACACGGTCGTAGGACCTTCCCCCTTTCGGGGCCTCCTTTTTTCCGTTTGTCCACCCATTCGGAGTTCTTTCCTTTTACTTCTTTTTTAGGTCAATCAGACCTTGGTCGACTTTCCCGGGCTCCCCTTTACCCTTTTTTTTTTTCATCCATTTGATTTTCGCGTTGGCCCCCTACCATTTGGCACTTGATTTTCTGCCTTCTCTGGCAAACTTAATGTCCCCCTTTCCCTTCCGTTTTTTTTTTTGCCATTTAGTTTTATACCCGTTCGGTGGCATTTCTTTTTTTTTTCCCCTCGACCCTGAGCAATCGCCACCTTGATCAAATTCTTTGTCTTTCTTCCCTTCTTTTTCCTCTTTCACCCCTTTCCCCTGGTGTCCTCCGATTTCGGATTCGGTCGAGAAGCACCCCCCTCCTTTGCTCGTTTTCTTTTTTCCTCCCCAACCCACCTTATTGTTTAACACCGGGTTTCACCCCGTATTTTTTTTTCCTTTTTCCCCCAGTCCTTTCCGTTTGTTGAAAAATCCCCCCGACTTCCCTTGCTTTCCTCCACTGATCGATAATCGAGTGGCTCAAACCAAGTTCCTCCTACTCCGACTTCTTGTGTTTCCCCCCCCATGGTAGGTTTGCATTGTTGAAACTCCCTTTTTTTTTTTGTCTTTTTTTTTCGCTGTTCTTGGCCCTGAAGGCCCGGCCTTTCTTTCCTGGCCCGCCGGTCAATTTTCTTGGAGTTTTTCGTTTTTCGGCTTCTTTTTTTTTTGGCAGCAGTTTACACTCTGTTACTCTTACCGCCTCCTTCCTTCCGTTGGGTGGGCGGTTGTGTTTTTGACGCTTCAACGTTAACCTTTTCCTTTTCCCGTTTTCCGTGTTGACTCGGCTGCTTTTTTTTCCCCGGAATTTGATCCCCCCGTCTTCCAGTGCCTTTTTTAGGTGTTCTTTCCTATTAATCGTTTCCGCCTTTCCCGGTCCCTGACGTGGTGGTCTTTTCGCGTGCTTTCGGTTTTTTTGCCTTTCTACTTATTTTTTTTTTTTTTCATCTGGTTTTTGTTTTGAGATCGATTTCTTTTTTCCCTCGGTGCTTCCGGCGACTTTTACCTACCAGTTTTTTTTTTTACGAAGGTGTATTCCGTCCTTTCTCACCATTGCGACCCGCCCGCATAAACTCAGTCGGCTTCTTAGGTGTATTCCCTTCCACCGTGTGTGCACCCCTGCAGGATTAAATTCCTCGCTTTTCCCTCGTCATTTTTTGCGTTTACTCCCCCCCCAACACGTTTTCCCCACACCACGCTTATGCTAATTTTTTTTTTTCTCGCCCATTGTGAATTGCCATGGCCCTGGCTTTTTTTTCTTGCGGCGTGCTGCGGCTGCTGCTTGGCTTCGCCCTTCTCCCTCCCTTTGCTTTTTCCCCGGCCAGTTTTCACTTGACGCGCGAGTGTTCTCCTAGTTTTTGTGTGCTTCTTTGCGTATCCTCTTATTCCCCCCGTTCACTTTTTCAAGTTTTTTTTTTCGCTTTTAGGGTGATTTGTTATAACCGGAGGAACCTCCACCCTCCTCCTTTGCCTTGTTTTGACGACTTTTCCCTTGGTCGGGTTTTCACCGCTGCGCTTCCAGTTTTTTTTTTGCAGTCGGTGCTTCGCCGCCCTGCCCCGCCCTGGACTCGTTTCCCCAGGGTTGCTCTTTCCCTTCCGATTGCACGTCACGGGCCTGTGTCTTCCCTATGCCCTGTCCTGTTGAGTTCCACCCACCCTTTGACTTTTTTTTTTTTTTTTCCTGAATTCCTGCACGTGAAAAACTGAAATGGCTTTCGACCTTCCTTCGGCTTTTCTGTCCACCCCCCAGCCCTTCGTGATCATTTCCTGACCGGAGTACTAGGTTGAACCGTGGGCCGATTTTCCCCCCAACGGCGCCTCCTCTCTTTGGCTTGGCTGCACCAACTTCCCTTTCTTCCGGGGTCGTCTTTTTTCCCCCCTTTCTGTCCCCAGAGCCCCTGTCTTTTTTTTACCCTGGTTTGGTGACCACGAACGTTTTTAGCCAACTCTTCCCACCCTTTGAGCCGACCCCGTCCGCGGTTCATCCCCTCTTTTTTTTGCCTTTGCTTTTTTTTGGCGCAAGCCCCATGCCCTCCTTCATGGTTTGGAGAACGATTGTGTGGTATTTTCTTTTTCTTTTATGTGTCCGCCGCCTTTTACCCTTCCCTCTCCCCCCTCATTTCCTTTGCGGGCGAGAACCTTTTTGCAACCCCCCCCCCACCCAACTTTTCCTTTTTTTTACATTGTGATTCGGCGACTTCCCGCTGTGAAGCCTTACCTTGTTTCTGGCTGACAAAAACCCCACCTTTTTTTTGGTGCGGTTGGGAGGTCCCCCAAAAGGACTTTCACCCCCACACTTTGGGCTCAGATTACGATTTTCCCTCTTTTCGTTTAACCGCGGTTCTGTATGTCCCCGCGCCTTTCTTTTTTTTCGGCGGCCACCTCCTTTTTCCAAGTTTTTTTCCGATTATGTCCTCTTTTTTTTTTTTGAGTCCCTTGTCAAGGTTTCATTGATGGCCGCCGGAAGGGCCTAATTCTCCCAACCAGTTCCGGCGTTTAGTAGTTTCTCTCCTTGCTCGCATCAAGACTAGCCCTTCTTTCCCCTCCTCTCCTCCCAAGCAGCACCATTGCCGATTTCCCTCACCTGTTTCCCCCATTCGAGGTAACAATTTTCTTAACCCTTTTGCCGTTCTCGACCTTTTCTATTTTCCGCTGACCGGTGCCGGATTTTTCATTTTTGGATCGATTGCTGGGCTCGTTTTGCCTGTTTCTGCCCCGAGGGGCAAGCCCTGCGCTTTTTTGACTTTTGCTTTTTGTAGTCAAATTTGGTGGAATTAGACGTCTTTTGTCCCTAGCAACCCCCCATCGGTCTCCTGTTACAAATCAAGCCGTTTTCCCGTTCCCCGTTTTTTCCTTTTTCTTCAAGGCGGATAGTTTTTAGTGGCCGGTGCCCCTTCCTTGTGTGCCCACCTCCCCCTCTCAAAACCCCCCTTGCGTTTCAAAAATCATCCTTTGGGGTTTCGAGGGGGATTCCCTTCCCATTTTTCCCATCGGCGGGGCTGGTAGATCTTAATTTTAATCCTTTAAGCCCGGAACCCTTCGGGCTTGTGTCTCAGTGGGCTTTCCCCCGCAAGGCCTTGAGGTTTTTTTTTGGAATTTTCTACGCCTGGAATGGGTGCCGGCAGGATGCTGGTGCATGGTCTCATCCCTTCAGCGCTTGCACCCTTCCCGTTCGCCACCCTTCGCAAATTGCTTGCGCTTTTTCCCCCACTTTTTTTTTCCTTCCCTTTTTTCATGCCTCTCTTTTTTCCGTTGCGGGGAGGGTTGGCGGATTCGTTCTCAATTTTTGGCTTTTGCTTCGCCTTAATTGGACCATTTCTTTGATTCATCCCCACTTGCTTGTTTTGTTTGTTTCTTCCCCTTTCCCCGCACCTCCTTTCCTGCCCCCAGTTTTTTGTCCGACGCTTGAACTGAGATGCCGCAAGAGAACGATTTTGCTTTTCGTCCTGCAAAAACCCTGCTTGTGGTTTTTTTGTGTTTTGTTTTTTTTTGGGATTTTCCCCTGATGGGTTCCGAATTTCCCCCCGAGGACAATTGGCACCTTGCCGGTTACTCCTTTCTGTCTTTTTTCGGATCTATCTCTCTTTTCCCTCGTTTTGGGTGTGATACATCTTTCTCGTCCCCCATCACTTTTCCCCAACGGCCCGTTTACACCTTGTTAGTCTTTCCCCCCCGATTTCTCGTTAAAGTTCAGGTGATTTGATTCCCCCAGAAACCAAGAGCTGCAGACCCAACCCAAGGCTGGTTTGTTCCAAGTTTGGAGAGAGGTCAGTCTCGTTTTTTTTCCCCTGCTTCATCGCGTCCCCCCAGGCAGATTCTCCTTTTTCCCTTCGGCCTGTTGACTATTATCCTTCTCCACGCTGATTACACAGCAGCCCCGGAAGGACCTCTTTCTGCTTCCTTTTTTTTTTTTTCCCTTCTCCGCATTTCTTCCCTGTAAGCTTCAGTCACACCGACGGGTCAGAATCAGTCCCACCCCCCGTGGGTTGCACACTTCTTTGAGCGCCCTTACCGTTGCGTCATCCTTTCAATGGTCATTTACCTCCCCCCTTCTGACTCCTGCATTATATGCCTGCCCCTTTTTTTTGCTCTCCCCCTTTCCCAGGCCTAATTCTGCTTGGCACCCTAACCACTTCCCCCCTTTTTTGGTCCTTTCAACTTCCTGTGGTCCGTTCCGCTTGGCTTAGCTTTTTGGCCGCCGGCCTGCTCTTCCTTTTTTTATTTTCGTTCTGCACTTCGGCTTACAAGGTTTTCCCCTGACTCCTTATTTTTGTCTTGTTCTGCACATTTTTAGTTGCCCCGGCCGCTCTGCACGGTCCCATCAACTCTGTCAAACAGAAGGTCGTGTTCGCTTCTTCCCGACGGGTGTAGTAGGAAGTGAGGAAACGTCCCCCCCCCTTCCCCTCTAATTCCGTTCCCTCTTTTCTGCCTGTTCTGCCCCATGATCAGCACGCCATTGCCAAAAGACAGGCCCCCCGTGGGTTATTTTCCTACCTCGCGGCTCCGTTTACCCTGGCTCGGTTTTCTTGTGGCGGTCCCTCCTTTTTGGCTTGTTTTCCTTTTTTTTTTTCCCTTTTCGGTTCGTGATCGTTTTCTATTGACCCCCTTGCAAACTCTGTCCTTTCTCCCCTTTTTTTCCTTGGCCCAAAGCGACATTGCCCCTCCGTCTGGCAGATCCTTTCTGATTTGTGCTCGACGTTTTAGTTTTGGCATCTCCTCCCGTTTTTTTCAGGTCCCCTCTTGCGACAAAGCCTCGTCCCCCAATTCGTTTTTTTTTGACTCCCCAAAGGCCGCCATCCGCTTTTTTTTTTCTTTTGCCGTTTTTTTGCTGCATCCTGCTTGAAGCGTTTTTTTTTTTATAATCCCGTCTCTTCAATTCTTCCTTGAATGGCCCCTTGTTGCGCATTTTCTTCGCCGCAGGGCGATTTGCTTCTTGCTTTTTTGGTTTCTTTTACGGGCACTCTTTTGTTTTTCCGTAGTGTCCCCCTTTTCTCAACACACTTTTGTCGCCTCCTTTCGCTGCTTGTTTTTGGGCAACCGACTCCAGCGGCAGCAAGCCATCCACTTTTTTTTTTATTTTTTCTTTCCGCCTTGCTTGCCTTATGGTATCAGTCCCTTTTGATTTGTCCCCCCCCAACTTTTCGTCATTCAATCGCCGTTTTGTTCCCTCTTTTGGTTCCTTTCCTTTCAGTTTTTTTTCCACACCGGTTTTGCTTCTTTCCGTGTGTGTTATTTGGCGCGTCCAATTTTCCCACGATTTTCGTTTCCTCGCCGGCCTATTCCCCCTCCCTTCCATGTTTTCTTTTCCCGCTCTCGAATTTTCGTGCAGCCAGGTTGCCTGGTCCTTTACCCCACTCAGGCCCCCTCTTTTTTTTTCGTTAGATCACAATTTTTGTTCCTTTTTCTCGGATGGCAATTTCCATTTCCACCTTGCAGGGGTGCTTGTTCTTTTTTCCTTCTTTGTTTTAGCACATTCCCTTTGGCCGCTTCCTCCTGCCTGAGCTTCTTCGTTGGGACCACCTCTGTTAAGTTCACCACCCCGCCACGATTTTTTTTTTATCTTTTCCCAACACCGTTCTTTCCTTAAAGCACGATCTTTCCTTAGGGTTTTACACGTTTTTTTCTTTTTCTCATCCGCATCCCCCCCCCTTGCGCCCAAGGACGACGTCTTAGGGGATCTCCCCCCCTCAAACGGCATTTTGAAGACCCCCCCCTTGGTGGCGGCGACCTGCCCCCCAGCCGCTTGCGTGCCTTTTTTCTCCCGGGCTTCATGCGTCTATGTGCAATTCCTTCTTCCTTTCCCGATCCCCTGGGGGCTCCTCCGTTTTTGGCGGGCCGTTGTTTTGCCGTTGCTTGCCCTTTTCCCAGACGAGGTCCCGAGGCCGTTTTGGTCTGCTTTTTCTCTTGTTTTCAAAGCTTTTCTCCCCCCTCCGACATCCTAGAGGGGCTTTGCTTTTTTTTTTGCATTGCCTCGTGTGTTTTTTAGATAAGTCCTTTTATTTCCCCTTGCTTTGACGCGCCCGTGGAGGTGAAACCCGGCCCCACCTTTCCCCTTCCGTTTTTTGAGAGATATTTTTAGTTTACCCGTCTCCTGGGCTTTTGCCCTCCTCTTGACGCGATCGCGTTTTTCCAAATTCTCGCACGGCCGTTTTTTTTCCCCCTAGAGTTACTTTTAGTTGATCAGAAAAACTTTTTTTGCTTCCCCTATGAGCCGCCTTTGGCCTTTCCCCTTTGTTTTGATTTCAAGTTCCGCACCAAAAGGTCAGTAAAACAGCAGGTTTTCTTTCCTTTCTATCTCCCCCTCTTGAATCAACTGCTGCCCTTCCGTATGTTTCCTTGCTTTTTATTTTGCAACGGCCTGGTTTTAATGCTCTTTCCCTCCTCCAGCAGACTTTTTCCTTTACTTTTTTTTTATTTTTCCATTCTTTTCACGTGATTTCGCCTTTTCCTTTGCCTGATTGTTTTTCCATCTCCTTTTTTTTTCCTCCCTCGTTATACCCCCTTGAGGTCCGTGATTTAGCTCCTTTTTTCTTTAAGTTTTTTTTCTGACCCCAATCTTGTAAAAGACTAGTTTTTTTTTTGTCCGATACCTGTTCGACTTGGTTGGTCGGCCCACCGCTCCCCTCTTTGCTTCGGGCCACCCCCCCACTTTTTTCTTTTCCGCCTCCGAGCCCTCCCCCTGATTCTAAAACCTTGCCCTTTTTTTGTTTTTTTTTCCTGGAAATTCCTGAGGGCCCGTTGCCACCCTCCCCTTTCCTCTTCACGACAGTGCCGCTCTAGTCGATTGTTCCCCCACACCCGATTGCCCTTTCCGTTTACGGTTGGCGAAGACCGCACTCCTTAAACCACCAAGACCCTGCCTTTTTTTTTTTTCCAGACACTTCTCGCTGCGGCCCTTTGTGTTGTCACAACGAGCCTTAAAGATGTTGCGTTTCTGCTAAATGGTACGGTTGCCCTTGTCTCCTCTTCCCACTCAAAATATTGGGCCGCTTTTGGCCATACGCCTCTGTTGATTCCCACGTTCTTTCGGAGCTTTCTTTCACAATATTTCTACCACACACGCCGTTTCCCTTCCCCCCCTCGAGGACTTAGTCTTGATTGAAAGGGGCCTGAGTTCTTCCCCCCATTTTTTCGAAAAAAAAAAGCCTGTTTTGGTTTCCACCACGCTTTTCCCGCCCCTTTGCTTTTACTTGGATGCGCTTTGCGATTTGGGGTGCGCCCCCTTTTCACCGGCCCCGGATTTTTCCTGTTTCGACGATTGCTCGGGTTGTTTTCATGCTATGGAGTGCCCGTGCAGCGCTTTGTCCTCCCCCCCCAAGATCAACGACTTTGTCGAGGCCTCCCCCCCTAAAACTGTGCCGTCGCAACCAACACTGTTTTCCCCACCCCCCCCTTCCCTTTCCCGTTGTATACAGCTCAAGCTTGGATCCTGTCACATTGTTTGTTTCGCTATGGCCTTCACCCCCCCCAAACCCCCCAAAAACCCCTGGTGCTTCTTTGGACGGGTCTTCTCACTTGGGGCCCTCCGCTTCCCAATTCCCTTCTTGATTTGTCCTCCTCCGGATTCCGTTGACCTACAGTTCATGGTTGCCCCCCCTCCCAACCTTTTTCTTTCCCCCCGATCGCCCTTTTTCCTTCACCTAAACTCATCGAAACCTGATTCCGCTTGGCCGCGGTCCTTTTTTCCTTGATTTTGTCGTTTTGGGACGCCTTTTTTTTTTTCTTCCGCTTTTCCCTGCGGTTTCGCGTCGAAAAAGCGCCCTCCCCTTTTTTGCTCCTCTTTTCTTTTTTTTTGACCTCTTCCCCTAAGCTCATGCCATTTGCAGCCCTTTTCTCCCCCCCCTTTTTTCCGGCGATTCCCCCCGCCCCAAAGGCCGAGCACCCCCCCCCTTTTATTTTTAATTTTTTTAGCCGTTCGTGCTATGCTCGCCGCTTTGTCCCCTTTGGGTCTTTTTTTTCCACATTTCGTTTTTTGATGGGTTTTTTGCGATTGCAGACCCAGGTTTTTTAATTCCGGGGGAGCTCCTTTTTAGGCCGCTTGGGTGTGCTTCCCTTCCGTTTTTTTCTATTTTTTTCCACCCCATTTTTCGCGACTCATCAGTCAGGATCGCGTTTTGAATTTTTTGTGTCCCGCTTACTTTTGTTTTTTTTTGGGGGCCTACGGTGTGTCCACCCTTCCCCCCATTCTAAACCTCAAAAAAACCCTTTTCCCCCCCTTTCCCGGTTCTCTCCTTTCTTCCCCGTATTTCCTCCGATGACTTATCCTCTTGGCCTCCGCTTTAACTTACTTCCTGTTTCCCCCCTTCCCCTTTTGTGCTTGATCTTTTGCCCAGTGCCGGCAATTTCTTACTCCTTTTTTTGAACAACCCTCTCCTTTGAGGCGTTTCATTGTGCGTGGGTGCATTGCGTCCCTCTGTTCTGCCCCCCTTCCTGATTTTCCCCTGCAAATTTGATTCGTCTGCTTTTTTGCAAATAAGATTTTTTTTTCCCTGATCATTTTCCTTCCCGGATGTTTTTCCGATTCTGACTTTTTCTCGCCCCCCTCCCCCTAGGTTTTTTTTTCCAGTTCCGACAAGTCTTTCCTGGGTTAGCTGATTTTATAAAAATCGCCTCTCCCTTGTGTTCCCTCACCCACTCGTCCTGACCCCCCGTCGTCTGCGACGATCTTGCCGATTCCGCCCTTCTTTTGTAGTTCCCTGCAAAAAGCTTGTTTGTTTTTTGTTTTTGTTTGTATGTGTTGAATTCACTGTTGAGGCGCACCGTTGTTCCTCTTCTCTTTTGCCGCGAACAATTGTTTCCCTTTTCCACCCTCTCCCGATGAGGTTTTTT
>Ga0179593_1729703_pt1 | contig 10778 bp, 8 predicted proteins | sample CZODoug2_1_08_16_FD_185931 | JGI IMG/M metagenome (GOLD analysis project Ga0179593, IMG submission 185931) | Vadose zone soil fungal communities from Angelo Coast Range Reserve, California, USA - CZODoug2_1_08_16fungal (PacBio error correction) | ecosystem: Environmental > Terrestrial > Soil >... | reverse complement strand
AAGCGGGCTGGAAGTCTGTGCGCAGCCTGCGGGGCGCAATTGAGTGCACGAGGCCATCGTTCCCCGTGGTGGGATGCCTTACCTTCCTCCAAACGGAAGAGGCAGGCGCGTCCGGGATTTTCAGTTCTCCCGCGATACGGAGGAAAACGCTGCCCTAGAAGCCTTATAATGTACGCAAGCCGGGGGGTACTTCAATCAATTCATCGAGGCGTGCGCAACTTGGCTTACTGGATGATCTCCAACCGAATCCAGCCGCCTTGGCCAGGATGGTAAGCCATTCTTGTCTGGAGTTTTCCTTAGAGAGCAGGATATTTAGTCTCACGATATTATGTTTTGACTCTAGTTTTGCTCGGCTCTGTGGTTTCCCTTAGTGAATGTGCTTGATTCGAGGATTTACGAGGATAATTTTGACGCCGATCTCTCGGTCCGCTGAGTTTTTCTCTTCTTGCCTTTTTTACAGCACGAGGCAAAAACCCTACCGAGGTGTTTCAGCTGAGGAAAAACGAGGTCGATGACTCTTCCCGCTTCTGGAATACCGCTTCGCGATAGCCAGAAGCATGAATTTGGGACCTGATCATTTTCCGATTTATCTCATTGGCCCCACATTTTTCCGGGGACAAGACGCCGACGTCAGCCCTGTCATGAGGTATAATGGGCGACCTTGCGATAACAAACCCTTCATTTTGTCTCTGAACCATTGGGGAACCACATAGAAACGCGGTTCGCAGCCCTTTCGCGTGGAATGGCGCTCAGGATTACCTGTTGAAGGACCAACCTCAAGCGGCTGGTTTTCTTTCCACCCGCGGTTTCCATGCTGTGCACTCCCAGGATGCCGAGGACCGCCGGCTAAGCTCAGGGAAAGCTGCTGGGACAGCAATGTTTTCCAACAGTGCAGCTAAATTCCGAGGCCATTTGGAAAATTAGGCCACGGGGGGCATCGCGCTATGATCTTTCAGACCAAGAGTCATTGGCTGCGCATTCCTTAGGACTGGGGCCGATTAATTTTGGTTCGCTATCCATTGGAAGACGGAGCCTGGGGATATACACTGATACTCCTGGCATGACCGCTTCCAGAAAGATCCCGTGACCCCAGGCCAATTGGGCGGGGGCAGGCCTTACCTGTCGCTATACTTTTTCTGTCGGACAATTTGGCCCCGGCGGCCAAGTTGCTGCAATTTCGCGGCAAAGACGGGATCTCAAAATATAAGGCCTGGTAGTGGAAACGGGGAATGGAGCATTCGGATGACGCAGGGTTGATCGGGCGAAGCACCACACCTCTGCCTCCCCCGATCGAAGTTCCGAGTCCTGGCTGGGGGCCCTAATCTGCATGTGAGCTCTCGGTTCGATTCACCGAGCAAATTCGACGCAACGTGCTGGCATGAAATACGTATGTGTCTCAAAGGCGCGCGGACCTCGCCCATGCGCAAAGGAGGGGGAGGCTCATCATTGAGACTCTGAAAACTCGTGGCAGATATCGATCGGGAGTATTGCCGCCAGCATTTTGCGTTTAACGCGCGAGAAGGACAACGCTTCATATCGCTTTTCTCGTAAATCGGAAACAGGGCGATCCGGGCATGGGACGCCGCGATCGGCCCGAAAAATCCCATCTTCGAACCATTTTTTTACTCACCAAGTCGATAATGGGGCAAAAATTATTGGCTCTCACCGGGGGATTCCGGCGCTCCGCCACGTGTACGCGTTGTCGCAATCACAACTAACTGATGGTTTCATTCATATTTGTATCCATAGGCGACCCGAAACATGGTAACCAATCTCGTTCCGTGTCTATCCTGGCCCGGCCCAGGGGGCAAGGTGAAAACAGGGTGCGAAGTCGGCGGGAATCAAAAACGCCCGCGGATTCAAACTTCCCAAGGGGAACGGGAGACCATTATCCCTGGGCGGCAACGATTTTAAATTATACGATTGCTGCGGCTTACAGTGGAAGGCTGGGCCACTAGGACTCTAAATTTTAATGTTTGGAAATTGTATACTATACCAATAAGCTGGCCTGGTTTATCGAGTGGGATATGTTGTTTTTGCCCGGTCCGAACACGGAAACGGATGCGGTTTCAACTCTGCCTACAAAAAAGGATTCCCGGGCTACAATTTTTGTCGATTTGCTTATTATGATTTTTGGTTCATGGCCCAAGGTATCGGGCTCCCGCTGCGCTTTCGATATTGCACGCGCGGTAACGCGCCGATTTTGCGAGTGGTCTTCTTCCACGTGCCTCTAACCCCGAAAGCCAGCATCCCTGAATTTCTCTGATCCTCGGAAAAACCAAGGAGCCTCATAGTCCTCGCAAAAGCCTTACAACGGTTTGAAAACCTTGGCCATAGATGGTGGCGAAACAATACCTGGAAACGACCCCCCGTGAACCACATTCTCGGTCACCTAGTGCCTGGTTGTAAGCGAGGTACATCTCGGTTAGTCTGGGAAGTATGTCCAGTTTTGTGTCTTGCATGATACGCTTCTCGCCGGAATTGGACAAAGGGAGCGATTCCCCGGGTTTGCCGTTACCGCGCACAGCTCCAATTGTCCCGGCCCCTAAGCGGGCCGAGTGTGGCCCTACCCTTCATGATCCTCAAATACTAGTGCGGTTCCTTTCATCGGTGGAATTTCCCGCCCCAAAAAGTTTTTTCCGCATCAAGGGTTGTTGGCGGCCGTATTCTTGTTCCTGTTAACGCCCGTGTTTCGCTGGCAATCGACGTGCGGCCGGAGGCGACCTCTGAGAGTGTTCCGCCAACGCATGGAAATCACTAACGCAATAAAGGGAGTACCGGATCGCAGATCGCCCTGGCGACCGAAACCATTTCAACGCGGCAAGGACCATAGAAATCAACTGGGCGCACTCGCCGGATTCCGACGATTTGCGCCTTCGTTTCACGGCTCGGTGACACACAGAAAGGTGTCGGACCCTCGGGCTTGAAAATTCGCGCAACGTCTCCGCCGATATTTGAGGAGCGCTTCAATTTACGGGTCTGACGGCAGGAAATCTACCTACCTCGTGACGCATTGAGCTTCGGCGCGTTACCCGTAAATTCTGCGGGAACAAGCTCATGCATACGCTGGACTGCGGAGGCTGAGTGTTTGGCGAGGGGTACGTGGTACCGGATCGTTCGGCTTGCTCGCGTAGTCATCACAGATTGATTTGCCATAAACGTCCTGCCGAGTGAGGCGACTCTGACGAAGCTGCTAGGGATCGCGTTCCGGGGGCTGCAAACGTTAACTCTCGGGCGTAATTTCTGGCCCCTTGCGGCTCTACTCCGCAACCCGGCCTGTCTCAGGTTTCGACCTTGGACCCGTGGTCATGGCTCTTTCCGATTCAAATTTCTGGCGACGCGGTGAAAAACCTTCCGTGGTTCGGACGCGGGTTTCTTGATCCAAGAGGGGCCAGTTGTTTTTTATCGCAAAATGGGATTGACACAAAGCTCTTTCGGTCAGCAATTCTACGTGGTGGCATGGTTGGCTTTGTTGGTCGAATCACAGAAATCGCGCACCCCTTCCCCCTGACGCTCTGGCGGCCCATGCCGTGGCGTGCGGCTCCCGGGGCGAACGATCAGGCCTCACATGGGTCGCGAAGATCGCGGCCATTCCGCGAACTAGTGTTGCTCTCCATGCCATGGACCCATCGTCGAAACGCACGGTCAAATTATGCCATGCAATCTTAGCGCGCGACATGGGAAAAACGGAGATGGCCGACAAGAATTTATCGGTATGTATGGCAACAGGGATCCTGGGCTTACGCGCGACGAAAGGTCGGGCGCCAGGCCGGTACCACGGAATTTTTGGAAACCGCGGCCGTCGACAGCTCGGACTCATTCCCGGGCCTCCAGACGCCGATGTTTTTGCTGAAAGATGAAGCTCCCAACAAACGCGCGTGTCTAAGATCCACAATGACGTAATCGTACCGTGCTGCTTTGTCATGGCACCGTTGACCGAGATTTGATTGCCCTCGCATAGAGTCAAAACTGACTTCCATGAAGGACATGGGCCCGCACCTTTGTGACGAAAGCAACGACCGTTCTTTCACATATCCTTTTGTAAACCGGGAAAACTGGACGGACTGGCCCTCTCGGGTTTCCTTTTTTTGGGGAAAAGCGGCGGGGCGCGCGGGACGTTTCCGGCGATTGAAGTTGTTGTCTTCAGCAGTCGGGGCATATTCGATCTACCCGCTCGGCGGCGAGGTCATGTGCTGCACGAATCAAAACTGGGCCGTCTGCGCTCGCGGGCTAATCCTCTGAACTCTCCATTTTCCCCATCCATGGCGCCGGACGGGAAACCGGCGGGATTTTCATCTGAGGATGGTGAAAGGCGCGCGCCATTTCGATTTTGTCGGATCCGGAACGCGCTGTTTGCACGGTTTCTGCGTCACAGTGACCAGGGGTGGATCGAACTCAAACCGAGCGGGCGCTGATTCCTCTCGTTACTCACGTCTTTTTTCTGTTGTTACGAGCACCACTTCCGTGTAAGTTACTGCTTGACAAACAGTGTGGCGAAGTTCGGCCGCTTGATCATTCCGGCACAAGAGCCGCTGGGTGGGATTAGGCCCCTCGTTCAGTTCGATACGAGCATTTGTTCCCTGTTCGCGGCGGCATCGAGGCATTACCGTTCAGACGATTTTGGAAATGATCACTCACGGGCGCAGATTGGAAAATCATACGGTTAAATTGAAAAAAGATGAGGTCGTATTGTCAGATACATGCCGGGGGGGGGCGTGGAATGAGAAGATGGGGTGCAATAGACGGGAAAGGGCTTTGATTTTTGTACGGCGGCGGGATGAACGCGTACGTGGAGAAAAGCGTGGGGGAAAGTAGAGATGTATGTTGAGGGGGAAACGCCGAATCGAGTGGAGGGGGGGGTATAGAGTAGTTATCTATATCACCACCCCCCCCCCCAATCCCCCTCCCCCCCTCCCCCCCTCCCCTTTCATTCCCGTTTCCCCTTTTCCTCCCACACCCCCCTCCCTCCGCTCCCTTTCGTCCTTCTTCCCCTTTGTCCCTCTCACCCTTTGCCCCCTCTCTCTCCTCTCTCCCCTCCTACATCCCTCTCCCGTTCTCTTCTCCGCCCCCGCTCCCCCCTCCTCTCTCTTCCCCTCTCCCCCCCCCCTCTCCTTCTTCCCGCCCCACTCCACCCCTCATCCCCCTCCACCCTGACCCCTCCACGTATTCCTACTCTACCCCCCTCTCTCACCCCCCCCTCTCCCTTCTCTTCTCCCTTCCCTCAAACCTCCGCTCACCATCTCTCCCCTCTCTACTCCCCCCTCGTCCCTTTTCTCTTCCACTTCTCTCCCCCCTTCCCTCCTTCTCCCACCAGATCCATCTGTTTCTCTACCTCCCCTCACTTCTCATTCATCCTCCCCTCTCTCCCCTCTCTACACCCCTTTCCTCCCTTACCCCCGTCCCTCCCTTGTCTTCTCACTTCCTTCACTCCCTTTCTCCCTTTTTTACCCCCATACCTCCAATCTTTCCCCTTTCCCCCCTTTCTCTCTTACTCCCCGCGTTCCTCCTATCGTCCCCACCCTCTTCTAACACTCCCTCTTATCTTCTTTCACTATCCTTGCCTAATTTGGGGAACACCCTCATTTTTCTAGTCTTCCTTTCTTCCTCCACCCTCAGCTGGTGACTCTACTGTCCCTTTCCTACCCTCCCCTCCCTTTCTTCCCTTCCCCCCCGCACCCGTTTTGACCTTCTTTCTTTTTTTTCCTTGTCTCCCTCGCCCCCATCGCGTTTATTCTCTTGCCCCCTCCACTGCCTTTTTGTGGGCCCAGATCGGCCTGGAGTATTAGTCTATTTTCAATGCCCGCGACAAAAACATGTAAATTGCCGCAGACCCTTTCTTTTTGGTCCGCCGGCCGGAACAGGGAAATGCTATTCCGGAGCGAACTCTGAATCGCGGCATCCACTAACCCGCCCGCTAGGTTCCGGAAAATTATGTCTTTCGCTTTCCTGGATATTAATCCGCGAACTTACGGCCCACCTTTGTTGGGAACTGCCAGTAACGGAACGTGATTATGTGCTATACCAACGTGTCCCAGCGCACGCTTGATGTCGTCCAACCGCCTCCCCTGTGCGGCCGCATACGCTAGCGCTGCTGGACTACGCAAATCGTTGGAACTACAGCGCTTGCGGCGCGCGCCCGCTTTTTTCCCGCCGCTCGATTGAAAATTTCCCGCGTCTTTCTCGTCGGCCGCAATTGGATGGGAATTGGAGAGTCAGATTTGATTGGGTCCGGCGAGCCACGCGCTGGCCACGTAAGTTTCTGTGGCGCCTATCCTTCGGATCCGCCAGCGTTTTTTCTTGTAATCGAAATGCACTCGCGCCGATGCAATAAAACATACTCAATCGCCCGACAACGCCTCGCGCGCCGCCCGATTCTCCAACCTTTTTAGGGCAGCGGCCGTTCTATCAGTTTCCGGTTTACAACACAGAAAAGATATGTGGTATATAGAACGCGTTTGGTGCGCTCTTCGTCACAATTTGTGGGGCGGGGGCTCTTTAATTGGTAAGTCATTTTTGACTCTTTTATTGCGATGGCAGGCATCAACAAATTCGCGTTCATTTTCCATCAGCTTCTTTCGGTGGGCCAATTGAACCGCGGACCAGGCAGCCACGTCGGGTAGATACTCCTTTGTGAAATCCTCGACCCCGGCTTGCGTTGTCTTTTGGACCCACAGCTCACTTTCTCTCCAGCAAAAAAAATCGGCGTCTGGAGGTGCGGGAATGATTCCAAGGTACGTCGCACTCGCCCGTCGTCTTTCAACAAACATTCGTGGACGGGCCACCCGTGGCGCACCCTCCGTTCGCGTAGGCCCAGGGTCCACTTGTCAATTACATTACGATAAACTTGTTGGGCCAGCTCAGGTTTCACCCACTGTTCTGCGCGGCGAATTGACATGGCATAATCTCGATCTGCCGGATTACTCCGACTTTTGCATGGTGCCCAAGGCATAGGGCAACACTTTTCGCGGTGATATTCCTTTCTATGGGCCGCGTCCGACCTCGTAGGGCCGATTCTCGGTCGCCCCCATGTGGAGCGCCAACACCGGCCTTGCCGCCAAGCGGCAGGGGATATCTAAGACAGAGGTATGTAAGACCCAACCATTGACCAGCGTCGGACCACTTTGTGGCCCAATCCATTTGCCTGAGAAACAAAACAACCTTATGACCCTCGTGGATCACATATATACCGAGTCGACACACGGACTGTTTGATTGTTCGGTTTCAGTTTTTCACCGCTCTATGTCCAGCAATTTTGATCTCTTCGAATCCCATGACAAGGCGTCTCAGATAAACGCGCAGGTTCGTTTATGAGCGCGCCCAGGGCCAGATTATAACGCTGGAACGGTTTGCAGTCCCCTGGGACGGACCGATCCCTGGCACTTCGTTCAGGTCCTCTTCCCTTCGCGCTTCATTTCGGACTGTGCGACACGACGCCGATTTCGGTTCCAGTTTACCCTCGCCCCCCAAAAACAAAAAACTAGGCCTCCGCATGTCTCAGTTAATTTAACTAATTGCATTAATGTCCAGCAAGTTACGGGGTCCGCCCTCGCCGAAGATAAATTGCTCATCCGTCACCCCCTTTTAGTCCACCATTCCGTTACATGATTTTTCCTGCCGGGGCAGGCCTGATTGATGGATTGAGCGTTTCTCAATCATCGTGCGAGCCCCGTGGGCCATTTAGTGCCGAATTTCATGGCCCGGCGCTGGTCCCCGCCACATTCTGGTTGTGGCAGGCCCGTAGTTCATAATTTTAGTAGAAAACATGATAGGGCATCGTTCACCGGAATACACGGGGGCTGACGTTCTTCTACGTGCGGCCAGTTTGAGTTATATGGGCGCTTTCAAGCATGAACTTGGCGTTTCGTCGCCAATGGCGATCTGCCGATCTCTTTCCCTTTTTGCGTTGTTTTTCCGTACTCTGGGGCTGGCGGAACACATCGCCGGAGGTCGCTCCCAGGTACCTTCCTCCGCTTGGTTGTCTCAGCGAACACGATGCGAGCCGTCAGTAACAGTCCGCATGTATACAGGGAGAATAATCCGTGTCGCACACCCTTTGCTACTGGGCGGGAAAGACAAAACGTTTGGGGAGTATTCACAACCATAGAATTTGCAGTGCGGATAAAGCCCGCACTTTTTGAGGCTCTCAAGACAGGGTAGCCATCAAACCTCGGCCCCTGGCCGGAACAATTGGATGGCGTCTGCTCTGTTAACCGCAACTAAATATTCCCCGAATCCGATCTTTTCCAATTTTCCCCGCGCCGAGGCGCTTATTTCAAACTGGGGGCCCAGCCTGCCAGGGGACTACCGGTCCTGACCTCGTATTCCCGGCATGGGGACGAAATCTCTTTTTTGGTCCGGGGCGCTGGTTTTCCAGGTATTTGCGTTCGCTACCCTTCTGGCCAAGGTTTTTTTCAAACTCGTCAGGCCTTTTCTGCATGGACATGTCCCGACTGGTAGCTTGTTCCGTAACGCGGAGAGAGGGGGAATTCAGGCGATTGCATGGGCTTTCAGCGGTTTTATCCATGGCGCCTGGTGGATCATAGACCTATCCGCGCCAATACAAATCGGCCGCGTACCGGCCCGTCTCAGCAGGCGGGGGGGATAAATCATTTATCGGCAATAAGATTTATACTGCCATCTTTAAAACCCTCCTTATTAAGGAATTCTCTCTAACTATATTTAAGCTACATTCTTTAAACGTATAATTATAGCGCAGCCGGCGCCTCGATACTGGGCGGGCCCATGATCCACATCCAATCCCAAATATAAGCAAAATTCCATAATTGAGGCGGGATCCTTTGTTGAAGAGTTTGAACCTGCCGCATTTTACCGTTCCGTTCGATTTTCGCCTCACACAATGTATCATGCGATTTTAAAAAACCCTAGTCTCTTCCAACATTTCCATTGGCCGGCCTCTGGATAAGCCCCTCCGGTATCTTCGCAGGGAGAATGGTCTCCGTCCGCATTCGCGATTTTCTTGTTCAGTGCCCTGTTGTGGTTCCCCGCGGCTCGGGGTCTTCCCTTGCTGGGCCGGGCTAGTGCGAGACTAGACACGGAACAACGTTGCTTCCTTTTGTCCGTGTCTGTTCGCTCGTAAGATGACATGAAACCAGCCTCAGTCGTTGTTTGATCATACACGACCCTGGATCCCTACGGTGCGCCATTGGATGATGGCACGAGCCACGGTGTTGTCGGACTTTGCACCATTTCCTTTGGTCCTTACTCTTCGGGTCTAATAAAAAACAAACGCTAGTTCGGACAGATGGGTTCGGCGTACGGCGGCGTGCATCCTCCGGACGTGACCTTGTGTCCGATTTACGGAAGCAATATGAACGCTTCCTTCTCTGCGCGTGTAAACATCTGCTGGCGGCCAATATTCCCCTGTCTAATCTTCTACGTTCTTCGGTATCAATGATGAGCAGGGACTCCTCCTTGCGGATGCCTCGTCGTGGGCGCCGCAGTTTTGAGACCACATAGGTCACCCATCAGAACTTGCTCGACATAGTTGATCGGCTCCAGGGCATATCGGACCGAGAAGGCCTACTGCAGATTTGGCCCCAGCCAGGACTCGGCACTTCAGATCTGGACCCCTGATCCACCCCTGCGCAGGGCAGGATCATCGTCCCCGCCACTTTACATTGCATGAGATTCCCGTCCTTTAGCGATTTGCAGCACTGCCGCTCTGGCGCAATTGCCAGAAGTTTTTGCGATTTTAAGTTCAAAGGACCTCCCCGCCCCAATTGTTCCTCGGCGGTCGGGATTCTTATGGTGGAACGCACGGTTTTTTCATTCTGGGCGATCCTACTCCGGGTCGTTCCCGCTCCCTTCTCCTGTACTAAGCCCAAAAAAAAATTCGGACTTTTCGCCTAGAAAATCGCGCGCCATGAGTTCCCTCTCTGTTGAAATCGATGCGGCTTGCTTCGATCTGCAATTTTGCCAGCCCGCTATTTTCCTGACAATGGTCCTAGAATGTGCCTGGCACTGTTGGACTTGCCTGTTTCCAGTCAGCTCCGATTCACGGCTGGTCCTAGGGTAATCCTGCGACGTGCGCGCGCTGAAACGCGGGGTGGACCAAGCGCCTTGAGGGGGTTACTTCATCAGTTAATCATGCAACGCGGCCCCAATCAGGCAGTGGCGTGCGACCGCCGCGTTCGTTCTCCCCGATTGTTCCGATCGACCAATAAAAAGTGGACGGGTTTTATCGCAGCCTCTTAGACCTAGGCGCTTGAGTCGGCGCGGTTGTCTGTCTTGGTCCCGGAAAAAGAAAAGGGGGGGGGCATGGAGACGGAAATTTCGGAAATGATCAGGTTCCAATTTCTGCTTATCTGTCGAAGAAAAGGAGACTTACAAAAGCGGGGATAAGATTCCACGACACACGTTCAGCTGAATCACCTCGTTAGTTTTGCCTCGCTTGGTTGTAACTCGCGGAGCACGAGGGAATGGGCGGGCGGTCTCAATCCTCGGGAATCCTCGATCATTCAATAGCATCGTGGTAGCGGAAATACTCCATGGGCTACCTCCTAGGGGGCCGGCGGCTCGTTCGGTTGAGAAGAAATTCAGCCTGTAACACGGGACCCAGTTGGCGCGCTAAGCGGCCTCGATGCCTATTGATTGAACCGTCCACCGGTCTCGCGCTCATAGCTATTTGGCCCGCCGTTCTCGTATACAGTGGAGACGATTTCTGACTCTCTCGTTGGAGGAAGTTTAGCATTACACGGGCGATGTCTCGTGAACTGCAGTGGCACGCAGTCTGGTAGCAAGACTTCCCATGGCCGCTT
>Ga0179593_1715652_pt1 | contig 10778 bp, 11 predicted proteins | sample CZODoug2_1_08_16_FD_185931 | JGI IMG/M metagenome (GOLD analysis project Ga0179593, IMG submission 185931) | Vadose zone soil fungal communities from Angelo Coast Range Reserve, California, USA - CZODoug2_1_08_16fungal (PacBio error correction) | ecosystem: Environmental > Terrestrial > Soil >... | reverse complement strand
TTTCCGTGTCCGTCTCGACTTAGCAGATTGGAAGAGGGCAAACGTTAACGCACCCCCTGAAGCAAGAGAAGCCAATCTCCCTCCCTCCGCCCCCTTCTCAGTCCCTCTCCCCCCCACCTTCCGTCCATTTGGGTCCGGAATTCGTTGACGAAGATCACCGCCGAAGTGTTTCTGCTTAGCATTCTGGCGGACAGTTTTTTTTCCCCCGTGTTTTTAGCAGGGCTTGGCCTTCCCTTCCCCGGAAGGCATTTGCGCAGCGTCAGGCCTGTTGTAAAGAGGTTTTTGACTATGTAAGTGCGCGGTCGCTCGGATAATGGGAACAACTCGAGCGCCGATTTCTGTCATTTTTTCTTCCAAGACCTCTAAGGGTTCCTTTCTCCGGTGACCTCGGTCCTTCATGAGTTTAGGCGTAAACTCCTGGAGGGAGGCCGGCTCGTTATTCACCGGTTTCCCCTCTCTTAAGCTCTTTTTTTTGGCCTTAAAGGAAAGGGCCTTGGGTTCGCGTCTCGCAGCGAAACCACTTTAGAGGGAAGCATTTGGCACAAGCTGATCAAAGGTCCCTACAAGATTGCCTCCCTTCCTCGCTCAATCCCCGATATCTTTTTTCTGAAGATATGTGCCTTCGGCGCGAATTTTTGTAGCACGTAAATAACTGTCGGCGGAGGCCTTTCTCCGGTATGCGGATTCTTCCCACACAGGATTCCTTCCCTTTTTTCAAAAGCCTCAGGAGGTGGATGAAGCGTCGTAACGGCTTAATCGGGCCTTTACTCCGCGTGGCGTAATGGACCTCTACGATGTACGAATGGTGGGCGCCCTGAAACCCCTTTTCCTCTTTTTTAGTTTATTTCGGACCCCCTCCTCCATTGGATTTTGAATCGCCTCTCTTTTCTCACGGAGCCTTTGTTTTTAGATGGCCCCCCCCTTCCCCTTAGGAAGTCTTTTTTAGTGGGTCCCTTTCCTCTTTGCGAGGGTGTGCAGGACTATTTTACAGAATTACCTTTTTTTCTCATTGATGGCCGCCAGCTCAGACGAAGGTCCGAGGAAGTTACTTTCCTCATGCTCAAGTTTGACTGCTGGATATCCTCCCGAGGAGGCCCTTTGGCGCGCTGCCCAGATCCTCCGTCATACAAAGTATGTGAAAGTAACGCCGTAGAAGATTTGAGTTTTTCTCAAACCTAGATGTTGACCCGGCAAGTTGTTAATTTCCCAATTTCTGCGGCTTTCTTTCCCTAACCCTCGTAGAGAAGGTGTTAGACTCCCCCATCGTTTAATTCCTTCCCTCCTCCTACAGCTTCTTTGAACCCCCCTTCCATCCGGATTTCTCTCTGGGTAGCGGTTTTACGCGAGCCTTGGCCCCCCAGTTGACTCTCCAACCCTCTTCCCCTTCTTCACCGGAGGCCCCCCCCGCGCGGTGGCGTAGGGTCCTTCTAAAGTGAGATCGTTTTCGCTTTCCTCTTTCCGATTTTTTCCTAACCTTTCTGGAAATCCTGGGGTCTACGGCATCGGTAGATCTTTTCAAGTGCAGATCCATCTAGTTTGACGTTTTCCTTCCTCGCAACCTCAGTTTTTTTTTCCCCTCAGTGCGTCTCCTGGAGACCGTTTTTTTTCTCCATGGAGACGTTTATAGGACGAGCCTCTTTTAAACAGAGTGCGCTAGCCCTCTTGTACGAACTCCCTCCCTGTGCCAAGTTTTTAGTATTTCCCTTCCCTTTGGAAGGTTCCCCTTTTTTTCAGGGAATTCGGGACGCAATGGTGACTGTTTTTGAGCGGATGAATGACCCGTACCTCTCCCCCTTAGTCCTTTCCTCCCCACTACACGTCCCTTCCGTACCTCTGACTCATTCCTCAGAAGGGTTAAGATTGACCAACGGAGAAGCAGGGATTCTTCCTCTCCTTCTCCCCTTTTTTGTCCTGATTTTCCGTAGCGGTGTGGGCCCTTTATCATCTTTAATGAATGACTTTTCATTTTTAAATAGTTCGGGGGACAGGATTAATGGCTACAGTTCCCACTTTTATGGATGCGTCTTTGGTTCTTCTTTCTTCTGTCCCCCCAAAGTTATCAGGGTCCCCGGAAAGAACCGACGGGGTCTGCCCTTTTTCCCTTATTTTCTGGGCACACAAGGACTGGCAGCGGTATTCGCTACTTCGTCACGTGGTTGCCTCTGCGACAAGACCGGCTTGGCCAGCGGCACCCCCAGCCTCCCGGCTCCCTGATGTTTCCAATGCCTTTTTTCTCCTCACTTTTTCCTGCAAGATGGGAAACGGTAAAGTAGATGGCCCCTTTCATTCAAGACTTTTTCCGATAAAGCTAAGAACTAAGAAGAAAATCCCGGAAACAACCCCCTTTTGGTCGCCTCCTCAGCAGAAGACTGAAGAGATGGTGAAAATGTGGAAGGGTGCCGACTTTACTCTCATGAAGATCAACTATCGAGTATCCCTGCTGTGGAGCGGACCCGAGGACTGGAACTCCGTCCCCCCCTCCGCACGTTTTCTTTTCATGCTCCCTTCCCTGATAGAATTTCCCTTTGTTCAGATTTTTTTTTTTAAGGTTCTGTTTTTTGTCAGGCACGTTCCGATCCGAGCCGGCCTTCCTCTTTTTTGGCTCCCCCCTCCTCGGAGAAGGGAGACGGGTCACATGTTGTTTAAACTTGGGGCTTTCCCTGGTTTTTCAATTTTCTTTTCTCTTCCTCGCCATTCCGGGGGGATCTCACTGGATCCTTTCTCCAGTGATCATGTTTATACGGACTTTTTCATCAGGCTCTTTGTTGAACAGGCCCCCCCCTCTTTTTCCCAAGGTATGAATGTTTTGCCTGAAACATTGTGCTTTGCGAACTTCTCCTTCGTGACCCCACTATCACTGGAAGAAACTTTGAGGATTCGTTCATAAACTGGATGTCCCCTCCCCGAATCACGGCCTTCCCTCAGGACCCCCCCCCTTGTTCGGTCTTTTCTTTCTCCCCCAACATGTCTCAATCGAGCGTGCCTTCGACGCCAAGAGAGGGTCTCCTGTTGCATTCTTCGGCATAAAGACCTCAGCCCCCCTCCCTCTTTTGTTTCCCCGGACGGTTTCAAATGATGTCGTTTGTTCACCCCTTTTGACGTCGGCAGGCAATCCCTCTAGGAGCTGGCTACCCCCTCCTCCTGCCAACTTTTTTCTCGGCCTAACTTCCTCTCTCCATTCAACACCGATATAGGGGCACGTACAAGAGGGAGCACGCTTCGTTCTTCCCCCTCCCCTTTCGCTTGCACATTTTTTTCTAAGTCTTTTTCCCCCATTGAATTTCTTTTCCTTACTAAAGTTCTTCCCCCCCCCCGCATGCGGCTTTTTTCAGGAATACCGGAATGCATTACCCCCGCGAAGTTACTACCTTCCCCCCCGGATTTCCAATTTCTTTTTCCCGCTTTTCGCCCCTCTCTTTCCGGAAATTTTTGGAGCTTTTAGGAGCAGCTTTCCAGACCGGGCAGACTCGGGATTTTAAGTCCCAGTGCCCTCAACGATTACCTTGCCTGATCCGGTGGCTCCTTTACCTGGAACAGGCTCCCCCTTTTTCCGTTCTCCAAGAGCGAGAAAAGAAACTGTTTCCGCCTTTTAGAATTACCGTCTTAACCGCTCGACCCCCAGGCTCTTTCGCGATTTTTTATTCGGCCCTTTGTGTCAGGCTCTCCGGCATGTTGTTAGTGAAAGTTTCTTGGCATGGGAAATACGGATTACGTTTGCTCTCACGTCCCCTTCAGATAGGGGTCTGAAGGCTTTCCCCTCCCCAAATTTCCCGCTCCCTCACATCTGAAGGTTCCTCCCCCGCGTCAGAGAGGACTCAGGGAAGTAGAAAGTTTGGGGGGGTTTTTCTTTTTTTTTTTGGGGGGCGCCAGGGGTTCTCCGGTTTTTCCTCCTCGTTATTTGGAGGATTTTTCGCGCCCTTCCCTTCCACGAGATACTTTTTTTCCACAGTCTGGCCACGCGGAAGATCCAGGAAGGCAGTCGCTAATTGTTACCGTGGCCATTTCTTTGGGTCCCCAAATAGGCCATTCTTTCGATCGATTCTTCCCTTTCGGAGATGGATCTCCAGAAGACAAGATATTCAGAGAACGCGGTGCTATCGTTTTTTTCTTCCCTTCATGGCTTTTAGATCCTTCTTTCTGAATTCCTTTCCCTTTTCTCTCCCTCCGAACGAATCGAGTGGGTGGAAGCCTGGAGATAGCGAAAGGCCAGGCCCAGCTGTTATGCTTTCTCTTCTCCTTGCCCAGATGGACTCTCATGACCCACACACCCCCCAAAACAACCCCCCCCCCCCCCCCACCCCCCCACCCCCCCCCCCCCCCCCCCACAAACCCCCCCCCCCCCCCCCCCCCCCCCCCCCACCCCCCCCCCCCACACCCCCCCCCCCCCCCCCCCCCCCCCCCCCCCCCCCCCCCCCACCCCCCCCCCCCCCCCCCCCCCCCCCCCCCCAACCCCCCCCCCCCCCCACCCCCCCCACCCCCCCCCCCCCCCCCCCCCCTTTTTGCCTTCCCCGTACTTTTCTTTTTTTCTTGGACAACTCGGTGTGAGGATCGAGCTGAAGTTCGTCGAGATTGTTGTCGCCCCCCCCCCCCTCATACGGTTGGCTTCTTTCGGACTTTTTCCTGACGGCCCTTTTTCCCAAACGACCTTCGTTTTCCCGTCCGGGCCCCCCCCGTTTTTTCGAAGGCGGGATCCCTTTCATCTGCCTTCCCTTACCTTCCCCACTATTACCGTCTCTCCTTTTGTCGCTCCCCTCCCCCTTTTTTTTCTTTCGAAGGTTCTTCTGGGTAGTCGGAAGTAGGGGAGTTAGGCCATCTTTTGATCTGACAGACAGACTTCCCCTCGATGTTTTTTTCGGTTAAGGCCCCCTTTCCAGTCCTTTGAGACTTTGCCTGCTCGGACCTGGAAATTGGAGGTGATATGCTGGCCTTCCCTTCCTCTAAGCGAGCCTGCTTTTATCTTTCTACGCTCAGTCCCCTTTGGGGGGACTTCTTGCGTCCTCCCCTCCTCCGCCGCCTTCCTTTCCAGTTTGCCAAGGTGACGAAGACGTCATGCCGATGGGTTTCCCCAAAGGCGTTGCCCGCCATCTTCTCTACCCGTGACTCTTGACCTCCCTTCTTCTAGCAGTTTTCGATCGACATCAAGAAGCGGTAACTTTGTAAATTCTTTTCAAGCTTCGGGTTTTCTTTCGGGGGTTTAAGCTCCGAGTGTTAGGCAGGCAGCGCGACCCACTCTGATTTTTTTTGCAGGCGCTTTCATTGAGTCCCCTCTCATTATTAGTCCCCCTTTTGAAATTTTCGTGTGAAGCTTGAGTAGTAGGCGATGAAGCCCTAGGGCCCATTCCCTTTCCATCGGTTAGATTGCCGATCCTTCCTTTTTATTGATGTTCCTCCCTCTCAATCTCTTGCCCCATGACATCTTTTCTTTCCGGACAGGAGCTCGAGGAGACCAGAAGGTCATTCGTTCTAGCCAGCCTTGCTCTCTCCTGTCTTTTACCGCCGCGGCGGTTCCCTCGTGTTTTTCTCCGATTTCGTCTCTTGGCCGGATGCCCCGGCTGAAGACAGGGGATCCCTTCCTGCCTGCCGGCTTTGCTTCCGTCTTCGCCTTTCAGCAATCTTCTTTGTTGCTTTCTTTCCTTCCCCTCCGAAACTTTCCCTCCCCCTTCCGATCTCCTCTTCCACAAGGCAGTCCGCGGGATCGGTCCTAGATGTTCCGCCTCGCCGTTTTTTAGAGTAGTCCTCCTTTTTTTTTCTTGTGGGTTGTGGCTTCCCAATCTTTCGGCTCATTTACAGGCCACCCAGTGCGCGGCCGAGGGCGGTTTGGTAACCTTTTCGGTTTCTGAAGTCTCTTTCCCCCTACATCCCCTTTCCACAGTCGGCTACCCTTGTCGGGACCCCAGATTCTCTAGCCGTGCTTCCTTTAAAAAAGGAATGTAGAATGTTTGCCCTTTCCCTCAGTTTCCGCTCCCTCTTCTTCGCGTCCTCCTAAAGGACTAGATCTACCCCCCTCCTCCTACCTATTAACTTCGGCTGTCCCTTCTTACGATTTTTCCCCCCTAAGTCTTTCCCTCAAAGTCAGTTTGAGGCAACGCTACTTCCCCCCGGGACACTTCTTTCCCCTTTTTCTGTAGGAATACCCTCCCCCAGAAAACCGCGCCCCCCCCCAGATAGTTCAGGTGGGTTTTTCCACGAAGGAGCCGTCCTGCCCATTTAATCATGCTTTGCTTCTCTCAGTATTGGAAGATTCATGAAAGTGAATCCCTGAACCTATTGCCCCCAACCCTACCACTCCCCCCCGAGGATTGGCTCCCCGGCCCCCGCGGCTGGACGTCCGAAATCGGACTTGACCCTTTGGGACTATGTTCTGACCTGTTCTTGAATTTGTTCGAGTCGAGAAGTGGGGTTGCGCTCACGGGTGATCGGTCACTTTAACGCTATTGAATCTGGTTTCCCCCCCATCGGCAGTTTTTTTTCGGGAACTGGGCAACTGGGGATTAATGAATGCGGAGGGAATGCGTTCGCCAATAGATCTCCCCCTTCTTTGAGAGAGTCCTCACAGCGATTTCTAAAGGCTAATGCATTTCCTGGCAGCTGCCTCCGTCGAGATTTCGACTTCCTCCTCCCAATGTATCCTGCCTGAACCTTTCCTCGTTTTCATGGAACACCACGTGGGGCCGGGAGAACTTTCTACGCTTTAGTGACAGACCTATCCTGGCACCCGATTCCTTTTTTTTTAAAATTTTCTTTTTCGGAATTCCCCCCCACAGCCGGACCCCGGCAGACATGACAGGTGCCCAAACACACCAGTTTTCGGTCGATTGACGCCCCCCCCCCCTTTACAGATCTTCCGGCTCCTTTGGATTTGCCTTAAGGCCGTCAGCGACCGGTCCTCCGACAAGTTATTCCCTTTTCTTGGTCGTCTCTGTGCCCCCCTTTTCCTGACTTCTTTCCTCTAAGCTTTTCCCCCAGGCCCTAAGGAGATTGACTGCCAAACGAGTTCTCGACAGAAACTGGTCGATCTCCCACCCCCCCCCCCCCCACCCCCCACCCGTCTTCTTCACCCAGATTGTAGACCTATTACTGAATGATACCGCCTTCAAAGTTCCACGAGCGGTTTTTCTATTTCCCCTTTCTTCGCCCTGCCTACTTTTCTGGCTACGACTTTCGGAAACCCTTAGTCTTCTTTGTCTTTTCCTCTCCAAGGCCCTCCTTCTGGGACTTTGACCAGTTCCTTCGACGGAGGTGTCCCTCCCCCCTCAGGAACTTCCTCTTTTCACCTTTCTCTAGGGTAGGAGTTCGAAAGCCTTTTTCTGCGAGCGTGTTCCCTAGGTGTTGAAAGGATCCCCCGCAGAGCACGACATACCCCCCCCTCCTGCCCTCGACTCTCCCCTGGATGAAAGCCCTCATAAACCTTTCCCGATAGTCCCCCGGTGATGTAGAAGAGACCCCATTAGAAGCAACTAAGCCGACTTTTCCAGAGATCCCTCTGGACTTTTATCTCGTAAAACTGGCTTCCCTGGCTTTCTAAGAGCCTCGGATCTCCCTTCCTTAGATTATGGAAGTGATGAATGGTTCTTTCCCTTCCTGAGGCTTTTTTTTAACGTTTCTATCCTTCCCCTCCTACTTCCTCCGTTTGGTTGTTTCTTCCCTTATCAGACTTCCTCTTTCCCCCTGGGCAGAGGGCCAACCCTCCTAACAACCTTACCCCCCCTCCAGCACAGCGCATTCTTTCCCCCCCTCCTATCCTGTCCTCTCCTCTGGGTTTGATAACCCGGGACTGGTCGCAGCGGCGGACAGTTGCTTTCAGAGCGCCCCCCCCTCCCGGCCACTGAGCTTTCTTAAAAATTTTTGTCCAAGCGTCGGCAAGGCGCTATTTTTCCCTCCTTGGTGAATATGTCATTGCTAGGGAGATTTTTTCTTGGGCGTACCTCCTCTCTTGTACATTACCCAAAATTAAGGGTCCTCTCCCTAGATCCCTCGGTTACCTTAAGGCTTTTCTTTTCAAATGTGAGCGATTTTCTGGTCCTCGTTAGATCGCTCCTTTTGCCTTGCTTTCTGCCAGAATCAGCGGAGTTGGCCTCCCTCTTTCTTTAAAGGCCATCTTGGTTGCGGTATTGCTTTCACCCATGGGAGTTCCCCTTTTCCCTTCGAAGATCCTTGTTTCCTCGAATCTGTAGGTACGGGCTCTCGGTTGGTCCCCGAGGATCTTCCTCTTCCCGGCGAGAACTTTGTCTACCCCAAAAGACGGGCTTTTTTGCTGTGATATAGTTTCTCCTCTCAGTGCAAGTGAAAAGTACCAAGTCATTGTTTCTCCCCCTTTTTTTTCAGACGTACCTTTTACTTCCCTTAGGAGGTTCCTTTTCCCCTAGCTTTATGAAGGACCCTTCCTATTCAAGGCATGGGGGATCCCCCTTCTCCCCTCACTTTTCCATTACGGGTCGATTCTAGGAAAGTTTTTTTTTTCTTGAACTCCCTTCCTTTTTTCAAGTTCTAGTACGAAGTTTTTTGCAGTTTACTGTTTAAAGGCGGTGAGGTTCTTAAATTGGACTCTTTGGCCTCTCCGACGAAGGCCTTACTTGGTCCCAGTATTCCTTCTTAATGGCCTGTTCCTTGTGCGGATCTCCCTCTGCGGGCGATTTCCGCGAAACCCCCCCCCAATGTCCTCCCCAGTTGAAAGGTTCCTTCTGAGGTGTATGGAGTTTTTATCACGTAGACTTTCAAGTACCGGCCCTTCCGACTCGAGAGCCTTCGGATACCCCCAATCTTCTTAAGTTTAGTCAGACATATAATACGCAGTTCACTCTTCTTGTGCGGACTTCTACCCCCCGTCGGGCAGCCCTAGACGATTCCACGGTGTAGCAGCACGGGACAAATAGTAGGCCCTTCCCGTTTCCAGGGTCCCAGCTCCTTTGGCGTCTTTCCCCTGTTTTTGGTCAGCTTTTTCTTCGGGTAGATCTTATGAAACTCCCGAAAGCCTGTACGGGCGTTATACTTCTCCAGCCTCTTGATGATTTCTTTGAAGAAGAGACCTAACGTATGAAGCAGGTGTTTCCCTTTAAATCTGGGCCCCTCGGTGGTCGACCCTTTCCCGCGAACCTTTTCCATCTTCTCCCTAAGTAGGGCCAGGTCACGAATTCGACAAGGAAGTTTTTGCCCCGCAGATCTGTTCCTTTCTTTTTTTTTTTTTTGAAGACCCTTTCTTACCGTAGCAAGCGCGGGCTTACTGCCCCGTTCTTCACCGAAGTTAAATTCCCCTAGAAGACTTGTTTGACTTCCTCCAACAGAAAGATTAATCCAATTCTTCTATCATCGATCCCCCATTTTACTTCCTTGTCTCTTCTTTTTTACTTCTTTCTGGGAACGTTCTTAGAAGGCGTGGGACCCATCTAGCAGCTTCTTGACTGAATTGTCTCATTTGTTTCCCTTGCAAGTCAAACCGGCGGATCGGGATTTCGGCCTAGTTGCCTTTAGGGGCCTTGCTCACTCTCTCTTCAGACCGTTTTTTCGCGGCCTTTGCCGGAACCTGGACTACTTACGCGATATCGTCGGCTAACAACGGCTTTCGCCGCTTTTATTCCGGCAGCTTTTGTGATCGAGGGACCGTCGGCGCAGCGACCCAGGAGGATACCCTGGTCCCAAGGATCCCCAGTTGGGACCCTTGTTTTTCCCCGATTTTCATCCGACCTGCAGTGGGTTCTTTCCCGGCTAACGTACCGATTTTTTTCCCTTCCTCTGTCGTTCCGCCTGCCTCCTGCAAAGGGAACAGCACGTTAGTTTTTTCCCGAAGTTTTTACGCTCCCCCCTGTGGGACGTTTGGAGACGTTGTCCGATGTTCCTAAACTTTGACCCGAAGACACATTTCGCAACTCAAGTAGACCTTTGTGAGCAAGAGGCCTGCCTGTCAGCACGATCTCTCCCGTTGCCCCTTCTTGATTGACTCGTCCTCCGGACCCTCTTAGTAGCCTCCTTCAATCGGATCGCGGTGGTAGGGACCTTTCCGCCTTGAGCAGGCCACATAATTTTATTTCTCCCACCCGACGTCTTCCTCCCTCCTGGGCACCCCTCCACGTTCCCCTTTTACTATAGCGCAGCCCTAGCCAGCGCCTGCGGGGGACGTCTCCCCTTTTAGCTCCAGCACAGTCGCCTTCAGTTTCTGACCTACTTTTTCCCTTCCCGCTCTGTAGAAACGGAACTGCACCTTATCACCGCCACAAGTCGTCGTAACGAGCCTCCCCTCCAGCAACTTTTATGAGACCAGTTGACTGTACGAACCTGCCCCTTTACTCGTGACCGAATACGAGCTGTCTTACCCCAGATTCTTCCCCATGTTTAAATTCTTCCCCCCCAGACAAAAGGCCCGTAAACTGCAGTTCAAAAGGGTTCTTAGAGATGTCACATGCCGTAACTCCCCCCCCCCTCTTCCCTTCTCCCTTTCGGACCTCTTCCCAAAGCGACGTTCAAAAGAAAGCCGACGGCCTATTGGTCCCGGCTTACAACAATTTGATGTCGTTGTTCACAGTGGGTGGTCCTTTTGACGAAGAATTTTTCCCCTCCAATGCTGATCCCCTTCCCTAGTTTCTCTCAAAAGTTTCAGCGCCGAACTTCACCTTCGCAGTTCATCCACACTTTACTCTTGCCTTCCCCTCTGTCTCCTTCAGGCCTTTTCTTCTTTTTTGCCAATCTTTACCCCTTTAGCTTTTCTGGTGAGCATCTCCACAGAGGCTCCAGGGTTCGCCTGACTTTGCACCCCGGTTCATGGCCTTTCGCCCTTTCTTTCCCCT
>Ga0179593_1664019_pt1 | contig 10778 bp, 14 predicted proteins | sample CZODoug2_1_08_16_FD_185931 | JGI IMG/M metagenome (GOLD analysis project Ga0179593, IMG submission 185931) | Vadose zone soil fungal communities from Angelo Coast Range Reserve, California, USA - CZODoug2_1_08_16fungal (PacBio error correction) | ecosystem: Environmental > Terrestrial > Soil >... | reverse complement strand
CTTCTCTTTCTTTTTAATGTGACCCCAGTCCCCCCATTCATCTAGGTTTTTCACAACACTTTAGGTACCCCCCCTCTTTCCTCTCAGTGAACACGATCGTTTCCCTCTCATGCAGTCTAGTTTGGGTTAGAACATAGACTTCTGTTTCTGATCCACAGATCCTACATTCAATCCCCCTTTTCTTTTTGCCTTTCCACTGATGCTTCTTGCCGTGCTGCGTTTGAGCATGGGTTGCTTCCTTAATTTATCCTTCGATCATAGCTGACCCACTCCCCCCCCCACGTGCTCTTTCCCCGCCTCAATTTTCCACTTTTTGCCTTGTGTTCTTACTTTTTTGGTCTCATCCCCTAAGATGCCTCACATGCTTTGCAGCGACTAGGTTCATGTATCTGCTGCCACAATCAAGGTTCTCTATTGGTTTTTTTTTCTCCTCCCCTCATGTCTTCTGTTCAAATCAAATCCTAAAAAAAGAGCATTCCCCCCCCCAACTTCCAAAGGTGTACCCTGTTGTTGTTCATGGCTTGCCTCTTTCCTTCCCCCCCTGTCCTTCCCCCCTCTCTAAATTTTTCAAGGACTAGAAAATCTCCTTCCTCAAGGGGCCTTCCTTCCCCCCATTTGTTTTTCTTTTTCATTCCCTGTTCCTTCCCCTTTTCTACCCCTTAACATATGACAGGTTCTCATCTCGAAGTAAAGGTTGGGATTCTTCCTACCCACGCTCGTCAGTCCTGCCCTTCCCATACAAAGCTGCTTCCCCCGATCCTTCTTCAGCTTTCTTCTTGTCGTTCTATATTCGATCACTTTCTTTTAAGCTATGCCCTTTCTTCCCTACACCCCTTGAGCCCCCTCTGTTTCCCCCTTCGTGGTTTCCTTTTTATTCTTATAATAGAAAGTAGTACCTTGACTATGTAGGAGAACTTTCATAAATGCTCTTTTTTTGCAGAGAATCCTTTTCCTTTTTTCTTTGATGTTAAATATTCCTTTCTTGGTCTTTTTCCCTTTCCACGTTTTTTGTTTTTTAACACCTATGGTTTTATATCCTTCTTATGGCATCTCTCGTGTTCCCCTTTCAAACAAGTTAGGTCATATGTTCCTCTTGCCCCATCCCAAAGTTGGCTTATTATTTTTCAGCACCACCTTTTCCCTTTTTTTTCCCCAAGTGCTTTCTTTGTGGGAGATTGACGGTCTTGGCTCAAACCTTTTCTTTTTCTTGTGAATAGATGCATCTTTTCCCCCCTTGTGTTCTCTCCCCACTTCTTCTTTCTTTGCTTTTTCTTTTCTTCTTCCCTCCCATCCTGTTAATTCCATATGGTGAGCCTTTTATATTATGAAGGCTTTTCCCCCCCAAATATTTTGTAGAACACCCCCCTTTCCCCCCTACTTGGTTTTTATGAAACTCTCTGTTTTTGAACCCCTTCACAATTATGGTCTCTTTTAGGACATGGTATGGTTGTCCTTTTTGCTTTTTTTTTCTTCATTCTTGATTCCTTTTTTCCCATAAAGTTTTTTTCTTGTTTTTTGTGAGTGTGCTATATCTCTTTTCTTTTTTCCTTCTCCGTTGTGTTATGTTCTCTCCTCTTGGACCTTAACACTCCATATCCTCCCTTTTTTCCGCTGACTGGCCTCGTTTTTCTTTCTTTATTCCCCCCTTCTCCTTCTCCCGGACCCTGTCCAACCCGCATATCCCATAATTTCCTTCCAAAACCCCTGAAGAGCGTTCCCTAGAAACACAAGTCAGTCTTTTTTTTCCAGTTTGTTGTTTGTCCCTTGGTCTCTCCCTCTCTATTTGTTTTTTATTCGCTTTCTTTTGTTTTTTTCTTACCTGTACCACCATAGTGGAAATTAGCAGGACCTTGATGAAGATGCCCCCTAACTCGAAACCCTTTCCCCCCTTCCTCCAAAGCCCCGTGTAGGACCTTTCCTGCCCTGCTATTATGCTTCTTTTCATTTCTTTTTTTAGTCCCGTTACGTCCCCGCCTGCCTCTTACAAGAGACCTCCCCTTTTCTTTTGTACCTGATCCCTTTTTTTCCATGTATGGTTTTTTTGATCTAGTTTTTTCCCGCCCTCCTCCCCTTCGTCCTTTACTTTCCAATGACCTATTGTTTTCCAATGTTCAACCGAGAGAATGCGTCCTTCCCTTCGAACTATACCAACTCTTCTCCCCTTGGAAGTCTCCTCCGGTCCCAGTGTTTTCTTTCTACCAGATCCCCCCTCTCGTTTTTATTTTCAGCCATTTGGCCCGGGGATTCTCAGAAAGAAGAACATCAGTTATGAAGCTTTTCCCCTTTTTCCTTTGTAAGATATTTTCCGGCAATTTAAACTTTTGCAGTTACATTCTCCCCCTTTTTTTTCCCTTTGTCCCCCCCGACTTCCTACGGAGTACCCATAAGGCTTGTAGATAGAAAAGACACAGTTATATTCTGTCCCTCCTTCCGTATCTGGTTGTCTCCTCTCTTTGTTTGAAGGATCTTTTTGATTTCTTCCAACCTTTAACTTCTAGTTTTTGTCCTTGATAGTATTGTAGCCTTATTATTGATTCAGGACATTTATTTATTCCAACTCGAAGACCATCTGATTGGATGACCATACCTTGATTGATGAGTTTTCCTTTTCCGGACGTGAATTTCCCTATCCATATTTTTTCCTTCTCAGTGACAAGCTTTCGATTCGATGCTGTTTCTGTAACTCCCCACCACCATTTTCCCTCTGCTTCCCTTTTTTGCTTGACCACAGCAAATTATTGGTGTATCTGATGACCCCAACCCAACCCTCTTCCTTTTGTTGAACTTGATCCTTTATTGGTTGCGCCCTTCCCAACTTCACCCTCGCTGTACAAAGCTTTTTAGGTCTTATCTAAGTCCGGTTCACTTATAATTGCTCTTGCCATTAAAATTCCCTTTCAGTCGTTTCCAAAGAGCACTTCTTTGTTTTTTCAGTAGATCTCATGGCTAAGTAGGAATCTCCCCAGTGTTGTGTCCTTCTCCGGAATATTGTTCTTCCATCTTTATTCGAAATTGTTCCTCCTGGTTTTATATTCGATGCCCACCATGATTTCTTTCTTAACCAAACATTAAGTGACACTTTCCCCACGACTAATTCGTGTCCCTTTCTTCAGACCCATATTTCCTATGATTCTGTAGGAGAATAATGGGGGTTTTCAAACCCCAATCTTTCCTCTTTGTGGTTGTCCCTTTCCGCCCCCATAATCATTCGGCAACTTTTTGTTTTCCCTGTTCACATGATCAATAAATAATTCTTTTGTCTTATCTGGAACACGAGTTCCTAAGTTTGGGTTTCCCCTCTTTCTTTCTTCACAGCTTTTCCCCCCACCCCACTTTCTTCTCCCGCCCCCCATTTTTCCACAACTTGCAATATATTCTTAGTGCTGTTAGCCCGTTTCTTTCCCGACTTAGCCTCTCCCCCTAGACTGCCCCCCCCCCTCGACCACTTCCTGCTAATCTTTATTTTAAATATGATCTATATCTAGTGAGACAATTGTCATACCTTCAGTGCATTCCCCAGGCTTTGTTCTTTAGGCTTGTTCACCCCACTCATTCTTTCCCTTTATTCCTACTTAACCAAGTTTGTCTGTGTAGTGTCCCACTACCTCTAACAACTTATCATCCAACAATTTCCTTCTCTTTCTTCCTTACCTTTTTCCCGGATTTCTCCGCATCTTTTAAATGGACTTAAAAATTTCAAGGCCTAGAACCCCGCATCAATCCAAGGTATTCCTCTCAATTTTGCAGCGAGTCCCTTTGAGATGGATTGTTCTTCCTACATAATTCTCCTTTGTTAATCATCCCTCCCCTGGATTCCTGGTACTCCAGCTAGTCAGAGAACCGATCCTTCCAACCATTTCGAGCTTGCTTCAACCCAGATAGACTCTCTTCCTCAATTGTCTTTCACCTTTGTTCTTTCAATTCTTCTTCCCCCCTCCTTATTTTTTGTCACAGAGGTGTAACGTCCATTTCGTTTTTGTGCCATTTGGTTCTTACCGTGCCCCGGATCCCCCCCTCTTTTTTCCCGCGCCCCTAACTTCCCCAATCAATCAGCTATATTTATCTTGGTATCCCATTTTGGAAGCACACTTTTTTTTTCTTCTCTTCCCCCACATTTTGTTCTCCTTTTTTTTTTTGCCTCCCCAAACAGTAGGTCATATGTCTACAAGATTGTCCTAAACTATAAAATCGCTTTGTTGTCTCAAGTAGCCATTCTACAGACCTTTCTGCTTCTTTCTGTTCATGATCCCCCTTTTTTTTCTTGCTTCCATTTTTACGTCTGTGGTCTCCAAATATACGTTATGTTGGACCATCCGTAGAGGTGACAACTTCTTTAAAAGGTGGGGAGTCCTTCTTCAAGTTCCTTTGGAGAGTTGTTCCTTGATATTTTTCTTTGTTAAATTTTCTGAGAGGGATAACTCATGTATCCCTATGCTTTCTTGCTGGAAGGACACCACCTTGTTTTTTTGTCTTTTTTTCCTCAAAAATGGTTGTTTCCTTACTTTTTTTTAACATCTTCCCCTTTTTTTTACACCTCTTTTTTTTGGCTTGTTGTCCTTTTTGCTTTAGCCATGCCCGGCAGCTCTTGGATCATGGATCATATTAGGTTAGGGTCGTCCTCTTTTTTTCCCTTTTTGTGGATTCTCCCTCTTTCTTTTGTGTTGTATCTCTATCTTTTTTTCCCACAATTTGTTGCAGCTGAAAGGAAGAACCTTATGGAATCAGTGAAGGCTATGATCCTGTCTAGATCTTCCCTGCACTTATTCTCCCCTTTCCTTCCCCCAAATAAATTCTCCACACATGTATTTCCCCCGGGTTCATACTCCGCCCCCCCCCCCTTCATTCAGTTTTCGTATGCAATTTCCACCAACTGATCCTTAACCGTTTCACCTGCATATTTGTTGGAGACCTTCTCAGAATTTAATATCCTAGTTTCTGATCCTGTACTTTTGCAGTGCCAAATTCCCTCCCTCCCCTTTCAACTGGAAGCCCCCCCGAATGAAGTTTGTCTTTTTTAATTTCCAGTTGAACCTTTTTCTTGCTGCCTTTTCTAAGCCCAGACGCCCGCATGAATATATCCCACAACCAGTAATGAACTCCTGAAGCAGAATATGGTGCTCGAGCTCCGACAGAAGGACCCCTTTCTTTCTGCTTGACTTTTCTTCCTTTATTGTTTTTTGCCCCCCTTAGTCTCCTGACGAAAGGATACCAAAACCCCTCTTGAATGGATGTGTGGGACGTTCTTGAAGACAAAGTGTTTCCTTTAGACCTATTCTTTTCTTTTTTCCCAACGCCAAATTTTTTTCTTTGAAAGTCCAATTATGAAGATACATTTTCCTCATGTATACTTCTATATAACCACCTGGCCCTCCCCATCGAAATGTCCTTTCTTCTTTTTAACCTTTTCTGCCCTCCTCTGGAGTCCCCCTCCGTCATTATACGACACATTTCGCTGCAGTAAGGATCTGGTTGCAAGCAGCTCGAAGAGCCCCTTTTTCCTTATCGCTAGTTCGCTTTTTTTTTTCAGTAAGGTGCTCCCCCCTTCTGTGGTATGTCTATGAACCGTGTCATATTATGGTCCTAGTTATGTATTCCGACATGTCTTAAAGGGTTCCCTTCTTGCAAACTTTTTTTTCACATTGTGCTTCTGCTTTCCCCTTCTAGCCAGTCGAAATTTTCCGTAACCTTGAAGTATGCAGTCCGTGAATCCTGGTTTACGATCGCTCTTTTCCCCCTCCTCATGCTTCTACCCCCGTTTTCCTTTTGCTGCTGTCGATGTTTTGTTAGTGGACTGTTCCATACAGACCAAATATGTGTTTCAGGGATGATCCTTTTTTTTCCACACCCAAAGCTCTTTCCTCTAGTAGTTTTTTGGCCTGTCTTCCAAAGATTGTGATTAAAAGTCGATAGGACAATTTCATATAGATATTTTTTATTTATGGTTTACTTATTCACCTACTAGGCCTTTCCTCCCACTCTGGTTTTTCAGTGTGGGTCGCTTCTTTCTTTTAAGAGGAAGCAGCCGTGTTGCTTTCAGCAATGCCCTGACATTTGTTTTTGAACCTTTTTTGTTATTCCGGTTCTCTTGATCGACCAATTTTCTATGTGTAAAAAAAAAGGGCGAAAAAGAACTTTCCGAGGAAGTTCTCTCTGGGCTCTAAGGATTCCATCCCCCTCTATGATTATTTTTTCACTGTGACCATTCTCTTTATCCTTCTCCGTTCGAGATTACTCCTTCTTTTGACCCCCAGGCTCCCCACAGCATAGGAAAAATTATTTTAACACACTTCGATTCTTTACGAAACCCCTCTCGTATTGTATCTTCCCCTCCCTTTTCTCACATGAATCATGTTTGCAGTCTGACAGTCAAAACTTTTTCCCTTGGATTTCCCCTCCTAAAGCTGCAATCTGTTTATGCAACACTGGTGGCATTCCTCCCATGAGATCCATAGCTGCCCAACCACACCTACTTTTTACCCACTTCTTTTTTAAGATGCTCTCCCACTTCCCTTTTGATCCTAGTCTAAGGTTTACACCGTTAAGATGCTCATCACATGTTCCGCTCCTCGGTGAACATGTATTTCCGATACTGACTTAGCATATAGTTTTTTTTCTTATCATCCCCCTCCCCTCTTCCTTTGGCTGTAATCGTGTACACACAATCAGCCAACACACCAAATTTGTATCATGTGTTCTGGCTGGAAATTACAACATATCTCTTTTGTTTCTTCCTGCCCTACTCTCCCTTCTTCTTTTTAAGGCCTCCCTAGCAATCCCAATGGTATTCCCATTTCGGTCTCTACATTTGAGATTGATTGTTGTTCCCACCTGTAAGCCCTCACAATCTAAGTTTTTTCACAGTGTGCTCCTCTGTAAAGTTTTTCTTTCCCTTTTAAAATCCCCCTTCTCTTTTCCCTCTTCCCCCTCTAGCTTGAGTCAACCCATATCATCTCAGCTTCTAGAAATGTGTGATTTCAAGCACTCTATTTCCCCACCCACCATTCTGTCTTTTTTTCCCCATCTGGTCCCTTTTCGTTTTTGGTGATAAGTGCATGATGGTTCCATAGACATCCCTTTTCGGAGAAAATGTACTTTTGCCCTCCCACCCCTTTTTCTTTTTCTTTCTCTTCCATCAGCTAATGTTTCCTTCTCAATGGATCACAGCACTTTTTCTTCTAGTTTGACTGGTTCTTTGCCCCCCACACATCCCCCTCCTTTTTGTAAGATCCGTTCTTCTGTTTCCGTAGGTCTTTTCCCCCCTTCCCCCCCCACATCCAACTACATCAACTCGTTTTTTCTTTTTTCTCACCCGGAGCATCTAGAGCACCCCCTTCTTGAAAGTTTTCATGATCTTTTTTTTTTGTTGGCTCTATTCAGGGGTTCTTTCCCCCTTTACGTATTTTCCTTTTTTTGCAGGTTGAAACTTTTCCTTTTTTTGTAGTCTAAAACGTCTTCATTTTTTCTCCTTTGTAAATTCCCTCTTCAGCAAAGTTTTGTGGTACTTGTTCTCCTCCCTTCTTTCTCATTCATTTCTTTCTGGCCGTATTCCTATTCTTTGTGTCCTCCCCAAACACTGGAAACCCCTCCCCCCCCCATTTCGGTTAACTTACTTTTGGGTTCACATCGATTATGGGTTCTTTTTGTTTTTTATTTCCCTTTCTTTTTTGACTTTTAGCCTATCCTGGTTCACGATGGTCATTCTGCTGACCTGCTTTCCATAAACGGTTAGGGATGTAATTTTTTTTTGTGGTGAAGTTTCCTTTTTGGAGAGGATAGAGGGACTTCCTTTTTAACTCTGAGAGATGAAAAGGAAGAAAAGAACGTTTCTTTTCCCTTTTCCTTCTCTTCTCCCCATGATACAAGCTTCTAGTTAAGCACCTACATGTACCTTACTGGTTTTTTTTTCCCCCTCCACGCAAGAAAACCCACCCCCTCAAGGTTTTGTCTGTTTGTTCGTATTCCAAACTCCCCGCCCCCAAGGGGATATTCCTCCCGCAATGAACTCATTCCAAGGCCCCGTTTAACCCCCCCCCTATGCCTTAGGGACTTTGATGAAGATGCCCCCGAACCCAAGCATTGTCAAAATGACGAAGTTGTCGCTTCCCCCCCTTTTTTTTTCGTCTCCCCTTAAAAAAGTTGCTTTTCTTGATGAGATTTTCTTTCCCTCCCTAATTTCCAAGAGAAAGCCAATGGGGTCTCTGATATCCTAAGCAGGAAATGTATGGTGCCCTCTTTCTTCCTTACTTTAGACAATCCCTCTTATCGTTATGTAGCTTCTCTCTGTAAATTTTCCCCTAGTCTTCCTGGCAATGAAGAAAGGATACCCCCCCCTATGATTTGGGACGTAGGTCCAAAACTAGAGAAAATTTTTCCCTTTGATATTACCATTTCCCCCCCCGCTGATGGAATATTGTACTTGTTGCCCGTGGATCATTTATGAAGATACTTTTTCCTTTCATTTATTATAACCTCCCACCGTGCGGAAGTTAACCAGATTCCTTTTCCCCCCCGTTCTAAATTTTTCCTCCTTGTACATAGCTTGAAATGTTCCCACATTTTATCCTGTTCTCAGGATCTATAGGTTTCCAAAACAGGCTTTTTTGTTATGTTTTTGCCGTTTTCTTTCCCAACCCTTCCTGTACTTCTCGGTATTGATCTGGTATAGTATTTTTATCTTCCCTGCCGGTCGACAAGCAAATCTCCAAAGTGCCTCTCCCGCTGCAAAATTTTCTTTTTCCTGATGCTCTTGAACTTTCTTTGCAGAATTTCCTTCTGGAAGTATGCAGTCTCAATCCTGCGAGAGTTGGGAGGTAAAGCCATTCCCCCCTGATGACAAAAATTTCTTCTTTGCTTTGTTTTCTCCAGCTTTCCCTGATGTTCGATTGAATCCCCGCCCCTTTTTGTTAACAAGTCAGGATCTGGTTGTTTTTTTAATGTTCCACCTAGTATTCCTTGTGCCTCTGCATTAAACCTTTTCTACTCCCTTCATACTTCACCTTTTTTCACATCTTCATCTTTGTGTGCTAATAAAAAAAGAGTCCCTTTTTTGTTTCAGGGTGGGGCCTTCTGCTTCTCAGGTTTTTTCCTTTGTGATTTCTCGCCTTCCCGCGGAAGATAATTTCAGCTTTTTAACCTTCAGAAAGTGTTATCATGGTCTTTCTCCGCTGCCCCAATGATCTTTCCACAAACTGCCTTCCCCCCCTAGTTCATGACCGGCCCCTTTGTATTTCTCCCTTTTTTTATCCCACCTTTTCATATGGATTATGGGAGTTTGTGGTTCCCCTCCCTTTAATCTTCTCTTTTTTGTGTTGATTTTCACTGAACTGGTACCCTTAATACATACTTTTTCCCAAATCTTGACCTCGCACCAGGTCACGAATGTAGCCCCCCCCTTTTGCTTCATCCTTCCGGTTCTTTTTTTTTTTTACCTCTTTTTTTTCCTTTACAGATGACGATCCCCCCTCTATCAAACGAATCCTTTTCCCTTTAGACCCCTTGTTTGTTTTTTTTTTTCTTTTTCATATTATTCCGTCTTTCTTCCGAGAGCACCCTCTCCTTCCATGAGAGCATGTTCCACCTGACACCCCCCTTTTTCTTTTTTCTTTTTCTCCCTTCTTTCCCCCCTATATCCCATCAAATTTGACTGAGCTCTAGTTATAAGTGCGATTCATTCTTAAGATGCCTTCATCAGCAGCTTCTCAGGGGAACATTTATCTCTTGGACCCCTCAGAATTTTTCTCATCAATGAACCAAGATTTGTTCTAGTGTCAAATCACAACTCCTCCGTCTTTCCCCCCCCTTCCAATTTGTTCCCCTTTTTTTCGCTTTACATTTTTCATTCTGTCTTGGTTAATTCCTCTGGGCAAATTCAATTGTTTTTAAAAGCATAAATCCCCTTTTTTTTCCCAATTTTTTTTTTAACTTGTCTGTCCTATCATAGATGGTCCTCCCTCCAGGCCCAGTTCCTTCATCCAATAACCTCGACTTTTACCCCCCTTACTTTTGGTTCTTTTTCAGACCCCTCTACTTTTTCCACCCACTAGATCCTTCTATTAGACATGGTATTTTCAAACTTGACTCTATGTACAAGTCTTCTTTCCAATATAACTTTTGTTTTTTCCTTTCCGTTTGGTGGTACTTTCTTTGGTATAATAGACGTATTACCCGGAGAAAAATGTATTTCCATTACCTATCTCCAGAGCATTTCCACAAATTTGGCTTTCTTCATTCCTCATATGTTCATTTGGAAAGTACAGTTTGGTCCACCCCAAACAATTCCTTATTATGTTCCCGGTCTCATGGGGGCATGCCATTTGCCCTTGTTTCCCCCCTTAGGTTTCATATTGTGACAACCTTTTCTTTGTCTCCGGCTGAGCACCATACATTTGCTCTAGTTTCATGATTGCCAAAGTTGGCTTTCTTTTGCTATCTGTTTTCTTGGGCTCTTGGAACTCTCCTCCTCTCTTCCACCCTAACCTTTGTTGCGCCCTCATGTGTTTCTTCCTTTTTTCGATTTTGAGAGTTGCATCTTTCCTTTCCTTGCGTCTCCTATGGTGGTACCTAGTATCCACTAAGGCCTTTGGATTCACTATTTATCCATTCCTGGATCCCCTCGGAATACTCCCCCTTGACAAACCAAATCCTTTTTGACTTACTTTTTGGTTGTCTTGAGTTTGACTCTTTGGGTTCCCCCCCCTTCCATGATGGGATATTTTTGTGTCCTTCTCCTGTAGGAGCGATTCCTCCTTTTTGGCACCATGGTATTGTGGAGTATAGTT
>Ga0179593_1514944_pt1 | contig 10778 bp, 20 predicted proteins | sample CZODoug2_1_08_16_FD_185931 | JGI IMG/M metagenome (GOLD analysis project Ga0179593, IMG submission 185931) | Vadose zone soil fungal communities from Angelo Coast Range Reserve, California, USA - CZODoug2_1_08_16fungal (PacBio error correction) | ecosystem: Environmental > Terrestrial > Soil >... | reverse complement strand
CCTTGCCAAACTCCTGATGCTTCCCCGGCGTACCATAACTTTTTACCGGGTCCGCAGCGGCCAAAAAAGACTTTTTTCCCCGTTTTTGTTGCTGTCCCTGCTGGCCCCCCAGTATTCTTTGATTGATGTATTTTTCACCCCTTGAAGTTTGCGTTTTCCCCACCTCCCACCCCTTTTGGTATTGGTCAATAAGTCTTCGGCCACTGTCCCCCGCTTTTGCCATTTTTTTGTCCAATCTTGCTACCTTCATGAGCTGTCATTGCCATACCCCGTGCCCGCCCTTTGTGTGGCCGGTAGTTTTTATGCAGTTGGCGTCCGTTGTGTCCCTCCCAACACTCTCTGGATGTGTTTCCCCCTTTTTGCCCGGGTCATAAAAATGCGATTGTTCCCCCCCCCCCCTTCGTCCCCCGTACGTATCATTAGACTCGGAACCTACTACGTCCCGTCGACATTTTTTTTAGGTGGAGTGTATTAACCCCCATGGCTTGTTCCAATGCGTTGACGTTCAGTTGAAACCACCCTGTTTTGGCGCCTGATCTGGCTTCCCCCTTGGGACCTTTCTTTAAGGATGTTTTGCGTAAAGACCTCTTCACCTTTTCTCGCACCCAAACCCGTCCCCACCCAGTCCCCCCCCGTCAAATCGTTTTTTTTTTTTGCTTTATCGTATTTTGGTTTCCATTTTTTTAGTCCCTCCCAGAGGTCTTGCACGATGGCTCTTATTGTTTGGGCTGGTTTTCACGGCCACAAATCCTTTCCCCACGGTTTCGTGGCCGACTCCGCCTTTCGCTTTTTTTCAATTTCCCCTCAAAGTGTAGGTAACTGACCTTTTTTTTTCTCCTCTGATTTTTCCCGTTGGAATTTCCGCTTTTTTTCCCAGCCTTTCCCAAGTTTTTTTTTTCATGGCCAAGGGCATTCCCCTGGTCTGGTTGCACCCCCACCTTTTTTTCCCCCCTTCACGTTACCGATTTAGTCCCTTTGGCAGACACGTTCAAAGAAGTCTTTTCCCCCTGCTGTGTACAGAACCTTTTCCCCCCGTCTGACGGCATTGCGACCACAATCCCCTCGTCAAACGGAACAAAACGGGTAAACCGCTATTTTTTTTTTTTTTCCCCTTTTTTGGCCCTTTGTCTATCCCTTTACTTGGCGGCGCGTTACCCCGTACCCCCACCTGCGCTGGATTTTTCCTTTCACGGCGGAGGTTTTCCCTTACCTTTTCTTGATTCGTTTGGGTTTAGGTTACCCCCAGTCCACTGCTCCCTGCCTCTTTCCCATGAGGGATTCCCCCTTGAACCCCCCTGGCTGTTTTTCAGGAAAGCCCACTTCAACTGTTGGGGGTGAGTTTTTTTTCCCCTTCACCCCGCGATTTCGTTAGGTAGGTGGGCGGGTGTGCAGCCCTGACATCCCCTTCCTTATTCCGAAATTCGAATTTTAAATGACGAGCCATACATTTTTTCAGCGGCGTCGCATTTTCCCCCAGGACGGAGGGTACCCATTCTTACAAAGGGCAGGGAACCAAAAGGTGGCACCCCCACACCGCTTTCACCGTTACAATTGACTACCCCACCCTGGAGTAAAAGTCATCCTTCGCGTGACTCCCTTTTTCCCTCCCATCACCCCTGGTACTCCCCTGTAGAGAACCCCTTACCGACACCCCCTTCTCCCACCCACTTCGCTTTGACTTTGCCCCTCCCTTCTAAAAACACTTTCCATCCCTCACGCCCTTGAGATGTTTTTTTTACCCCCTTTTTGACTTCGTTACCTCTCCCGGGCTTCTGTAATTGCAGAATTTCCCCCGAGCTTCCTTTCGGTCCCTTTGTAGTCCTGTTCCATTGGAGATCCCGACAATTTATTGTTTAGGTCATCGGTCTTTTTAACGTCGCTTTCACTTGGTACGTGTGTTCCGCGAGACCTGCGAATTTTTTCGTCCCTGCGAAAGTTATTCCCAAGTATCGTGCGTCCAATTTGGCAGACAACTTGTTTAGGACTACCTGTTCCCCATTTTCGTACGTTATCCAGGTCCCAACTGCTTCAACGATTTTTGATTAGCGTCGCATGCCACTATTGAAATTGCGGCCCTTTTCTTCCTCTGCGGCCCCACTCTCTTTTTTTTTTTTTTTTTTTTCCAGCCCCTTTGGCGACAATAATAAAATAATCCCCCCGTACCCTTTCTTGCTTTTTTCTCGGCGGTGCGTTTTTTTTCCTCCCCCTTGCCCGTCACGTCCGACTTTCTTGCTCGCTTTTTCCCCAGCTTTTTTTTTTCCCCCCCCTTTCCCCCCTTCCTTTCCCCTTGTGGCGAAAAATTCGCACCTCTCCGTCCGCGAGTAATCGTACCCGATTCCCTCCACAATTTCCCTTTAAGATAAGGCTTTGAGGATGACTTTCCGCCTTTTAGTCGAATGGAATCTGGCAAGATTTTATTTCGGACGAGTTAGGCCGCTGTCGCCGCCCGTTCGTTTTGACACCCTTTTTTTCCCGCCGGCCAGTTTTTGCAGATTACCCCCCTTTGGGACGTCCGAAGTTACGTCTTTCCGTTTTTCCCCCCTTCACTGATACTCTGCTTTTGGGCCGTAAGTGGCTGATTGACTCTCACCTCCCTGGATTCCCCCGTCGGTCGAAACCAAAAAGGACAATGTTTTTTGCGGCGCCCGGGGCTCCTTTGCAGTTTTTCAGTCTTTACGAAAAGACTTTTGCCCTTTTTTTTCCATTTTTTTTTTCCCCCTTGACCATTAAATTCCGGCAGTTAAAACACCTTTCCCTTTTTTTTCTCCCCCCAGTCCACGCAACTTTTACAGAACCCGTTCTTTTTCCCGCCCCTTTTTCCATCCACGAGGAAATCCCTTGAGGAGATACATCCCTCCCACTTCCCCCCTTTTCTAACCGGCAGATCGATTGGCGTATAAGCAATGCCGTTCATGCGCATCTCTGTCCAGCCCCTCCCCTGGCCCTGTGCAGATAAACCACGCTACCTTGACTTCTATATTTTACTACCTTTTTTACCGTTTTTTTTTTTCCCCAGATTTTTTTTTCCCGGTGGAGAGTGGATTTCTGCCCCCCCTTGTCGCAGTCTGGCTTGTTCTCAAAATCTTCCCGAGACTTCTCTTGGGCGTATCACCCCATCCTTAAGGCCCCTGGGGTGGGGTTTTTTTTGTCTTTTGCTTTTTCTTTATGATCCTTCAGGCCTTCGCGTGGATCCACCAGTAGACCTCTTTTTCTTTTTTTCCCCCCCCACAGGCAAGTGCGCGGTGGGCGACAATTCCACTTTGGCCCCCGCCCTGGTCAATTTTAATTCTTCCTACACCCTTGCTTGAATTGAAAAAGTTCAACGAACCCATTCTTCGGCACCCTGTGAAACTTGCAAAACTGGCAGATCGGCCGGTTCCCCCCCCCCTTTTCTTGCATTTTACCTGGAACCCCCTGTGTTGGATATAATAGAGGATTGTTTTTTTAGTTGTTTCGTGCCCACCCAATAAAGGCACCCCCCATCCCTTTTTTTTTTTTTTTTTTTTTTTATCGTTAAACCAGTTTGCAAACACTTTGACAAATCCTTCCTGCTTTTTCCCCGACTTTCCAAAACTGGGGGATTAATCGCGGTGAAAAAGTCGGATCTGCCCCACCAGCTTTTCCTCACCAACCTCACGGCGGCGACCATTTTTTTTTTGGTTCTTTCTTTTTTTTGTCTCCCCACTCTGGAGGGAAAGATTTTCCCCCCCCTCTTCGAACCCACTGTACTTGGCCATTATTTCCGCTCCTTTTCACAACCTTTTCCCCCCCCCGAAAGGTCTTGATAGTTCCGGATTACTTTTTTTTTTTCTAAATCGCGGTCGCTGCGTGATGGTCCCAGTTTTCTTTTTTGCCAAGTTTGGTTTCCCAACCCGGTGCTACTGGGGCCTGCGTTGCTCCTTTTTTCCTTTTTTTCCACTTGGAGCGACAAAACAAACCTTGCAAACTCTTTTTGTCTGTGGCTAACTTGCGTGCAAACCCCCCGGTGTGCGCCAGACCGGGATGCAACAGCCCACCTCCCAGGTAGTATTCGGTTTTCCCCCTGGCTTGGCCCCAGATCGGATTTGCAGTTTTTCGGCATCTGTGCGGGCATTAATCAGGCCCTTTTTTCCTGAACCTTTCGAGGTCTGTACTCCCCCGTCCTGGATAACGCTTATGGAACCCCCCCCCCCACTTTACCACAAAACGGGGAGGTAGAGAACCCTTTTCGGTTCCATTCTCCCCCCCCTATGCCCCGTTCCCCAACCTTTTTCCCTCCCCCTCAAGTACAGAATCCGCAATCCCCCACTTTTCCTCCCTTCACTTTTTGCAAGGCCAGGAACTTTGACTCATTTTTTTCCAGTTAAAATTGAACTGGCGGTATGTGCTTTTCAAAAACAAAAACATGTTGGCGCGTGATTTCTCTGCAAGACATGTTCAGATCCTCTCGAGGCGCCGGCAGTTTTGACCCCTCCCCACCCCCCCCCCCCCCCAACCCCGTGTGCGGATTTTCTTCCCCCTTCTTTTTTAACTTTTTTTTTACACCCAGATCTCTTTTTTCCGTAGAAGTGTACACTCCTGTTTTTTTGCCCAATTGTTGGTGGAGCAACCTTGGAGTGCTGTGTTCTTTTTTGATGTTTGTTCCGCAGGTATTTGCTTCATCACATCTTTTTTAGATGTTTCTTTTTCCAATTTAATGGGTAAAATGGTGCTTTTTGTATCTCCCTTTTCTCCCCCCTGTTAAGAATTTACTCCCTCTTTCTTTATGTTTCCCCCTCGCCGGGGGAACGTGCCCCGTAATGTATGCGTCGCTTTTTTTTCTTTGCTTTTGTCCTTGGTCGCGGGAGTTCGTTCGGTGCACCCAAGCCGCCGATTTTCCTTTTTGTTTTTTATAGCCCCCGCCACAGTTAACAGTGGTGTCCTTCTGCACACCCACCCTTTTTTGCCCTTTTTTCCGTTTTTCACTTTTCCATCCACAGGCATTTCTTCAAACTTTTTTTTTTTTGTCCTTTTTTTTTTGTTTATCTTTTTTTTTCCGGGAGGAAAAATTCCCACCTTTCAACCCTCCGGAGCCCCCCCCTTTTTATTCACCGGGCTGTGGTCCCGCCCTTGCCGAAATCCTATTTTTCCTTTTTTTCTACGTTTTTACCTCCCCAGTAGAAGTCCCGTCTAGCACCCAACCTCTTGCTTTGCACCGTCCACCTGATTGTGGTTCCCGTTGACCTGTCCCTTTTTTTTTCCTGAGTGGCCGTTTCACCCTTGTCAAAGATTTTTTCCTTGTCAACAGCAATTTTCCCACCCTCGTTTTTCAATTTTTCCGCCGACTCAGCGGGTAAAGTGGCAGGGTTTTTTTTTCCATTTCGGGTAACCTACTGTCGTGGATAATCCCAATGAAATGTCCCCCTTTTTTCACGCCCACTCTCTTCACCCCACATAATCTTTTCCCAGCCCCTTGGTAGGTTGTGGGACTTACCAAACTTTTCACGGTTTTCTCCCCCGTCCGCTCCCTCCACTTTCGGGCGGGGAAACTTGAAAGTGGACTATTGTTCTCCCTCCTACTGCACCCCCTGCCGCCATCTTTTGATTCCTTTTGGTCCGGGAAGCCACGATACCCCCCCCCCCTACATACCCCACCCCCCTTTCGGAAAGTTTTTGCCCTTCGTTCGCTGTCTTAAGCAATAATTTTATTTTTTTCCACGTGTCCCTTTTTCTAGCACATCTTAGTCCCCCACACCCCGTTCCTTTGGACAGTCTTTCGGCGGGCAATACCCTCCCCAGTTTTAGACCATGGTTCCCCCATGAACAAACAAGTCCTTCCGCCCCTTGTGGTGTTCCCAACATCTTTTTTCCGAGTTCTCTTAACCTGGAGACTGACCCCCACGGCTCACCCCCTTTTTTCTTCCAAACAGCGGGAAAAGTTTGCCACTTTGTGTCCCCCGTCCCCCAACCCTCCTTGGGCTCACCGGCGCCAACTGCCACTTGAACCCCCCCCACGGCAGGGCAGTTTATTTTTTTTTCAATTCCCTCCTTTCAAACCTAGCCCCAAAAGACAGGTTACAAAAGTTTTCGCCCCCCCCTGTTTGACCATCCCCCCTTTTGCTGGCAGTTTCTGTTCAAACTTCGGTGCCCATTTCACTACCCCCCCCCCCCCCGGGTTTGCGTGACCCTTTTTTTCGCCAAGTATTCCACCCATCCTTCCCCCTTTGTGAAATACTGCTTTTTCCCCTTCCAGCGCTGGTTTGTTGCGTTCCTCATTTTTTTTTGGTAGTTTCGGATTGGACTGCAGGACCACTTTATAGAGTTAATGTATTTTTTTTTTTCGTTACCTTTGTACTGCTGACGGATAAACTGATACTGGGGCAACCCGCTCTTAGTTTTGTTGTTTTGAGAGGATCGGGGTGCCCCCTCTCTCCGTTCCCCGTTACTTCAGCTACCGGGGTCCCCTTCTGGGCCACGAAACTAAACCAGCCTCAAAAATGAGTCCCTTTTAGGCTTTTCCCCCCCCCCTTTTTTTTTCCCCCACTTGATTGATTAGTTCACAATGAAACTTTTTTCGGATGGCCCCTCCCCTTTGTTTTCGACCTTTCAGCCCCGCCCCCCACTTCAATCACCGTGGTATTGTCAACCCTGATTTTTTCACTCTTTGCTCCTTTCATGGTAATGAATAACCCTCTTCGCCGTGTGGGGTTTCCGTCCTTGTGCCGTAGTCGTTTCGTGTCCCCAAAATAGCATCTGTTTTTCCCCCATTGTCCCTGCTCAACATTGAGATTGAACCCCCCCTGCCCGATTTTTTTCCCCGTTCCCCTTTCACGCTCCTTTTCAGTAATCGGGAAAGTCGGGACCGTTCCGGCCGCTTTGGTTTTTTTTTTTCGTTTGGGGTTTTACTTTGCTGATGATGTCTTCCCTCCTTTTCTGTCTGAAAACCGGTTTTTTCGTCCCCCCGTTCCTCTTGTTTTTTTCTCCAGGCCGTTTGCTTGCTCAGATTTCGCGTACCCGTCCGCGAACTAAGGGAACCCCCCCCCTTTAAACTCCACCAGTAATTCTTGTGTCATTTAAGTGGTTTGTAATCGTTTGGAGTTTTCCCCCCTCGAGGTTCCCACTTTTTGAGTGTGTCATTGGGCCGGTTCACCGGCCAATAGCCCTGCCGTTCCTTCCTTTTCCGTTAATATTTCCTGCGAGAATTTGGCACCCGTCCCCCTTTCATAACGACCCCTGGCTGCCACCTGATTCGTTTTTGGACTTTTTTTTTCTTCCCCCATCCTTTCCCTTCCCCTCCGACTGTTGTGGTTGCCCCATACCATTGGCTTGTCCTTCCCCCCTTACCTCTTTTTTTTTTGCGTCACTTCCAACTGACCGCTTGAAATGTGCTGACCCTGCAATCTGGACCCCCTGACGGTCCCCCCCCCCCGGGCGTTCCCCCCACTTTCACCCAGTAGTCAAAGGGAAAAACCCCCGGTCCCCCCCTCTTTCGGTCCTCCCTATTTTCTACTTCCTTCTCGACCTTTTCGGTAAACCGTAAAACTGCGCTGGGTCTTTTTGCGCCCTTTTCCTATTACAGGTTCTAGTGTTCGTTTTACCGGGCGGTTTCCCTTCACGTTTTCACCCCCCTTTTATCTGCACTCTTTTAACTGCCTGTGTTTTGATCCCCAGTTTTTTTTCGACCTCCGGGTGTAAAACTGTTGGGCCCTTGAGCTATTCCCGCGTCCTCCTATGCTGGGCGTGTGCGTGACTCCTCGCGGCCTCACACATGACCCCTGATCCCGGCCATGCTCATCAAGAAGCCGAGGTTCCGCCTTTGGACCCCCCCCATCCTACACTGGCCCCCGTTTGGGCTCTTTCCCCCTTTTTGCCTCCCCCCCAATGGAGAGACACAAACATTTACCCGTTCCCTTTGCACCTCCAGTTCTGGCTCCCACCCAGATGCTTTTGTGACTCTTCAATGAACCCCTTTGTCCCCCCTTCCCTCCATGTCTTTCCTTTGCACCGAACCCAAGAATTAAAAATTCCTTCGGGCACGTCCCTAGTTCACCCTTTCCTTTCAATTTCCCCCTTCCACCTACCTGGAGAGGTGTTTGCTTCAGGAAGGTTTTTTCATGGCTTTTTTTCATCCCTTCCAAGAATAATCTCGATTAAGTTTTTCTGCCAGGCGCCGGTTTTCCTTAGTATCCATCGCCAAATTCCTTTTTTTTTTTCGGCCTCCCCCTGGCAGTTACCCCTTTTCCCCCGTGGCGCCTTTCAAAGCCAGTGAGTTCACTTTAACTTCCTAACCTTGTACTTTCGGCTTTTACTTTTTTTTTTTTCTGGGATCGGGGCGAATTTGAGGTGCTTTTTTTTGTCCCCCTTGTTTTTTTCGGATACTTTTCCAGTTTTGCACAGGAGTTTACCATGTCCCTTTTCTTCCCTCTTTCCCCTTCTTGTCCCGTCCTCAAATATGCCTTTAGAATGCGCCCGCTTCCCATGCGACAATTTTTTGACTTTTTTTCCCATGTCTTCCCCATTCCCTAAAATCCGTAAATGTGTATGTCTTTTTTAAAGTTTCCCCCCCTGTCTGGGCTTTTCAATTCTGCCTAAGCCCAGCCTTCTTTGTCGCCGTGCGCTCTTTTGACCCTCTTGTTTGGCTTTTCCCCCATTCTCCCCTTTTTTTTGAAAACAAGAAAAATGTCCCCCGTTGTAAGTATTTTTGCGCGTACTCCGCCGCGGAGAAACCCCCCGGTTCCTTTCTTGGACTCTTTATCCTCGCACTCTTTCCGTTTTCTTCCTTCTTTTTCCCCCGATGATAGGGACGAGAATCCATTTTTTCGCCTGGCCCTTGGGGTTTGCGATGCTGGTGTTTGTGCTTCTGTCTTTTTATCATTTTTTTGGGATTAATTCTCCTCCCTGCCTTCCCCGTTTTCAAAGGGGCAGCTCTCTCTGTTTATTTTTGTCCTTTATGGTTTCAGCGATAAAATCCTCGAGGACCCTAAAACAGCTTGTTTTCCGTTGCAATTTCACATGGAGAGGTCCATCCGGCGCTTCAAGTTCAGCTTCTGAACAAATTTATTTTTGTCCCTTTTGTTTATTTGGATTGAAATTGGACTTTCCCGGGCCCCCCATTTCCCAAACTTTTTTTTTTTTCCCCCCCCGGCCCGCCTACTTCCTTTTCCACGCCAAGGACATCTGTCCTGTTTTCCCCCGAATGACCAGGTCTCTTTCCCATTCGCAAGCCCCCCCCCGGCCCTTTACCGGCAGGGATCGATTTGTATAAGACCCCCCCGGTCTTTTTTGATTCTTTGGCGAAGCGTTCGGGGGCTTCCACCCCTTTCCCCTCCTCGCTTTTTTCCCCCCCCGTTGGAGACCTCTCTTTTTTCCCCCCCTCTCCTTCCGTGGTTTTTTTAAGTTGTTCCCCCGTTCCCAACTGGGATGTTTACCTTCTTCCTGGATTGGTCGGCCCGCGCCTGTTTTTTTTTTGACCTTATTTTTGGGGACAGGGAGTGCCCCCAGGGCGTTCTACACCCCCACATTCTATTTTTCTTTTTTTCTCCCGGGTTGCTGGTCCCCCTTTTTCTTCTCCGCCGGTCATTTTGTTCTTCCCCACCCTTTCAGTCACACTTGATTTTTTTTGGCTGATGGTTTTGACAAGCTGGTGAAAAAAAGCCAGTTTTGGGGAGTCTCCACTTTTGGGCGTTCCCGGTCTGCCTTTTTTTTTAACTTTAACCCTTTTTCTTCCCCACCAGCTTGGCGAAATTTTTTGATCCCCCTTTCTGAAAAAAATTTTTCCAGGCTTACTGCAAGCGGCAGATGCGCCCTTTTTTTCTTGGAGTCTGTTCGTTAGACCCGCCGGGGATCATGCTTTCCGAGACCCCCCTTTTTCCCCTTCCCCCACCTGCTCCCTTTTTGGTTAAACTCAAAACTGAAAACGGGAATTTTATTTTTCAAAACCCCTTTCTTTTATTTTAGTTCCTGAACCTCCGGCTTAAAAACCCTTTTTTCGACAAGGATTTTTTGCTTTGGTGCTTTTTTCTCGGTAACTCCCCCAATATGTTCCCTCAATCTTCCATTCGAACGGCACTCGGGGGGCAAGTCTTCTCCTTAGCTGTAACCGGTGGAAACAACCTGGTTTTTCTTCTTTGCGGATTGGAATTCTCGCCTTTTCCAACTTTCTGAGGTTTTTTTTTTTTTATTTGCCCATCTTAAATTTTTCTCAAAGGTAAACGTTCTGTACTGGTGACACATTTTCCGTCAGGTTCTGTATCCCCTAAAAGGATTTCTCCCTTTTTTTTTGAGTCCCCCCCCCCTATGCTTTTTTTTGGATTCTTGCCCCTTGGGCCCCGTCACTCCCGATTTCCCCCTCCGCCTGCCTCCCAAAGCACACTTACTTTCCGTCTGTTTTTTTTGGGTTTGCCCATTCGTATATTGGCCGTCCAACTCCCCCCTTCTTGCACTTCATCATTGCATTACTTTTTTCGCCCGCTTACCGATTTTCTGTTCCTCCTGATAAATTCCCCTGATGGCCCCCCCCCAAGCGGGCCGTCCCCAACCTTGTCGCAAAATACCCTTCGGCCAATTCGGTTTCCACGATTACCTCTCCCTCCCTTCCCTGAGTCCGGCAAGTTTGAACTCCCTGCTCTCGTTGACAAGTCCTTTTTCAACTAGGGCCTCACTTTCTTTCAACTCGTCATCTCCCTTTTTTTTCACCAGGGCTCTGGCCGGCACGAAAGAAATCCACCTTACTCTCCTGATGATTTTCTTCAAGTTTCCCTATTTTTTTCTTGTTAGTTTTTGTTCCCCTTGAAAGCCAAACCCACCAACCTTGACGATGT
>Ga0179593_1393399_pt1 | contig 10778 bp, 17 predicted proteins | sample CZODoug2_1_08_16_FD_185931 | JGI IMG/M metagenome (GOLD analysis project Ga0179593, IMG submission 185931) | Vadose zone soil fungal communities from Angelo Coast Range Reserve, California, USA - CZODoug2_1_08_16fungal (PacBio error correction) | ecosystem: Environmental > Terrestrial > Soil >... | reverse complement strand
TCCATCCTCGAACCCCCGTCCCTTCTCTATCGCGACTGCAGCTCCCCCCTTTTTGTGTAGCCTCTTCCTCTTTGTGACTAGTGCGGTATTCTGTGCCTCGAAAGGTCGCCCACCGACGTAATGTTTAGACTCTTCCCTCGTTCATTAAACTTCCCACCCCAGCCTCACCTCCTTCTTTGCGCCCATCCCCCAGACTTTTTTCCCCCACTCAGTTCCTCCTCTCTTGGAAGCATTTTCCCTTTATATCTATCGTTTTCTTTACCCCCATCCCCTTTTTTTGCCCCCACTCCCCATCTATCCTGTAATTATTTCCTGCTGCGCTCTCAAAGAGACGGAACTTTTTGACCACCTGCTTATTGTCACGTCCCGGGTTATAAACCAGACTCTCTCTAAGAGAGTGCATTCATTTACCACCAGTCCTCCTACTACCCTATCCCCGACAGCAGGGCCGAATGTGTTTGCCCCATTCCTCTCCACCTGTAAAACGTAAGGGGACAGTAGTTCGTCAAAGGGACTAGCGGATGATGTCCTCATTGGATCCGGTTTTCCTTTGTCGTAACTCCGAATTTCGTATCTACTGACTTGCATCTTTCGTCATTTAGACTTTGTCTTCCCCCCTTCGCAATCTCGCCTCTTCTTCTCCTATTCTTCCGATAGTCCCTATCGCTTCTTTTTTTATGAAAGTGGTTTCCCACTCTGCTTTCTTCCCTGCCAGACATCCCCCAGTATACCCCTTTTTTCTTCTTCCTCTTTCATCTCTCCTCTGTTCGTTTTTGATATCGTCTTAGAGCTCCCGACAGTACTGTTTACAGTACCCCTCCAGAATCGCGTGAGGCGAAGCCAACTCAGTTGCCTCGCTTTCCCTTATCCAGATCTTTTCTCCCGAGTAGGTTTCACGTCTCTTTTTCCGGCGGTTCCTCTCGTGGGATTACCCCACGGTGCACTTAGACTACCAAAAGAGCACGGTAGGATCCGGGCCAGCCGGTAAGCTCCCTTACTGCTTCCAAACGTACACCCTTCTTAGAGACAAAATCTTTATCCGAAGAGTGGAAGTTCTCCCCTCAGTACCAGACTGTTTACAGTTTTTTTCGCGTTTGGGTCCCCCAATGTGTCCTATTTTTTTTTTCGCCCTTTTCTAGTGACGTTTTCCTCATGAAACGCGATGAAGCCCCATGCGAGGCGCTTTTTATAACCCCCCTTTCCTTTTCAGACCCCGTCCTTTTCCCCCCCCCTCTTGCATCGCCTGGCTTCTTCTGCCTGCTTTTTTCCTACCACAATTCACTATTTTTGTTTTGTTCCCCCCCCTTTTGCGCATTTTCACACCTACAGTATCCCCGGCCCTAAACGACAGGTCCTCCCCCCCTTCTCTTCTTCTCCACTATTTTTGGGACAAGATTTTGCTTTCTACTCTGGTTTCCTTTCTTTTTCTTAGTCTAAGTGTGACTATGCGCTGCTCTTTTATATTCTTTAGAACCTTTTTCTCTTCTACGACCCTAATAACCCAGTTTTCCTCCCTTACCCTTTCGAGGAAGTCGCGAGATGTTTTTTTTTGTCCATTCCCTTTTTCCCCTCTTCTTTCTCTATTGTCTCATCTTCGAGACCCCTTCAATGAACTTTTCCCGCACACCTAGAACTCTTGTAAGTTGGTGAGATAGGGGGAATTTTCTTATAGCCCCCTCCCTCACTCGTAGTACGTCGAAACCCTCCTTCCTCCTTTTTTGGAGCGGTTGTTTGAGTTGGGCGATTTTTCTTTGTACTTAAACCTGCGCTATCCGCCCAAGTTCTACAGCCATAATTTTTCTTTTCATTTCTCTCTTTGTCGTAGCCCATATTATTACCTTCGACTTCTTTTTGCAACTACCTTTTTGCCCGTTACATTTCCTACAGCCCCTCCTCTCTGAGGTCCCTGTGTCGTTTGCCCGCAAACTACCTTTCCCGATTCTCCTTTTCCTCAGATGTTTCTCCCTCCGTCTCCCCTTTGATCCACAACCAAGGACCCCCCCAGTAGAGTCTGATGATTTTTCGGAGCGCTCCGTCCCTTCCCCCTTCTTTTGCCTACTTTTCTTCCTCCTTCTTTCCGACTGAAGTTCAGACTGTCCCCCCCCCTTCAGTTAATTTTCCCCTGCAAACGTGGGCTTGCTTTCCGGGCTTTTTTTTTTTTTTTCTTTTTCTTGGTGTTATTGTTAGTTGTTTTTTTTTTCAGTCTTTCTTTTCTTCTAAAAATCCTCTCCTCATCCTCGAGTGTAAAGAATTCCCCCCCTCTTTATAGTTCCGTTTTCCCCCTGATTTATCCCTTCCTGTGGCCAACGAACCCACGCCGACCCTCTTTTCCTATCTCCTTCTGATAGTTGCTCAAATATCTCTCCCTCCCTCAACCCTGCGCAGAAACCGTAGTCTAGATCGATGCCCAAATACTACAAAGCTCGCCAACTTCTTGCTCCAGTTAACACTTCTCTTTATTCCCCTAGAGAGAAACTATTTTTTCTTGTTTCCTCGTTGATCTTTTCCCGATGCCCTTAACCCTTTTCCTCCCCCTGATGACGATCGATTCCAGGGCTTTTCTTTATCTTTGGCCCTCTGTTTCCCCCTCTATTTACGTTTTACCCCCTTTCTCCTTTACTCTCACTTCTTTTTTGGCTCCTATTTCCAACTCTAGGAATCCTCTCCCCAGGGATCGGTTATAAGCGTGTGTGATCACTGTTCTATTTACCATCGTCATCCGTCCCTTCCTTTTTTGAATTTCTAAAAATTCGTTCCCCCCCTTTTGCTAGCATTCGTTCCACGATCAACATGTTCACTGGCCCACCTTTGAATCTTTTTCTTGTCCTGATTACCCAAAGTTCGCCCCCCCGTTCCCCTGACAAAGTTCTGCTTTCCCTTCAGGCGATTTAGTCTAATCTAGCAAGCCCCCTTGCCTTCCTTAAATTTTTTGAACCGCTCTATTTAATCCCACCGTTGTTTGTTCTCATATTTTTCACCGGATTTTCATTTCTGCGCTCAATCCCCCTCCTCGAATGTGCCCTCAGCCCTAAGTTTTTTCTGGCGCCTCTGTTAGCCTCCCCCCTCCAATGAAAAAGACCTTTTCCCGGCCCCTTTACGAATTAACTTTCTGCCTTTCTGCTCCCTTTTTTTCTTAAGAACTTCCCTTATCGTGATTCACGTTGGTTCCCTGTAGTGAACAACCAACCTCTTTTTCTTCCTTTTCCGCTTTCTCCTTTCTTTTCCACTCCATGCACCCCCCGTTTCCATCTTGCGCAAGTCCTCTATGAAACCATCAATTTTAGTCGCTTACCTACCAGCGTATTCTGTCCAACGCCTGACTCCCTCCATCCTTGAGTGGACTCCCTCATCCCTCATACTTTGTTGACTTAATCGCACTTTTTTTTCGCCTTCCCCTTTTTCAGGCAAAATATATCCCTCTTCCTGCTTTGTTTGCAACCACATTTTTTCTCCCTCCCTCCCTATGGGAATGGAATATATTCGCTCCGTATTATTTCTCTGTTTCCCTTTTTTTATCGCGTAGAAGTGAAGGTCTCGCTTTTATGGACTGAGTTTCCTTCCCCTCCTCTTTTTCTCTTTTTCTTTCCTCTTGCACATGAATCCGTCTGGATAGTCCACCTCACGAATAATATACCTGTTTTTGTTACCTTAGAAGATGAGTAAGCGGCGGTGATGGAGCCTTCCCGCTTGCCTGACAAGACTGGCCCTCCCCCTTTATGACAGAATTTTCCACGGAGGCCCCCCATTTTTAACCCCTAGCCGTAGAAGTTGCGACGATCCCCTGCTATTGATCCCTCCAGGTAAGTGAACTAACTCTGGAAACCCACCCTGATGCTCCGCCTAGAAACCCCTCCTCCATCTTTTACTCAGCTCCTTCTTCTTTTTTCACCTCCAATACAAAGGACACATACGCGAAGCTTGCTTTACGTCGTCCCTATCCTGTCTGTATAATCGAAATGTACTTTCTTTGGCTTAACCCGGCCAAGTCCCCCCTTCCGATTGCGTGGCTGACTTATTGCCTCATCTCTGCTTCTTTTACTCCTTGTCTTTTCTCGTGTCCTTGAGCAAAGACCTCTCAACTATTACTTCTTGCAAATCCCGATTCGCTGACGTTTTTCCCCCCCTCCGAAGAACCACCCCCCCCCCCAATAGAAAAATCGTACTGGTCTACCCCTCCGAGCCTATTTCTCTTCCCCCTCCCCAGTAAAAAGACCGTAAACTCCATAGCATATATATTCGTTTGTTTTCCGCGGTTTTTCCCCTTGCTCTAAATCTACCTCGCGGAAGCCCTCGTTCCTGTCCCTACTCCGTTGCTACACAGTCATTCTCAGTTTTAGCATTTTCCTTTCTCTCTCCCAAAGGGGAGGGATCCAGACTCCCCCTCTTCAGAATACCTGAATCCGCATAGCTTCTTCCCTTTTTTCTGAATTTACCCCCGACGTCCCCTAACCCTCTTTTTTCAAACCCTAAAGTGTACCCAAAACCTCAGTTTTCCAGCGGGCATGGATTCCCCTTCTATATTTTTGTAGGGATAAGCAAAAAAAACCATGCTCCATTGGGGTCCAAACACCTCACCCCTTCTTTTTTCGCCCAATGCCCGCCCGAAATTCATTAGTATCTGACATCTTCATTGCAGCAGGTTGGAATTACCCCCAGTCCCGCAAGGGATTGTTTGATTCATTCCCACCCTACCCACGGAGATAAGCCGACTCGCCCAACTTTCCTGTTTTTCAGTGTTCCCCCGAATGCCCCAACGTCTCCAAATAATTTAAGGAGTTTTAGTACTTCCTCAAGGTCTCCCCCGCTTTCGTTCTCCAGTTTTACTTGTAGCGAACGGAGGCCCTTAGAAGTCTTCCCGTGCCTTCTTTGTATTGCCGGGCTCCTTTGCTACTCATCCCCAACTCTCTGGCATATTGCCTAACAGATACTTCTCTGATTCGATTTCTCATTTTTCCTCGTTCCACCTCCGCTGTCTGATCTAACCTTTCTCTTCTTTCGCCTTCCCCCTTCCCGCCCGACAGATCTTCCTGCGCTTCTAATTATTTAATTGTGTCTCAGATGACGACGCAGTACAGCCCTTCCCTGTCGTTTTTTCCGCGGTTATTAGCCCTCCTCTTTTAGTATGATGAAGAAGCCAAACTCCCTTCTAAGATCGGGTCCCGTAATATTGAGGCAAGTCTCTCTTTTGTCCGGTAGTTTCCTTTTAGAGTGTTCCAAGTCTCCACTTGAGCGACAACCGTATGTCCGTTGGCGACTTTTCAGCTATTTTCTTCTAACCCAACCCTTTTACCTCTTCCCCCCCCTAATGCTGACGCAGTCCTCCCGTGATTGCAATGACGGGTCCCTTGTTTCTTTGGTTAAACAATCGGGTTCCTGCCACTGTTTGTCCTTACGGTCTTGCGAGGTTTTTTCCCCGAAAAGATTTACCTCTTCCTTTTTGCATTACCCCCCCAACGGAATCAAAGATTCCTCTTCCTGGGAATCATGGCAGGCATCCTTTTTTACCTATGACCCCACTGAGCGATTTTCTTTTTCCCCCCCCTTCTGTCCCCCCCGTCGTTACACGACAACCTAGATATCCAGACCCGACTCGGTCCCCCCTCCCCATAGACTGGATCTAAACAAAAAACAATTCTTTGGGCCCTCTTTCTCCAGTCTCATTTCGTTCTGGAGTTTAGCAATAGATTCTACGCTTACTCTTTTTATTTTTTTTCAGCGAACCTGTGCCTCATCCCCCTATTCCCCCTCCTTTCCCTACGTAACCCAGCTTCCTATTTCACGGTTTTAAGCCGTCGAGATTCCTCACAGTGAACGGCTTACGGTTCCCCAGTGACTTCGCTCCTGATACAATCCCCCCCCTCACTTAGCCACCTAATCTAGATTTAGTCCTTCCTGTTTTCCCTCTTCTGTGACTGATTTATCTCCCCCCTTGTGTCGTGAGTAACCATCTTTTTTTTTTCCCTTTGCCTCGTGGTGGTTTGAAACTTAACCTTCTTTTTTTTTCGAAAGTCTTCACCCGAAATCATTTTGATTTTAGAAGCCATCCTTCCGAAGTCCTCATCTCTGGATTTGGTAAACTTCATAGGTGAGGTTTCCTTTTGTTCCTCCCTCAGAAACCTACCCTTCAAATTTCTCTTCCCATTTGCAGGGTCCAGTTCTCCTTTCCTTTTGCCGGAGGTAACATTCTATCCGTCTAGTTCTTTTCTTATTTTATTCTTTTTGTTTTAGAGCCTTTTTTCCCCGTGTTTTTGAAAAGTCCTGTTCTGTTCTGGCTGATCATCTGCTTTAGTACCTCTTAATTCGATCGGTGAAGGGCCTCCTCTTCTGAACCAGTCAACCCTTCCGTTTCTATTTATTAAGGTGCAGAACACGCTCCCAGCCTGATCCCAATGAGTAAGAGTTTCCCCGCTTCTTTCTTGAAGGTGGTCATTCCCAGACGCTTTCGTCCTTAGGAAACCTCCCTTAACTTTTTAATGTTTTAATTCAGTAAAGATCGTTTTCTGATCAAAGATTATCTTGAAACTTGCAGCACCCCAGCATTCCCACCCAACTTCCCCTTCTCTCTCTTCATGAAAACTGCCCCATATTTTATTCTGCAAGAGGCGACCAGTCCAACGGGCCATCTGCCAATCTTGCTTCTCTTTCGCTCCACCTCATTTCCCCCCCTTTGTTTTATGGACTTTTTTGCCCTGAAGAACCATGAAACTTCCTCTTTTATGACTAGATTCTCCATCTTTTTGTTGATTCAAGATTTCAGTGGCCAAGAGCTAACCTTCCTTTTTTTCAGAGCTGTACGCGGTACCCTTCATGAGGGAAGTGCCCTCCGCGCAAGCAGTTCCCCCCCTCGAGTTCTTCTTATCCCCCCAGACAGAATGATTCACACCTCCTTTTCTCGTTAGCATAATTTAGGACCGCTTTCCCCATGTCCATGACACATTACTTGGTTAAAACCCCCTGACTTTAAAAAAAGTTTTCCCACCTTCGATGTTTTATCGAATGGTTCGATTGCTCTCAATTGAAACATTCCTCCTCCCTTTGTTTTTTTGAGATCTTTTAAAGTATCATTCCCCTTCTCCTGCCCTATACCTCAGGTTGTACCTCAGCACGGTTACGTTTTTATGGCGGCGTTTCCTCCACCCCCCAGCCAAAAAGTACCTTTTCTTTGCCCCTTTCTCTTCCCCCTTCCCTCGAGAACACTTGTTTTAAAGAATAAGGCTGGTACGCCTGCCGTTCTCTTCCCCCCATCATTAGATTCCCCCCCAACTTTGATCTCGTCCTGTGCTCTTCGTCCCCCCATTCTGAGGTGATTGTCTCAGCCCTTCCGAAATTATTAACTTCATACGAGTAGTTAAACCTCGCACCCTCATCTTTCAAAGCCTTTCTTTCTTAACGCAAGCGCCCCTCCAGTCCCTTTCACCTGCTGCGCATTCCCATCCGGTGCTCTTTGATCCTCCCGCTCCCCCCCCTCTTTGCCGTGTCTTTTGCACCCCTTGTCAGTACTTAGGGATTTCCTTGGCCATCTTTTTCGCGGATTGTTTTGCTCTCCTTATTTGCTGCCGTGCTCTAGCTTGCGCCATTGAAGTTCCGGTTTCACTCCTGCATGACAATTCCTCCTTTGTTGTTTTTTTTTTTAGTGCGTTTTCCTTTTTACCCAATCAGGTTATGTTTATGCCTCTAAAGTCAGGCTTTTGCGCAGGGTGACCCCATCGAAGTTCTTTCTCTTTCGTGACTTTGTGTGAAGCACGCTGTTTCCCCCCCCCCAAGTGCGAACTTCAAGTTTTTTCGGGCCCGTTGCTGAGAGTGCATGCTTTCTGAACTGCTCAAGTCTCCAGGCGGATGCCATCCCCTTGATGATCCCGGCAACCCGACAGAATTTTCCAGGCCCCATTCCGAACGACACTACCACCCTCCCTTTTTTCCTGCTCAGATGTTTTTCGCCCCATTTTACCTTGCGACTGGGCGGCCATGCGGATGATGAGTCTCCATGGCATTGCTCTTGCTTTTCGTAACCCCTGCCCACGGCAACCCGCCGGATTGTTAGTCCTTTAACCAGTCCCTTTTTTCATGCGCTGGCCACTGAGGGGTTCAACTATGCCATCCCTCTTCGTTTTTTAAATCCTTGGCCGCTGCACCTTTGACACCGCACTTGGATCCACCCACCCCATCCACAGTTTTTAGACCTTCTTTGCCCTCCGAGTGATATCATAGCTGCGCACTGATGGCAGGTTGGCTAAGTCTTGGCCTCTTGCGCCATTCTTTTTCTTTGCACCGCACGCGTCATTGATCACCGGCCCCTCCTTTTAAACCTTTTAGACTCCGTGGTGACCTTTCGTGATTGCGTTTCGTTCGTCCTTTCCCAACGACCAACTTCTGACTTGCCTCTCTCGTTTCATTAGTAACACGCCCCCTCTACGGGCAAATTACCCTCCCACCCCTCTTTAGAGCTCTTTCATAGACCGGCTCCTTTAGTTCGTTTGATCGTTTTAGTGTACTGACAAGGGGTGGCGGCCCCCCCCCCCCAACCCCCTCTGTCTGGCAGTAGAAACTGCGCCTGCCGACGACCATCCTGACATTGATTGCTTGGAATGTCACATTACTTTCCCTCGCGTGTCATAAAGTACGTAGATAAGTATCCGTCTCCTTTCCCTTTAGCTCATTGTCATCCCAACGTCCCCCCCCAAGTCATGCATTTATAACCGAGCTCCCGATGATGTTTTGCTATATACCTTTTTGTTGAGCTCACTAATGAATGCCGTCTTCATTATTTCCTCTTCTGGCTAATCCACACTCTATGTCCCCCTCCAGAATTAGTTAAGTTTCGTTAACCCCGCCTCCCCTGTCCTTCTGTGAATCAGTTTTGCTGCCTCTCCCTCTTCTATTCGGCTTTCATTTTCCACAGATACTGTTTTTTACCCTTCCTCTCTTTTTTCCTTCCGTTTGGATTTCTAGCCGCAGATAGCCTGTTTGGGGTGATGTCCTCCCTTCGACTAAGCATTTTTTTCGCAGCATTCCTTCAGTCTAGAGCGGAGTCTTTTTTTCAAATCGAGTTCTCGGGCGTTGGTTCTTCTTTTTTTGGTCGTGAGCTCGTAATGACCTTCGTCAGCGAAGGGTGCGTAAAAGTAAACGAGTAGAGCCCCAAAGCTGATCTCTTATTACGTCAACGGCAATCTGGTAGTTGGCTGCTTATGTTTGGAACCAGAGATGGCAAACCTTCCACCTTAGCAAAGAGCTTTATCCCTTTGGTTACCTCGTCTCCCCCCTCCTCTGCCGCAATGCGAGTTTACCAATCCCCTTAATCCCCCCCCCAAGAGGCCTGAGCACTTGGACACCTTCCTGTCCTGTCTTTCTTTCCCTTTTTTTTTTCCTCTTACCAGTGTTTTTTGAAGTATCGTGTACACGACAGATGCGCCCTAACCCCGGGATCAAGGTATATCCCCCCATAGCATGATACCCCTTGAACCAACTGATTTTTGATTTTTTTTTCGACCCGTGCTACTTTTGTTAGAGCTTGTTTTAGCTTCCCTAACAGTTCATATTCCCCCCCCGTCTTCTTAACCGATTTTTTTCTTCCCATTGTGTCTCTCTAAGAGGCCAATCAATTTACCATTACTAACATACACCCTGTTTGAGCGGCAGTAGAGAGATTACTCTTACCCGGTCTATGCTTAGAGCTGACTATCTTTCGCAGCGAAAACGCACAACACCCCCCGACTTTCCTGCTCCGTTTTTTTTGTTTTAATTGTCGAGACTATTCGTTCTACCACTGGAGAGTATTGTTCGTTTACGTTGCCCGGTTTCTCGTTCGCGCAGTCTTTTTCACGTCCCCAGTTTGTTATTAGACTCCAAACGCGTTACTCTGGCTTCTCCCCCCTTCCCCTTCCCAAGCAGCTCCACGTCATTTTTCCCGGTTTCAGGTGTTCCTTTGGTTTCCGCCCTCCAGGTCCCATTTTCGATCGAAGTCTTTTCCTGCTCTTCTTCTTCTTTTATTTGCATTCGTGCAAACATCGACCAATCCCTTGTTTTTCAGTAGTCGTCCCCTGAGTTTCTATCGCCCGTTGAAAGTCCTTTTCTCTGGTCTCTTTTTGTCCTTGACTTGACCTGATGGCCGCTTCCTTTTTTTTTTTCCCTTTTCCTGGAAGTGAAAATCCGCTTTTTCCTTCCCGCGTTCCGCGCGACTCACTCCTCGGCGAGTCCGCGTCCATTCGTTCCTATTCGGAATTCTGCCCCGTCTGGGTGTCTCCCCTGTTTCAGGCATAACAGCGCATTGTTTTTTTTTACGGCAGCTTCCAGCAGCAGGTCTCCGTTTCACCACCACGCTCTCCCACCGCGCCGATCGGTTTTGCCCATCGTCGCTACGCTATCGAAACTGACAGTTGTCCCAACCGGCGGCATCTCTCTTGCAGAGGGTTCTTCACCCTTTGCTCTGGCGATACACGTTTCTGCTTGTGCCTCTTCGTCTCCCATCATGCTTTTTCTTAATTTGCGAGTCTCTCCCATTCGCTTCAGTTACTTTTTCTCAGCATGTTTGTGCTGACTCTGAGGGCAGTTCACTTATGCAAGCAGGGGTCAAGCTGTTCCCCTCATAAGGTGAAACTACCCCTCTCGAAAGTCGCCCAACTTCCCTACCCCAAGCTGAAAGTTGGACCAGCATCCTTTCGTAATTTCCCCTGGCCCAAATTCCTTTGTCAGTTTTTTCTCCAAATGCAAAGCGTCCCCCCGCTGAGTTACAATATTGAATAACTCCTGGTCTTTTCCCGACTCAAGGTTTAACTCCTTTA
>Ga0179593_1367150_pt1 | contig 10778 bp, 15 predicted proteins | sample CZODoug2_1_08_16_FD_185931 | JGI IMG/M metagenome (GOLD analysis project Ga0179593, IMG submission 185931) | Vadose zone soil fungal communities from Angelo Coast Range Reserve, California, USA - CZODoug2_1_08_16fungal (PacBio error correction) | ecosystem: Environmental > Terrestrial > Soil >... | reverse complement strand
TATGCCTCTGTCTTCCGTGAGGAGTTGGTGTCTTCCTTTCTTCTTCCACTGATATTTATCCGGCGTCTTCCCCCCTTCCCCTGATCACCTCCGCATGACTTGCAATTGATGATCCAGTTGGAAGCCCACCTCAAAGGCAATGTGTTCGCCGGTTTTTTTTTCTTGCTCTCCACGTACGACCCAGCGCCGTTTTTCCTCAGCGTTCCTTCACATTTGATTGGATCATTTGTTTATAAGACAACTTCCAACAAGCTGCCCCTTCTACTACCTTTTCTTCCTTTTTCCCTCCTCGACCTCCTAGCCTCTCGCCTTTTTCCCATTACAAGCAACCGACCGAATCCTTGGGTGCCCCCTGGTAGTGTTCTACACCTATGTCTTTCAACGATCTCTCCCTTTTTCTAACGGCAACTCCCCCTCTTTGTCTTAGTAAGTGTACCGCCCAGCCCTTTTAAGACGAGTCCCAGGGCTTTCCATCCTTCCTTTTTTTTTGACAGCTCAAATTCTTTTTACTATCATTACCTGGAATCTTATGCAGGTTACCGTGGGCGTGTCAGGCTGGCTTCGGCCAAGGGACAGCCGGTTAGTCCCTGCCCTGTCCCAACCCCCGAACCCTCCACTTTCCTTCCCCTTCCTGAGGCTTCTTACCCGCGTCTGTGTCTGACATGATCAAGTCGAGCATTCCGTGTTCGCTGCCGTTTGCTGGCTTTTTTGCCTATTTTTATGACTGTCCTCCTCTTTGGACTTTGTTTTTGATTGTGGGTTTCCCATTTTTTCTTTTCACCGGTCCCATGCGGCGATGGCCTTCAAACCGGCCTCCGATATAGATCCAACACGCCACAAAAATTGAACCCTCTCCCTGTTGTCATTGGCTTCGCGCTTTCCGTCCATCGACCTTTTTTCTCCCTTCTCAATTGACAGCGCTGAAATCCATTTTTTGAAACTTAGGTGGCGTTGGGAGGTTTTTGATGTTATAAAAGCTTTATTCTATAGACTCTCTTTGCTTTGGATTGCCTTGGGTCTTAACCTTTCCTTCGGCTGGATCTCTATTCAGTTACTGGCGGATATGCATAATAAAATATCCGTGGTTGTTCGACAATCATCTACTTTTTTTTTTTTTTTTGATATTGGCTGTTTGACCGTTACCCCTCATCCCCTGTTTACTCTTACGAAATTCCTGTTCTGGCGGAGCGCTTTGGATTTAGCGGATCTCTTCTGTATGGCAGGCGGGTAGGTTTAGTCTGGAGCGGATTGTTTTGCTGGTCCTCTTTTTTTTTTTTTTCCTTTCCCGCCCCCGGCTTTTCCAGTGAAGACTCTCGCGTGTCAACTCTGGCCTTCTTCAACGGGCTTCAGGCGTTTATGCTATTTTGGCTTGTTTGCCTCTTGCCCCTCTCTCTTCCTCTTTTCCTTTCCTGTTGTGTTTTTTTTAGATCTCTCCTTTTTCGCATTCCCCCCTGAAATAGGTCGGAGGCCCAAAAGAGACACTTGCCCAGAGACCATTCACGTGGATTTGTTTCAGAGAGAGGCGTTCGATTTGATGGTTCGTTCTTTTATTGAAACGTCCCCTCCTTCCACCCCCTACACCCCCTTCCCAAGCCCCTTCCCCTGTCAGCCCTCCCTTCTCTCTGAAGCAGCACGTGGACACGCGCGAAATCCAAGTTCCCCATTACGTTTCGGCAAGAGCACAGGGATTCTTTCTACCAAGCAGCTTTTTTTTTTTTTTTTTCTTCTTCCCTGGATGTCGCACCTTCCACCCTCATGAACGTGACAGCCGCGTGAGGGTGCAATCCTCCCGCCTGATAGGACAGAGGCAATCCCTAAACCTTTTGCTCTGTTGAACTTCTTGTCTCCTTCTATGAACCTCCCACCCCCCTTCCCCCCCCCCCCCCAAATCCAAAGGAGCACTGTTTCAAACACGGTCGGAAGCCATTTTCCCCCGGCCGATGCTGAAAACTGTGGCGAAGTTGCCCCTTTAAGGCTTTTCTTTTTTGCTTTTTTTTATTTTGGTTTTCCTCCCCCTATCGATCCCCTTCTGATCTCTTTTTTCTTCTAGCTCTGCCGGGCCAGCGCCCATTGAACCACAATCAACTGCTAAACGAGGTCTGTCCCCTTTCCCTCTTACACGCACGCCTTCCCCCCCCCTTTGAGCAGAAAAATTCCCTTCCTCCCTTCATGCCCCGACTGGATCCTGTCGAGCGCTTAAGCCGGTTAAGAACTACTGAGAGGATACCATTTCTTCATAGTTTTTTTCTTGACTTCTGCTTTCTTTCTGTCTTTTCCTACCTCTTGAGCTCTTGCTCCTTCTGACAGGGTCAATCTCCCCAGTTTCCGGTAGATGATTTCAACATCGTGAAGATGAGACGTTTTTCTTCCCCCAGTTTCACTCTCTTCCCTCCTGGTTCCGTTCCCTTTAGTCCCTGATAGGGCGGGGCGGTCTTACTGGAGTGCGAGTTGACCGATGTAGCATTCTTCTCGAAGAGACACGACTCGTTTTTGATATTCCCCTACCCCCGCCATGAACAGACCTTGATTCTTCCCCCTTTCCCCCTTCTGTACCTGTTACGCAGTCGCGCGATTAGTTCTAGAGTTGACTGAGGACTGGTTCGTTATGGGTGAAGTAGGCTTTTTCTTCCCTTTTTTATTTACCTCCCCCTCCCCCCCCACCCCACAGGATCAACAACTGTCCTTCCTCTTTTCCCCTTTTTATTGCGCGTTTCTGGACGGCGCCTTTCAATCAATGCGCAAATTCTTTGCGGATCTTGCTTCAACTTTTTAATCATCGGCGTTTAACTTTTTTTGATTTTGATTGGCTTTGTCCCTCCCTCTTCTCCTTTTTACTTTGTTCTCCATGCCAGAATTTTGCAGTCTCTTTCCCAAAACCCTACCTGGTGAATCGGGCGGATGAATTATTAGATTCTTGTTATCCTTGTGTGTGAGATTTTCTTTTCTTAAACTTTTTCTCCTTTCTGAGGGCCCTTTCCCTCCTTCGGATTATCCCTACTTTTTTTCCCCCTGGCTCTGCCCAAGCCACGATCACCTCCGGTCACGCCTTATGATATTGGCCCTGCCCATAATCTCAAACGGCATGTGGTGAAGGTTATTCTTTTTTTCCCCTCGTTCACCTGCTCTCTTCCTCCTGTTAAGCACCTTCAGTTGTGTGCCCCCCTTTTGTTTTTTCTCTTTTTTTCAACTCGACCCAAGGTTACCAAAGACACTTGCGGCTTCAGCCACTACCGTGCACGTATACACCTTTTCCTTTCCGTTTTGCGCCCTGTCCTTTTCCCTCCCCCGGAAATAGTCACCTCCCCTCCTTTTTTTTCGTTTCTTTTCGGCGTGAATGATTCTTGTTTTCCGATCCCTTTCCCTGATAATGTATCTTTCTCCAAAAGGGTCCCCCTCTTCCCTCCCCCCGACCGAGTTGCCTCCCTGCCTTAGCGAGGGACGGCATCGATAAAGATTATACCGCCGTGCTCATTTCTCCTATACCCTTCTTTCCCCTTTTTCTTACCCGTTTCTTCCCTTATCCAGCTTCTCCGGCTTAAGGCAGCCAGAAGCTTGAAGCCAGCCCCACCAACAACGTCATTCCCGAACCTGTCCGAAATTCTCTTTTCCCCTTTCTTTTCCCCCCCAGAGTTTCCTTTCTTTGCTTTATTATGAATTTCAAGGATTGTTTTTTGACCGTTGCTTGCTATGATTGCGTTTTTTGGCACTTGGCGGACCCCGACGGAAGCCTCTTTTTCCCTTTTCCCTTTTCTTTTTTCCCTTTCTTGACCCCCGGCAGCGGCTGACTTACCCGATGCCGATTCGAGGTCTACCACCTGCCCACCAAAGCTGCCCACCCAGAATTTTTTTTTTTTTTGCTTTTTTCTCCTCTCAGTTTTTCTTTGATCTCCTTTGGGATTCTCATGGTCGTCCCTCTCTTCATCTGTTTTCCTTGCTCCTTGTGACGTGGTTTGTCTTTACTCCTTATTTCCCAATAGGTTACCTTATCCATCTCTTGGGTTCCTTCCCTTTTGTTCTTGCCGGAGGTTCCTTCTCTCTATCAAGGGCTCCCCTCGACTGGCGAGATTGCACTCTTCACCCGCGGCTGTTTGGTTACTGGGTTCATCATTATAATTGCCTTTTCTATTGATTATAACGTTCCTTTCCCCAGCTTTTGCACTAACTTATGGGTTCATCTGCCCCTTTTCTCGTTTTTTTTTCTTCTCTTTTTTCCAATTGCATGCTTGCTCCTGTCTGGCTGCGTTTTTTCCCGGATTGGCTTTGTTGTTTTTTGTTGGTGCTTCTTGTCTTTTTTTTTGCCTCTGACCCTTCATGTTTGACCCTCCCCTCCCTTTATGTCAATTGTCCTCTTGAATGCCCTGTCAGGTGGTATTCTTTCTCTTTTGGACTCCGACCTCATTTGCATTCCTTTTTTCACATTATCTTTCTCCCCCCGTTTTTTTTTTTGAGAGTCTCCCTTTTTTATAGAATCCCATCGTCTTCCCCCACAGAGACAGTCCCCTTTGTAATCATTCAAGTTGATTACTGCCCGATTTTTGAGTCGTTCTCTTCAAAAGGAAGCGTCAAGTTATCAGTTCCTCCCCTCCACCCCGTCAGGACCCCCCCCCACACCCCACTACCTTTTACCCTCTGCCTTCCCGAGTTCTTGAACCCCATTCTAAAGTGGACATCACTATTTTCATCCAAAGCGCTCCCGCCGCTCCCAATTCTTTTCAGGAATGCTTTAAAAGGGATTTTCTTCAGTCCCCCCCTTCCGTAATTTCTTCTTAGTTTCTGTCTCCCCGCCGTCCCGAACGTTTTTCCAGTTTCTTTGTTCTTTGCACTCTGACTTCTGTGCCCTGGATAGCGATTCCCTCCCGGTTTTGGCCCCACTTCCCCCTTAAGCAACTAACCTACCTCTCCGTCCTCGTTGAACCGTTTTAGAAGTCGTTTGACATCCCAACCACCCCTGGATCCTTACCCAACCCAACCTGTGATTCAGTCTCTCTGTGGACATTTTTTTTTTTCTTGACGTTCCACTTTTGACGCCCCTTTACCCTTCGGGTTCCTTTACCTGATTCCCCCTTTCTTGCTTTTCGGTTTTTTTTTTTTTGTTTTTAGTCTCTTTATCCAGTTTCGCCCTCCTTTTTTCCTGACATCCGCCGCTGTGACCGTGTTTTTCTTTGCAAACCCCCCAAAATTTGCCCAAATCCAACCCGTTTTTGAAATATCCTTCCGCCCGCTCTTTTCTCGCCCAACGGTTTTGCAAGTTCCCCCTTAGATCCCTAATTGCATCATGTCGCGCTTCAGTTTAGTTTTTAATCAGACTGACCACTGAGATGTTATTTCTTCTCATTTGGTTGTCCGGTTTTTTTTCTTTTTTTTTTTTGACTCCTATGCTTTTCTGCGTTCCCAAGGTTCATCTCCCCCTTTTCCCCGGTCTCTCTTATGAGGAAACAGAAGGCCTTCTCTCCCCCTTGCATCTTCTCGTTCTTATTTCGCCCGTTTCTGCTTCTCTCCCTTGCGGTTTGGGCTTCCCTTTACCCCCATCTGGGGAGTTTGCTCCTCCCTCTTTTTTTAGGAAACCCCAAGCATCGTTCCGCTCGAGTTTTTCCCTTCCTGACTTGCCCCCAGAAAAGTTGATGTTTTTCCCTTTCCTTCTTGTTGCACGCCTTCTCTCCCTTCTTTTTCCCTGTTTAATTTTTTTGCTTGGCTGTGTTCGATTTTTTACTTTCTTACGCCCGCTTTTCACCTGTCCCCCCCGTCGCAAAAATTTTAGCCCCCAAACTCCCCCCTTATTTTCCTGTCCTTGAACTTTTTCCCTCGTCTCCTCTTTTCTGCCTTACGGTGCCCCTCCCCTTTCACCTTTTTGCTGCTCTGTATTATCAACATTGGTTAATCCCCTTTACGTGTACTCTCCTGGATTGTTATTCTTGGGAGTGGCCTAATCTCGTGGATCCTTAACCCTCCTTTTGGCATCTCGTTTTTTCCCAAAAAAGTCTTTGAATAGGGAGTCGGTCTCAATCGTCCTTTATTTTACCTCCCCTCCGTTTTGTGTTTTTTTAGCTTCCTGTTTTCATCCGCCCGTTCACCCGTCCTTGGCACGATCACCTTGGATGGAGAGCTCCCTATTCCCTTATTCCCTTTTCCCTACCCCCAACCCCTCTCCCCTTGAATTTTTTCGCCCAGCTTTCTTCTTTATCCCCCTTGTAAGCCGATCCTACAACTTTTTTTTTCGCAGTTCCTTTGATCCACGTTCGACCGAGACCGCTGTTCCCATTTCATTTATTTTTGCTTTGGATCCATTTGGTGTTTTTGATCCCATTCCTCCCCCAAGGTTACCCTTCCCACGTTTTTTTTTGACCCATAACTTTAAGCCTTAGACTTTTTTCCCCTATGACCCTGGACTCGCTCCTCCTGATTTTTCTCTTCCTAGTTTGCAATACCCTCCTCTTTTCTTTTTTCAAGTTTGCCTTTTTTCTTCCTCGATTCCCTAGAGTTTTCCTATCGCTCCCCCCCCTTCCACTGACCCTCCTCACCCCTCTTTCCCCCTTAATTTACCTTCTCTTCGTTGCTCCCTCTTTGGATCGCGTCCCATACCTCCTTTCTGCCCCCTCATTTTGTTTAATTCATCCTCTTCCTTTCTTTCTGCTTTTGAGTTTATTAAAAGTTGTGATCGGACCTCGTCCAGGCTCTTATTCGAACCTCTTCCTCATCCCGACAGGCCTCCCCTTTTTCCCCCCCCCCTTTTTAAATTAAATGTTCTCCCCCCTCCTTTTTTAATCTTTTCTTCAACGCTTCCGTCTCTACCCTTCGAACCTTTTTTCGTTATTCCATTTTTTTCATTTGAATTTCGTCCCGGTTTTTATTGACGTTTCTCCCTCTTCTTCCTTCTTGTCAAGACTTCTTTTTTTCTGTGGTTTGTCGCTGTCCTTCATCGTCGATGTTCACAACCCGGATGATCCGCTTTTCCGCCAGAGTTTTTTCCCTCCCCCCCCGTCAACCCCCCTCCCTGAAACTCCCCCTCTCTGGAAGGTTTTTTTTTTTTTTTTCTTCCCACTTGTCAAGGTATGCCGTGTGCTTCTTCCTCCTGGCTCGCTTGCCGTTTTTGAATCCATTTTTTTTTTTTTTTTTTTCCAAGGTCTTCCGGGTATTTTGGCTTTGGTTGATTGTTCCTTCTACCCCTCTTTTCACCTCTCTTGTGGGGGCATTGTTGTCCTCTTTCTGTCAGATATCCCTTTCTCCCACCTCCTTTTGATTGCCCACCCTTAGTTTTCCAAAGTGATTTCCCCTTCCCCTGTTTTCGCCCCTTTCTCCTCCTCCTTGTCATCGAGTTTCAAGACTTCCCTGTTGCCGGACGGGGGATCTTTGCCGAGCCATTGGGATTTAGCGGATTTTCCCCGTTTCTATTTTTTTTGGCGGACCTGTTTTCCTTTTACTGATGTTCTTGGTTTAGTTTGTGTTCTTCTTTTTCTTTTCCTTCCTTCTTTACGATCCCCGGTGAACAACGAACCTCTCGTTTTTTGGTAACCTCCCCCTTACTATTCAATTGCTTTCTATTTCTTTGTTATTTATTTTTCCCTTTTAATAAGTCACCACTTTTAAGCTCTCGACCCCACTCGGCTTGTTATTTTAGCTTTCCACTCCTTCAATGGGTTGTGAGAGATTATGGTTTTAGACCTTTTCCCACCTCTCTTGGTTCCTGGAGGAACCCCCACCCCTGAGAAAGGCCCACCCCCCAACACCGTTTGGGGGGGATACCTCTCCAATGTTTGAAGCAGGACTGTTTCACACGAGAGGGTTGAGTTTATTTAACAGACTTGTTCTACATTATCCTGGCGCCCTCAACCTCATGACCCCCACACCATCACCCCACCTCCCTTCCGGGTGCTACCATGCGCCAGTGACAAGCATGACTCCTCCCCGTTTTGACCCTCCCCTTCTCATAAAAATCTCTCCTTCATCCCCACTCCCCTTACTTTCCTGATTCCCAATCTTTCCTTTTCAGAAGCTCATAGTCCTGAGTATTAGATGATCTTTCTACCCTTCGTACCGGCCTTTCCCGCAGGTTTTGAGGAGTGCCCTAAGACCCGTCTCTTTCCTCCCTGGATTTAGAGAATTCCACCTGGTCAATCCCAATGCAGCACGATCTTCTCCCTTGAGAGGTGCCCCCCCTCTTGATAAGAGTAGAACAGCACCCTTCCCCCCTCCCCAAAGTCGTCTTTTTCCCCCCCCCCACTTTCTTCAGCGCTTTTTCAGCAAGATTACCACTTGTCTATACGTGACCTGGCGGCGAATACCCTGTTTGTTAAAAAGTACTTATTAGGTGGCGGTCTTTTTTCTTTTTTTTAGAAAATCTCCCTTACGGTGCATTCGATAGTCCGTTTTTCCTGATCTCCGTGCACCTTGCAACCAAAATCCCTAATTCCATAGTCTTTTCTATGCCCTTTTCTCACCTCTCAAGACCAAGACTTTTTTTTTCTCTGCAAACTTCAACGACCATTCTAGAATTGTCACGCGTCAGCCGGCCGCTTTTGCATTCCCGCACTTTCCATTCCCCTTCCTTCCTACCATTTCTTTGCAATGAAGTGGTCTGTCTTGATTTAGTTTCCTTTTCTTTCGAGTGGGAGAGGGACGACGTCAGCCAACTTTCCTCCCTCCCCCCCCCCTTTCTCCCTACCTTTAGAGTATTCTCTTTCCCCCTCCAGTTGGCCCTTATTTCTCTTCCTGAATTTATCTGGACTCCGACGGCCCGCGTGAGGCCCCGCGCGTGCGGGGCGGTTTCCCCTCTTTTTTTCTATTGTCCTTTTATCCAACCTCTATATGTATCCGATATTTCACCCACTCCTCTGAGATCTCGAACACTGCCTTGCCGCGGATGCGCGGCTCTGACGGCGTCCCCCTCCTCCTGACTGAGTCTTCCCTTTTCTCTCTTGGCTTCCCGTTCAATGGCTGATCCCTCTGGTCTTAGCGGCCCGCCCATTGTCTTTTTAACTATTAACGTCCGAAAAACCCCTGACCCCCCCCCAAACTTCACTGTCTGCCTTCCGAACCAGGTTGTCTCCTCCCTCGGTTTTCTCCTTTGACGGCCAGAATAAATCCCTGCACATGCGTTGAGTATTGACGCCACCCGGATACCTAGTTCTTTCTAAAGGAATTGCTGGAGGTTGACTTATTTGGATTGGGCACGAGCCTGATAATCATCGTTGGAGATTGCCGACGCATGGAGATTGCCCAAAATACCGGGGATTGGGTCTCTCAGCCCCGGCTCTGAGGGGCCTAAGACCCTACCGTTGGTTTTTTGTTGAGGCGAGATGCGACCGCCAGTCACCAGTGACTTGGGCACGCTTCTGGACAGTAGGTGCTTCTCAACTCTCTTTCTCAGGAGTTTTCCCCCCCGCCCCCCACCAAGCCCCTTCCCTGGCATTGCCTTTCGCACGTCCTATTCTCCCTGGGCGATCCTAAACGGCAGGTGTGAATTTCCATTTTTTCCTTTCCCCCTTAGCCAATCGCTTTTGCGCACCCTTTTCAAGCCCTCTCATTTTCTTTGGATCCTTTGGTGTTTCGTATCCTAGAAAAGGTAAAAAAAGACCTTGCTGGCCACCAAGACCCACTCCCCCTTCGACATTCCTCAATTAAATTCGATAAATCTCGCGCGGCTCGGCGTAATCAGGGCAACCCTGAACCTCCCGTTGATGTGTCACTTCCGGAGTGTTCGAGCGATCTCCTCCCCCTCTGCGTTTTAACGCTCTCTCCAGATAATGTCTAACGCCCCCAGATGGGGAAGTCGCCCCGCCGTCGGTAAGAAAGACCAACCCCCTCGCCTTTCGTCATCTCGCCCTCTCTGCAATTCTTCATCATGTTCTGTTTATGACTGCTGCGGATTCGTTGGGCCCTGTCCCTTTTGGACCCGTATCTTATTCTTCAGCCGCAGTAAGACCGCACGAAGGCAGAAATTGCCCGTACAAACCACTTTCATGCAATCATGTCAAGGTGAAATCTCGGCCAGTTTATTTTTCAAGGTTCGTTTCTTCAGCCCTCCATGAGAAACTCTCATCGTTGTGATCCCTTGCGTTGCGCTCACCGGTTGGCTTTTTTTTTGCGTTGTTGCTTTGTTCAGACTACGGACCGAAGATTTTTCTTGTTCTGTTTTTCAGGGGTTTTTCCGGGGGGTTTTGGCATTCTGTCGATGGCTTGCAACCGGATTAGATTTGCCGATTTCTCAACCAGCAGCCCGCCCTCCAAGCGGACTGTTTGCAGAGGGGTATCCTCCCTCTGTTCACGGCAATTAGCTTGGTGATTCTTCCTCATGGCTTTCCGCGCCGCTGCATCCATGTGTTTACACTTGCTCCGTGGCGTTGTTGGTTTTACTCTTACAGCTTCGCATAGAAGTGTCTTTCTTTCTTTTTTCTTTCCCTGAGCGGCTGGTCGCTATCCTCGGCTCCCTCGACTGGGGATTGCCACTCCTCACCGTGGCTGTCACGTCTGTTTGTCGAACATCCTCTACTGCCAGGACTATGAGTTGACCGGAAAGTCGAATCAGGCTTCAGGTTTCCCCCCTCATGGTTGCTTGCGGACGCGCTTTGGACGCGGCTGTTCCTTGCTGATGCTTGCCTCGTTCTGTTTGGAGTTCCGGCTTGTTTTTTCTTTTGTGGCATTTTGTATTGCGTCGCCCGGTCAAGGTACTTTTCCCCCGTCCTGGTTGCAATCTGGACGACCCATACTCGATTTTACCGCGCTTCTTCAACGTAATGGCTATGGCGTGGTATTCTTTCTCTTTTGGGCGACCCTGCATTTCC
>Ga0179593_1357524_pt1 | contig 10778 bp, 13 predicted proteins | sample CZODoug2_1_08_16_FD_185931 | JGI IMG/M metagenome (GOLD analysis project Ga0179593, IMG submission 185931) | Vadose zone soil fungal communities from Angelo Coast Range Reserve, California, USA - CZODoug2_1_08_16fungal (PacBio error correction) | ecosystem: Environmental > Terrestrial > Soil >... | reverse complement strand
TTATAACTACAACAGGGTCGACCTTTTCCAAACGTCCCCTTTTCTGTTTTGCAAGCTAAACACCCTCCCCAGACGTATCACACAGGGCTCTAGTTCCTTCCTGGCTGCCGATCTCCCGCCTCAGTCCTTCTTCCTTTTCTCCCGGCCCTCCCCCCCATCTTCCCAGATCCCCATACTCCTGTTACTTGCTGCAATCCCGCAAGGAGGAAAGCCTTCCCCCTTCCGAGTCTTTAAAGAGCAAACCCCCTGTGACAAGAGAACGGAACCTCACGGCTCCCATTCGGTGGCCTTCTCTCTCTGCAAGCAGGGAGGTCTTTTGACTTTTTTCTCTTTTCCAAAGTCAAGCACTGGCTCTTTTTGCTCCCTGCGCTTTACTTCAGAAAGTCCTTTGGGTAAACAATCCCCTCTCGAATAAGACACGGCCTGGGGTGTGAAGCAAAGACCAACTGGTGCTTTAAGAGTTTCGACCCCGACCCTTCTCGAGTATCCGCCCGTGGTCCACGTATCGTTTCTTTCGTTACCACCTCGACGCAGTTCTATCATTATCCCTCCACCGCAATCTCGCTTTTATTGAAGTGCGGCAACCCGGCATTCTTTCAGTCTGAGAATTGCCGCTCCCAGATAAGGAAGTCTTTGGGAAATCTTCTTCTCATTCCTTTCTTTCCTCGCGAGTTGCCAACTTTTTTTCTTACTTCTTTTCCTCTCGCAGATTTTCTTAATTCTTCTCTCTTTCCCCCATCCCCCTTCTTTCGGTTCTCTTCTGTCGAGTTTCAGTCTTCCTTTTTCCCCCAGATCGCTGCGACGACCGTGAGAGTGACTTGAAACCGGCGCAATGAGAAAGGTGGTGGAAGAGACCATCTACCCGCACAGCCCTCGTATCCCTCAGTTTTCAACGTCGTCGTTGAACATCTTCCTGTCGGCGTCCCAATGACAGTCCCCCTACACGCTGGACGGTTACTTCTACCTCAGGAATACCAGCCTGTTGTGCTTTTGGACCCCCCTTGTCTCGATGGCTTTTTCTTTCCCCGCCTTGCTCCTTCCTACGTTCGTCCCCTGAAGAAGCCTTCTTTTCCCGTACCTTTCTGGCGATCGGATGTCCCTCCTCACCTCTGGCGCTACGATCAGTCTTTACGTGAGAAATTAATCATTTCCCTGCGGACTCGCGAAGAAATTTTATATCCGGATACGGTGTGACTTTGTCTCTTTTCTTCCCGTTCTCTTCCAGCCTGGCGGACTGGCTCGATCCGCCTAATGTTTTGCCTCGTCCACACTGACGTCGGCCTCCGTTTGTCCCTCTGCCACTCGAGACAAAAACACTTTAATTTCCCTCCCGGCAGGTGGGTCAGTAGCCGTCTCTCCTTTTTGCCCTCCCCCACAGATCCAGACCATCCACCTTTATTCGTCTGCCCGTTTTGTAGCCATTCGATCATTTTTTTGACCTCAGTTTCCCGACCACCTGGGACGGACGGATGGTCGTTCTGAATTGACTTTTTTTGTCGCTGAGCTCCCCCCCTCCCTGGACATGAGCAGAGTTCTGCCCATCCCTCCCGCACCCCCCGTCCCCTTCCCCTTTTCCCCTCTCCACATGCCCCTGTGCCCGATCCCCCCCCGCGCTGGAAAACCCAGAAGAACTGGTTCCCTGACCCGATTTTGGGCGATCAAGAAATCTTCCTCCGCGTGGATTACATGATCGCTTCCCCACCCCCCCTTTTCCTTTCGCGAATACTTTTCGGTTCCATCCTTTCTCGTCCGGTGGTGCTGTGTAGTTTCTGTGGTCTTTGCGGTTCATGCAAAAATGGGCGCTCGGCGTGATACAATTGATCCGGCGAAGGTGGGGTTGATCCCTCCCTTCCGTTCGCGGTGATGGTCTCCTTTTTTTTTTTTCCCAAACTCCGTTCTTTTTCCTTTGGTTCTTCTATCTGTCTCTTGGTTGCGTACGCGCGAGTGGTTGGTTTTTCGTCTCGTGACCCCCCTCTATCACGTTGATGACGCTTCCTCGGATGAGAAGAGAAAGGACAGCAGAGGTCTAGTTCGCCGGTGATCGAGTCTTTCTTTTATTTTCTTCGTATTCATCATTTGATTCTCCTCTCTTTACCCCTGTCAGTTTCTCCTTTTTCTCGTAAACCATTCGTACGTTTGCTGTCGACGATTTTCCAAGCGTCGAAGTTGCTTACATTTAAGACCATCCCTCTTTCTTCTTCATAGCAAATCAGTTTTTCTTTCCCCTTCCCTCCCTCCCTTTCTGTTCCCTGTCTTTTCTTTCTTATTCGTCTTGTGGTCCCTATTTTTTTTAGGGAAAGGGCATGGTTGCTTGGTCGTAGTACCCGCTTTTTTTTTTTGGGGGCCCGTCTTTAGGATTTGGGGGAAAAACCCCGGACGTAAAGGACTCAGGTTCTCTCGTTGGGATTTTCTCCTTATTCTCCCCTGCTCTTTGATGTTCTTTCCCTCTTTCTCCCCCAGGGCTTTCTTTTTTTTCTACCTCAATCTACTTTTTTACATCTTCGCGGCTGGTCGGGTGCATGCTGAGAGTTTCTTCTTAGTTGTTTTCCGGGGTTTCTTCTCCCTCCCGTCCCTTCGTAGTCCCCCCCTGTGGAGTCTTTTCCGGTCCCCTTGTCCCTTTTCTACTTATTTTACACCGTTGCCCTCAAATTTCACCCGTGCGACTTTTTTTTTTCTTTTTTTTTTTTTTTACCCCCCCACGGGTCTACTTCAGGCAGATGAAGACTCCTCCCTCCTATTGAACGAGTGTTTTTTCCCTCTTCGTTGCATCGCTTTCCCTTCTTTTTTTTACAAGCCATTGGGTGGGGTTTGGGTGTGGGGGCTGTTGAATTTCCCAGTCCCTCTTTATTCGGTCTCCCTCCCTTTCACAGTGAAGTTTTGAGTCGACGGGTTCGCTCTACTTCCGAGGCTTCATGAAAAAGCTGCGTACGTCCTTTTCTTGGATCTTTCCTATCTATCTCTTTTTTATCTCCCCTTTTCCGTTGTGTTTTAGATCTATGCCCCTCCCCCACTCTGTGCTGCTCCGCTTTTGCGATAGCCTCAGTTCTAGCTCGGCGATCCTCTTATTTCACTCGTCTCTCTTGACGAACCCCCCCATTTTTTTTGTTTGAAATTAGACACGTCGGTTTCTCGACCTCTCTTTCCCCTCTATTCCCCACCTTTTTTTCTCCCCCTTTTCCTCCCCTACCCCCCTTTTTTCGGATTTACTTGAGCTGCCTGATTTACCGTGAGTGCTAGACTTTTCCTTCCGTGTAGTTCCACCTTTATGTTGTCCCCCTCATTCTGCCCCTTTTTTTCTGAAATCCAAGATGGGTGCTCACGAATTTGAGTAACACCGCCCTGTCCTTATCCTCTCCCCCCTCCCCCTTAACCCTCCTCCTATTCCTAAAACGTTCTTTCCTGACTCATTGAATACACCACGTGGCCCTGGTAGCCATTTGCTGCTTTGAAGAGTTTCTTTTTTCCCAAGAACCAAAGCCCTTCTGTTCCCTGCTTTTTCCCCCTCCCTGTCCATGCGGCTTTTTTTCCATCCTCCAGACCCACGCCAGATTCTGTGACCTCGGATATTGAACCCGTCCTTCCCAGGCAGCATCTTTTGAAAAGATGCAATTATTTTCTTTGACGCACTTGCTCGCAGTCCCCCCGTTTTTCTTCACTAAAATTGGGACAGCACCGTCGGGACCCTTGGCCCATAATCCCCCTTCTTGCCAGAGCATTACGCGACTCGCGTGCACGTATGGTAATATAAATGTGCTGGGACCTCCCCCCCACCGCGCAGGTTCTGAACCCTTTTTTGCAACAGTTCCGCGGTTGTCGGTTACCCTACCGTGGCACCTAAGAGATTGTCTCTCTCCCTTTTCCTTTTTCCACGTCCCTTTTCTCCCCTTAGATGAAGCACACTTTGATGAATACCTCGCAAGCCCCATTCCCCCCCTCTATCAACCTTCTTCCTAGTTTTAATTTCGTCTGGATCGTTCGCCTTTTTAGAGTCATCAAGTGGATTTTTTTTGATATAATTTCGACCCCCCCCCCTATTCTTTTCGTCCCAACCCCCCCTATTCCTATCTCCCCCCTCCCCTTCAAATCCTTTTTGTATGTCCACCCCTCGAAACGAGTTTTGAAACGTGTCTTGATCCCCCACCGGCACCGCGAATTCAATGGGGGGGATCACAGCGCCGTCTCCCTTTTTTCTTAACTCAAGCCCCACCCAGAGCGACCCCCTTCCCCACCGAATCGCGGAGCGTCTTTCCACACCTTCTTTACCGATTCGCGAATTCACTTCTTTTTGTTTCCTGTCTCACGCCTTCGGGGAAATTTTCTTTATCTTCTCTGATTTGTCTTTACCAGGTAGGCGGTTCTTTCTTGGCCTCTTGGTTTTCCCCTGGATTATGTCCTGGTTTTCCCCGTTTAACGGTTTTGTATCGGATCTGGCACTTTATCTCTTTTCTTAATTTCATGTTTTCTTTTTGGCCCCATCTAGTCCCAGTACCACTTTACCATTTTTACTTGACCCTTACGTCCAGTCCCAGGGGGTTCTTCTGATGTTCTTTCTCTCCTTTCTCGTTCTCGACCCAAAGCATTGCAAAATTGGCTGCGGTTGATCTGTGTTTGCTCCTTTTCCCTGTTTTATAGTTCCCGGAACGACATTTCCTGTTTTCCCTTCCTGGTTTTTTGCTCGTTTTTTTCCGCTGCTTCTTCTCCTGCTTAATGTTAGCTTCGCCCAGCTTTTTTCGGGATCGAGCCCAAGATAAGAATATAGGTCCGGCGCCTTTACGACCCACTACTCCCTCACACCGGTACCTCGTCTTTTTTTCCTCCTCCTCCTTCTTTGTCCTTTTCTAAAGTACATCTTTATTTTAGCGGCCCCGTTGCCTCCCCTGCCGTCTGCACACTCCAAGATTTGTTTGGAGGCCGATTTTTTGGTCCCGCAGTTTCCTTTTTCTTCCCTAAGTTGGAAGCATGGTTACCCCTTCCAGCGATTACCCTTTTTGCACCCAGTCCACCTGGGAAAGGTTTTTCGGTTTTCTGACTTGAAGTGCCCCTTCCAGGTACCGTCAGCGTTTTTCTTCTTTTTCCTTCTTTGGTACTCCGCCAATTCCCTCTTTTCCTCCGCGTTTGAAATGCTTCGATAGTTCCCTGCATGGTCTAGGCCACCACCGGGCGCATTTGTCAGGTGTACTGGCTTTTCCCCTTCCCCTTTTCGGCCTGGTAGAGATTTGGGGTTAAACTTTGGAGCCGTCTTTTTAGTCAGCAGAGAGCCCTCGCCCTCTGAGTTTGATGTTTTTGGGTTTGTCTTTATCGCTTCCAAGCTTGCGACGACGTTCTGCCTCTTCCTCTCGCTTTAAACCCACATTTTTTCCCCCCATCTTGCTATAATCTTCCGGATTATGGTTTCATCTTCACAGCGCAGGTATCGAGGCAATTCGAAGAATTAAAGGTTGGGCTTGTTTTTTTTACAGTCCCGTTTCACTCTCCTTGGAGACTTTTTCGGTTGAGGTTTGATGTTTTTTCTGCGGGCGCTTTGGTCCCTTTCCAGACTTTCAATTTCGCTCTTAACAACGGTTTTTCGATACGTTTCGATCCGTGGTCGACGGCTCGGCCAGCACCCGGTTGGTTTTCACACAATTTGGCCTTGTCTTCTTGGTCTGATTGGCTTGTTAACCTCCTGATTTCGCATCCATCCGGAGTTTCACCTTTTTTCTTTGATTCCTTTGGACCCTCTTCACCCCTTTCCCGACCTTACTCCCTTGCGTGCCTCTTTCTCGACCCGGCCACCGGCTGACTCCGGAATCGGTTTGCCGGTCTCTTGTCCCTCAGGGTGTTGATCTTTTAATCATTCCTGAGTTTCCTCTTTCCCCTCCTCCTTCCTTGCAGCACGTAGAAAATTATTCGGGCTTTCGCTTGCCAGGGCCTCTCGAGACCCTCCTTCCTGATGCGCCCTTCTGATGGGTGCAGCTCCCTCCCCCCTCACGTCCTCTCCTGGGGTGATCCCCTCTGTTTTGATTGTGAGCTTGTCCAGTTCACCTTAAACGTTTTCTTTTTTGTTCGACTTTGGGATCTCTCTCTTTATCCGTGTTTTCTTTTTTCTTACACCGTCACAACTTTCCCAGCCACCGGGCACCATTTCGGCCACCCACCCTACCGATGATCAAATTTTCGTTTTAAGGGTGCGTGGCTGCCCCCCACATCGGCCCGTCTTCGTCTGCTTTTCTTTCTCCCGAGATTTTCCATCGGCCCAGAGCCTAGACGGTTGACTTTCCCCAAGGACTAATTTTTTCCCTTCCCTCATAGAGGCTGAAACTGAACCCCCTTGATTCCCCGCCGATTCCCCCATTCGGCATACCCCTCGGTGGCCGTCGACGGACAGCAGGGTATATCTTTTTGGGTTTTCCAGGGAGATTTCCCACCCTTCTCAAGTCGGAGAGTTTATCGTCCTCGGTCTTTCGAAATTCAGGTTTTTTTTTTCCCCCCCTCCCTCTCCGAAGATGCCTTCTTTGGTTGTGTCGCCCCCAATCAACTGGTGCGGGACGTCCGTTAGCCCGACCCGTTCATGTCGAACGTATCAGCCCCGTTTTTTCCTCCGCCAGTGAAGTCTTTGTTTCACATGTCTTAATATGTTGACCCCCGCCAGGCCCGCAACAGCCTTTCTCGATTTTCCCCTGGGCGGGCGCTCTCCAGGGACGGAGGATACTGCTGAATCTTCGGTGTTTGCTGCTTATCTCATTCCTGAGATTACTCGTCCTATTTGCCCCATGTACCGATCATTTTGAAATCAGATCTTCGCATCTGTTTTCTCTCGACCACTTGGCGGGAGTTCTCGCGCTGTCCTTCTTTTTCTTGTTCCCCAGATCTCTGCCTCCTCGTTCTCTTGGCCAGTACCCCCCCCGGAGCAATGCACAGGTGGTGGCCCCTCTAACTTCTCTGCACTCCCTCTTTGCAGCAGGTAAAACTTCGTCTAGACCATGTGTACATGTCGTCGGATTTCCCCACTCCCCCCCCCTGCAACTTCGCGCTGACTTTTTTTACCTTCAAATCCCTTGAGTACCTCCAACGGGAAAAGGTGATTTTTTTCAAAACCGGGTCTTTGGCTTTTTTCCCAATGCTGCCCCCTTTCCAGTTTTAAATTAGTTGGGCGTGACCCGAAGATTTCTTCCCGCCTTTTGTTCTCTTTCTTTCTACCACCTCTTGCTTTACCGCTTCTGCCTTTCCTTCTCAATACGCATACATTTGACGCTCCGACCTTAGCTCGGACTTTTTTTGCTACGTGATGATGTTGGCCATCCTCGTACATCCCCTTTTTTTTTCTTTTAAAATCTGGCTCTCTTTTGGACACTCTTGTCAACACTTACACAGCTGGCTTTAGACGTTCGTTTCTCTTCAAATCCTCTGAGTCACCTTCGGTCTCCACGGCAAGGTGGGTCAGTTCCGATTAGGATGTCCTGCCCACCCTTCTTATCACGCTCAGCCCCCTGTCCTGTCATTTTTTGACCCGAGCCCTTCCGAGACTGACATCCCGAACACTGAGGAAGCCCTGGCTTGGTCCTTGATCATGGACTTGGGTCTCTGTTTCTTTAGCCCAAGACCCCTTCTTTCAGAGTTAGTTTTGGTGTGCCATCCCAAAATATACCCCAAAAACACTGTCTATCCCTTTCCCTTTTCAACCCTGGCCCCTTCCAGTGCCCGAGGCCAGCTCCTGGGAAACCGCGAGGTCCCTGTTTCCCCAGATCTTTGAGTTTTCGATCCGAAAGTATCCCCGAAGTCGTGGCGGACATGCTGCTCCCCTCCGTTCCTTCGCTCTTCTGCAGGAGTTCTCCATATCTCTCGATCGGTGGTTCCTGGCCGCTCTTGTGGTCTTGTTTTCCTGCAAAATTCTTCCGTTGAGCTTCTCCTTGATCCGCCGGCTTTGCCGGTTTTTGATCTCGTACACGTTCTGTGATTTTGCGCGTTTGGGTTTTCTCCAACAACCTGACGTTATGGGCTGGTGTGCTGAGATTCGGCCTCTACACCCGCCGCTCTCTTTTGGGTTCGATCTGGTCGAGCACATCAGAGCACGGGATGACGCCGTTTTTTTCGAAGATCCTGCGCTGACCCGTATGTATCGGCCGGCCTGGTGATCTCGGTTTTTTTGGCGGTTATAACCCCCCTTTAGTCATCTTTTTTTATCACGGTCCACTCCCATTTAGCTTCAAAAATCGAGTACGGAAACGTTCTTTTCTCTCCCAACTTCTTACTTTTATCATGATTCAGCTTCTCTTTTGCGGCAGTCCATATCTTTTTCCCCGGTGCGCCGAGTCGAGTCTTGTCCTTGCCCTGGGAGGTCTTCGTTCGGCCTGTTTTCCTCCTTTTTCATTTCGTGAAGAACTGGGTCCTGGACGTAGTCAAGTTTTCTTGGTTGTCCTCCCTTTCCCCCTGGATCTCGGCTGGAAGGCCTTCCCACTTTGCTTGCGCATCGGGGCTCGTGCTTTGATCCTTTTCTCATCGGCGGGCGATCACGGACGCTCCCACCCAGTTCATTTTCTTTGTCTTGAACTTTTTCCCCTGCCTTTATGGCTCCCGCAAAGTTGTTCGCGTCTTGTCGGCGGCATTCATGTCGCTTTTCTCGTATTCGTGGTTTACGTTTTTTGATCACTTACGTCACCATTTTGATCCACCCTCGTTTCTTCCTCCCGGTTAAGGAAATGTTGCCAAATGTTAACCCATCACTTTTCCTAAGAGGATCCTCTCGCGTCACCCCCGGTCTCCCTTTTTGCCGAATCGCCGTTTTTTTTTCTTGGGCGTGGGGCGTAACCGCCCCGACGTGGGCATCGGGTTTTTTCAGCATTCCTTTGTCGAATTTTTGCACCCCCGATTAGTCCCCTTCCATCTGATTTTCAATTTTGCGTCCTCTTTTCCCTCCGGATTCTACTTCGATGCGTCTCATGACCAATTTGCTGCCCAGTTCTTCCTTGTCTGATTTATTCTTCGCCCTTTTCTCCCTTTGGTATATACTACTTCCCCCCGTCCAATCTGGCCGCCGCTGTTTCTGATTCTCTATGATTATTCTCCCCTTCTCTCCCTCTCCCTTCTTGAATCTTGAGTGCGCTTCCCTTGCCGAAATTGACCGTATTTGTATTTTTTTATTCCCCTCAGCATTGCCTTCTATGCCCACGCTCCGGTGACCTTAGTCCCCCTTCGATCCGCTTGAGCTTTCTGCTCCCCGTTTAGGTTGCTCCGAGTGGTGACAGTCTTGCCGGTCGGGCAAAATTTTTTTGTTACCTCCATGCCTTTGATCCGTGATTCAACCACGCGGGTTTATTCCCGACCTTTTCGTAAGTGAGCAAGAGCAAGCCCCCCCGTAAACCACGTCAATACGATTTCACCAAGTTCTGACTTCTCGACCCCATCTCGTATCAACAACTCGGTCTCAATGTTTAACCTGCGCTCTTTTTCCAAATGTTCTTTTTTTTTGAAGTTCAAACCAGCCCAGGCCATGTTTCCTCTTCGTTGCTCGTCAGTTAGATTATGCCTTGCTCACGCTCCCGCCACGCCCTAGGTCTGAATTTAGGATTGACTCTTCCCTCAGAGATCGGTCAATCTTTCAAGCAGCGACGCCAGTGCCATTCCCTCGGTTTCTTCACGAATAAGCTAAGTTCTTTTTCCAATCCATTTCCCGAATCCCTCACCTTATCCCATCTCCCACATTCGGAACTTTCGGCCAGTGGGAAATTGGTACTCTAATTCTGTAGAGGCCGCACGGAGATTCTTCAAGGGCGTCAAACGTTCGATTTCTCTTCGCCTCCCCCGTGTCCCCTCCAGAGCTTGGTGATGCTGAAAGCGGTTAACTCCTTCGTGTCCCCGCTCCTGACCATTGCTTTCATACGCCGAAAGCACCCGTGTCCCACCGCGATCACTGCCTTCTCCATCGTTCAGCTTCTTTTCTCCTTTTGCGTCTGTCATCCCGTCTGATTGTGCCTTAACGTTTGACCACAACCTCCTCTCCTGTTTCCAACCTCTGCCGTATCGTCCAGCCTGGCCAAATCCGTAAGTCTTTTTTGAGCGGAAAAAACCCAACGCCTGCATCCCAGCGCACCTTTCCTTGCCCCACCCAGGTCCCTCCGATCAAGGGGTTTCCCCTCTCTCTCAGACCCAATTTTGCAGGCATTCCCCTCAAGCCCCCCACTATTTTACCTCCACCCTCATGCTTCGCTTGAACCCTCTGTCAATTAGTCTCGAGATCTTCCCTGAGTTGTGTTTTTTTTAATAGCGGTATTTCTGTCATTCCACGCCTTTGGGGAACTTCTCTTTTGAGCACTCGATTGCTCAACTCCCTGTCGGCGTCCTCTTTTTCTAGGTTCAAAATGGACTCTGTCCCTTGTCCCCACAGTGACGGTATCTCCCTTTGTTGTTGTCGATTTCTATGATTTTCTTGCCAGATCTCGTTTGCTAATTTTTTCCTGGTTCTTTCTTTAGCTTCGACTTCACCCCCTTCCCTATCCGGGACCATCCTTCCGTTCCCCCTTTTTTCTTGATGATGGTTCTTCCTTCATGGATAGGTCTCCCCCAGCCGGTCACCCCCTTTTGCGGACGTTTTTGAGTCTGGGTTTTCCTTTGCCCTTCCTTTTCTCGTCTCATGACCCCTGTTCGGTGCAGACCTTTTTACCTTGCTCTCCTTATGGCCGCTCACTACTTCCCTTTTTTTGTTTAGCTGCGCAAGCTTTTGGTCTCTAATCCCGCCCTATTTTATCTCGTTTTCCCGCCCCCTCTTTCGCTTCAACTTCAGTTCCCTTTCGTGTACCTGC